>Ga0126312_10000888_pt1 | contig 18825 bp, 17 predicted proteins | sample Plot104A_FD_92537 | JGI IMG/M metagenome (GOLD analysis project Ga0126312, IMG submission 92537) | Serpentine soil microbial communities from UC McLaughlin Reserve, CA, USA - Plot104A | ecosystem: Environmental > Terrestrial > Soil > Grasslands | place: USA: UC McLaughlin Reserve, Lake County... | reverse complement strand
GCGCTCTGCGTCGGCATGGGAATGGGCGCCGCGATTGTCTGGGAACGTGCCTGAGACGCTGTTCCATCTGACGCGGGTGGACACGCGCGCGGGCGCCCTGGCGCTCGTGACGATGGACAACGGCGCCGACTACACGAAGCCGACGGTGCTCGGACGGAGCGCGCTCGAGTCGGCGAACCGGGTCGTCGGAGAGCTCGAGGACGGCGAGTGGACTGCGCTCGTCCTCACCGGAAAGCCGTACGTGTTCTGCGCCGGCGCCGACATCGACGAGTTCCCGAAGATCTCCTCGCGCGAGGAGGCGATCGCCGGCAGCCGCGCGGGGCACGACCTGTTCGGCCGCATCCGCGCGCTGCCGTTCCCGACGGTCGCTGCGATCAACGGCGCCTGCCTGGGCGGCGGCGTCGAGATCGCGCTGCATTGCGACGCGCGCACGATCGCGTCATCCGTGCGGCACTTCGCGCTGCCCGAGTGCTTCCTCGGGATCATCCCGGGCTGGGGCGGCACGCAGCTCGTCCCGCGGCTCGTCGATCCGAAGACGGCGGTGCGGTTCGTCGTCCAGAACCCGATGCGCCAGAACCGGATGCTGACCGGTGCCGAAGCTGCGGACGCCGGCTTCACCGACCGTCTGCTCGAGCCGGCCGACTTCCTGGACGACTCGCTCACGTTCGCGCTCGAGCTCGCCGAGGCGGGTGGAATCGAGCGGCAGGCGCCGGACCTGTCGGGGCTCGAGGACACCGTGCGGAGGGCGCGATCGCAGCTCGACGACTCCGTCCACGGCGCGGCGCCGGCGCCGTACCGCGCACTCGAGCTGATCGAGGGCTCGGCGCGCTGGAGCGTCGAGGAGGGGTATCGGGCCGAGGAGGAGGCGGTCGCCGACCTGCTCCTCAGCCCGCAGGCGCAGGCGTCGCTGTACGCGTTCGACCTCGTCGAGCGGCGCGCAAAGCGGAGGCGGCCGGTCGCGGAGGTCGAGCCGAGCCCGATCCGGAAGGTCGGGATCGTCGGCGCCGGCCTGATGGCGCGCCAGCTCGCCGTCCTGTTCCTGCACCGGCTGCAGCTCCCGCTCGCGATCCGCGACGTCGACCAGAAGATCGTGGACGAGGCGCTGACGTCGATCGGGGAGGACCTCGACGAGCTCGCGGGCCGCGGGCGCCTGAGCGAGGACAAGGCGCGCTTCTTGCATTCGGTCACGACCGGCTCGACGACGTATGACGGCTTCGCCGACTGCGACTTCGTGCTGGAGGCGGTCTTCGAGGAGCTGGGAGTCAAGCAGCAGGTTTTCGCCGAGCTCGAGGCGGTCGTCTCGCCCGAGTGCGTGCTCGCGACCAACACGTCCGCGCTGTCGATCACGGCGATGGGCGCGGATCTCCGCCACCCGGAGCGGCTCGCCGGCCTGCACTTCTTCAACCCCGTCGCGGTCCTGCCGCTCGTCGAGGTCGTGCGGACCGAGCACACGAAGGACGCGACGCTGGCGACGCTCTGGAAGCTCGCGACCGAGCTCCGCAAGCGGCCGGTGCTCGCACGCGACGCGCCGGGGTTCATCGTCAACCGCGTCCTGACGCGGATGACGAGCGTGCTGATGGACGCGCTCGAGCACGGTAACTCCGTCGAGGAGACGGACGAGGCGATCCTGCGGCTCGGGCTGCCGATGGCCCCGTCGGTGCTGCTCCAGATGGTCGGCCCGCGCGTCGCCAACCACGTGCTCGAGGAGATGCACGAGGCCTACCCGGACCGGTTCCCGCTCTCGCCCACGCTGGCGAACTACGCCGAGGGCAAGGACGAGATCGTCGTCGCCGAGGAGCGGCCGCGGACCGTGGAAGAGCTGACGCAGGCGGTGCTCGAGGCGATCGCCGACGAGGTGCGACACATGCTCGACGAGGGCGTCGTCGAGCAGGCGGGTGACGTGGACGCGGCGTTGATCCTCGGCGCCGGGTGGCCGTTCTGGCTCGGCGGCGTCACGAAGCACCTCGACCAGACCGGGATCAGCGAACGCGTCGCGGGGCGAGCGTTCGCGGACTACGCCGCCACGCCGGCCTAGCGAGGCCGCGCGAGCAAGAGCTTCGCGGCCGCCGCGCCAAGCACCGCGCCGCCGGCCACGTCCGAGAGGTGGTGGAAGCGCAGCCGCACGCGAGCGAGCGAGTTCAGTACCGCCGCCGCGAGTGCGGGCACGAGGAGCTCCGGCGCGAGCTCGCCCACGACGACGGCCGCGGCGAAGGCCGCCGACGCCTGGTCGGACGGAAACGCCGGCCCATCCGGACAGTCGCGGTCGCCGCTGCCATGGCAGGGCCGGTCGCGATCGATCGTCCGCGCGAGCGCGAGAGACGCTGCGAACGGGCCCCACACGGCGAGCGCCACGACGGGAATCGAGGGCGCGAATTCCGGTCCGCGTGCAGCTCGTCTACGAGCGAGGAGCGCGACGGCGACCCACGCGACGCCGCCTCGTCCGAGCTCTCCCGCGACCTGGATCAACCGGCCCACGAGGTGCGATTTCCGCCTTCGCAGACCTCCGAAACGCATGCTCGCAGATCGTTGTTTCGCGCGCGTCGCCCGGGGTAGTTGACTCGTCCGTCAAAAAGCAAAGCAGGAGGAGGATCGAATGTCGAACAGAGAATTCGAGCCGGCGACGGCCACGATGCCGCCCCAGACGGAGCAGGAACAGGGGAGCGGGGTCGTCGCACAGGCACAGCAGCAGGTCCAGGAGAAGGCGCAGGTGGTGAAGTCGCAAGTCGGCGACCAGCTGCGCTCGCAGGTCGACCAGCGCTCGACGCAGGTCGGTGATCAGGCGGACTCCGTCGGTCACGCGCTTCGCCAGAGCGGCGAGCAGCTCCGCGGCGAGGGCAAGGACACCCCGGCGAAGCTGATGGACAGCGCCGCGGAGCAGATCGACCGCCTCGGCGGCTACCTCCGCGACGCAGACGCCGATCGAATGTTGCGGGACGTCGAGTCGTGGGCCCGCAGCCGTCCATGGGCGGCGGCGACCATCGGCGCCGCGATCGGGTTCCTCGGCTCGCGCTTCCTGAAGGCCTCGAGCGGACGCCGCTACGACTCCGAGACGTACACCGACGGGCGCGGCTGGCAGCAGCCGGCTGGCCTCACGCCGCCCCCCACGTCGTACGAGAGCCCGTACGGACGCACCTCGGATCCGGGCTACGAGAGCACGTACCCGCCGTCGGACGCCGGCACGTACGAGGCGCGGCCCGGAGCGATGTGATGTCCACCCGCGAGGAACAGACGACGGCCGCGCAGGACGAGCTCCGCGAGCACTCGACCGGCGACCTCGTCAAGCAGCTCTCGCAGCAGGTGAGCACGCTCGTCCGGCAAGAGGTCGAGCTTGCGAAGGTCGAGATGGGCGAGAAGGGCAAGAAGGCGGGGGTGGGCCTCGGGATGTTCGGCGGCGCAGGCGTCGCCGGATTCCTCGCCCTGTGGTCGCTGACCTTCTGCGTGATTTTCGCGCTCGACAAAGGCATGCCCCTCTGGGCGGCGGCGCTGATCGTCGCCGTGATCTGGGGCGCGATCGCCGGCGTGTTGGCCCTTCAGGGCCGCGAGAAGGTCAAGGAAGTCGGAACACCCGTTCCCGAGCAAACCGCTGAAAGCGTGAAGGAGGATGTCGAATGGCTGAAAGGTCAGAGGAGATAAAGGACGAGATCGAGCACACCCGAGAGGAGATGGGTGAAACCGTCGACGCTCTCGGGTACAAGGCCGATGTTCCGGGCCGCGTCAAGGGCTGGGTCGGCGACAAGAAGGACTCCGTCGTCTCGACTGTCAGCGGCGCGAAAGACTCGGTGACGTCGAAGGTGAGCGACACGACGCCCGACGGAGGGCAGATCAAGCAGCGCGCCGGCCGGGCGAAGAACGTCGCGGAGCGCAACCCGCTCGGGCTCGCGGTCGCGGGCGCGGCGGTCGGCTTCATCGCCGGGCTCTTCACGCCGTCGACGCGGATGGAGGACGAGAAGCTCGGTCCGATGGCCGACCAGGTCAAGAGCTCGGCGAAGGAAGCAGGACAGGAGGCGATGGAGCGAGGCAAGGAGGTCGCGCAGTCGGCAGCGCAGAGCGCGGTCGACACGGCCAAGGAAGAGGGTCGTGAGCAGGGCGACGAGCTGACGTCGAGCCTGCAGGAGAAGGCCCGCGAGGTGCCGTCCCAGCCGGAATCGCAGTCCCAGTCCCAGCAGTACACGACGCCGTAGTGATGCGTGCGGTGGGTGGCGGATCGGCCGCCGCCCACCACTCCTCGCGAGGCGTAGGTTCCTAGCCGAAAGGGAATGGCAACGGATATGGCAGCGAAAAACGATGTCGTAGGCGAGCAGCTCGGCGAGCTGAAACAGGACATCCGCGATCTATGGGTCGCGCTGACGAGGGACCCGAAGAAGCAGGCGCGCCGGGAGCGGACATGGCTGATGCTCTCGGGCATCCTCGTTGCCGGCGCGACGATGATGTCGCGGAAGCTCACGGCGAAGATCTGGCGAGTCCTGACGGGCGAAGAACCGCCGGCAACGCAGAAAGCGCGGGAAAGCGCTGCGCGGAAGGCCCGTGCGGAGGCAGTGCAGACGACCAACCCTCCTCCGGAGACGGCGGCCCGATGAAGCTCCTCTCGCGCGACCGCGACAAGGACGAGGCTAAGACACCGGACGCCGCTCAGAACGCGAGCTCCCTCGACGAGGAAGCGCCGCAGCCGCAGCCGGAGCGCGAGGAGCGGAAGCTCCACGATCCAGATCCGACTGACCTCAGCAAGCGCGACTACCTCGCGATCATCAGGCGCGCAGGCAAAGAGGCGCTCGACGACCATATAACGAACATCGCGGCGGCACTCGCCTACTACGCGTTCCTCGCGATCCCGTCGGCGCTCCTGATCGGGCTCGGCGTCTTCAGTCTCGTCGCAGGTCCCGACACGATCAACAGCCTGATCGACACCCTTTCGAAGGTGATGCCTCCACAGGCAACACAGCTGCTCGAGAGCAACCTCAAGAACATGACGGAGAAGCAGGCGACCGGCGTTGCGATCATCGGCCTCGGCGGACTGCTGGCCGTCTGGTCGCTCGGAGGCGCGATGCAGAACGTGATGTGGGCGCTGAACCAGGCCTACGACCGCGACGAGACGCGAGGTTTCGTACGCCGCCGCCTCACTGCCTGGATGATGCTCGCCTTCGTGCTGCTCGGCTTCGCGCTGTCGTTCGGCCTGCTCGTGCTGGGCCCACAGCTCTCCAAGTGGATCGGAAGTGCCGCGGGCCAAGAGACGCTCGTCAGCACGATCTGGTGGGCCGCGCAGTGGCCGATCCTGATCGGCGGGCTGCTGTTCGCGTTCGCGGGCGTGCTCTACTTCGGCCCGAACGTCGACCATCCCCGCTGGCACTTCCTCACGCTCGGAGCCGGCGTGGCAGTCGTGATCTGGCTCGCCGCCTCGGCGCTGTTCGCGCTCTACGTGAGCATGTTCGGCTCCTACAACAAGACGTGGGGCGCGCTCGCGGCCGTCGTGATCATGCTGACCTGGTTCTGGCTGAGCGGGGTGGCGCTGCTGTTCGGGGCAGAGGTCAACGCCGAGGCCGAGCGAAGCCGTGAGCTGCGGCAGGGCGAGCCAGCCGAGGTCGAGCTGCAGGCTCCAGCCAAGGCGTAGCAACGCGTCCGAGAGCCGCTGTACGGTGCGGCGATGGCTAGCGACGGCGGTCTCTGCCACGTCGTCCAGGAGGACCGCAGCGAACACTTTGCGTTGACGAAGGAGACCGCCGAGCGGCTGCTGTCGAGCGGCGGCTTCTTCTGGCTCGATCTCGACCGGCCGAGCGCCGACGACTACACGGTTCTCGGCGACGTCTTCGCCTTCCACCCGCTCGCGCTCCAGTCGTCGCAGCGATTCGACCAGCGCGCGAAAATCGACGAGTACGACGACGCCGTGTTCATGGTCGTCTACGGCGCAGCGCCCGACGAGGACCGGCTGGTCGAGGTGCATTGCTTCTACTCCGAGCGCTTCCTTGTCACGCTCCATCGCGACGATGCGCCCGCCTTCACCGCGCTACGCGAGCGGTACGAGCAGCGCGACGAGGCGATCGAGGCGCCGCCCTTGCTCCTTTACCGCATCGTCAGCGCGCTCGTGGACAGCTTCTTTCCCATCCTCAGCGAATTCGACGACCAGATTGACGACCTCGAGGACCGCCTGTTCAAGAACCCGGCCGAACAGGAGTCGCAGGAGATCTTCGAGCTGAAGCGGAGGCTGGTCGGGCTGCGCAAAGCCGTAGCGCCCGAGCGCGACATGTTCGCGAGCCTGACCGTAGGCACGCTGTCGTTGCCGGGCGCGACAGCCGACCACGAGCGCTACTTCCGCGACATCTACGACCACCTGATCCGGATCAGCGACTTCATCGACACGTACCGCGACCTGCTCACGAGCTCCATGGACGTCTTCCTCTCGACCGTCTCGAACCGGCTGAACGTCGTGATGAAGCAGCTGACGGTGATCGCGACGGTGTTCCTGCCGCTCACGTTCATCACCGGTTTCTTCGGCCAGAACTTCGGCTGGCTGGTGCTTCATGTGCGGGGCTGGGGGTCGTTCGCGCTGTTCGGGCTCGCGACCGAGATCGCGGTCGTCGTCGTGATGCTCGCGTTCTTCCGCCGGCGAGGCTGGTTCTAGCCGCCGCTAGGCTCTCTGCGCGATGGCGCGCGACGATTGGCGGCTGCGGGTCGAGCTCGAGGCGGAGCGGCACGCGACGGACTTCCTGGCGCGGCTGGGCGTCGATCTCGGCTCGGAGGCCAAGGAGCTCGCGAAGGAGCTGGAGTCGCGGCGTCTCGCGGTCTCGAACGACGCGGACACCGTCTTCGTCTACGGGGCGGCGCGTGAGGACGTCGAGCGGGCGCGCGCAATCGTCGAGACGGAGCTCGAGCGCCTGGACATCCAGGCCCGCGAGGTCGCGATCGAGGGCTGGATGGACGAGGACGACCGCTGGAGCGGCGAACGGGACACCGGCGACGTCGAGGAAGAGACCTTGGCGCACGGCTACGCGCCGTGGGAGGTGCGGGTCGAGTGCGAGTCGCGCTCGGCGGCTCACGACTTGGCCGAGCAGCTCGAGCAGGAGGGCTACGGCGTCGTGCGGCACTTCCAATTCGTCGTCGCCGGCACGGCCACCAAGGAGGAGGCGCGAGAGCTCGCGGCGCGGGTGCACGGCGACGTGGAACCGGGAGGCGAGCTCGTGTACGAGGTCGCCCCGGGCAATCCATTCGCGATCTTCGGAGGCCTCGGGACCTAACTTTCGATATGCTAGGCCTAGGTCCCCACCGGAGAGGTGCGGTGATCGTTCATCTCAGGGAAGCAGCGCGCGGACCGCGCTGCGCACATTGCAGAGAACCAGCCACCTTCCGACCATCGCGCCGGAGACAGCGGACGACCTGACGGCCGCCGCGCTCCAGGCGGAAGCATGGGCGGGCGAACCCTTCCTGCGCGAAGGCGAGGATCCCGAACGGGCGCTCGCGCCGGGCACGGCGCTCCGCCAAGCGCTGGACGAGGCGCTGACCGAAATCGCAGCGGGCGAGCGAGCGCCCTCCACAGGTTGGAAGGTGCGGTTCGGCCTGATGCTCGGCCTCGAACGGGTGCTGAGCGAGCAGCCTCCCCACCTGGCGTCGGGCACGGAGCTCCGCCGCCACCAGATCGATGCGCTGGCCGGGATGCTGACGGAGCTGATCGCGGCCAACCAGCGCGGATTCAGCGCCGACACGCTGAACGGCGCCGGCAACGGCGCTGTCGCGGCTGAGAAGGCGCTCGAGGTCGAGGAGGAGGAGAACGGCGACGCCTCCGCGGAGCTCGAGCTGGAGGTCGTCTCCGAAGCAGAGGCGGACACGGAGCTCGGGCCGGACAACGGCGCGGCGCCGGCCGCCGATCCCGGGGCGGTGCGGCGCTTCCGCTTCCGCCACCCCACCGCGTCGGGCAAGACGATTGCGGCCGCCGGCTTCGTCGAAGCTGCGCGCACCCTCGGGGTCTTGATCCTCACGCACCGCCGGCTGCTCGTCTCGCAGTTCAACCGCGAGCTCGGCGACGAGGGCTACGGCGATCGAATCGTTCCCGCGATCACCCGCGGGCAACGCCCGTCATGTGCCAACCCCGTCACGATCCAGACCTACGCCTGGTTCGCTCGGCACGTCGGCGAGCTGAGCCGCGACGCCTACCAGCTCGTGATCTGCGACGAGGCGCACACCGCGCTCGGCGAGAAGACGAGTGCCGCCATCCGCAGCTTTCCCGAGCCGATCTTCATCGGGATGACCGCGACGGAGCAGCTGATCGCGAAGCAGGTCTCCGACGTCTTCCCCGCGTCCGTGGACGACCTCCCGCTCGCCGACGCCACCCGGCGCGGGCTCGTCGCGCCGCTGCGGTGCCTGCGGGTGCCGCCGGTGGCGGCGATCCACTCCGTGCCGATCGTCGGCGGCGACTTCGACGAGCGCGCCCTGGCCGCAGCGCTCGACCACCAGGCGCTGAACCAGGCGGCCGCGAGCCTGTACCGCGATCGCTTCGACAACAGCCCTGGAATCGTGTACGCCGCCGGCGTCGATCACGCGTACCACCTCGCGCAGGAGTTCCGCGCGGCGGGGCTGCAGGCGGAGGCCGTCAGCGGCCGGACACCGCCCGTCAAGCTCGCTGAGACCCTTGCCGCCTACGAGCGCGGCGAGATCAACATCCTGATCAACGCGATGCTGCTCGCGGAAGGCTGGAACTCGCCGCGCGCGACGGTCGTGATGCACCTCGCGCCGACGGCATCCCGCCGCGTGTACCAGCAGCGGATCGGCCGAATCATGCGCATGCACCCGCGCAAGGAGGCCGGGATCGTCGTCGACTTCGTCCCGAAGGCGGCGACGCACAACGAGCGGGTGATCACGCTTCACAGCCTGCTCGACGCCGACTTCTACCGCGAGGGCGCCCGCGTCCTTCCCTCTCCGCGCCGGCGCTACCAGCGCCGTGCGCGCCGGAAGCTGACGCCGGCGCCGTGGCTGGTCCCCGTGACTCCAGACGTCCGCCGCCGCCTCAGCGTCATCACGCGCGAATGGCAGCGCGTCGACCCGAAGTACCTCGACGAGGACGAGCAGCGCTACTGGGCGACGATCGGAGGCCGCCAGATCCGCTTCGACGAGCGCGCCGAGTTTGCGAAAAAGCTCACCGACGGCCGCGCGTCGAAGGCATGCCTCGAGCAGTTCCTCTACACCTGCGCAGCCGAGAACGCGAACCGGCGCCTGCGCATGACCGCGCTGCAGGACCGCGTCTCGATGAAGGTCGAGCGCGCGGAGTTCGACGACCTCGTCACCCTCGTGACCTCCGCTCCCACGTGGGAGAAGGACCGCCTCCCCGGGATCCGCGTGCTGCTGCGCGCGATCGGAGAGGGCAAGGCCGACGCGCCGGAGCAGATCCTCGCCCGGTGGACGTGGCGCATGGCCCGCGCGACGCGCAAGGTGCAGGACCGCCGCGCCAGCTCGGACTTTCCCGACGCGAAGCGGCTCCTAGGCGCGCTCGCGAACTCGCGCGGCCACCGGCACGAGGAGAACGCCGCAAAGCTCGTTACTGCTGCGCTCGAGCAGCCGCTGAACGTGGGTGTGGCGCTGCTCGCGTCCGCCGAGGGCTACACGCAGCGCGCGACGCAGCTGATCGAGGCGGCACGCGAGCGAATCGCCCCCCTCGACGAGGTGGCGAACGCGCTGGCCGACAACCTGCCTGCGCCGCGGATGGCGACGGGACGTTCCCGCCGGCGGCGACGCCGCAGGCGCGCGCGGCAGCGCAAGGAGCAGCTGCTCCAGACGGCAGAGTCACAGCCGGGCGAGGAGGACGCGCAGCCCGGTGAGGAGGAGGCTCAGCCCGACGACGACGCTCCAGCGGAAGCCGCCGCCGCGTCGTAACGCGACGCCCTCGATGCGGGACTACTGAGTGGTCCTGTGATCGTCCTGCTTGCGATCGGGTTCGTCGCCGGCGTCGTGACGGCGATCTCGCCGTGCGTGTTGCCCGTCCTTCCCATCGTCTTCGCGGGCTCGGCGAGCGGCGGCCCGCGCCGCCCGTACGCGATCGTCGCGGGCATCGTCGTCAGCTTTACCGCGTTCCTGCTCGCGGGCACGTGGCTACTCGACCAGCTCGGGCTGCCGCAGGACTTCCTGCGGACCCTGGCGATCGGCCTGCTGTTCCTGATGGCCGCGCTTCTGATCGTTCCGCAGCTCGGCGGCCTCGTCGAGCGGCCGCTCGCGCGCCTGAGCCGGCGGCCGAGCAGCGACCTCGGCGGCGGCTTCGTACTCGGGCTCAGCCTCGGGCTCGTGTTCGTCCCGTGCGCGGGGCCGGTCCTCGCCGCAGTGACCGTCGTCGCGGCGACGCACGAAGTTGGCCTGAAGACGGTCCTGCTCACGCTGACCTACGTGATCGGGGCCGCGATCCCGATGCTGCTGATCGGGATCCTCGGGCGGCGGGCGGTCGGTCGTATGGCCGCCTTCCGTGCGCACGCCCGCGGCGTTCGGACAGCGCTCGGCGTCGTGATCGCGGCGACCGCGCTCGCGATCGTGTTCAACGTCGACCGCCACTTCCAGACGGCGGTGCCCGGCTACACCAACGCGCTCCAGAGCCACGTCGAGGAGACGGCGTACGCGAAGAAGCAGCTGGCGGAGCTAACGGGGCGCAAGCAAGACGACCGCAAGGCGCAGGCGGTCGACGCGCCGAACCTGGACGACTACGGGCCGGCGCCGGACTTCACCGGAATCACGACGTGGCTGAACAGCCGGCCGCTCTCGCTCGCGTCGCTCCGCGGGAAGGTCGTGCTCGTCGACTTCTGGACGTACTCGTGCATCAACTGCCTCCGCACGCTGCCGCACCTGGAGGCCTGGGACCAGACGTACCGTCACAAGGGCCTCGTGGTCGTAGGCGTCCACACGCCGGAGTTCGCGTTCGAGCACGTCGTCTCGAACGTCCGCCACGCCGCGAGCGACCTCGGCGTCCGCTACCCCGTCGCGATCGACAACGACTACGGGACGTGGACGGCATACGCGAACCAGTACTGGCCGGCCGAATACCTGATCGACAAAAGCGGCCACGTGCGGCACGCGCACTTCGGGGAGGGGCAGTACGACGAGACGGAGCGGCTGATCCGCGCGCTGCTCTCGGAGCCGGGCACGCAGCTCCCGGTCGCGTCGCGCCTCGCCGACCCCACGCCGACGGGGCTGCTGACGCCCGAGACGTACCTCGGCTTTCAGCGGCTCGATCGCCGCCGCTACGCCGGCTCGTCCATTGCGCTGGGAGTGGAACAGCCGTACGAGCTCCCGAAGTCGCTGGGCCAAAGCGAGCTCGCCTACGGCGGCCGCTGGCGCGTCGAGGCCGAGCGCGCCGTTGGGGGGCGCGGTGCGCGGCTACGGCTGCACTTCGTCGCGCGCAACGTCTATCTGGTGCTCGGGGGGCGTGGCCGTGTGCGGGTGCTGGTCGACGGGAAGCCGGTGCGCACCGTCCGCGTCTCCGGCATCAGCCGCCTCTACACGCTCGTGCGGTCGCAGCGCGAGCGGGACGCTCAGCTCGAGCTGCGGTTCACCCCTGGCATCGAGGCCTACGCCTTCACGTTCGGCTAGTGCCGCCGCGCTACCCGCAGACCGAGCCGGACGACAGCGGGATGCTGGGCGTCGGCGACGGCCACCGCATCTACTGGGAGACGTCCGGCGCCGGCGACGGCAAGCCGGCGGTCGTCCTGCACGGCGGGCCCGGCTCCGGCTGCATCCCGGAGTACCGCGAGTTCTTCGCCCCGAACGCCTTTTGCGCGGTCCTCTTCGACCAGCGCAACTGCGGCCGCAGCGCGCCGCACGCGAGCGACCCGACCGCCGACCTGTTGACGAACACGACGCACCACCTCGTCGCGGACATCGAGCGGCTGCGCGAGCACCTGGGGATCGACCGCTGGCTCGTCTTCGGCGGCTCGTGGGGCTCGACGCTCGCCCTCGCCTACGCGGAGGCGTACCCGGAGCGGGTGACCGAGATGGTGCTCTGGGGCGTCACGACCGGCCGGCAGGCGGAGTTCGACTGGCTGTTCCGAGGCGGGGTGGCGAAGCTGTTCCCGCAACAGTGGGACCGGCTCGTCGAGGCGCTGCCCGATGACCTGCGCGGAGAGGACGTCCCGACGGCGTACAGCCGGCTGCTCGAAGACGCAGATCCCGAAATCCGTCGCCGCGCAACGCATGAGTGGTGCTTATGGGAGTCGGCGACGCCGGGCTGGCCGCCGAGCGACGAGATGTCGCCGCGATTCCTCGACCCCGAGTTCGCGTACGCCTTCGCCCGGATCGTCACCTGGTACGTCAGCCACAACGCGTGGCTGGAGGACGGCGCGCTGATCCGGGGCGCCGACGCGCTCGCCGAGATTCCGGGCGCGCTCGTCAACGGGCGCTTCGACTTCCAGGCCCCGATCGAGCACGCGTGGACGCTGAAGAAGGCGTGGCCGGGGGCCGACCTCGTGATTGTCGAGGAAGCGGGCCACAGCATGCGAGGCGGCCTGCTGGAGGCGATCACCGACGCGGTCGACCGCTTCGCCGCGGCCTGAGCCTATTCGACTGGGCCCTCTTCTTCTTCCTCGCGGCGGCGGGCCTCGTGCTCGCGCAGGTAGCGCGTGAGCTCGGCCGCGAGCGCGTCGCCTGACGGGATCTCCACCTCCTGCTCGAGCTCGTCGGCGCGGCGCTCGAGCTCCTCGACGTACGACGCGGTGTCGGAGTCGGCTGCGACCGCTTCGCTCACCTGCTCGGCGTACGCCTCCGCTGCGTCGTCGAGCTCACCGACGTCGATCTCCGCCGACAGCAGCTCGCCGAGCCGCTCGCACAGCGCCTTCGCCGCCCGCGGGCTCGGCGTCAGCGAGACGTAATGGGGAACGGCGGCCCAGAGGCTGACGGAGGGGATGTCAGAGTGGCGGCACGTGTCGTGAAGCACGCCTACGATTCCTGTCGGGCCTTCGTAGCGCGACGCCGAGAGGCCCAGCTGCTCGACCAGCTGCGGGTCGGTCGCGCTGCCGGTGACGGGTGAAGGTCGCGTGTGCGGGACGTCGGCCAGCAGCGCCCCGAGCGATACCATTAGCTCCACGCCCAGCTCCTGCGCGAGGTCGACGACGATGCGCGTGAACGCGCGCCAGCGCAGGTTCGGCTCGATCCCGAGCAGGAGCACGACGTCGCGGTCCGTCCCGGGCAGGTGCGCGTGGTAAAAGGCGTTCTCGGGCCAGTCGATCCGGCGGGTGAGGCCGTCGACGAGCGAGACGTGCGGCCGCGTCGCCTGGAAGTCGTAGAAGTCCTCGGGATCGATCTCGCCGAAGCGCGCGGCCTCCCACATCTTCGCGAGGTAGCCGCCGGCGAGTGAGGCGCCCTGACCGCCGTCGTTCCAGCCTCGAAACGCGGATACGAGCACCGGCCGCGTCAGGCTCGGCCGGTCGAGCACGCGCAGCGCGTCCATGCCTCAGTCTATGCGTGTAGCGACGAATCGGATCGGTCGCCAGAAGAGCGTCGCGAGCGCGACAACGCCGACCCAGACGGCCGCGGCGGTGGCTACATGGAGCAGCACGAGCCACCACGGCAGCCGCGTGTGGTACTGGATCGCGCCGATCGTGATCTGGACGCCGACGACGGCGAGCACGGCGACGCTGAGCGCGAGCAGGCGCGGCGCCTGCGAACGTCGCGAGACGAGATAGCCGAGCATGAAGGCGAAGCAGAGCCCGAAGATGGCGGTGCCGACGGCGTGGCTGAAGACCGCCTCCTGGAGGCGCCAGAGGCGGCCGATCTTCGCGGAGTCGCCCGGATGCGGGCCGGCGGCGGTGGCGACGGTGCCACTCACGAGCAGTAGGAGGCAGCCGCCGGCGGCCGCGAGCGCCGCGGCGCGCAGCTCGCGCGGCACGAACGGGGTGACGGTGCCGGTCTCAGCGCCGGCGGCCGCGAGCGCGACGACCACCGCACCCGCGAGCACGATCGCCGAGAGCAGGAAATGCGACATCACGAGGTACGGGTTTAGGTCGAAGCGGACCGTGAGATAGCCGAGCGGCGCCTGCGCCAGCGTCCCGACAAAGACCGCGACGGCCGTCCTGTGCGCGTACCTCGGGAGCCCCGAAGCGCGGAACGCGGCGAGCGCCGTCAGCAGCGTCGCGGCGATCACGATCCCGCCGACCAGCCGGTTCCCGAACTCGATGTACGAGTGGTAGCCCTTCTCCGGAAACGGCTGTCCCTCCTGGCAACCGGGCCAGGACTCACAGCCGAGACCCGACGCCGTAAGCCGGACGGTCGTGCCCGTGACGATGATCAGGTAGAGCCCCGTGACGCTGGCGAACGCGAGCGTCCGAAACAGCGCCGCGGACAGCTCGAAGCGCCGCGCGCGAGCCGCCAGCCCCGTCTCGACGTGCATGGAACGAAGCTTAGGCGCGCGCCCCGCGCAGCGAGCCCAACCTCCCCCAGGGGATCCCCGAGATCCCTGTAGTCAGCGTACCGACGAGAGATTCACGCGTCTGTGCCGGATCTGCGTCGGAAGACCCGCACGACGCGGTCAGCGCAGCGGGTCGAGCAGCGCCGGATACCCGTCGGCGCCGTCGAACGGCGTCGGGCGCGAGCCGAGGAACAGCGGCCGGTCAGCCGCGTTCAGAAGCACGGGCATGACGTCCGGCCCCCGCAGGTGCCCGAGGATCCCTGCAGCGCACGTCAGCTCGCCGAACTCCCGAACCGCGTCCGACCGTACGCCGGGCCCGGCGAGCACGAACGGCACCGGGTCGCCCGAGTGGATCACCTCCGGCGACGCGGGCGTCGCATGGTCGCCCGTGACGCAGACGATCGAACGGTCGGTCGGCAACCGGCCCAGCTCCGCGTCCAGCTCCTCGATCCGCCGCTGCTTCAGCTGCGGGTCCTTCGTATGCCCCGCCTCGTCCGTCGCCTTCAGGTGGACGAAGACGAACGTATCGCCCGCTTCCAGCCGCTCGTCCACGAGCACGAGCCGGGTGCGCAGATCCGACGCACCGTCGCCGGTCTCAGGTGCCTCGAGCGCGTCGAGGCCGACGGTGCGCGCGAGGCCGCGCAGGAACGCGGACTCGGCGACGAACGTCCCAGTGAGACCGTGCCGCTGCGCGAAGCCCGGGACGCGGCGCGGCCGGCCCCACCACTTCAGCGTGACCACGTTCAGCGCCGGAAGCCCTCGCTCGAGCCTCCCGGAGTTGATGGGCTGCTCGGCCAGGATCCGCATCGTCTCCCGCGTCCAGGCCTCGGCTGCGGCCGCGGTCGCTGCGGCATCTGGTACGAGCGGCTGCGGCCGAAGCACCGGATAGCGGTCGCGGAAAAACGCGTCGGAGTCGCTGACTCGTTCGTCGGCGCCGCCGGAAACGCGCAGGATCGCCTCGCCGCGGCGGACGTGCCGCAGCCCGAATCCAAGCCCGTCGAAGGACAAGCCGTCGCACGCCTCCACCAGCCCTGCAGCGTCCTCCTCGTCCTCGCCGTAGCGCGGCCGTCCCGTGAGCCACCACGCATCGTCCCGCTGCTCCGCCGGCCGCAGCGCCGCGAACGCGAACACGTCGGCGTCGTCGACGTCCTGCCCGTGGCCGACCGCCTCGAACACCGCACGACCGGGAAACTCGTCGGGTCGGTAGCCGAGCATCGACCAGTGCGCGACCTCACTCGACGGCGCACGGCCGGGCCCGACGGCGTACAGGACGCCACACGACCCTTCGTGGGCAAGCCGGTCGAGGTTCGGCGTCGTCGCAGCCTCGTTCCCCGTCCGCCCGCCGAGCGCGGCATGCGCGCGGTCGCCGAGGCCGTCGAGGAGGATCACGACGATCGGGTACACGCGCGAGAGGCTAAACGCCGGCGTTCAGTCAGGCGGAGGCGATGAGGCGCGCCGCTTCGATCGAGCGCCCCCACCAGCCTTGCTTCTCGTCCCAGCCCCACGCGAGCGCGTGCGCGGCGCCCCACCCGAGCGTCCGGTCGCGGTCGAGGCCGAGCTGGGCAAGCGCGTCCAGCCAGCGCCGGACAGCGTCGACGCCCCCGTCCATTGCCGCGTTCCGGAGCAGTCCGACGCCGTTCGCCTCGCGCTCGCCGACGAGGGGCTTCGGGTCGATCACGAGCCACGGCGTGCGCTCCGCCCGTAGGACGTTGCCACCGTGCAGGTCCTGGTTGACGAGCGCCACCGCACGGGAATCGGCGCTGCGGAAGACGTCGCACGCGAGCTCCAGCAACCGCCGGTCGAACGGCTCACCCGCGGCGTCGTAGCGCTGCGGAACGTCGACGAGCCACCGCTCCGCCTCATGGGCGAGCCGCCTGAACGGGTGCGGATCCTCGGGCTCGTTCCACAGCCGCGGTAGCAGCTCCGCCACGACCGCCACGTCGTCCTCGTCCGTGTCCCAGAGAGGCATGCCTGGCCGGCAGCGCTCGATCAGCAACGCCCGCCGCTCCTCGTCGTGCGCGATCAGGCGCACGGCACCATCCCCGCCCCACCGCGCGAGCGCCTCGGCCTCGTGATCCGCCTCGAAGTGCGACGGCGCGTTCAGCTTGAGCACCGCGTCGCCGGCCGGCACGACCAGCGAGTGCGGCGTGTCGAACGGCTCCTCGAGCTCGAGCCGCCACTGCTTCGCGCATTTCTCTGCCACGCGCGGCAGCGCGGCGAGCCACTCCGGCTCGTCCGCCCACTCGCGCTCGAGAGAGGATGGGATCCTCAGACCGAGACTCGCTGCAGCGACTCGATCACCCGCGCGACACCCGGGGGCAGGAGCGCCCGCCAGTCGCCGCCGTCGCGCAGAGCTTGGCGGACGTCCGCGCCGGAGACGCCCTTCTCGATCCCTTCGTCCAGCACGACGACCTCGTAGCCGGCCTCGCGCAGGCGATCCACCTTCGTGCCGCCCCACTCCGAAAAGAGCCGGATGTACTGCGTCACCCCCGGAGGCACGTAAGCCGGCCACAACTCCGGCTCGTTGACCGGGAACGGCACCACGTGGACGCGCGGTGGGTCGAGGTCGAGATCCGCGGCCGCCGCCTCCACCATCAGCAGCCGGTCGACGTACGACCACGGGTTCGATTCCGGCAGATGCCGCAGCGGGTCACTCGGTTCGGGCTTGATGCGCGTCGGATCGGGGTTCGTGATCCCGATGAAGATCTCGTCCGACCGCTCCGCGGCACCGCGGAGGTACTCGAGGTGGCCGAGGTGGAACGGCTGAAACCGCCCGTGGATCATCCCCTTCGCGGGCACGCCCGCGGAAGGCTAGTGAACGGCTACGCCCGCGCCTGCTTCGACGCGGCCGACGCGGCGGATGAACAGGCGACGCGCGTCGAACTGCGCTTCGAGCGCCGGTCCGCGCTCGGCCGGGACCGAGATCAGCAGGCCGCCCGCCGTTTGCGGGTCGAAGCCGAGCGCTACGAGCGCGTCCGGCGTCCCGTCGACCGCGACGTGGGCGGCCGCGAAATCGCGGTTCCGCGGGTCGCCGCTCGTCCGCACGCCCTTCCGCGCCAGGTCGAGGGCACCGTCGATCGCCGGGAACCGCTCGGACTCGAGGACGATCCGGACGCCGCTGCGCTCGGCGACCTCGTGCGCGTGGCCGAAGAGCCCGAAGCCGGTGACGTCTGTAACCGCGTTCGGCGCCAGCGGCCGGAGCACGTCGGCGGCGTCGTTGTTGAGCGTCCGCATCCACCCGATCGCGCGCTCGAGCTGCTGCGTTCCGGCGAGTCCCTTCTGGTAGCCGGTCATGATCAGACCGGTCCCGAGCGGCTTCGTCAGGAAGAGCGCGTCGCCCGCTCGCGCGCCGTTCTTCGGCCAGATGCCCTCAGGATGGACGGTTCCGATCACGGCGAGCCCGTACTTGGGCTCCGCGTCGCGGATGGTGTGGCCACCTGCAAGGAGCCCGCCCGCCGCCCGCACCTGCGCGTCCGCGGCGGCGAAAATGGCCGCGAGCATCTCCATCGGCAGCTCTTCGGGGAAGGCTGCGATCGAGAGCGCAAGCAGCGGCGTGCCGCCCATCGCGAACACGTCGTTGAGCGCATTCGTCGCGGCGATCGCGCCGTAGTCGCCGGGGTCGTCGACGACCGGCGGGAAGAAGTCGAGCGTGAAGATGAGCGCTCGTTCCGAGTCGAGCCGGTAGACGGCGGCGTCGTCCGCCGGCGCGAGGCCGACCAGGAGGTCTTCCGCCTCGACCGGGACGAAGCCGGAGAGCAGCTGCTCCAGCCGGGCAGCCGAGTACTTGGCGGCACAGCCGCCGCACGACGCGAGGTCGGTTAGGCGCACGGATCCAGTCTCGGGCTGCACGGGTTGGCCAATGTAGTCCAACGGATGCGGCCGCCGTTTCATCCCGACCTCAAGATTCCTAGAAAGACGACGGCGGCCCTGGAGCCGCCGTCGCTGGGGGTGAGGAAGGAATGCGAGATCTAGTTCGCCGGGCTCGCCAGCTTCCCTTCCGCGTTCAGCGCCGCCGCGATCTCGTCGAGCGAATCGGGGTTCTCCAGCGACGAGAGGTCGCCCGGGTCGCGCCCCAGCACCTGCGCCCGCACGGCGCGCCGCACGATCTTTGCGCTCCGCGTCTTCGGCAACGCCGGCACGAACACGACTCGATCGGGCCGAAACGCCTTTCCCTGCTCCGCCCCGACCGCGTCGCGCACCTCCCGCGCGAGCGCCTCGTCCGGCTCGAAACCCGGCGCCGCGACGCAGAAGAGCCAGGCGACCTCGCCCTTGACGGCGTCGGGAATGCCCACGGCCGCCGCCTCGAGCACGGCTGGATGCGCCACCGCCGCCGACTCCAGCTCCGCCGGCCCGATGCGCTTGCCGGCGATGTTCAGGGTGTCGTCGGAGCGCCCGTGCAGGAACCAGTAGCCGTCCGCGTCCACCGATGCCCAATCTCCGTGCGTCCAGACACCCGGGAAGCGACG
>Ga0126312_10000887_pt1 | contig 18848 bp, 17 predicted proteins | sample Plot104A_FD_92537 | JGI IMG/M metagenome (GOLD analysis project Ga0126312, IMG submission 92537) | Serpentine soil microbial communities from UC McLaughlin Reserve, CA, USA - Plot104A | ecosystem: Environmental > Terrestrial > Soil > Grasslands | place: USA: UC McLaughlin Reserve, Lake County... | reverse complement strand
GCGGCAGGCGGCGGCGCCGCCGCAGCGCCCCGCCGTCGGGCTGTGCGGCGAGCTGGGCGCCCGGATGACCGGCCGCGTGGACACCCCGGCGGCGACCGAGCTCTCGGGCCTGGTCGTCTCGCACACGCGTCCCGGCGTGCTGTGGGCGCACAACGACTCCGGCGACAGCGCGCGATTGCTCGAGCTGGGCGAGGACGGCCACCTGCGCCGGCAGGTGGCGGTCCCCGGCGCCGAGAACGTGGACTGGGAGGACGTCGCGGCAAGGGGCGACCTCATCTACGTGGGGGACATCGGCGACAACGACTCCGAACGCCCCAGCATCACCATCGTGCGCGTGCGCGAGTCGGGGGTGCCTGCGGGGCGCCAGGAGCTGCGCTACGCCGATGGCCCCCACGACGCCGAGACGCTGCTGGTAGACCCGGTCGACGGCTCGGTGGGGGTCGTGACCAAGAGCTTCGGCGGCGAGAACCGGCTCTACGTAGCTCGCGAGGGGACCCTGCGCCGCGGGCCGCTCGTGCCGGTTACCCCCGGCGAGGCCGTGACGGCCGGCGACGTCTCGGCCGACGCCCACACCGTGGTGCTGCGCACCTACGACCGCGCGCTGGTGTGGACCCGGCGGAACGGCGAGCGGCTGACCCAGGCGCTCCGGAGAAAGCCCTGCGCCGCCGGGGTGGACCTGGCCCACGAGGGCCAGGGCGAGGCGCTGGCGTTGGCAGAGGACGGCCGTTCGTTCTTCACGGTCGCCGAGGGCAGACGGCCGCCGCTGCGCCGCTACGCGCCCGTGCGCTAGTCGTCGTCACCCGGAAACAGCCACGTGGCCAGGCGTGGTGCCCGGTGCAGCAGCGAGCCTCGCGTGACAGCGGTAGCGCCGAAGCGATCCCGGACCTCGTCGAGCACGTGGTCCAGGACGTCCCCGTGCCGCTCGTCGACCGGAAGCTGGAGCTGTCGGCTCCCGGCCTGCAGGTTCGCCACGGTGACCCCGACCAGCGTGAGCCCCCGCCGGTCGATCAGGTCGCGCTCGGCGGCCAGCAGCGTCCTCATCTCGGCCAGCACGGCGCTCGTGGCCGACGTTGGCGCCGGCAGGGTGTGCGACCGGGTCGCCCGCGTGAAGTCGCCGAAGCGCAGCCGCAGCGTCACGGTTCGGCCGGCCCTCCCCTTCGCGCGCATGCGGCGGGTGACGCGGTCGGCCAAGGCCAGGACGGTTGCGTCAAGGGCCTCCGCCGAGGTGGGGCCGCGCCCGAGCGCGCACTGCGACCCGACAGAACGGCGGCGGGGCGTGCGCTTGACCGGCCGGGGGTCGCGATTGTGGGCCAGCGCGTGGAGCTTGCGCCCGGCCGCACGGCCGACCAGCTCCACCAGGCGTGCCTCGGGCAGCTCGGCCACCTGGCCGACCTTGCGCAGGCCGACGGCGTGCAGCTTCTCGGCGGTGGACGGCCCCACGCCCCACAGGCGCTCCACCTCCAGCGGGTGCAGGAACTCCAGCTCCTTGTCGGACGACACGACGAGCAGCCCGTCCGGCTTGGCCACGCCGCTGGCCACCTTGGCCAGGAACTTCGTCCGCGCCACTCCGACGGTGATCGGCAGCCCGATGCGCTCGCGAACATCGTGCCGCAGCCGACGGGCCACCTCGCCGGGGCTCCCCTTGATGTGCCCGAGCCCGCGGGCGTCCAGGAAGGCCTCGTCGATCGAGAGCCGCTCGACGGTGGGCACGGCGTCCTCGAAGAGGGCGGCCACCGCCTCGCCGGCCTCCACGTATGCGTCGAAGCGCGGCGAGACCACGATCGCCTGCGGGCACAATCTGCGCGCCTGACGGCCGCCCATCGCCGAGCGGACCCCGAAGGCCCGCGCCTCGTAGCTGGCCGCCTGCACCACGCCCGGGCCCACGATGACCGGCTTGCCTCGCAAGCGCGGGTCGTCGCGCTGCTCGACCGAGGCGAAGAAGGCGTCCAGGTCGGCGTGGAGGATGGTCGCCTGACCTGACACGAACGTATGTTCGCACAGCGGTCCGAGGCTCAGCGGCCGAGGAGCTGCTGGCGAGAGGACTCGGCGAGGGGGCCCTCGGTGGTCGAGGTCGCGGATACCGCCGGGGGCTGACGGCGCCGCAGCCGGCCAGGCCGCGAGCGAGGCCCCGGACCCGGCGCGCGAGCTGCTTGCGCCGGGACGGGGTGGCCGGCAGGCCGGAGGGCGAACTCGACCCCCCGGTTCAGAAATCGCTCAGGGCGCTGAGGGATTTCTGAGCGGGTGCCCCATGCGTCTCACGGGGCGCGGTTGCACACCGCCCGCCACCTTCACCGCCTGACCCCGGTCAGGTCGGGCGCTCGGGGTCCTGGCGCTCTTGGTCCGGGCGCTCCTGATCCCCACCCTCATCGTCGCGCTCGAGCCGGACCTCCTCGCGCTGTACGGGGACCCTGACCTCCTCGGTGACGACGTAGCGCTTGAGGCGGAGGCGGGTCTCCCCACGCTCGCCCCCGACCGGCTCCTCGGAGACCCGAGCGCCTACACGGCTGTCTGACTCTTCCGTGTCGGACCCGGCCTTGCCGGCGGCCGCGGCGTCCTCGCCGCCCCCACCGGACGTCGCGTGCTCGGCGGCGTCTCCGCCTCCGCGATCGGGCGAGGCGTCCTGCCCGCGCTCGTGGTCGTCGCCCCCACCGGGCCGCGCGTGCTCGGCGGCGGCGGCGTCTCCGTGTTCGCGCGAGGTGTCCTGCCCACCCTCGCCCTCCTGACCCGCGGCCGCGGCGTGCTCTTGACCCGCGCCGGCCGTCTGGTCCTGATCCTCATCACTCGAGTAGTCGAGCCCATAATGCTCATGGAGAGCGCGCTCCTCGTCGGCGCTCATCTCCGCCTCGGGGTCCACGTGAGGGGCACCGTTCACGTGCTCCTTTTCGAACGGCACGCGAACGATGTCCCCCTCGCTCGAAGCGTCGGTGATCGGGACGAGGGTCTCGCGTCTGCCGAAGAGCCCGGTCTTGACCGTCACCCACCCCGGCTGCTCGGTCTGCCGGTCGAGATAGATCTCGGCGATCTTGCCGATCTTCTCGCCGTCGCGGTCGATCAGCTCGTGTCCTCGCCAAGTGCCGATGGTGTCTGCGTCGGGCATCCTGTCCCTCCTAGCGCGTCTGGTCGGGGTCCAACTCGTCGGCCTTACGGCTGCGTTCCTGAGCTTCCTCCTGCACCCGGGACGCCTCCGAGGACCGCTGGCCGGCGTCTTGGTCGAGCTTCTCGGCGGCTCCCCGCTCCTGCTCGGCCTGCTCCCCCCGCCGGCGCGCCTCCTCGGCGGCCTGCTCGGCCTGCTCTTGCTGGCGGCGCGCCTCCTCGGCGGCCTGCTCGGCCTGCTCCTGCTGGCGGCGCGCCTGCTCGTCGGCCGCCTGAGCGGACTCCCTCCTGCGGTGAGCTTCCGCGCCCACCTCTCCGGCCTCAGCCTGCTTGCGCTCGGCGAGCTGTTGCCGGCCCTTTGCCTCCTCGCGATGCCCGGCAGCGGCCACACGGCGCCGCTCCTCCTCCTTCTGCTCCTTGCGACGCGCGGCCAGCAGCACCAAGCCAACCAGCAGCAAGGCGACAACTACGACTATGACGATTATCAATGCGGTGCTCATGAGGCCCTTCCTCTCTCCTCTGAACTCACTACCCCGGGGTACCCGGCCCAGAGAAGGTTCAAGCGGCGGTCGACAACTGCGGGCTAAAGGGCGCCGCTGGCTGCGGCGGAGTGGTCCTGCGCGCGGCCAGGATCACCGGGGTTCACGTCCCGGCGGCTCTGGCGCACGACGGGCCTCTTCGCCGCGCCGGCCTCGTCCAGGCGACGCACCGGCGTGGTATGCGGGGCGGTGCGGGCGATCTCGGGATCCTCGGCCGCCTCGGCCAAGAGCTCGCGCATCGCGTCGGCGAAGTGGTCCAGGCGCTCCTTGGGCTCGGTCTCGGTCGGCTCGATCATCAGAGCCTCGTCCACCAGCAGCGGAAAGTAGACGGTGGGCGGGTGAACCTCGTGGTCGAGCAGGCGCTTGGCGATGTCCAGCGTCTTGATGTCGAGCTTGTCCTTGGCGCCACTGCCCGAGAGCACGAACTCGTGCATGCAATGGCGGTCGAAGGCGATGGGCAGGTACTCGGCGATGCCGTCCTCGGCCAAGCGCGCCTTGAGGTAGTTGGCGTTCAGCACGGCCAGCTCGGAGACCTCGCGCAGCCCGTCGCCGCCCAGCGAGCAGATGTAGGCGTAGGAGCGCACGAACACGCCGAAGTTGCCCTGGAACCCGCGCATCTTGCCGATCGACTTGGGCCGGTCGTGGTCGAGGTCGAACGCGGGCCCGGCCCCGTTGGAGCTCGAGGTGCGCACCACCTGGGGCACTGGCAGGAAGGGTTCGATGCGGTCGCTCACCGCGATCGGCCCGGCGCCCGGCCCGCCTCCGCCGTGCGGCTGGGTGAAGGTCTTGTGCAGGTTGTAGTGGACGATGTCGAAGCCCATGTCCCCGGGCCGCGAGACGCCCATCACGGCGTTGAGGTTGGCGCCGTCGTAGTAGAGCGTCCCCCCCACGCCGTGCACGATCTCGGCGATCTCCTCGATGTTCGAGTCGAACAGCCCGAGCGTGTTCGGGTTGGTGAGCATCAGGCACGCGACGTCCTCGTCGGCCTTTGCGCGCAGGTCCTCGAGGTCCACCCCGCCGTCGTCGGCGGTCCCGACCTTCACCACCTCGTAGCCGGCCATGGTGACCGTGGCCGGGTTGGTGCCGTGCGCGGTGTCCGGTGTGAGCACCTTGGTGCGGTGCTCGCCGCAGTCGGCGTGGTAGGCGCGGGTGAGCAGCAGGCCTGCCAGCTCGCCGTGCGAGCCCGCGCTGGGCTGCAGCGAGACGTGCGGCAGGCCCGCGATCTCCGCCAGCGCCTCCTGGAGGTTGTACATCAGCTCCAGCGCGCCCTGGGCGTGCGCGGGCTCCTGAAGCGGGTGCAAACGTGCGTGACCCGGAAGCGCCGCCACCCGCTCGTGCAGCTTGGGATTGTGCTTCATCGTGCACGAGCCCAGGGGGTAGAAGCCCTGGTCGAGGTGGAAGTTCTTGCGCGACAGCGTGACGTAGTGCCGCACGATCTCCGGCTCGGAGACCTCGGGCAGATCGGCGGGCTCGGAGCGGCGGGCCCAGTCGGGGAGCAGCTCCTCGACCGGCGTCTCGGGGACGTCGGTGCGCGGCGGTGTGAAGGCCCGGCGCCCCTCGCGGGAGCGCTCGAAGATGGTGACGGTGTCGCTCATGCGGGCACCTCGGTTCGCGAGGCCACCGCAGCCAAGGCGTCGATCTGCTCTTTTGTGCGCCGCTCGGTGATGGCGACCAGCAGGCCGTCCTCGTGCTCGGGCAGCACCCCGCGCAGCGGCAGGCCGGGATTGATGCCGGCCTCGCGGGCGCGCTCGAGGAAGGCGTCGAGCTCCGGCACGCGCACGGCGAACTCGCGCACCACGGGCCCCGGGTTGATCGGCTCGAAGGGCAGCCCCTCGCGGGCGTAGGCGGTGCGGCGCAGCATCAGCGTGGAGAGCTCGACCAGCCCCTCGCGGCCCAGCCACGAGAGGTAGGCGGTGCCGGCCAGCGCGTTGAGCGCCTGCGAGGTGCAGATGTTGTGCGTGGCCTTCTCGCGGCGGATGTGCTGCTCGCGGGTCTGGAGGGTGAGCACGAAACCGCGCTTGCCGTCCACGTCGCGGGTTTCGCCCGCGATGCGGCCCGGCATCTTGCGCAGGAAGCGCTCGGAGGCCGCGAAGAAGCCGAACGAAGGGCCGCCGAAGTCCAGCCGGTTGCCCAGCGTCTGGCCCTCGCCCACGCAGATGTCCACGCCGCACGCGCCGGGGGGCTTGAGGATGCCCAGCGGCAGCGGGTCTGCCGCGCAGACGAACAGCGCGCCGGTCGACTTGGCCGCCTCCCCCAGCGATGCGAGCTCCTCCACCGTGCCCAGGAAGTTGGGGTACTGCACGAACACGGCGGCCGTGTCGTCATCGACGGCGGCGGCCAGCGCCTCGGCGTCGGTGACGCCGTTGGAGTCGAGCGGGACCTCGACGATCTCCATGCCGTAGCCGACGGCGTGCGTGGCCAGAGCGGCCCGCGAGTGCGGGTGCATGCCCCGCGAGGTGAGCAGCTTCGAGCGCCTGGTCTCCAGCTTGGCCAGGTATCCCGCAGCGGCCACCGCGCTGGGGCCCTCGTACACCGAGGCGTTGGAGACCGGCAGCCCGGTCAGCTCGGAGATCATCGTCTGGAACTCGAACATCACCTGCAGGCCGCCCTGGGAGATCTCGGGCTGGTAGGGCGTGTAGGGCGTCAGGAACTCCGAGCGCTCGACGAGATTGTCGATCAGGGCGGGGACGTAGTGGTCGTACATCCCGGCGCCCAGGAAGGTGATCTCGGCGTCGGCGTGGCGGTTGCGCGCCGCGAGCTCGGCCAGGTGGTCGAGCACCTCCTGCTCGGCCATGCCCCCGGGCAGGTCGATCGGCCGGCCGAGGCGCACCGACTCGGGGATGGCCTCGAAGAGGTCCTCCACCGAGCCGACGCCGATGGCGTCGAGCATCTCGCGGCGATCCGCGTCGGTTGCAGACGTGTAACGGCTCACGGGCGGTCTACGAACTTAGCGGTGGCCGCGACTACCAGAAGTCCTGAACCGTCTCGGCGTCGCCCGCGTGACGGGGCCCGAAGACCAGTATCTCCAGCCCTTCCTCCCCCGCCTCGAACGCCCTCGTGACCTCCGGCGCCACGCGGACCGCGTCCATCGGTCCCACCTCGAGGATCTCGTCGTCGAGCTTGAGGCGGCCGTCGCCCGAGAGGATCACGTAGATCTCCTCGGCGGCTTCGTGACGGTGAGCGAAGGGCTGGCGCTTGCCCGGACGCAGCGCGATGTAGCCCAGCCCGGTGCTCTCGGCTCCGAGCTCCTTTCGCGGGAAGCGCGCCTCCTGGATGTCGCCGTAGCCGTACTTGGCGGCGAGATCCTCGGAGTCGCGCAGGTTGCCGTGCTTCCAGGACATCGCTAGTACCTCCCGCTGATCCGGTCCCATGCCTTGCGCAGCTTGCGCGTGAGCTCGCCCTCCGCGGTATCGCCGGGGTCGGCTCCCATCGTCGCCGGCGTCTCGCTCGGTTCGGGCAGCTGCTCGGCCTCTTCGTAGCTCAGGCTCAGCTCGACCCCGTTCTCGAACAATTCCTTCACGTGCGGGGCGTCGACGAAGCGGTGGTGATCGGCCTCGACCACCAGCCCGTCGAAGATGTCCTTCTCCTCGTCGGCGAGCACGTGGGTCAGCTCGCCGAACCGCCGCCCGTCGCTTGTGAAGACCGGAACGCCTTCGGCAATCGCGAGGTAGGACGTGGGCGGGCCGAGGTCAGCCACTCAGGAGGTTCTTGTAGGCGTCGACGTCCAGCAGGTCGTCGACCTCGCCGGGGTCGCTGAGCTTCACCTTGACCATCCAGCCCTCGCCGTAGGGGTCGGCGTTGATGTTCTCCGGGGACTCGGCGAGCGCCTCATTGACCTCGACGATCTCGCCCGACAGCGGCGCGAAGACGTCGGAGACCGCCTTCACGGACTCCACCTCCGCGTAGGCCGAGTCCTTGCTCACCTGCGCGCCCACCTCCGGCGGGTCGAAGAAGACCACTTCGCCGAGCGAGTCCTGCGCGTACCAGGTGATCCCGAAGACGGCATCGTCGCCTTCGATCCGGGCCCAGTCGTGCTCGGGGTGGTACTTCAGGTCCTCGGGGTAGCTCTCGTCGGCCATCTACTCCTCTTTGCGGTACAGGGGCTTGCTCTTCACTTCGGCCGCGCGTGCCTTGCCGCGCACGTCGACCTCGATCTCGGTCCCGGGCTCGGCGGCCGCCCGCGGCACGTAGGCCATTCCGATCCCCTGCTCCAGACAGGGCGACATGGTGCCGCTGGTGACCACTCCCTCGCCGGCGTGGGTCGTCACCGCGTTGCCCCGACGCGGGATGCCGGGCCCGGTGAAGGCGAAGGGCACCAATAGGTCCTCGGTCTCGGCCGGCAGCGCGTCGGCTCCGATGAAGCCGGTCTCCCGCTTGCAGGCCCAACCCAGGCCGGCCTCGATCGGATTGCGGTCCTCGGACAGGTCGTTGCCGTAGAGGTGGAAGCAGACCTCCAGGCGCAGCGTGTCGCGGGCGCCCAGGCCGACGGGAGTGACGCCCTCGTCCATCAGCGCGTCCCAGACGGTCGTGGCTCCCTCTGGGGGGATGAGCAGCTCGACGCCGTCCTCGCCGGTGTAGCCCGTGCCGCAGACGCCGACCTCCGGCACCCCCGCCACCGTCCCGAGCGTCCAGCGCATGCGCTTGGGCTCCTCGCCCTGAAGCAGCCTGCGCAGCGTCTCGCGCGCGTGCGGGCCCTGGAGGGCGAGCATCGCGAAGTCGCCGTGGGCGTCGTGGAGCTCCAGGTCGCCGTCGAAGGCCTCGGCATGCTCGCTGAACCAGGCGAAGTCGCGCTCGTGATTGGAGGCGTTGGTCACCGTCAGAAAGCCGCCCCCACCCTCCGAGAAGCGGTAGGTGAAGAGGTCGTCGAGCACCCCTCCGTCCTCACGGCAGAGCACGGAGTACTGCGCGCCGTTCTCCGCGATCCTGGTGACGTCGTTGGACAGGATCCGCTGCAGGAAGGCCTCGGCGTCGGCACCCGTGGTGCGGATCTCGCCCATGTGCGAGACGTCGAATACCCCGGCGCCGCGGCGCACCGCCTTGTGCTCGGGGCCGATCCCCTCGTACTGCACCGGCATCTCCCAGCCCGCGAAGGGAACGAGTCGCGCGCCCGCGGCCTGATGGCGCTCGAACAGGGGCGTCCGCCGCAGCGTGTCCGTGGCCGGGGTCAAGGCGTCGGAGGCTACAGCCGCTACGGCGCGGCTAGCGAACCAGCCTCACCAAACGGCTGCCCCGGCTGAGGTTGCCGGCGCGGTCGCGGACTCGGACCTCGACGCGCGCCCACACGCGGCGCCCGCGCCGCAGCGCCCGCCGCAGCATCCGGGCCGAGGCGCGCGAGAGGCGCAGCCGCAGGCGGGCGGTGTGGTCGGCCCGCAGGGATCCCGTGCGCCCGAGCGCCCGGATCTTCCGCTTTCCGCGCCGGATATTCAGCCGCGCGCCCACCCGGTAAGAGCACGGCTCGTCGCAGCGCGCGCGGACGATCACGCCGCGGTTGCGAAGCACGCGCTGGCGTCCTCCCGTGCGCAGGCCCAGCAGCGGTGAGCGAGCATCGGGCGCGATCACTGGGGGTCCGGAGCCCGTCGCAGGCATCCCACCTGGCTCGGCGCCCGAAGGTGGAGGCGTGACAGGCGCTGGGCCATCCGGCGGGGCCGGCGGCAAGGCAAGGGCGCTTGAGCAGGTCGAGGTCCCGTCGGTGAGACGGGAGACCGCCCCCGTGTTCAACTCGGCCACGTACAGCCGTGCGCACGCATCCTCCCCGAAGGAGGCCACGTTGAAGTCGGGCAGGTCGAGCACCAGGGCATCGCCGCCCCCGTCGGGCACCTGCAGCCGGCGCACCTCCCCGGTGCAATAGTCGGAGTAGACGTACTGGCCACGGAGCTCCTCCAGCGAGGCGTCGCGCACCACGTAGCCGCCGGTGATCGCGCAGGACGGAGCCCCGGCGTTCGCGTACGTGTGGATCGGGCCCAAGTAGTTGCCGCCGCTCAAGGGGCAGGCGCTGCCGTCGACCGGGTAGCGCAGATTCCCCTCGCAGACGTTCCAGCCGAAGCTCCGCCCCCGACCGGCGCCCTGCGAGCGGGCGTGGAAGTCGACTTCCTCCACCTCCGCCTGGCCCACGTCGCCGATCAGCACGTCGCCGATTTGTCGGTCGAGGCTGAACCGGAAGGGGTTGCGCAGCCCGTAGGCCCAGATCTCCCGCCTCCCCGCGGCCGCGGCGAGCGGGTTGTCGGAGGGGACCGTGTAGGACGCGCCGCCCGACGGCCGGGGATCGATCCTCAGGAGCTTGCCGAGCAGCGTGGTCAGGCTTTGGGCGTTGCCGTCGGGGTCGCCTCCACTGCCGCCGTCGCCAACGCCGATGTAGAGCCGGCCGGCTGCGTCGAACTGCAACTGCCCGCCGTAGTGGTTGGAGTACTTGGGGTGGGCGATCTCGAGCACGGGCCGGCGAGACGCGGCGCTGACGGTGTCGGCCGAGCCGCCCGAGCTGCGGAACTCGTCCACCCGGATCGGTGGACAGCGGTTGGCGTCGGTGGTCGAGGAAGGGCAGGGCGCGGTCGCACCGGTGCCCGCCGCCGTGTAGTAGGCGTAGAGGCGCCCTGTGGTGGCGTAGTCGGGCGCGAGCGCGATGGAGAGCAGCCCGCCCTCACCGATGCCGGCCTCGACCAAGCCCGCGATGTCGAGAAAGCTCGGGCCCTGCACCACGCCGTTCTTGACCAGCCTTACGCGCCCGGCGCGCTCGACCACCAGCAGCCGGCTGGTGTCGCCCGGCGGGGAGACCACGCCGATCGGCCGGTCGAAGGTCCCCACGGGGGCCAGGCTCACAGCAGCCTGCGCACTCGCCGGCCACGCGGCCGCAGCGAGCAGGACGGCGGTCAGGGCAAGGCGGCGCACGACAGGAGACACCTCAGCATCTCCGGGCCGGCGCTGCGTCGGGACCTCGGCGGAGCCGGCGCGGTCAGTCCTTGAGGAACGACGGGATGTCGATCTCGTCGTCCGGGATCTCCAGCGAGGAGCGCTGGCGATCGTCCATCGCCACGTCGCGCCGGCGCGGCTCGCGGCGGCGACCCGTGGAGTCCTCGGTGAACAGCGGCCCGGTGGCCATGCCCTCGAAGCCGGTCGCGATCACGGTGACCCGAACCGAGTCTTCCAGCTCGTCGTCCACCACGGCGCCGAAGATGATGTTGGACTGCGAGTCGGCGGCCTGCTGGATGATCTCGGCGGCCTCGTTGACCTCGAAGAGGCCGAGGTCCCCGCCGCCGGTGATGTTGAGCAGGATGCCCGTGGCCCCCTCCACCGACTGCTCGAGCAGGGGGCTGGAGATGGCGTGCTTGGCCGCTTCGGCCGCGCGGTTCTCGCCGCCGGCCTCGCCGATGCCCATCAGCGCCGAGCCGGCCTCGTGCATGATCGTCCGGACGTCGGCGAAGTCCAGGTTGATGACCCCGGGGATGGTGATCAGGTCAGTGATCCCCTGCACGCCCTGGCGCAGGACGTTGTCGGCCTCGCGGAAGGCCTCGAGGATGCTGGTGCGACGCTCGACGACGGCCAGCAGCTTCTCGTTGGGGATGACGATGAGCGTGTCGACCTGCTCGCGCAGGCGCTGCACGCCCTCCTCGGCTTGGCGGCTGCGCTGGGCGCCCTCGAAGGAGAAGGGACGCGTGACGACGCCCACGGTGAGGGCGCCGATCTCCTGCTTGGCGACCTCGGCGATCACAGGGGCGGCGCCGGTGCCCGTTCCGCCGCCCTCGCCGGCGGTCACGAACACCATGTCCGCGCCCTTGAGCGACTCCTTGATCTCGTCGCGGCTCTCGTTGGCCGCGCCGTAGCCGACCTCGGGGTTCGCGCCGGCGCCGAGGCCGCGCGTGAGCTGGTCGCCGATCTGCAGCTTGTTGTCGGCGTCGCACATCTGCAGCGCCTGCGCGTCGGTGTTGACCGCGATGAACTCGACGCCCTTCAGGCCGGCGTCGACCATGCGGTTGACCGCGTTGATCCCGCCGCCGCCTACGCCGACGACCTTGATCACTGCCAGGTAGCTACCGGTGTCCATCCCCCTGGTCCTTCCGTCTGGGGCTCAAGCGAGCATCGAGGGTTTTCGGACTCCCACGGACGCCGCAAAGTCGGCACTGTAGGCGGAATTCGGCGAAGGTGTCAAACCTCCTCCGCAACGAATCTTGCGTCCCGTCCGAGGCTGAACCTCGACTCCGGGTCGAGACTAGGCCTACTCTCGACTCAAGGTTGAGGCTGGGGCGAGAGTGGCTGTGGAGCGGCCTGCGGGGCGCTTGGGGGCGCCGCCGGGGGCGTCACGGGCGCCGCGCTTTGCGCCGCCGAGTCGTCGGGCTCGGGCTCCAGCCCGGGCAGCCCGCCGGCGGCTGCGCGCTCGGGCAGGCGCACGTCCACGTACTCGGCGCCCCGGGAGGCAGAGTCCGCCAGCACCGCCGCGGCGGCCGCCCACTTGGCCCGCAGGCGCGACTTCGAGCCCAGGATCACCTCGGGCCCCTTGTCCAGCCGGGCCACGAGCCCGGGCTCGCCGCGGCGGATCGTCTCTATCCGCGCCAGCAGCGGCGCAGGAGCGGCACCCGCCACCCTCACGAGCGTGCGCTCTACCTCGGGAACCCTGGGCGTGCCCCTCAGGCCACGCAGGACGGTGCCGTCCTCCGACACGGGAAGCCGGTCGCCGCCCGAGCCCACCAGCGCGACCGGGCGGCGCTCCACCGCCTGGATGCGCAGCCCGTGCGGGAAGTCGGTGGTCACGCGCAGCTCGTTGACGACGGCCCACGGTGCGGCGGCCTCCACCAGGCGCTCCCGGCTGACGTGCAGCGTGGTCATGTCGCGGGCCGCGGCCTCGAGTGCCTTGCGGACCTTCGGCGCGTCGCGTGTGGTCAGCCCGCTGACCTGCACCCGCTCGATCGCCACCAGCGAGGAGTCGCGCAGCCACAGGAGATAGCCGGCCGCCAGCACGATGCCGACCAGCAGCGCGAGTCCAAGCCGGCGTCGAAGGCGCGCCGGGATGCTGAGGACGAAGAAGGGGACGATCTTCGGGATGCGGACCAGCCGGCCCGCCACCGCGCCGGCGGCGCCCGTAGCCACGGAGCGCAGGCCGAGCGCCGGCCGGCCGAGCACCCCTCGCTCGGTCCCTTTCACGACCACAGCTCCGACACGTCGACGCGCCCCAGCAGCTGCACCTCGGGCTCGAGCTCGACGCTGAAACGGTCGCGCACGCGGCGACGGCCCTCGGCCATGAGCGCCACCACGTCGGCCGTCGTGGCCTCCCCGGCGTTCTCCACGAAGTTCGCGTGCTTGTCCGAGAAGCGCGCGCCGCCCACCTGCAGGCCCCGGCAACCGGCCTCGTCGAGCAGGACGCCGGCGCTGCGGCCATCCGCCCGTGAGTCTTCGGGGTTCTTGAAGGTGGAGCCGAAGGTCTTGATCCCGGAGGGCTGGGCCGCCTTGCGCCGGGCGCGCATGTCGGCCAACGTGGCCTTCACGTCGGCTGGGTCCGCGGGCGCCAGCGCGAACGAGGCGCCGGCCACCACCTCCCCGGGGCCGAGGTTCGAGCGCCGATAGGCGAAGCCGAGCTGGTCGGGCTTGCGGCGCTCGGGGCCGGCCGCGGTCGCCACCTCGACCCACTCGAGCACCTCGGAGAGGTCGCCGCCATAGGCGTTGGCGTTCATGCGCACGGCCCCGCCGACCGTGCCCGGGATGTTCACGCCGAACTCGAGGCCGGTGAGGCCCTCGCGGGCCGCCCGGGCCGAGGCCTGGGGCAGCCGGGCGCCTCCTCCGCACAGGAGGCGGTCGCCGTCGCGCTCGGTCTGGGCGAGCGCGCCGTCGAGTTTCATGACGAGTCCCCGGAAGCCCTCATCGGCTACCAGCAGGTTCGATCCCGAGCCCACCACTCCTACCTCCGCCCCCTCCCGGGCAGCGAAGGCCAGCAGGCCCACCAGCTCGTCCGTCGTGCTGGGGCGGGCGAAGAGGTCGGCGGCGCCCCCCGTGCGCACCGTCGTGAGCCGGGCAAGCGGGTAGTCGCGCTCGACGCCCTCGGGCAGCGCGCCGCTCACGCCGGGGCCTCCAGGCGGCCGGCCAGGCGGTCCACGTCGCCCGCGCCGAGGGTCAGCAGCACGTCGCCCTCCCCCAGCCGCTCGCGCAGCATGTGCTCGGCGTCGTCCATGCCCGGCAGCCACCAGACCGGCCGCCCCCCGGCGGCGTCGGCCGCCGTACGCGCGACCGTAAGGCCGGACACTCCCGGGTAGTCCTCGGCCCGCTCGCGTGCCGGGTAGACGTCGAGGACGACCACCAGGTCCGCCAGCGCGAGCGCCTCCCCGAACTCCCGCGCCAACTCACGCGTGCGCGAGTAGAGGTGAGGTTGGAAGCAGGCGACCAGCCGCCGCGGCTCCAGCGTGCGGGCGGCCTCCAGCGTGGCCCGCACCTCAGTGGGGTGGTGGGCGTAGTCGTCGAAGATGCGCGCTCCCGAGGCCGTGGCGCCCCGCTCCTCGAAGCGCCGCGCCGCCCCGGCGAAGTCCGCCAGCGCCGCCGCCCCCTCGGCCGGCGGGACACCGGCCTCGCGGCATACGGCCAGCGCCGCCAGCGCGTTGAGCACGTTGTGCTCCCCGGGAGCCGGAAGCCGCACGGCTGCCCCCTCGACCGTGAAGCTCGAGCCCAACGGCAGCAGCTCGAGGTCCTCGGCGCTCAAGTCGCCCTCCCCGATCCCGTAGGTCACGTCCGCCTCGATGCACGCTCCGGCCCACGCGATCGTGGTCTGCGCCGGCGCGGTGAAGTCCGCGAAGGCCTCCCGCAGCTGGCTCGGCGAGCGGTAGGTGGCGTGGTGGTCGAGCTCCATGTTGGTCACGGCAGCCACTTCGCGGCTCAGCTTGAGGAAGGAGCGGTCGGACTCGTCGGCCTCGGCCACCAGCCACTCCCCCGCACCCCAGCCGGCGTTGGTGCGCGCGGCTCGTAGCTCGCCGCCCACCAGGTAGGCCGGATCGCGCCCGCAGCGCAGCAGCACGTGCGCGGCCATGGCCGAAGTGGTGGTCTTGCCGTGGGTGCCCGAGATCGCGATCGTGCGCTTGAGCCGGGTCAGCTCGGCCAGCAGGTCGGCGCGGTGGAGCACGTTCCGTCCCTCCGCGCGGGCGCGGGTCAGCTCGGGGTTGTCTTCGGCGATGGCGGTGGACACCACCAGCTCGGCCCCCCCGGGCAGGTTCGCCGCGTCGTGGCCGATCAGGGGCTCTATCCCGGCGGCCCGCAGCCGCTCCGTGTAGGGGGACTCCGCGCGGTCCGACCCGCTGACCTCGGCCCCGAGCAGCTTCGCCACCAGAGCGAGCCCGCTCATCCCGGCGCCCCCGATGCCCACGAAGTGCAAGCGGCGCCCCTTCATCCCGCCAGGCGTAGCAGCTCGTCGGCTATCCGCTCTGCCGCGTCGGGCCGCGATGCCCGCCGCGCGGCGTCGGACATCGCGGCCAGCTTGGCCGGAGAGCTGAGCAGCGCGCCGACCTCGCGCGAGAGACGGACGGCGTCGAGCTCGTCGTCGGGCACCACCACCGCGGCTCCCGCCGCCTCCATCAGCCGGGCATTGCGGGTCTGGTGGTCCGCGGAGGCGTGCGGGTAAGGCACGAGGATGGCCGGCAACCCCGCGGCGGCGACCTCCAGCACCGAGCCACCGGCGCGGGCCGCGGTCAGGTCCGCGGCCGCCAGCGCGTCGGCGAAGGGCTCGATGTAGGGCAACAGGCGGTAATGCGGCGGGGCGCCCAGCTCGTGCAGGCGGGCGGCCAGGGCCTCGTGGTCCCGGCGCCCGCAGGCGTGGAGGACCGCGCACGGCGCGACCTTGCCGAAGGCCTCCACGGAGGCCTCGTTCAGCGAGCGCGCTCCTATCGAGCCGCCGAAGACCAGCAGGCACCGCTCCTCCACGCCGATGCCGAAGCGCCGGCGGGCCTCGAGGCGGTCGGCGGCCCCGGTGCCCGCGGGCAGCGGGCGCCCCGAGACCAGGAAGCGCGGCTCTCCCCGGCCCTCCAGCGGGAAGGCCAGGAAGACCCTCCTCGCCAGCGGCGCGAGCACACGGTTCGAGATGCCCAGGTGGCTGTCGGCCTCGGTGAGCACGAGCGGCTTGCGCAGCATCGCGGCGGCCAGCCCGACCGGCCCGGCCACGTAGCCCCCGCCGCCCATGACGGCGTCGGGCTTCAAGCTCCGCAGCAGGCGCACGGAGGCGCCAAACGCCCCCGCGGCCAGGCCCAGCGCCCGGACGGCGCGGAGGGGGTTGGAGCGGTCGATGCCGACGACCTTCAGCGGATGCAGGGTGTAGCCCGCGGCCGGCACGAGCTCGGCCTCGGCCCGCTCGCCGCCGACGAACTGGACCTCGGCGCCCCTACTGCGCAGCGCGTCGGCGACCGCCAGCGCCGGCACGACGTGCCCCGCCGTCCCGCCTGCGGCTATCACGACCCTGGGCATCGCGCCCTCCCTCGATCGCCCTCAGCACCGGCTTGCGCTGGGCCCCACCGGCCCGGCCGCCGGTGGCGGCGACGTTCAGCAGGATGCCCATCGCCGCCAGCAGCACGATGAGGTTGGTCGAGCCGTAGGAGATGAAGGGCAGCGGCACGCCGGTCAGCGGCATGAGGCCCAGCACCGCGAAGAAGTTCAGCGTCGCCTGGCAGAGGATCAGCGAGGTGATCCCGGCCGCGAGCAGCTTGGCGTAGCGCGTCTTGGCGTGCTTGGCCGAGCGCAGGCCCGCGTAGCCGATCATCGCGTAGAGGAAGACCACGCCCAGGATCCCCACCAGGCCGACCTCCTCGCCGATGATGGCCAGGATCATGTCCGTGTGGGCCTCGGGCAGGTAGAAGATCTTCTGCACCGACTCCCCCAAGCCGACGCCGAAGAATCCGCCCGAGCCGATCGCCGTGAGCGCCTGGACGGCCTGGAAGCCGGTGCCGCCGGCGTCCGAGAAGGGGTCCAGGAAGCTGGTCAGCCGCTCGCGCCGGTAGGGCTCGGCCAGCGCGAGCAGCAGCGCCGCGGCGGCCAGGCTGCCGCCGATGAGGGCCAGGATGCGCATGGGCGTGCCGGCCGCCACGAGCAGCGCCCCGATGGCGAAGCAGACGACCATCGCCGTACCCATGTCGGGCTGCTTCATGAGCAGGGCGCACGCCGCGGCCACCACCAACAGCAGGGGCTTGAACAGGCCCTTGACGCTCTTGACCATCCAAGGCCGCGAAGCGAGCAGGAAAGCGGCGTAGAGGACGAGGGAGACCTTGAGCAGCTCCGAGGGCTGGAACTGGAGCGCCCCGGGACCCAGCCAGCGGGTCGCACCGTTCACCGTGACGCCCACCCCCGGGACCATCACGGCGATGCAGAGCAGGAACGACGCGGCGAGGACCACGCCCGTGAAGCGCCGCGCCAGTTCGATGCCGTAGCGCGCTAGGAAGTGCAGGGCGGCCAGGCCCGCGAGGCCGAAGATCAGGTAGCGCTTGAGGTAGAAGGACGGGTCGCCCGGCCCCTGCAGCAGCGACTCCGCCGAGCTGGCGGAGTAGACCATCACCGCGCCGAAGGCCAGCAGGCACAGCGTGGCCGTGAGCAGGATGGAGTACTCGACGGGTCGCTTCGCCGCTCGCTCTTTCCTGGCGACCCGTGCCATCCGGGCCTACTTCTACGCCCCGCCCCGGACTCATCCTCGCTCGGCGACCAAGCGCCTGAAGTGGGCTCCCCGCTCCTCGTAGTCCGCGTACTGGTCGTAGGAGGCGCAGGCCGGAGACAGGAGCACGACCTCGCCGGGGTCCGCTGCGCGGGCCGCGGCGTCGACCGCCGTTGCCAGCTCGCCGCAGCGATGGATCGGCGCGGCGCCTTCGAGGTCGGTCGCGAGCTCGTCCTCGGCCTGCCCGATCAGGTAGAGCGCCCGGCAGTGTCCCGCGGCCTCGCGCAGGCCGCGGAAGCCACCGCCCTTCAGGCTGCCGCCGAGGATGGCGTGCACCCCGCCGGGGAAAGCGGTCAGCCCGCGCACCGCGGAGGCCACGTTGGTCGCCTTCGAGTCGTTGACGAACAGCACCCCGTCCACGCGCCCCACCTCCTCGAGACGGTGCGGCACGCCGGCGAACTCGCGCAGCGCCTGGCGCAGCGCGGCCTCGTCGACCCCCATGCCACGGGCCGCCGCCGCTGCAGCGCGGGCGTTCTCGAGGTTGTGCTCGCCGCGCAGGGCGAGGTCGTCGGGACGGATGTCCTCGGCGAACCCCGTACGCCGTGCGCGGCCGGGCACCTCGAGGCCCGGCGGGGCCACGGCAAGGTCGTCCGGCCCCTGGTTGGCGAAGGCGCGAAGCTTGGCCGCGCGGTAGCGCTCGAAGGTGTGGTGGCGGTCGAGGTGGTCCTCCTCGAGGTTGAGCAGCACCGCGCACTCGGGCCGGAAGGCCGAGGTGTCCTCGAGCTGGAAGCTCGACGTCTCGCACACGACCGTCGCCCCAGGGGCGAGCGCACCCACCAGCGACGCCACCGGCGTTCCGACGTTGCCCGCCACGGCCACGGGCAGGCCCGCCGCCTCGTAGATCGCCCCGAGCAGCGAGACCGTCGTCGTCTTGCCGTTGGTGCCCGTAACGGCGACAAAGGGATTGGGCAGCAGGCGCCAGGCCAGCTCGATCTCCCCGACCACCTCGAGGCCGCGTCCCAGCGCCTCGGCGACGACCGGCGCCTCGCGCGGGACGCCCGGGCTCTTGACCACGGTGGCCACGCGGTCGAGCAGCTCGACGCCGTCGGTGCCCGCGTGCGTCTCGACGCCCTCGACGGGCTCGCTGAAGCCGCTGTCGGAGCCGATGGTCTCGCCGTGCTCGCGCAAAATCTCCGCGGCAGCGCGGCCCGAGCGCGCCAGCCCCACCACCAGGTAGGGGCCCGGCGGGAGCCGCGGCCTCTGGCCGCTGCCGGCCAGGGTCACGTCGACTGCTGGTAGAGGGTGAACCCTATGGCTGAGCAGATCACGGCCACGATCCAGAAACGCAGGATGATCTTCGTCTCCGACCAGGCCATCAGCTCGAAGTGGTGGTGGATCGGAGCCATCAGGAACACCCGCTTGCGAAAGCGCTGGAAGGCGAACACCTGGATGGCGACCGAGAGGGCCTCGATAACGAAGATGCCGCCGATGATCAGCAGCAGCACCTCGGTCTTGGTCATCACCGCGAGCGCCGCCACGGCGCCCCCGAGCCCCAGCGCGCCGGTGTCGCCCATGAACACCGACGCCGGGAAGGAGTTGAACCACAGGAAGCCCACGCAGGC
>Ga0126312_10000886_pt1 | contig 18872 bp, 17 predicted proteins | sample Plot104A_FD_92537 | JGI IMG/M metagenome (GOLD analysis project Ga0126312, IMG submission 92537) | Serpentine soil microbial communities from UC McLaughlin Reserve, CA, USA - Plot104A | ecosystem: Environmental > Terrestrial > Soil > Grasslands | place: USA: UC McLaughlin Reserve, Lake County... | reverse complement strand
GAGGCGAAGTAGGCCGGGTTGAACCACGGATCGCACAGGACGGAGCCGTGGCGGGTCTCGATGAAGAGGCCGGCGTGACCAACCGAGGTGACGCGCATCGGCGCGAGTCTAGCCTCGGCCCGGACGGGCGATGAGGGGGCCGCCACGTACCCTCCACCGCCTTTTTGACGCTTCTGCATGCGCTACACTGCCGCCGTCGCGGGGCCCGCTCTGGCGCTGACTCGGGGAAGGCCCGACGGGAACCGCGGAGGCCCGGGGACACCAGACGAGCGCGCTCGAAAGCCGAACGCGGAACGCCGGGCCGCGGCTAGTCTCGACTCAGAGCATGGGCTTCTTCTCCTACCTCACAGGCTTCGGCGGGCGCGACATGGCGGTCGACCTCGGGACCGCCAACACGCTCGTCTACGTGCGCGGACGCGGGATCGTGCTGTCGGAGCCCTCAGTCGTGGCGATCGACTCGCGCAATGGCGACGTCCATGCGGTCGGTATCGAGGCCAAGCGGATGCTCGGGCGCACCCCCGGGACGATATCGGCGATCCGGCCGCTCAAGGACGGTGTGATCGCCGACTTCGACGTGACCGAGCAGATGCTGCGCCACTTCATCCAGAAAGTGCACCAGAATCGCTGGGCACACCCCCGTGTCGTCGTCTGCGTACCCTCCGGCGTGACCGGAGTCGAGAAGCGCGCCGTCGAGGAGGCGTGCCTGTCGGCCGGCGCGCGCCAGGCCTACCTGATCGAGGAGCCGATGGCCGCGGCGATCGGCGCCGGACTACCGGTCGGCGAGCCGACGGGCTCGATGGTGGTCGACATCGGCGGCGGCACGAGCGAGGTGGCGGTCATCTCGCTCGGCGGGATCGTCGTCTCGCACTCGTTACGGATCGGCGGCGACGAGCTCGACGAGGCGATCACCAACTACGTCAAGCGCGAGTACAAGCTGATGATCGGCCAGCAGACCGCCGAGGAGGTCAAGCTCGAGATCGGTTCGGCCCACCCTCTCGGTGACGAGGTACAGGCCGAGATCCGCGGGCGCGACCTGGTCTCGGGGCTTCCCAAGAACGTCGTGCTCACGAGCGAGGAGGTCCGGCTCGCCCTCGACGAGCCTATCCAGCAGATCGTCGACGCGGTCAAGGAGACGCTCGACCGCACCCCGCCCGAGCTCGCAGCCGACATCATGGACCGGGGGATCATGCTGGCTGGCGGCGGGTCGCTGCTGCAAGGGCTCGACGAGCGTCTGCGCGAGGAGACGCAGATGCCCGCCCACCTCGCCGAGTCCCCGCTCACCTGCGTGGCCGTCGGGTCGGGTCGCTCGCTCGAGGAGTTCGAGGCGATCCACCGCTCCAACAAGAACAACTCCCGACCGCGCCGGCGTACCTGACGCCACGCGCCGCCCTTCGGCGTGTATCCCGACCGCAAGACCATCCGGCGCCGGCGGGCATTGTTCGGCGGCCTCGTGCTCGCGTCGGTGGCGCTGCTCACGGTGTGGTTCGGCGAGCCGATGGGCGGCGTCCTGCACACGCTCCAGCGCGGCGCGCAGGAGGTGCTGTCCCCGATCCAGACGGGGGCTAGCCGGGCGCTCAAGCCGGTCCGCGACGCGTTCGCCTGGACCGGCGACACGGTCAAGGCGAAGGGCGAGAACGAGCGCCTGCGCGCGGAGGTCGGCCGCCTGCGGCGCGACCTCGCGTCCACCCAGACCACCTACCGCGACGCCGAGCAGCTCGCCGGCTTCGCCGCGATCGCCCGCCGCGACACCTTCCCCGCCGGCACGCAGCCGATCACGGCACGGGTCATCGCCCGCTCGCCGACGGTCTGGTGGTCGAGCGTCCAAATCAACCGTGGCTCTGGCGACGGCATCCGCGTCGATCAGCCGGTGATCACCGGCGATGGGCTAGCCGGCAAGGTCGTCGCCACGACGGGCGGGACGGCCACGGTGCGCCTGATCACCGACGAGCGCAGCTCGGTGTCCGCGCAGGTCATGCCCACCGGCGCGGACGGCATCGTTCGCCCCAAGGTGGGCAACCCGAACGACCTGCTGCTCGACTTCGTCGAGAAGGGAAGCCGAGTCAAGCAGGGTCAGACCGTCGTGACCTCGGGGTTCTCGGCCACGGGCGGCCTCGAGTCGCTCTTCCCGCGCGGGATCCCGATCGGGCGCGTAAAGAAGATCGACCGCTCGGAGCTCGACATCTACCAGACGCTGCACCTCGAGCCGTTCGCCGAGCTCAAGCGGATGGACTTCGTCCAGGTGCTGACCGCCGCGCGGGCGGGCGAGCGCGCGGAGGTCGCGACCCCGTGATCCCCAACCGCCAGGCGGTCGTGCGCGTCGGCGTGCTGCTCGTGGCCGCCGTGCTGCTTCAGGTGTCTGCCGTCGCCCAGATCGCGGTCTTCGGCGGGACGGCCGACCTGATCCCGATCGCGGTGGCGGCGAGCGCGCTCTACGGCGGGAGCGTCGCGGGGGCGGCCGCGGGCTTCGCGGCCGGCCTCGTGCTCGATCTCGCCCTTGGCATGAGCCTCGGCGGCTCGTCGCTTGTGCTCACCGGCGTCGGCTACGGCGTCGGCCGCTTCGCCGAGTTGCGCGACGTTTCGCACGGTCTTCTACCGATCGCGGTGGCGGCCGCCGCCACCGCGATCTACGACCTCGCCTACGGCGCGGTCACGTTCATGCTCGGACTCGAGGCCACTGTCAGCGCGCTCGTCCTCCGCGAGATGCTCGTGGGAATGCTGCTGAACGCCGTCCTCGCGCTCCCGCTGTTCGCGTTCGTGCGCCGCGTCGTGCGCCCGGTCCTGCGCGAGGACCTCGCCGCGCGCCGCCGGCGCGGCCGACCGCGCGAGGCCGGCCCGATCGGGCTGCGCGGGCTCGAGGTCTAGGAGCGGGCGCCGATGTACCTCGACACGCGGCGCCCGGCCATCACCCCTCAGCTCGCCTTCCGGGTGGCGGTGCTGGGTGGCCTCGCCTTCCTGATGTTCAGCGTGATCTTCTTCCGGCTCTGGTTCCTCCAGGTGCTGTCGGGCGATCGCTACGTCGCCGAGGCCAACGACAACCGGGTGCGCGACATCAAGGTCCAGGCGCCGCGCGGGCAGATCGTCGATCGCCAGGGACGTACGCTGGTCGACAACCGCACCGCGCTGGCGGTCAAGCTCACGCCGGCCGAAGTGCCCAAGGCGCGCGCCGCCCAGGACGACCTGTACCGTCGCCTCGCCGGCGTGCTCGGGCGCTCGGCCAGCAAGATCCGGGAGGACGTGAACGAGCAGCTCGCCGCCGTGCCGTTCTCCTCGGCCACGGTCAAGCAGGACGTGAAGCTCCCGGTCGTCGGCTACTTGCTCGAGCACGCCGACAACTTCCCCGGCGTGACCGTCGAGCGCGTGTTCCTGCGCCGCTACCCGCACGACGAGGTCGGCGCGCACCTGTTCGGGACCGTCGGCGAGGTGACCAAGGAGCAGCTCGACGAGTCGGCGTACCGCGGCGCGGAGATGGGCGACCGGGTTGGGCAATCGGGCGTCGAGGCGACCTATGACCGCTACCTGCGCGGGCGCAACGGCGCAACGCGCGTCCAAGTCGACGCCATGGGGTCCCTGACCGGTGCGCTCTCGACCAAGCAGCCGCGCGCGGGCAGGCAGCTGCGCCTGTCGGTCGACCTCAAGGTACAGGAGACCGGCCAGGAGGCGCTCGGGACGGGCCGGCGCGGGGCGTTCGTCGTCATGGACGTGAAGACCGGCGAGATACGGGGCCTCGGTTCGACGCCCTCATTCGACCCGAACATGTTCGCCAAGCAGATCACGCAGTCGGACTACAAGCGCCTGAACGATCCGGGCAACGGCTACCCGCTCACGAACCGCGCGATCCAGGGCCTGTATCCCACGGGCTCGACCTTCAAGCTGATCACGGCGGTCGCGGGCCTTGAGGGGCGCCTCATCACCCCGTCGGAGCCGGTCAGCGACCCTGGATCGCTGAACGTGGGCGGGACGGTGTTCAAGAACGCCGGCGGGGCGGTCAACGGTGTGATCGCGCTGCCCCAGGCCCTGTCGGTTTCGAGCGACGTCTACTTCTACAAGCTCGGGCTCGAGGCCAACGGGGAGGGCGACGGCCTGCTGATCCAGCGCTGGGCGCGGCGGCTCGGCTTCGGTCGCAAGACCGGTATCGACCTTCCTGGCGAGCTCCCTGGGCTCGTGCCATCACCTAAGTGGCGCGCCAAGGTCAACCGGCAGGGCATCGGCGACGGGCGCCCGTGGTCGGCGGGCGACAACATCAACCTTTCGGTCGGTCAGGGCGACCTCCAAGCGAACCCGCTCCAGATGGCGGTGGCCTACGCCTCCGTGGCGAACGGCGGGCGCGTGGTCATCCCCCACCTCGCCGAGCGGATCGAGGACGCCGACGGGCGCGTGCTCCAGGAGCTGCCCGCCCCGGCGCGGCGCCGCCTGCGGATCAAGCCCGAGTACCGCAGCGCCATCCTCTCCGGCCTGCGCTCGGCGGCGAGCGCTCCGGGCGGCACCTCGGCCGACGTGTTCAAGGGCTTCCCGATCCCGGTCGCGGGCAAGACGGGCACCGCGGAGAAGGGCATGGGGCGGCCCGACCAGTCGTGGTACATCGCATTGGCGCCGTACCCGAACCCTCGCTACGTGGTCGCCGTGACCGACGAGGCCGGTGGCTTTGGCGCCGAGACGGCGGCCCCTGTCGCCCGTCGGATCCTCGCCGCCCTATTCGACGTGCGCGGTCAGGAGAACAAGGTCGTTAAGGGCGACAGCCGAACGTTCTGATGCACCCGCCCGCCCGACAAGCGACCCCGCGCCGACCTCACCGCTAGGGTCCGGTTCCGATGTATGCAAGCCCGGTGCAGGAGGGTTCGGTCGGTCGCCGCGGCCCCGCATGGGCGCAGCTCGCCCGTCTCGACGTGCCGCTCGTCGCGGCCACGGTCGGGCTGGTGGCGGTGAGCGTGTACACGCTGACCATGGCCACCCAGGACGACATCCCGGGTAGCCCACTCTACTACGTGATCCGTCAGGTGATTTCCGCGGTCTTCGGCATGGCGATCATGTTGGCCGTGGCGCGCCTCGACGTGTCGCGCCTGCGCGAGCACAGCCGCGCGCTGTACGCCGGGATGATCGTTTCGATCGTGCTCGTGTTCGTGATCGGTGCGGCGGCGCGCGGGTCAAAGCGGTGGATCGAGCTAGGAGTGATCAAGTTCCAGCCCTCCGAGCTCGGGAAGGTGTTGTTAATCATCGCGCTGTCGGCGTTCGTCGTCGACCGCGCCCGGCGTCTCGGCGACCGCGAGACTACGAGCCGGATCGTCCTGCTGGCCCTGGTCCCGGCGATGCTCGTCATCGTCCAGCCCGACCTCGGGTCGGGGCTCGTCTACCTGGCCATCGCCGCGGTGACGATGTTCCTCGCCGGGACGAAGTGGAACCACCTGGCGGGGCTCGGGGGCATTGCGACCGTTGCGGTCGTCGTCGTTCTGGTCGCCGCGCCCGCGGTCGGGGTCGAGGTGCTCAAGCCGTACCAGGTAGACCGCCTGACCGCGTTCGTCAACCCCACCGACGATCCACAGAAGCAGGGCTACCAGCTCAAGCAGTCGATCACCGCGATCGGCTCGGGCCAGAAGCTCGGCCGCGGGCCCGAGGGGGCGACGCAGACGCGGCTCGACTTCCTCCCCGAGCACCACACCGACTTCATATTCGCGGTGATCGGGGAGCAGTTCGGGTTTCTCGGGGCAGCCGTGGTGCTGTCCCTTTACGCGCTCCTCCTGTGGAGGGCGATGCGCATATTGACCTCGGCCAAGAACCTGTACGGCGCGCTCGTCGCCGGTGGCATCACTGCCATGCTCATGTTCCAGGTCTTCGTCAACGTCGGCATGACGATCGGAATCTTGCCGATCACCGGCGTGCCCCTCCCGCTCGTGAGCTACGGAGGCTCGTCGGTACTCGTCACTTTCCTCGCGATTGGCCTGCTCCTGTCGATCCACGCGCACGCGCGCGCGGCGGAGCTGGCCAAGGCACGCGAGCTAGCAGCTGCATAGGAGATGAACCACACCAGTGAAAAAGCAAGTGCTCGTCGCGGTCGACCGCGGCGAAACCAGAGTCGCCATCCTCGAGGCGGAAGGAGAGCCCGAGGCCCCTGGCGCTGACGGATCCAACAGCTCGGGCGGCGGGCGCCGGCGGCGCGGCCGCGGGCGCGGCCGCTCGGGTGGCGCCGCCGGCGAGTCGGCGAACGCCGGCGGCTGGCGACCGGCCGAGCTGTACGTCGAGCGGCGGGGCCGGCGCTCGATCGTCGGCAACATCTACAAGGGCCGCGTCGACAACGCGCTCCCGGGGCTCGAGGCCGCCTTCGTCGACATCGGGCTCGAGAAGAACGGCTTCCTGCACGTCGACGACATCGTCATGCCCGGGGTCGAGGTCCAGCGCCGCGGGCGCGGGGGAAGCCGGGGCCATAAGATCGCCCAGCTCCTCAAGCCCGGTCAGGAGGTGCTCGTCCAGGTCGTCAAGGACCCGCTCAAGACCAAGGGCGCGCGCGTCACGATGGAGCTGTCGATCGCCGGCCGCTACCTCGTGTACGCGCCGAACGGCGAGGGCGTCGGCGTCTCGCGGCGGCTCGACGACAACGAGCGGGAGCGCCTGCGCAAGGCGGCCAAGGCGCTCGAGGCGGGCCCCGGCGGCGTGATCGTCCGCACCGCGGCGCGCGGCGCCTCGCGCGAGGACTTCGAGCGCGAGATCCGCTACCTGCACAAGCTGCACGAGATCCTCGAGCGGCGCGCGCGCGAGAGCGCCGCGCCGGCGATGGTCTTCCAGGAGGCCGACCTGTCGGTGCGCGTCGTGCGCGACATCTTCTCCGGCCAGTTCGAGCGCGCGGTCGTCGACGACGAGGGCCAGCACCACCGCCTCGTCTCCTTCTTCACGCGCACCGCGCCCGAGCTCGTCGGCCGCGTCGAGCTCTATCGCCGGGAGGAGCCGCTGTTCGAGCGCTATGGGATCGAGGCGGCGGTCACCTCGACGCTCTCGCGCCGCGTCGACCTGCCCTCGGGCGGCTATCTGATGATCGACTACGCCGAGGCGATGACGGTGATCGACGTCAACTCGGGCTCGTTCACCGGGCGCGGGAGGGGAGCCCGGCTCGAGGACACGATCACGCGCACGAACCTCGAGGCCGCGGACGAGGTCGTGCGCCAGCTGCGCCTGCGCGACATCGGCGGGATCATCGTCATTGACTTCATCGACATGGCGCGCGCCCGCAACCGCGACCAGGTGCTCAAGACCCTGCGCGCGGCGCTCGACGAGGACCGCACGAAGACCTACGTCGTCGAGATTTCGCCGCTCGGGCTCGTCGAGATGACACGCCAGAATGTGACTGAGGGCGTCCGCGAGATCCTCACCAAGACCTGCCCGACGTGCGAGGGAGAGGGCGTCGTCCTCTCCGAGGAGTCGGTCGCCCTGGACGTCGAGCGGCGCCTGCGCGAGCTCGTGGCCGAGCGCCCGAAGCCCGAGGCGTTCCTCGTCCAGGTCCACCCGAGCGTGGCGAGCACGCTCATGCGCGGGCCCGGCGTCCCCCCGCTGATCGAGCTCGAGCGGGAGGTCGCGCGCCATTTCCACTTCGAGGGCTCGGAGTGGCTGCCGATCGACCACTTCGAGGTCATGCTCGAGGGCTCGCGCGAGGAGGTCGAGCAGCGCGCGCTGCCCTTCCAGACCGGCCAGGAGGTGCTCGTGACGATCGAGGAGCCGCACATGTACAACGAGGAAGACGCGGTGGCCAAGGTCGATGGGTACGTGGTTTCGGTGAGCGGGGCGGCCAAGCTGATCGGCGAGCAGCGGCTCGTGCGCATCGAGCGCGTCGGCCGAGCGGCGGCCGACGCCTCGCTCGTCGAGGCGGACGGAGGCGGCCGCCCGGAGGACGAGCGCGAAGAGGATCGCGCCGCGCGGCGGCGGCGACGGAGCCGGGGGCGCGGGCGCTCGCACGCCGACGCGGTGGCTGAGGGGGCGGACTAGGCGACCGCCAGACTGAGCGCCAGGACGGGCCCGCGGCGTCGCTAGACTCGCCGCTCGCCGCACCTCGGGCGCCGCTCATGCTCATGTACGCGATCGTCAAAGTCGGAGGCCGCCAATACCGCGTCGAGGAGGGTGACTCTCTGCTCGTCGATCGCATGCGCGAGGACGAGGGGGCCAAGGTCGAGCTCAGGCCCGTCCTTTTGCGCGACGACGACGCCGTCCTCGACCCGGGCGAGCTCGCCAAGGTCAAGGTCGAGGCCGTGGTGCAGGGCCACGAGCGCGGCGAGAAGATCCATGTGCTCAAGTTCAAGCCCAAGCGCGGCTACAAGCGGCGGATGGGGCATCGCTCGGAGCTCACGCGGCTCGAGATCAAGGAGATCAAGATGATGTCGCGCAAGCGCACGGCCAAGGGAGCGAAGGAGGCCCGAGATCGCGCATAAGAAGGGACTCGGATCGAGCCGCAACGGGCGCGACTCGCAGGCTCAGCGTTTGGGGGTAAAGGTCTTCGCGGGCCAGCGGGTCACCGGCGGCGAGATCATCGTGCGCCAGCGCGGTACGCGCTTCCGGCCGGGCGACGGCGCGGGAATCGGCAAGGACGACACGATCTACGCCGCTCGCGCGGGCACGGTCGAGTTCAAGACCGGCCGGCGCGGACGCCTGATCTCGGTTCTGCCGGCGGACTAGCGAGGCCGAGGCCGCCGCGCCGCGAGCGGGCGGCGCCGCGAGCGATCAGGTGTGCGCGACGATCCGCGCCGGCTCGCACCGGCGCCGGCGCTGCTCGTGCGCGGGCGAGCCGAGCAGCTCGTCACTACGATCGCCCGCGTGCTTCACGACCGCGCGAGGATTCACGTGCAGGCGGGCGCGGGCGGTGACGGGTCGGTGTCCTTCCGGCGCGAGGCGCACGTCCCGCGCGGCGGCCCCGATGGGGGGGACGGCGGGCGGGGGGCCGATGTCGTCGTGGTCTGCGACGGGTCGCTGCGCGACCTCGGCGCCTTCCGCCGCCGCGCCCACTTCAAGGCGGGGCGCGGTGGCCACGGGGAGGGCGGCGGCCGCCACGGCGCGAGCCCGCGGGCGCTCGAGATCCCCGTACCGCCCGGGACGGTGGTCGAGGACCCTCTCCACGAGACGACCTACGACCTGCGCGGCGAGGGCCAGCGGGCGATCGTGGCGCGGGGCGGGATCGGGGGCCGGGGGAACCGTCACTTCGCCAGTCCGACCCGTCAGGCCCCACGCTTCGCCGAGCGCGGCCTCCAGGCCGAGGAGGGGTGGATCGATCTGCGGCTCAAGCTGCTCGCCGACGCGGGCCTCGTCGGGCTTCCGAACGCGGGCAAGTCCTCACTGCTCGCGCGGCTCACGCGTGCCCACCCGCGCGTGGCCGAGTACCCATTCACGACGCTCGAGCCGGTGCTCGGGGTGCTCGAGGGCGGGGATCGGCAGCTGGTGCTCGCCGACATCCCGGGCCTGATCGAGGGAGCGCACGAGGGCGCCGGGCTCGGCCACGACTTCCTCGCCCACATCGAGCGCACGCGGCTGCTCGTCCACGTCCTCGACCTCGCCCCGCTCGACGGGTCCGACCCGGTGGCCAACCACGCCACGGTCGAGGCCGAGCTCGCCGGGCACGGGGCCGGCCTCGTCGACCTGCCGCGCACCCTGTGCCTGTCGAAGGCCGACCTCGTGCCCGCGGAGGCGGCGGACGGAGCCGCGGTCGAGTGGCGCGAGCGACTCGGCGACGCGGTGCGCGAGGTGGTCGTGACCTCCGCGGCCACCGGCCAGGGCCTGGAGGCGCTACGCGCGGCGATCCTCGATCTGGTGCCGGCCGAGGCGCCGCCGACCCTCGCCGACGCCGAGGGGGCAGTGGCGGTGCACCGCGTGTATCGGCCGGGGGAGGGCGACGCGTTCCGGGTCGACCGGGCCGGCCCGAACGCCTTCCGCGTCTCCGGCGAGGCGGTAGAGCGCCTCGTCGCCCGCCACGACCTCGAGAACCCCGATGCGCTCCGCTACCTCGAGGAGCGCATGCGCGGCATGGGTGTGATCCGCGCGCTCGAGGCCGCCGGCTTCGAGCCCGGCGACGACGTCGAGATCGCCGGAACGGTGTTTGAGCTCGACCCGGGGGCGCCGCTGCGGTAGCGAAGTCCGGTCCTCGCGTCGGCACGTGCACCCGTCACCCCCACGCCATTCGCGGCGGCCTCGGTCGGCGCTGCGAGGCGGCCTAACCTTCCCGGCGTGAGCAGCGTCGTCGTCAAGCTCGGCTCGAGCGTCGTCGCCGAGGCGGACGGCCGCCTGCGGCTCGAGGTCATCGAGCGCATCTGCGGCGAGGTCGCCGAGCTGCACGCCGCGGGCGACGCGCCGGTGATCGTCACCTCGGGCGCGATCGCGCGCGGAATGCGCGAGCTCGAGCTCGCCGTGCGCCCCCGCGCGATGGACGAGCTCCAGGCGGCCTCGGCGGTCGGGCAGGGGAAGCTCTACCGGATCTACGACGAGCTGCTCCAGGCTCGCGGGGTCGCCAGTGCGCAGATCCTCCTCACCTTCTTCGACATGTCGGCGCGGACTCACTACCTGAACGCGCGGGCGACGCTGCGGCGGCTGCTCGACTGGCGCGTGGTGCCGGTGATCAACGAGAACGACACCACCGCGACCGACGAGATCTCGTTCGGCGACAACGACTTCCTCGCCGCGCAGGTGGGGATCCTGCTCGGAGCCGAAGTCCTCCTCCTGCTCACCGACACCGCGGGCCTCCACACCGCCGACCCGCGACGCGACGCCACCGCCCGCCTCGTCCCCGAGGTACGCGACTTCTCTGCGCTCGACGAGCTCCAGATCGGCGCCGCGAGCTCGCCGCTCGGGTCGGGCGGGATGCGCTCGAAGACCGTCGCCGCCGAGATGGCGACCGCGGCCGGGATCCCCACGGTGATCCTCAACGGCCTGCGCCCGGGTGCGCTCCTCGCCGCCCGCCACGGCGAGCCGACCGGGACGCGCTTCCATCCCCAGGCCACGCGCGTCTCGAGCTTCAAGCTGTGGCTCAAGTACGCCAAGCCGAGCCACGGGCGGCTCTTGGTCGACGACGGGGCGGAGCGCGCTCTGCGCGAGCGCGGGACGAGCCTGCTGCCGGTCGGCGTGCGCGAGGTGGAGGGCGAGTTCTCGGCCGGCGACGCCGTCGTCGTCACGACCGACGGCGAGCGGCCGATCGGCAAGGGCATCGTCAACTACTCCTCGGGTGAGCTGCGGCGGATCAAGGGGCTCAAGACCGGCGAGGTGCAGGCGATCGTGCCGCGCGCGAGCGCCGAGGCGGTGCATCGCGATTACTTCGTGCTCGAGTGAGGGCGGCCGGATACCCTGGACGCATGACGATCGGCACCGAGTCCGTCGCCGAAACCTGCGCGCAGGCCAAGCGCGCGTCGCGCCAGCTCGCCCAGGTCGACACGGCGACCAAGGACGCGGCGCTGCACGCCATGGCCGAGGCGCTCGAGGAGCGCTCGGGCGAGATCCTCGAGGCGAACGCCCGCGACGTCGAGGCGGGCCGGGACGCCGGCCTCGACAGCCCGCTCATCGACCGACTGTCGCTCACCCCCACGCGCCTCGCGGCCATGGCGGGCGGCGTCCGCGACATCGCCGCGCTCCCCGACCCGGTCGGCGAGGTGATCGAGGGGCGTCGCCTGCCGAACGGCCTCGACCTCCGCAAGCAGCGCGTGCCGCTCGGCGTCGTCGCCGTCGTCTACGAGGCGCGCCCGAACGTGACGATCGACTGCTCTGCGCTGTGCCTGAAGTCCGGGAACGCGATCGTGATGCGGGGGTCCTCGAGCGCCTCCCACTCGAACGCCGTGCTCGGCGAGGTTGCCGCCGAGGCGGCGGCGGAGGCCGGACTCCCCGACGGCGCCGTGTCACTCGTGGCGGGCGGTGGACGCGACGAGCTCGGCGAGATCGCCACCCGCTCGGAGTCGGTCGACCTGATCATTCCTCGCGGGGGGGAGGGGCTCAAGGCCGCGCTGTCGCAGGTCGCCACCGTGCCGATCATCTACGCCGCCGCCGGCAACTGCCATGTGTACGTCGACGCGAGCGCCGATCCCGACGAGGCGCTCGTGATCGCCCTCAACGCGAAGCTCGGGCGCCCCGGCACCTGCAACGCGGCCGAGACGCTGCTCGTGCACGCCGACGCCGCGCCCGCCTTCCTCCCGCGTACGCTCTCCGACCTGCGCGCCGCCGGCGTCGAGGTGCGCGCCGACGCGCGCACGCGCGCGCTCGCCGGCGAGGGCGCCGACGACCTGCGCGAGGCGACCGACGACGACTACGCGACCGAGTTCCTCGCGCTCGTGCTCGCCGTGCACGTGGTCGACTCGCTCGACGAGGCGATCGAGCACGTCAACCTCCACGGGAGCGGCCACTCCGAGGCGATCGTCACATCGTCGGTCGACGCCGCGCGCGCGTTCACCGACGGCGTCGACGCGGCGTGCGTGTACGTCAATGCCTCGACGCGCTTCACCGACGGCGGCGAGTTCGGGATGGGGGCGGAGATCGGCAACTCGACGCAGAAGCTCCACGTGCGCGGCCCGATCGGCCTGCGCGAGCTCTGCACCTACAAGTACGTGATCGAGGGCGCGGGCCATACGCGGCCGTAGCGGAGGCGCCGGCGCTTGCGGATCGGCATCCTCGGCGGCGTCTTCAACCCGCCGCACCTCGGGCACCTGGTGTGCGGACAGGAGGCGCTCGTCCAGCTTGGGCTCGACCGGGTGCTGCTCGTGCCGGTCGGCGAGGCGCCGCACCGGGCCGTCGAGCTCGACCCCCAGACGCGTGTCGACCTGTGCCGGGCGGCGGTCGCAGGCGACGAGCGCTTCGGCGTGTCGCGGGTGGAGGTGGATCGCGAAGGGCCGTCGTACACGGTCGACACGCTGCGGGCGCTCGGTGAGGGAAGTGGCGGCGAGGATGACCTCGTGGTGATCCTGGGGGGCGACCAGGCGGCCGAGCTGCGCCACTGGCACGATCCGGCGGGGGTGCTGTCGCTCGCCGAGGTCGCGGTGACGACCCGGGGGAGCGTCGGGCCGGAGGAGGTGCGCAGGCGTCTCGCGGACGTGCGCGGCGCCGAGCGGTTGAGGTCCTTCTCGATGCCCCGCATCGACGTCTCGTCGACGCTCGTGCGCGCGCGCGTCGCCGAGGGCCTGCCGATCCGCTACCTCGTCCCCGATTCCGTCGAAACGCTGATCGTCGAGCGTGGGCTGTACCGCGCGGAGGTCGGCGCTCGGTGACGGCGCCTGATTCGGTGAGCCGCGCCGAGCGGGCGGGAGCCCCGGCGGCGCCGGAAGGGCTTGCTCTCGCCGACCTCGTCGCAGATACCGCCTCCGACCGCAAGGCGCAGGACATCCGCGTGATCGACGTGCGGGGGCTTGTCGCGTACACCGATGGGCTCGTCGTGTGCAGCGGCAACACCGAGCGCCAGACGAAGGCGGTGCACGACGCAATCCACTCGCTGTTGAAGGACGACTACGGGTTGCTCCCGCGGCGCGTCGAGGGCGAGCGGGAGGCGCGCTGGATCCTCATGGACTACCTCGACTGCGTCGTCCATATCTTCACGCCCGAGGCGAGGGAGTTCTACCGGCTCGATCAGCTATGGGGTGAGGCTCCGGCGCGGGCGGTGAACTAAGGGTTGCGTCGGGTATGCGAACTAACGTTCGCATCATGCGCGGTTCAAATCACAAAGGCGCGATTGCCGAGGCGGCCATCATCGCCGCTGCGGTAAAGCTCGAGATCGATGTTCACGTACCCGCCGTTGAAGGCGGACGGTGCGACCTCATACTCGACCTGGTCGGTTCCCTGACGAGGGTGCAGTGCAAGTGGGCGACACTCAAGGGCGACGTCATCGCTGTGCCCACCGTTTCCTGCTGGCGCAGCCGAGATGGTAGTGCGTCGGTCGTATGCGCCTGCCGAGATCGACGCGCTCGCCGCATACTGCCTGTCGCTCGACAAGGTCTACTTGCTTCCGATCTCACTCGTCGCCGGCCGAAGCGCCGTATCCCTCCGGCTCGCTCCAACCAAGAACAACCAGCGGCTCGGTATACACTGGGCCGCGAGGTACGAGCTCGGGGCTATAGCTCAGCTGGGAGAGCGCCTGCATGGCATGCAGGAGGTCGCCGGTTCGAGCCCGGCTAGCTCCATTGACCTCCATGGTGGTCGAATACCGGCCATATTGAGCGTGGGTGGGCCGCATCCGCGTGGGGGGGTTCGCTCGCCGCGTCCCGCCGTCATTAGGCTCGGATGCCAGTGCCCGCCCGCATCTTCATCTCGTACGCACGCGAGGATGAGCGCCGCTCGAGCGGGTAACGGCCCGCGAGGACATCTAGGGTGACGCGGCGCGATCGGGCGTGTGTCGGGCCCGCCGACCGCACGTCGAGGCGTCGCCGAAAGGCCGCCGCCTACCCCTTCGGCTTGATCTGCTGCACGGGCCGGTAGTCCTCCGGGGCGTTAGCGCAGATCTCGCCGATCTGACGCTCGTAGCGGACCTTGGCCTCGACGTCCTTGTCGGCGAGCTTGAGCGTCGTCTCGCGCAGGCGGTCGGGGCTCGTCGTGAGCTCCCGGCACGTGACCTCGTACGGGTCGACGTCGCTGCACCCCGCCGCCCCGAGCACGGCCGCGCAGCACGCCGTGCCGATCGCCAGCGACTTCCACGATCGCCGCGTCCGGACTCGACCGCTGGAGCCTCCCGCGCGCATCAGGGCGGCCACGCTACCGGAGCCCCCGGCGCCGCGCAACCAGCGACGCGTTGGCGCCGCCGCGGCCAGGGCAATCGCGCCGGCGGGCGCTCGCTCGAGGTGCCCCGAGCGACCCCGCGGCGCGCCGGACCGCCGGTAACCTGCTCTCACCTATGCGGCGCTACGAGCCCAGCGAGATCGAGCAGAAGTGGCAGCGCGTGTGGGCCGACGAGCGCACGTGGGAGGTATCGAACGCGGTCGCGCGCCGGGACGCACCCGACGAGGCGGGCGACGACGCGCCGTCGGACAAGTCGTACGTCCTCGAGATGCTCCCCTATCCCTCGGGCGAGCCGCACATGGGACACCTCAAGACGTACGCGATCGGCGACGCGCTCGCACACTTCCGCCGCCGGCGCGGGCAGCGCGTCCTCCACCCGATGGGCTACGACGCGTTCGGGCTCCCGGCCGAGAACCACGCGATCAAGACGAATCGCCACCCGCGCGAGTCGACCGAGGCGGCGATCGACGAGTTCCGCCGCCAGTTTCGCTCGTGGGGGATCTCGATCGACTGGTCGCGCGAGTTCGGCACCCACGAGCCCGACTACTACCGCTGGACGCAGTGGATCTTCCTGCGACTGTTCGAGCGCGGGCTCGCCTACCGCCGCGAGGCGGCGGTCAAGTGGTGCCCGACCGATGAGACGGTGCTCGCCAACGAGCAGGCCAAGGACGGCGTGTGCGAGCGGTGCGGGACGCCGGTCGTCGCCCGGCAGCTCGAGCAGTGGTTCTTCCGCATCACCGCCTACGCCGACCGGCTGCTCGACGAGCTCGACGGGCTCGATTGGCCCGAGCACGTCAGGACGATGCAGCGCAACTGGATCGGGCGCTCGCACGGGGCCGAGGTCGTCTTCCGCTGCGAGGAGCTCGGGACCGACTACCCGGTGTTCACGACGCGCCCCGACACGCTGTTCGGAGCGACGTTCTTCGTGCTCGCGCCCGAGCACCCCGACGTACTCAGGCTGAACGACTCGCCCGAGGTGCATGCGTACGTCGACCGCGCGATCTCCGAGACGCCCGAGGAGCGCGGGTCGGAGCTGCGCGAGAAGACCGGGGTGCCGCTCGGTCGCACGGTCACCAACCCGGTGAACGGCGAGCGAATCCCGATGTACGTGGCCGACTACGTGCTGATGGAGTACGGCACGGGGGCGATCATGGCGGTCCCCGGCCACGACGAGCGCGACTTCGAGTTCGCGCAGGCGTTCGAGCTCCCGATCCGCGAGGTGATCCGCGCGCCCGCCGGCGAGGGGGGAGAGATCGTCGACCGCCTGCCCTATACGGGTGACGGCGAGATGGTCAACTCGGGCCGCTTCGACGGCCGCCACAACCGTGAGGCCTTCGAGGAGATCGTCGAGTGGCTCGCGGGGGAGGGGCGGGGGCGTCGCGCGGTCAACTTCCGCCTGCGCGACTGGCTGCTCTCACGACAGCGCTACTGGGGCTGCCCGATCCCGATCGTCCACTGCGAGCGCTGCGGCCTCGTGCCCGTCCCCGACGACCAGCTCCCGGTCGAGCTACCCGAAATCACCGACTACGCGCCCAAGGGCCGCTCGCCGCTCGCCGCGGCCACTGACTGGGTCGAGACCAGCTGCCCGAGGTGCGACGGTCCGGCCCGCCGCGAGACCGACACCATGGACACCTTCGTCGACTCCTCGTGGTACTTCCTTCGCTACTGCGACGCACGCAACGACGACGCTCCCTGGGATCGCGACGTCGTCGACTTCTGGATGCCCGTCGACCAGTACATCGGAGGCGTCGAGCACGCGATCCTCCACCTGATGTACGCGCGCTTCTTCACCAAGGCGCTCGCGGACCTCGGGCACCTCGGCTTCGAGGAGCCGTTCGCCAGCCTGTTCACCCAGGGGATGATCACGCGCGCCGGCGCGAAGATGTCGAAGTCCCGCGGCAACGTGATCTCGCCTCGCGAGTACGTCGAGCGCTTCGGGGCCGACACCGCCCGATGCTACATTCTCTACATCGGCCCGCCCGACCAGGACGCGGACTGGTCGGACGAGGGCGTCGGCGGGATCCACCGCTTCCTCTCCCGCCTGTGGCGGCTCGCCGACGAGGTCGCGGCGGCGGGCGACGGTGGCGAGGCATCAGCGGATGGCGGCAGCCACCTCGGTGAGCCCACCGCGCTCTTCCGCAAGACCCATTGGGCGATCGACAAGGTCACCGCCGACCTCGGCGAGCGCTTTGCGTTCAACACGGCGATCGCGGCGGTGATCGAGCTCGTCAACGACGCCTACCGGTACCGGGACGAGCTCGCCGCCACACCGGACGGAGCCGCGCAGCTGCGCTTCGCGGTCGCCACCGCCGGCTCGCTCATCTTCCCGTTCGCGCCGCACCTCGGGAGCGAGGTGTACAAGCTCCTGACCGGGCGGCGCGTGTGGGAGGACCCGTGGCCCGAGGCCGACCCCGCCCTCCTCTCCGCCGAGACGTTCGAGCTGATCGTCCAGGTCAACGGCAAACTCCGCGACCGCGTCGCCGCGCCGGCGGGCGCCTCGAGCGAGGAGCAGGAGCGGCTGGCGCTCGCTTCCGAGAAGGTCGTCGCTCAGCTCGACGGCGCGCAGATCGTCAAGACCGTGGTCGTCCCCGGCAGGCTCGTCAACTTCGTGGTCCGCTGAGGCCGTCGCCGGTCGGCGGCCGTCGTGTCCCAGTGGCTCCTCGTCGCGCTGCTCGCCGTGACCTCGAGGGGCCGCCACGGCCTGCCCAGATCGCCGTGGTCGGGGCGAGCGACCAGAGCGCCGAGCTCATCGGGCTCGCCGAGGAGGTCGGGCGGCGGCTCGCCGAGGCGGGCGCGACCGTCGTGTGCGGCGGCCTCGGTGGCGTGATGGAGGCGGTGTGCCGGGGCGCCAAGGGAGCGGACGGGACGACCGTCGGGATCCTCCCGGGGGCCGACCGCACGGCCGCCAACCGCTTCGTGGGCATCGCGATACCGACGGGTCTCGGCGAGGCGCGTAACGCGGTCGTCGCGCGGGCGGGTGACGCGATGATCGCGGTCGGCGGCGGGTACGGGACGCTCGCCGAGATCGCGCTCGCCCGGAGGGCCGGCATTCCGGTGATCGGGCTCGACACGTGGGAGCTGGCGCGCGGTGGCCGCGCCGTCGATGCGATCGCCCGCGCCGGCTCGGCCGAGGAGGCGGTCGAGCTCGCCCTCGCGGCCGCGCGGGGTGGCGGGGCGCCGGGGCGAGGTTCGCGGCCCGGGGAGGCGGGGTAACGACGCTCGTATGAGCGTTCCCGTGCTCTCCGTCCGCCGAGCGCCGCATACCCGCCGCGGAGGTCACCGCCATGGCCGGTGACGTGGTCCGTCGCCGGGTGGTCGTCCACGGCCACGTCCAGGGCGTGAACTTCCGCGAGGAGGCGCGCCGCGAGGCCGAGGGCGAAGGCCTGGCCGGGTGGGTGACGAACCGCGACGACGGGGGCGTCGATGCGGTGTTCGAGGGCGATTCCGGCTCCGTCGAGCGGCTCGTCGACTGGTGCCGCTCGGGGCCGCGCAGCGCCGATGTCGACGACGTAGAGGAGAGCGAGGAGGAGCCGCGGAGCGAGTCGGGGTTCGAGGTCCGCTGACCGGCTCCCGGGGCGCGACGTGAACGGCATCGTCCGGCCGGACGTCGAGCGCTACGCGGCTGAGCACACCACCGCGCCACCGCCCCACCTCGAAGCGCTCGCGGACGAAACGCGCGCGACGCTTGCCGCCCCGCAGATGATGACCGGCCGACTCGAGGGGCGCTTCCTCGAGCTGCTCGTGTTCGCCGCCGGGGCGCGCAACGTGCTCGAGATCGGGACGTTCAGCGGGTACTCGGCGCTCTCGATGGCGGCGGGTCTGCCACCCGGCGGGCGCATCACGACGTGCGAGGTCGACCCCGAGGTTGCCGCGGTCGCGCGCCGTCACGTCGCCGCGTCCCCGTACGCGGACAGTGTCGAGGTGCGCGTCGGGCCGGCCCTCGAGACGATCGCCGACCTGCCAGGTCCGTTCGACCTCGCATTCATCGACGCCGACAAGCCGCGCTACCGCGACTACTTCGAGGCGACGCTGCCGAAGCTCTCGGAGCACGGCGTGATCGCCATCGACAACACGCTGTGGAGCGGCCGCGTCCTCGACGACGACTCCGGGGAAGAGAGCACGCGCGCCCTCCGCGAGCTGAACGACGCGCTCGTCGCCGCTCCGCGCGTGGT
>Ga0126312_10000885_pt1 | contig 18913 bp, 13 predicted proteins | sample Plot104A_FD_92537 | JGI IMG/M metagenome (GOLD analysis project Ga0126312, IMG submission 92537) | Serpentine soil microbial communities from UC McLaughlin Reserve, CA, USA - Plot104A | ecosystem: Environmental > Terrestrial > Soil > Grasslands | place: USA: UC McLaughlin Reserve, Lake County... | reverse complement strand
GCGGTCACCGGCCTGTACACCGCCGGCCTGGTCACCGGGGCGATGCTGGCCTCGGCGGCCACGGTGCCGCTGATGGAGGCCCTCGGGGTTGGCTGGCCGGCCGCGATCGCCGCCTGGGGGCTGCTGGCCGTGGCCGCGCTGGCCGTCTGGGTGCCGGCCACCCGGCGGCTGCGGACACCGGCCGAGGCGGCCCCGGGGCCGGCCCGGCTCCCCTGGGGCAGCGGCGTGGCCTGGCGGGTCACCCTCTACATGGGCCTCCAGTCCCTGCTCTACTACGCCGCCCTGACCTGGCTGTCGCCCCTCTACCTGGACGCCGGCTGGGTGGCTGGGCGGGCCGGGCTGCTGCTGGGCGTGTTCAGCTTCACCCAGATCTTCTCTGCCCTGGCCGTCCCGGCCCTGGCCGACCGCACCGGCGACCACCGGCCCTGGGTCGCCCTGTGCGTCGGCCTGGCCTCGGCCATGCTGGCCGCCCTCGGCCTGGCCCCGACGGCCGCCCCCTGGCTGTGGGCGGTCCTGCTCGGCCTCGGCGTCGGCGGGATGTTCGCCCTCGCCCTGACCCTGCTGGTCAAGCTGGCCTCCTCCCCGGCGGCGGCGGCTCGCCTGTCCGGGATGGCCCTGCTGGTCGGGTACCTGCTCGCCGCCACCGGCCCGGTGCTGGCCGGGGCGGTCTACGACGCGGTCGGCTCCTACCGGGCCCCGTTCCTGGTGCTGGCCGGGATCGGGGTCGCCACCCTGGCCCTGGGCGTTTCGGTCCGCCCCTCGGCCCGGGTGGGTTGAAGTTCTCCTCTCCCTTCGGCAAAGCTGGACGCTCAGCGTACGCATCGACCACCCGGGGGGACGATGGCCGACGGCGGCCCGATCACGATCCTGTTCACGGACGTGCAGGGGTCGACCCAGCTCAGGGCCCGGCACGGTGACCGGGTGGCCGACGAGATCCTGCACGACCACGAGGCGATCGTCCGGCGGGCCATCGGCGCCTACGGCGGCGCCGAGGTCGCCTTCCTCGGCGACGGCTTCATGGCCACCTTCGGCACGCCCGCGGCCGGCCTGAGCTGCGCGATCGCCATCCAGCAGGCGCTGCAGTCCTACGGCCGGGACAACGCCGACCGCCGCATCCGGGTCCGGATCGGGCTGCACACCGGCGACGCCGTCCACCGCGACGGCACCCTCTACGGCCAGGCCGTCCACGTCGCCTCCCGGGTCATGTCCGAGGCGGTCGGCGGCCAGGTCCTGGTCACCGCGGCCGTGCGCGACCCGGTCGCGGCGACCGGGACCTTCTCGTTCGTGGACCGCGGGCTCTACTGGCTGCGCGGGTTCCCCGACCGCCGGCGGCTGTACGAGCTGGAGTGGGGACGCGACGACGCCGGCCGCGCCGCCGGGCCGGTCCAGACCCCGTTCGTCGGCCGCGAGCGGGAGCGGGCCGACCTGCGCCGGGCGGTCGAGGACACACGGCTCGGGCACGGCTCGCTGGTGCTCGTCTCGGGGGAGGCCGGGGTCGGCAAGACCCGGCTGACCCAGGAGATCGACGCCGAGGCCGACGCCCGCGGGCTGCGGGTCCTGGTCGGGCACAGCACCAGGGACGCGGGCCGGGCGCCGTACCTGCCCTTCACCGAGATGGTCGAGCAGGGCATGGTGACCCCCCGCAGCCCCGAGACCCTGCGCCACGCCCTCGGCGAGGCGGCCCCGGAGATCGCCCGCATCGCCCCAGCCCTGCGACTGGTCGTCCCCGACATCCCGGCCCCCCTGGACCTCCCCCCCGAGCAGGCCCGCCGCTACCTGTGGCTCAGCATGCGGGAGTTCATCGGGCGGGCCGCCGCCGATCGCCCGCTGCTGCTCGTCTTCGAAGACCTGCACTGGGCCGACGAGTCGACCCTGCTGCTGCTCGAGTACCTCTCCCTGCACGTGGCCGAGATGCCGGTGATGCTCGTCGGCACCTTCCGGGACGACGAGGTCGAGCCGTCCTCGCCGCTGGCCCGCATCCTCAACCAGCTGGTGCGGGAGCGGCGGGTGACCCGGATCACCCTGCGCCCGCTGACCCGGGATGGCGTGGCCGCGCTGGTCACCGGCCTGACCGGGCAGCGGCCGCCGGCGGCCCTTGTCCGCGGCATCTACGCCCAGAGCGAGGGCAACCCGTTCTTCGCCGAGGTGCTCTACCTGCACCTGGCCGAGTCGGGGGTGCTGTTCGACGACCAGGGCCAGTTCCGCGGCGACCTGCGCGTCGAGGACCTGGAGGTGCCCTCCAGCGTCCGCATGGTCGTCGGGGAGCGGCTGGCCCGGCTGTCGGAGGCGACCCAGCGGGCGCTGGTCGCGGCCGCCGTGCGGGGCCGGGTGTTCGAGCTCGACCTGGTCGAGCGGGTGGCCGGCGAGCCCGGCGCCGACCTGCTCGACGCCTTGACGAGGCCGAGCGGGCGCGGCTGATCATGCCCTCCAAGAACGAGGCGTCCACCTACGCCTTCGTGCACGAGCTGATCCGCCAGACCCTGCTCGCCGACACTTCCACCGTCCGGCGGCGCCGGCTGCACCTGGCCATCGCCGACGCCCTCGAGCAGCTCCACGCCGACGACCTGGAGACGCACGCCGCCGACCTGGCCTACCACCTGGCCGAGGGCGGTGCCGGCGGGCGGGGCGGCCGCCTGGTGCGCTACCTGCGCATGGCCGGCGACCGGGCGATGGACACGGCCGCCTACGCCGAGGCGGCCGACCACTTCGCCCGGGCGGTGGCCCTGCTCGAGCGCGAAGCCGGCCCCACCGAGCGGGACCGGGAGACCCTGGCCGAGCTGGTCGAGCGCCTGGCCATGGCCCTGCGCAGCCAGGGGCGCTGGGACGAGGCCCTCAAGGTCATGGACGAGGCGCTGCGGCTGTACGAGGCGCTCGGGCGCACCGACGCCCTTGGGCGGCTCTGCGGCGTCATGTCCTACCAGCTGGGCTGGGCGGCCAAGTGGGAGGAGGCGGTCGGCGTGGCCACCCGCGGGCTGGCCGTGCTCGGCGACCTGCCCAACCCGGACCGGGCCCGGCTGCTGGCCGCCGCCGCCTGGGTGAGCGGGCTGGCCGGCGACTACGCCGGCGCCACCGGGATGTTCGCCGCCGCCCGGGAGCTGGCCACCCGGCTCGGCGACCAGGCCGCTCTGGCCGACGTGCTCCAGCTCCAGACCATCCACCACATGGCCTGGGTGGAGCTGGCCGACGGGGTGGCGGCCGGCCTCCGGGCGGCCGAGGTCTACGAGGCCACGGGCGACCTGTGGGAGCTGACCGGGGTGCTGGCCTTCGTCGAGTACCAGCACAAGACGCTGGCCAGGTCCGAGCCGACCGCCGCCCACGCCGCCCGGCTGGCCGGCCTGGCCGGACGGGTGGGGCCGATGGCCGAGCGGCTCGGCCACCTCGGGGCCGAGTTCCTGGTCGTGGCCAGCCGCATCCGGATCAAGGGGGTGTACCCCGCCGACCTGACCTTCGTGGAGCGGCTGGGCGGGCACGTGGTCGAGATCTGCGAACGGGGCGGGCTCCCCTGGCTGTACGTCGGGCACCTCTACCTCGGGCTGGCCGCCCACTGGCAGGGCGACTGGGAGACCGCCGAGCAGGAGCTGCGCCTGGCCGACCAGCTCGAGGCCCCCGGGGCGATCGGCGGCCAGAGCGCCGCCCACCTCGCCCTGCACCTGGCCATGGCCGGCCGCGGCGACGAGGCGGTCGGGATCGTCGAGGCCCGGCGGGCCGGGCTGCCGGTGGCCGGCAGGACCAGCTCGATCGGGGCCTGGAACATGCTCCTCGGCTTCGTCGAGGCCCTGGCCCTGGCCGGCCGCTCGGACGAGGTGGCCGCCCTGCGTCCCCTGCTGGAGGAGGCCCTGGCCCTCGACGACTGGATCGCCTTCGACGGCCGCCTGGTCAGCACCCGGGCCGCGATCGCGGCCGCGGCCGCCCGCGACTGGGACGCCGCCGAGCGCCACTTCGCCACCGCCCTCGGCGTCGCCGAGGCCCTGGGCAACCGCATTGAGCAGGTCGACCTCGGGTTCTGGCGGGCCCGCATGCTGCTGGAGCGGGACGGGTCGGGCGACCGGGAGGCGGCCGCCGCCCTCGCCGCCGACGTGGCCGGCCGCTACCGCGAGCTCGGCATCCCCCGGCACGCCGAGCTCGCCGCCGACCTGCTCCCCCCCGACACGGCGAGTTGAGCACGACCGCGCCGGGCGCCGACGGCACCCGCCAGATTTCCGCCGCGCCTGGAGGGGGGCATGATCGTCACCGGGGCCCGGGCCGGGCAGAGCTGGCGACGGTGGCGCTGATCACGGTGGCCGGCGCGGCGCTGCGGGCCCGCTACCTGTCCCAGCCGATGCGCTACGACGAGGCGTTCACCTACCTGGCCTACGCCTCCCAGCCGCTGGCCAAGGGACTGGCCCGCTACGACTATCCCAACAACCACCTGCTGCACACCTTGCTGGTCCATGTGACCACCACGGTGTTCGGGAACCACCCCTGGTCCCTGCGGCTGCCCGCCTACACCGCCGGGGTCGCGCTGGTGCCGGCCTGGTGGTGGGCCGTCCGTGGGCTGTACCCGGGAGCGGCCGGCCTGCTCACCGCCGGGCTCGTTGCCGGGTCCTCGCCACTGGTCGAGTTCTCCACCAACGCCCGCGGCTACATGCTGGTGGCGCTGGACTGCGCCCTGCTCGTCGGCGCCAGCACGGCCCTGCTCCGCCGAGCGACCCCCCTGCGGTGGGCCGGCCTGGCCGCGCTGATCGCGCTGGCTCTGTGGACCATCCCGGTGGCGCTGTTCCCGGTCGGCGCGGTCGCAGCCTGGCTGGGCGTGGAGGCACTCGCCCGTCGGCCGCCCGGCGGGCGCCAGCGCTTCCTCGCGGGGCTTGCCCTCGCGCTGGTCGGGGCCGGTTGTCTCACCGTCGTGCTGTACCTGCCGGTCCTGCGCGGCTGGGGCGTGGATGCGGTGGTCGGGAACCGGTTCGTCGCGCCGCTCGGTGAGGAGGTCTTGCTCCGTCGCCTGCCCGGGTCGCTCGAGGGGACCTGGCGGCTCGCCGTCCGCGACGCACCCCGGGCCTTGGTCCTCGTCCTGCTCGCCGGCGTGGCCCTCGGCCTGCTGGGTCACCGCCGGCTGGGCGCCCAACGGGTGCCGCTGCTGCCCATCGCCGTCATCTGGTGTGGCGGCCTGGTGCTGGTCCAGCGGGTCGTGCCCTTCCCCCGCGTGTGGCTGTTCCTGATCCCCCTGGCGTTCGGAACCGCCGCCGCCGGCCTGACCCTCCTGTGGCCTCGCCGCCGCACCCCGTTGGCCGGGCCGCTTGCCGCCCTGGCGCTGCTCGCCGTGCTCGCCGGCGCCACCGTGGCGTCAGGCGGGGTCCTGCGCTCACCCGAGACGGGCACGCTCCGTGCCGCGGCGCCCATGGCGGCCATCCTCCGGGACCGGCTCGCGCCCGGTGATGCGGTCGTGGTGGCCCTCCCGGCCAACCAGCCGCTCGCCTACTACCTCGACCGTGACGGCATCCCGCCGGACCGGTACCTGCGGCCCCCGGGCCGGGGGCTGCTGCAGCGTCGCCGGCTGTTCGTCGTGGTCGACGCGGCGGAAGGACAGACCCTCCAGCGCCTGCTGGCCGTCCTCGGGCCAGGCACCGTCCGGCCGCGGATGCTTGGCCACTGGGAATCGGGCTCGCTGTACCAGGTCGACCTGCACCCGACCGGCAGGTCGAGCGCCTAGTGGCGCACCGAGATGTGGACGTGGTCGTCGTGGCGCAGGGTGGGGTTGCAGTTGCAGGGGTCCGACGGGTGCCGGTAGCCGTGCCAGCCCCGGCTCCGGGTCCAGATGCGCCCGTTGAAGATGACGTACTTGACGTCGAGCCGGTCGGCGTTGGCGACCGCCCACCTCGCGATCCGCCAGCCCAGGTCCCGACCTGTCCGGCCCGGGTAGGCGACCATGACGTCGATGGCCCGTCCGTGGGGGTGGTCGCTTCCCTCGACCGACCCGACCGGCCGCCAGCCGCCGATCGACCGGACCTTGAACGTCTGGCTGACGGTCGCGTAGAGCCGCTTGGTGGTGGGGGTGAGCCGCTGGTAGCTGGGGGTGTTGGGGCCGACGAACCTGCCCTTCTTCGGTGGTGTCGGGCCGGCGGCCGGGCGCGGGGCGAGCGCCTCGTAGCCGGTGGCGATCTGGCGGACCCTGTCCACGTACCCGTCGGCGTGACCGTAGGCCTGGATCGCCCGGCGGAGGTCGGCGCCGCCCTGGGCGCCGTTGCGGCACAGATAGTTGGCGGCGGTGAAGATCGCGTCGGCCGGGTTGTAGGCGTCGGCGACGCCGTCGCCGGTGCCGTCGACCGCGTAGCGGGCGAGGACGTTGCCGGCCCTGCCGCCGATGCCGAGCTGCATCGGTCCGGCGGTCCCGGCGGCGCTGGTCCCTGAGCTGACGCCGCGGGCGGTGGAGCGGCCGTGGTCGGACTCGACCTTGCCGATGGCGGCCAGCACCGACCAGGGCAGGCCGGGGCAGGTATTGGCCGCGGCCTGGTAGAGCGGCAGCAGCCTCCGCGGGATGTCGCCCTTGGCCCGCTGGCTGGGCTGGCCGGGCTGGCTGCCCAGCACGCTGGTGCCCATGGACATGGCCAGGAACAGCGACACCAGCAAGGTGACGGAGAGCGCGGCCAGGCGGTTCCTGCGCATGGGACCTCGGGGAACGCCGGGTCGGCGCCCCCGCGGATGGCGCGACGCGGCCCGCTCCAGCTCGAACATGTGTTCGACAAGGATAGCAGGGTGCCCCGGTGGCGAAGGACGGGACGAGCGCCGCCAGAAGCGGAGATCCCACGATTGTTCCGCATCGCGTGGTAGAACCATCCGGCTCTGGCCCTGCCCACTCCGCTGAGCCCGCCGTGGGCGGAGAGGTGGTCGGATGAAGGCTCGATGGCTGGCCGCGCTGCTGCTCTCGGTCCTGGTCCTCGTGCTCGTGGCGCACATCATGCCGGCCAGGCCGCCGGCGGCCACCGCGGTCCAGGCCGCCCGGCCTCGTCCGGTCAGCCGGCCCGTCCTGGGCTTCGGCAGCCGGGGGGCGGCGGTCCGGCGGGCGCAGTCGCTCCTGAACCGCCATGGCTACCGGGTGCCGGTGACGGGGTTCTACGGGTCGCTGACGGCCGGCCAGGTGCGGCGGTTCCAGGCCGCCCATGGGATCCGCACCACCGGGCAGGTGGGCCCGTCGACCTGGCGCGGGCTGCTCGGGGCCGAAGCAGGCGACGGGGCCGCGGGAGGCGCCCCGGCCGCGGGCCAGCCCCCCGCCGGCTCGCCGGCCCCGGCGCCGGCCGGTTCGGCCGGGGTGGTCTACCTGACCTTCGACGACGGGCCGACGCCCGCCTGGACGCCGCGGGTGCTGGAGCTGCTGGCCCGCTACCGCGCCCGGGCCACCTTCTTCGTCCTCGGCCGCAGCGCCGCCGCCTACCCGGAGCTGGTCCGCCAGGAGTTCGCCGCCGGGCACGGGGTCGGCAACCACACCTGGAGCCACCGCCGCCTCACCGGCCTCACGGGCGAGCAGCTGGCGGCCGAGGTGGGCGCGACCAGCGCGGCCATCCAGCGGGCCACCGGGGCCCCGGTGCGCTGCCTGCGCCCTCCGTACGCGGTGGTGGACGCGGCCGGCGCCGACCGGGTCCGGGAGCTGGGCCTGCGCCTGGTGCTGTGGGACATCGACACCTACGACTGGCGCGGCCCTGGCGCCGGGGTGATCGCCGGGCGGGTCCTGGGCCGGGTGCGCTCCCGCGACGTGGTCCTCATGCACGACGGCGGCGGCAACCGCGGCCAGACGGTGGCCGCGCTCGAGCAGGTCCTCGCCACCCTCTCCGCGAAGGGGTTCCGGTTCGGCGCCCTGTGCCGGGACTGAGCCCGGTGGGCGGACCACGGCGGTGCGGTCAGCCGCGGTAATGGTCGGCGAGCGCGGTGAACGCGGCCTTGGGCTCCCAGGCCATGTCGGGGTAGGTATGGCCGAGGCGGCCCTCGAGGACCTTGACCACGCCGGCGCTGGCCATGTCCAGGTCCAGGCGGGGGTCGCGGCGGTGCGGCAGGTCGTAGCGGGCGAAGGTGTACACGAACGCGCTGTCGACGTCCTCGGCGGTGAGGACGTCCAGCACCTCGCGCAGGTAGGTGGCCTGCTCGTCCTCGTCGCGGGTGTGGTCGCCGTCGAGGCGGACCGGCGTCACCGTGGCGGTGTCCCACTCCGCGATCTCGGCCCCGCGGGCGCCGCGGTCGGCCGCGCCCTTGTAGGTGCAGCAGCCGAACTCGGTGACGGCCACGGGCTTGCCCTGGGCGACGAGGGCCCGGACGCCCTCGGCGTACCGGTCGGCGGTCTCGATCGACCGGTAGCCGGCGTCGGTCGAGACGATGTCGAAGGGTGTCCAGTCGACGTGCTCGAACGGGAGCGAGGCGTGGCTGACCTTCCCACCGAACCGCTCGCGGACGACCCGCACCGCGTCGGCGAGCAGGTGGTTGACGCGGGCCGGGACCGCCGCCAGCAGCTGGCCGATCGAGGGGTTCGACGGGGTCAGCAGCCCGGCCCGCTCCTCGAAGGTCTCGCCGGGCACGATCCCCTTGTTGGTCATGGTCAGCTCGGAGCCGGTCAGCAGCACGCTCTCGGCGCCCTGGTGGCGGAGCCGCTCGGCGTGGTCGGCGCAGCCGGCGAGGAAGTCGAGCAGCTCGTCGGCGGTCAGGTCGGTCGTGAAGGGCGAGAGCCAGACCTCCAGCCCGGCCGCCGCCGCGGAGCTGGCGGCGGTCCTCAACCGCTCCAGGTCGCCGCCGGTGATCCGGACGGCGTTGCAGTGCAGGTCGTCGCGGATGACGCGCAGCTCACGGGCGACGACCTCGGGGTCGAAGGGCTCGTGGGTGCTGACGCCACGGTTGAAGAAGCCGGTGTCGTAGCAGATGCCCTTGCCGCGCATGGACCTCCTCCGCCGCCGGTCAGGGCAGGGTGAGGACCCGGGCCCGGACGGGCGGGTAGTGCTCGTACTGCTCGATGATGGACAGGGCCCGCTCCAGTGGGATGTCGAGCTGGGCCACCGCCGACTCGGTCACCAGCGCATAGGCCGACCGGCCGATCAGGTCGGCCACGTGGTTCTTGAGCAGCAGGTGCGAGATGGTCACCTCGGGGCCGAGCAGCTCGTGATGGCCGGCGATGGACTGGGCGATGTAGGCCCCATGGTGGAGGACGAACTTGAGCTCCAGGTTGCCGATCGACGCGCAGGCGTCACAGGTGCAGGCCATGACCCCGCGGGTCTCGTCCAGTCGAGCACGGTAGGCGTCATAGCAGCCGCGGAGGCAGTCCACCACCGACTGGCCGCGGACCTCCAACTCGCCGTCGGCGGCGAAGGCGAACACCGCGTCCCCTTCCAGCTTGGACAGGACGAACGGCGGGACGATCCGTCCCACGATCCCGTCGAGCAGGCTGGTCAGCAGCGGGTAGGCCTTGGGGACGAACCTCCCGGCGGCCATGTCGGCGGCGTGCGCTCCGGCGACCGCCTGGAGGAAGGCGGTGTACCCGGAGATGTCGGCGAGCAGGAGCGTGCCCCGGCCAGCTCCCGAGTGGTCCTCTGAGGTCATCCGCCCCCTCCGCCGCGCCACATCCTACTCGACGACGGCTCCGGGTCAGGCGGCGCGTCAGAGCGCAAGGAAGGGGGTCTCCCGGTCGCCCTGGAGGCGGATGTCGAAGCGGAGCCGGTCGCCGTCGGGGGTCGCGACCAGCCGGACCCGGACCCGCGGGTCCGGGATCGAGGCGAGCAGGGGATCGGCGGCGTTGGCGTCGGGCTCGTCGGGGAAGTAGATCCGGGTCACCAGCCGGTTGAGCAGGCCCCTGGCGAACACCGACACGTTCAGGTGCGGGGCCTCCAGGCCGCCGTCGGGGACAGGGAGCGGCCCCGGCTTGAGGGTGCGGACCGCCCACCGCCCCTCGGCGTCGGTCGCGCACCGCCCGAACCCCCGGAATCCCGAGGCCCCTGATCCACCGACGAACCGGCCGGCGGGGTCGGCCTGCCAGGTCTCGACCAGGGCGTCGGGGACGGGCTCGCCGGCCCCGTCGGTCACCTGGCCGCCGATCCAGAGGGCGCCCGGGGTGCCGTCGGCGACCACGTCGGGGCCGTCGGGCCAGGGCAGCCCGACGGCAAAGAACGGGCCGATGGTCTGCGACGGCGTCTCCGGGAGGGTCATGGGTCGTCGTCCTCGTTCTCCAGCGGCGTGGCCCGGCGGCCGCGCAGCACGATGTCCCACCGGTAGCCGAGCGCCCACTCCGGGACGGTGGTGTCCAGGTCCAGGCGGGACACCAGCCGCTCCCGGGCCGCCTCGGGCACCGAGGAGAGGATCGGGTCGAAGGGGAACAGCGGGTCGCCGGGGAAGTACATCTGGGTGATGAGCCGCTGGGCAAAGGCCCGCCCGAACAGCGAGAAGTGGATGTGGGCGGGCCGCCAGGCGTTGTGGTGGTTCTTCCACGGGTAGGCGCCCGGCTTGACGGTGACGAACCGGAAGCGGCCCTCGGCGTCGGTCGGGCAGCGGCCGGCCCCGCTGAAGTTCGGGTCCAGGGGGGCCGGGTGGCGGTCGCCGTCGTGGCGGTAGCGGCCGGCGGCGTTGGCCTGCCAGACCTCGACCAGGGTGCCGGGGACCGGGCGCCCGTCGCCGTCCAGGACCCGCCCCTGGACGACGATCCGCTCCCCCAGCGGCTCCCCAGGATGCTGGGCGGTCAGGTCGTGGTCGGTCTCCCCTACCCGCCCCTCCCCCAGCAGCGGCCCGGTGACCTCGGTGAGCCGGTGCGGCAGGGGCACCAGCGGCCGGCGGGGGAACCGCAGCTCGGTCGACCGGTAGTCGGGGAAGTCCAGCGGCGGGTGGGTCCCCGGCTCCTCGGGTCGGTAGCCAGCCACGACCGGCCCCGCCCCGCTCGGGCGGCCCTTCAGGGTGTCCGACATGCGGTTGCGTCCCTCCGTTCAGGCCTCGAGGACCACGGCCAGGCCCTGGCCGACCCCGATGCAGATCGCCGCCAGCCCCCACCGGCCGCCGCGCCGGCGCAGCTCCCGGGCCAGGGTACCGAGGATCCGCGCCCCCGAGCAGCCGATCGGATGCCCGAGGGCCACCGCGCCGCCGTTGGGGTTGACGATGTCGGGGTCCAGGTCGGGCCAGGAGTCCAGGCAGGCCAGGGCCTGGGCGGCGAAGGCCTCGTTGAGCTCGACCACCGACAGGTCGGCCCAGCCGATCCCGGCCCGGGCCAGGGCGGTGTTGGCCGCCTCCACCGGGGCGATGCCGTACAGCTGGGGCTCCACGGCGTGGACGGCCGAGGCCGCGACCCGGGCCAGCGGCCGGACGCCGAGGCCGTCGGCGGCCCGCCGGTCCCCCAGCAACAGGGCGGCGGCGCCGTCGCTGAGCTGGGAGGCGTTGCCGGCGGTGACCGTGCCGCCCTCGCGGAAGGCCGGCTTGAGGCCGGCCAGCCGCTCGACCGTGGTGTCGGGGCGGATGCCCTCGTCGCGCTCCAGCCGGGTACCGGGGACCGGGGCCACCTCCTCGGCCAAAGCGCCCCGCTCCCAGGCCGCATGGGCCAGGCGGTGGCTGCGGGCGGCGAAGGCGTCCTGGCGTTCCCGGTCGATGCCGAACTTGTCGGCCAGGATCTCCGCGCCCTCGCCGAGCGACACCGTCCACTCGGCGGGCATCGCAGGGTTGACCAGCCGCCAGCCGAGGGTGGTGGAGGCCAGCTCGGCGTGGCCCTTGGCATAGGGCCGCTCCGGCTTCGGCAGCACCCACGGGGCCCGGCTCATCGACTCCACCCCGCCGGCCACGGCCAGCGACAGCTCCCCCAGGGCGATGGCCCGGCCGGCCTGGACGACCGCCTCCGAGCCCGACCCGCACAGGCGGTTCACGGTCACCCCGGGCACGCTGGTCGGCAGGCCGGCCAGCAGGGCGGCCATGCGGGCGACGTTGCGGTTCTCCTCCCCGGCCCCGTTGCCGTTGCCGAAGACCACGTCGCCGATGGCCGCCGGGTCCAAGGCCGGGTTGCGGGCCAGCAGCTCGCGCAGGACGTGGGCGGCCAGGTCGTCGGGGCGGGTGCCGGCCAGGGCCCCGCCGTGGCGCCCGACCGGCGTCCGGACGGTGTCGAGAACGAGCACCTCAGCGGTCACGCCATGCTCCCTTCCAGAGCCCAGAGGCCAGCGCCCCCTTGTTGTCCACCTCCGATGATGCCGCAGGGCCGCACGTTGGCCGAAGGCCGAGCCCTCGGCCTGTGGATAACTTGGGCGGGGGCGGCTACGGTGAGAGGCCGCCCGTTGCCGCAGGTGATGGGCACCGGTCCAGGGCGAGGGGGCCAGGCTCGGATGTCCGCAGAGGTGGAGGCAGACGACGGCGTCGCTGGCCTGTACCGGCTGCCGCCGGGCGAGTTCGTGGCCGCCCGCGACCAGCTGGCCCGCCAGCTCCGGGCCGCCGGGGACCGGGAGGCGGCCCGGCGGGTGGCGGCCCTGCGGCGCCCCTCGATCAGCGCCTGGGCGGCCAACCAGCTCGCCCGGGCGGCGCCGCATGCCATGGCCGAGCTGCTGGAGGTCGGCGCCGACCTGGCCAAGGCCCAGCGGGACGCCCTGGCCGGCCAGCCGGGGGCGGCCCGGCGGCTACGAGCGGCCTCGGCCCAGCTGCGGGCGGCGATCAGCCGGCTGACCCAGCGGGCCGAGACCCTGCTCGGCAGGGCCGGGCACGCGGCCACCGACGCCACCCTTGACCGGCTGGCGGCCACCCTGCGAGCCGCCGCCACGGCCGACCAGGCGACCAGGGCGTCCCTGGCCGAAGGGCGGCTGCCCGGGGACCTGGACCCGGCCGGGTTCGGTCCCCTGCTCGGGGACGTCGCCCCGGCCGAGGCCGACGACGCCGGACCGGCGGCCGCCCCGCCGCCGGAGCCGCCGGTGCCGGACAGCGCCGGGGCCCGCCGGGCCCGGGCCCGCGAGGCGGCCCAGCGGGCCCTTGAGCGTACCGGGCAGGCGGCCGAGCAGGCCCGGGCGGCCCTCGAGCAGGCCGAGGCCATGGCCGCCGGCCAGCGGCGGGCCGCCCGGGCGGCCCGGCAACGGGCGGACGAGGTCGACGCCGCCGCCCAGGACCTGGCCGAGCGGGCCGCGGCCGCGGCCGCCGCCGCCGAGCAGGCCCGCCAGCGGGCCGAGGCGGCCGAGCGGGACGCCGAGGCCCTGACCGACCGCCTCCAGCTGGCCCAGGACGCCGCCGGCGCCGCCGAGGCCGCCCACGCCGCCGCCACCGCCGTCCTGGAGGAGCTGCAGGCCCCACCGGGCCAGGCAGACCGGGACGACTGACACGCCCGGCCGGTTCGCCTACTACGGCTATTCCTGGCTGGCCCTCGCCGGGCTGCAGCTGGCCATCCGCACCGACCGGCTGACCGCGCTGGTGATGGGCGGCTACCCCCCGCTGGACGGGCCGTACGCTCGCCCCTGGCTCGTCAGCACCCTGGGCACGGTCGGCTGAGTAGCGGCCGCGGGACGAGCCGGGGGCACAACCAAGCCGCCGGCGCGGAAGCTGGGTCAGGCGGGCGGGGCGAAGAACTCCAGCGTGATGCCGTCCGGGTCACGGAAGCTCAGGCCCGACCCGTAGCCGGCGTCCTTGATCTCGCCATGCTCGACGCCCAACTCGTCCAGCCGGCTCGCCCACTTGGCCAGCGCCTCCCGGTCGGCGCAGCCGAAGGCGACGTGGTCCAGGCCGACCCGGAACTCGCTGAAGCGCTCGTCGGGCGCGGGCCTGTCGTGCTGGTGCAGGCCGAACAGCGTGTTGTTGCCGAGCAGGTACACGGTGTGGTGGAAGTCGGGGTCGGTGTCCTCGTCCAGCACCGGTTTGGCGTCGAACAGGGCCTCGTACCAGGGGACGCTGACGGACAGGTCGCGGACGGTGAGCGCGATGTGGGTGATGGGCGGGAAGTCCGCCATGGTTCCTCCTTGACGTGGTGGACGAGCATCAAGCATAGGAAGCAGTCCCGGCCGGGGCATCGGGCAATGCTCCTAGATCGAGGCCCCGAGGAGCCGTATCTCTCGGCCACGCTTGCCTAAGCCCCTCCTAGGAGGGTCGCGGCCAGGGTTTGGGGGTCCGCGGCGGCGCGGAATCAGTGCATCGTCCGATCCGGGGGCCGCCGCCTCGCCGTAGCGTGCATGGAGAAGGTCCGAGCGCACGTCCGAGGGGAGCACGAGGTGGACCCAACCAGCGAACCCGCCCAGGCACACGAGAAGCCGACCGTGAGCGTCTGCGGCCGTCGGCGCCGGCGAGCCGTCCGGCTCGGGTGGGCCGTCGCCGGCCTGGCGGCGCTCGCCCTTGTCGCCGCCGCCTGCGGCGGTGGCTCCTCGGGCGGCGGCCTGTACGGCGGCGGGTCGACCGCGTCGAGCGGCCCGGCGATGGGCGCGGTTGTCGGCCTCCGCGGCTCGAGCCTGGGACAGATCCTGGTCGACGGCCAGGGACGCACCCTCTACCTGTTCGAGGCCGACAAGGCAGGCAAGTCGAACTGCCAGGGCACCTGCACCAGCGCGTGGCCCCCGTACCTCAGCGGCGGCACCCCACGGGCCGGGACCGGCGTTGCCGGCGCCTTGCTCGGCACCAGCACCCGGAGCGACGGCGACGGCACCCAGGTGACGTACCACGGCCACCCCCTCTACCACTACGCCGGCGACGGCGAGGCCGGCGACACCGCGGGCCAGGGGCTGGACCAGTTCGGCGCCAGGTGGTTCGTCCTGGCCGCGAACGGCAACAGGATCGACACCCCGTAGCGCACGACCCGGCAGTCAGGGCTCCGGCTGCACGATCCGGAGCCGGTGGGCGATGGTGGCCGCCTCGACCCGGTTGCGGACGCCCAGCTTGGTGAGGATGTTGGAGACGTGCACGGTGGCCGTCTTGGGGCTGATGAACAGGGTCTCGGCGATCTGGGCGTTGGTCCGCCCGATCGCCACCAGGGCCAGCACCTCCTGCTCGCGGGCGGTGAGCCCGAGCGGGTCGAGCGGCGATGACGGCTTCGCCGCGGCCGTGGCCGCGGCCTCGGACCCCAGGTCGAGCCGGCCGCGGCGGGCCAGGGCCTCGAGCTCGGCGCGCAGTGGGGCCGCGCCGAGCTCGACCGTCGTCTGGTGCGCGGCCCGCAGCGACGGCTCGACCTGCTCGCGGCCGAGGCCGCCGAGCAGCAGCGCCTCGGCCTGGCGCCAGCGGGCGTAGGAGGTCGGGTAGGGCTCGCCGAGCCGCTCCCAGGCCTTGGCGGCCGCCTCCCACAGGTCGGGGTCGGTGCGCCCGTCGAGCCGGGCCAGCTCGGCCTGGCAGAGCACGGTCTGGGCCTCGGTGCGGGGTGTGGGCACCGCGCCGTCGGCTCCCTCGGGCGACAGCCGGGCCTGGAGCTGGCCGGTCAGCGTGTCACCGGCCTGGCGGGCCTCGAGGACCTCCTCGTCGTCGCGGCGGGCCCGGGCCAGCTCGGCCCGGTCGGCGGCCGCCCGCAACCCCAGGGCGTACAGCGGAGCGGCGTAGCCGGGGTCGGCGCCGGCGACCCGCAGCCCCTCGGCCACGGCGGCGTCGGCGTCGGGGAGGCGGCCCTCCAGGACGGCCAGCTCCGCCGTGGCCACGAACAGCGGCGTGGCGAACCAGGGCTGGGTGACGGTCTGGGCGTAGGCATCGCGGGCCACCGCCAGGTGCTCGGCGGCCGCCGCGGCCCGACCACGGGCCAGGTCGAGCTGGCCGCGGGCGGTGTGGATGTAGACCCAGGTGGCGGCGAGCTCGGGGGCCACCCGGTCGGCCGCGCGACCCAGCAGCACCTCGGCGTCGTCCCAGCGACCGAGCCCGAACAGCGCCCTGGCGGCCGTGGCGGTCAGGAACGGGCCGTGCCAGCGCCCCAGCCCCTGGCTGGCCGCCAGCTCGGCGCCCTCCAGGGCGAGCCCGGCCGCCGCCTCCAGCCTCCCGAACGTCTCCAGCAGGCCCGACCAGGTGGCGAAGGTGCGCGCCACCTGGTCGACCGTGCCGACCGCCTCGACGATCCGGCGGGCCTCGGCGAGCTCCCCGACACCCGCCTCGAGGTCGCCGAGGAACGCCAGGTCCACCCCCAGGGCCCGGCGGGCGTCCCCCTCCTCGACCAGGGCGCCGATCTGGCCGGCGATGGCGATCGCCTCCTCGCACAGCTCCCGCGACTCGCGGAAGCGGGCCTGGGTGATCAGCGCCTCGCCGAAGGCGGCCAGGACCTGGGCCCGCTCGGCCAGCGGCGGGCTGGCCGGCACCAGGCGCACGGCCGCCTCGTACTCGGCGAACGCGCCCTCGCCGCCGGTCGCCCGCAGGTAGCCGCCGAGCCGCACGTGCAGCAGCCCGGCCCGCACCGGGTCGGCGGCCACGTCCACGCTGGCCAGCGCCGCCCGGGTCAGGGTGATGGCCCGGTTCGGGTCACCGGCCAGGTACGCCGAGTCGGCCGCGTGCTGCAGCACCGCGGACCGGTCCAGGCCGAGCCGCTCGTCGGCGTCGGCCACCTGGTCCCACAGCTCGAGGGCCAGCTCGAAGTGCCGCTGGGCGTCGGCGAACCCGTAGGCCGCCTCCGACTGCAGTCCCGCCTCCACGGCGGCGGGTAGCGCACGCGCCGGCTCGTGGGCCCTGACCCAGTGGTAGGCGAGCCGAGCCGGCGCGGCCACCCGGTCGGGCTCGGCGGGCTGGGAACGCTCGGCGAGCACGCGGGCGAAGGCGGCGTGCAGCCGGGCCCGCTCCCCGGGCAGCAACTCGGCGTACAGCGCCTCCTGGGTCAGCGCGTGCCGGAACGCGTAGGTCTCGGTGGCCGGATCGGGAACCAGCACCTGGTGGGCGACGGCCGACCGCAGCGCGGCCAGCAGGTCCGCCTCGGGCAGCTCGCTGACCGCGGCCAGCAGCCCGTGCCCGACCCGGCCGCCGGCCGCGGCCACCAGCCGCAGCGTCGCCTGCGCGTCCTCGGGCAGGACCTGGACGCGGCTCAGCAGGACCTTCTCGAGACTCGGGGGCAGGCTGCGCCCGTTGTCGGCTCCCGGCTGGGTGGCGGCGAGCAGCTCCTCGGCGAAGAACGCGTTGCCCTCCGAGCGGCGGTAGATCTGGCCGACGAGCTCGTCGTCCGGTCTCGTCCCGATGATGCCGGCCAGCAGGTCGGCGACCTCGGGACGGTCGAAGCGGCCCACCTCGAGCCGCTCCCCCCGGCCGCTGCGGTCCAGCTCGGCCAGGAACGGGCGCAGGGGATGGCGGCGGTGCAGCTCGTCGGTGCGGTAGGTCAGCACCACGAGCAGCCCGGCCTGGAGGTTGCGGACGAGGAAGGCGAGCAGGTCCAGGGTCGAGCGGTCGGCCCAGTGCAGGTCCTCCACCACCAGCACGGTCGGGGACCGGTCGGCCAGGCGCTCCAGCAGGGCGAGCAGCGCCTCGAACAGCTGCGCCTGCCCCCACGAGCCGCCGGCCAGGCCGGTCGAGCCCTCCTCCCGCCCGAGCTCGGGCAGCAGCCGGGCCAGCAGCGGCCGGCCCGGCCCGGCCAGCTCGTCCAGGGCCTCCGGCTCGAGCCCGCGGCCCAGGCCGCGGAGCGCCTGGGCCAGGGGCGCGTACGGCAGCGCCGTCTCGCCCAGCTCGACGCAGCCGCCGAGCAGCACCTGCCCGCCGCGCTCGCGGACCCGACCGGCGAACCGGGCGACCAGCCGGGTCTTGCCGACGCCGGCCTCGCCGCCGACGCACAGGGTCAGCGGATCGCCGCCGCCGGCGTGGGCGAACGCCGCCTCCAGACGGCCCAGCTCTGCTGTGCGATCGACGAACCGCGAGCTCGCGACGGTCCCGGCCATGGCGAAGAGTATGCGCTCGACCTCCTCGGACGGGAACCGGTCCCCGGCACGCTACGACCCAAGGCCGGGCCGGGCATCGGACGATGCCCCTAGATCCCCTGGCGGCAGCGTCGGATGTTCGGCCGAGGTTGCAGCTAGCCGGTACCGGAAAATGCCCGCCGGCCGGGACGACAGCCGCCGGATCGTGGGCCAAGGTCGCGTGGCAAGGACGCGGAGTCGAGCTGGGGTCACCGATGGCAGGCGTTGGCAGGTGGCGGACCACCACGGCCATCACCGTGGCGGTGGCCGTGCTGATCGGCTGGGCGTCGACCCTGGCCGGCGTCACCTCGCCGCCGGCCCAGGCGCGCCCCGCGCACACCCACCAGCCCAGCCACCTCATCGTGATGGTCGAGGAGAACCACGCCTTCGAGCAGGTCATCGGCTCGAAGGCGGCGCCGTTCCTCAACCACCTGGCCGCCCACGGCACCATGCTGACCGACTACCACGCCATCACCCACCCCTCGCTGCCCAACTACGTGGCCCTGCTCAGCGGCCGCACCGGCCGGATCCGGTCCGACTGCGTGCGCTGCACCATCGCCGGCCCCACCCTGATCGACCAGCTGGAGGCGCGTCACCTCTCCTGGGCGCCTGCCTGCAGGGCCTTCCCCGGCCGTGCTCGGCGGTGGCCCGCTCCGGGGCCTACACCGAGGCCGTCGACCCGTTCATGCACGCCGCCCGGGTCCGGGACCACCCGTTCCGCTGCCAGCGGGTGCTGCCGTTCCAGCGGCTCCACGCCGACCTGGCCACCGGCCGCCTGCCTACCGTCGCCTTCGTCGTCCCCGACCTGGACCACGACATGCACTCGGGCCCGGTCCGGGTCGCCGACGCCTGGCTGCGCCGCCTGGTCGGCGAGCTGCGGGCCAGCCCGGTCTGGCGGCAGGACACCCGCCTGGTCGTCACCTTCGACGAGAGCAACCGCCACGACATGCGGTCCTGCTGCGACGGGCTGGGAGCCGGCGGCCGGGTCGCCACCATCGTGGCCGGACCACGGATCCCGAAGGGCCGCGACCCCACCCCTTACACCCACTACTCCCTGCTGCGCTCGGCCGAGGCCGCCTTCGGCCTGCCGTTCCTCGGCCACGCCGGCGAGCCGGCCGCCCGCACCATCCCGGCCGTGGCCG
>Ga0126312_10000884_pt1 | contig 18916 bp, 16 predicted proteins | sample Plot104A_FD_92537 | JGI IMG/M metagenome (GOLD analysis project Ga0126312, IMG submission 92537) | Serpentine soil microbial communities from UC McLaughlin Reserve, CA, USA - Plot104A | ecosystem: Environmental > Terrestrial > Soil > Grasslands | place: USA: UC McLaughlin Reserve, Lake County... | reverse complement strand
CGGGGGTGCTGCGCGTGGCCCGCGAGGAAGGCGCCGACCTGCGCTACTGGAGCGCGTGGAACGAGCCCAACCAGCCGGCGTTCCTCTCGCCCCAGCGCGCGGCGTGCCGGGCGGACGCCGCGCAGCTGTCGCCGGGCGCGTATGCCGCGCTGGTGCGCGAGCTGCGCGCGGCGCTGGACGAGGCGCCGGGCGACGAGCGGCTCGCGCTCGGCGAAACCGCCGCCTACGACACGCCGCGGCCGACCGCGCTCTCGACAGTCGAATTCGTCGACGGCCTGCCGCAGGACGTCGTCTGCGCATCGGACGTGTGGGCCCAGCACGCCTACGTCGGGTGGCAGGGGATCGGGCCGGTGGCCGACCTGGCCGGCGACCCCGGTCGGGCCGGCTCCGCGTCGCTGCTCGCCGCGGTCGAACGCGCGCTGGACCGGCGCGGCTGCGGCACGCGCAAACGCATCTGGATCACCGAGACCGGCGTGGGCGGCCCCAAGCCCGGCGGCGCGCGCCCCACCGATCCGGCGGCACTGCGCGCCCAGTGCCGCGCGATGGCGGCGGCGCTTGCCGTGTGGTACCGCGCGCCGCGCGTCGACGTCGCCTTCCAGTACACGTTCCGCGAGGACGACTCCTACCCGGTCGGCCTCGTCGACACGGGGCTGACACGCGCCTATCCGACCTACGAGCTGTGGCGGGCGTGGGGCCGGCGGGCGTTCCCCGGCGACGAGGCGCCGCCGCTGCCGAGCGATTGCCGCTGAAGCGGTGGCTGACCGATCTGCGCTTCGGGGTGGCGCGTCCGCAGCTCTCTGACTAAAGTCAGACAATCGACGCGCAGCTGATCACCGACGTCCGCCGCTTCAACCGCACGGTGACCGAGCGCGCGGGCGCGCTCGACGACGGCTTCCTCGGCCGCGGTCGGTCGCTCGGGCAGTCGCGCGTCCTGTGGGAGATCGGCTCGGAGGGCTGCGAGGTACGCGAGCTGCGCGCGCGGCTGCGGCTCGACTCGGGCTATCTCAGCCGGCTGCTGCGGGCGCTGGAGGCCGACGGCCTGGTCACGGTCGGGCCCGCCGAGCACGACCGCCGGCGCCGCGTCGCGCGCCTGACCCGCCGCGGTCGCGCCGAGCGGCGCGTCCTCGACCGCCGCAGCGATGAGACGGCCCGCGGGGTGCTGATCCCGCTGACCGAGCCGCAGCGCGCCCGGCTGGTGGCGGCGATGCGCGACGTCGAGTGGCTGCTCAGGGCCGGCGAGGTGGCGCTCGAACCCACCGATCCCGAGCACCCTGACGCCGTTCGCTGCGTCGCGGCCTACTTCGCCGAGCTCGACCGGCGCTCGGAGACCGGCTTCGACCCGGAGGCCAGCGTCAAGGTGCACCCGGACGAGGTGCGGCCGCCGCGCGGACTCGTGCTCGTCGCTCGCCTGCGCGGCGAGGCCGTCGGATGCGCGGCGCTGCGGCTGCACCCGGGCGCCTGGTGCGAGATCAAGCGCATGTGGGTGGCCGAGTCAGCGCGCGGCCTGGGCATCGGCCGGCGGCTGCTCGGCGCCCTCGAGGAGCGCGCCCGCGACCACGGCGCGCGCGTGGCGCGCCTCGACACGAACCACAACCTGGTCGAGGCGATCGCGCTGTATCGCCGCGCCGGCTACGTCGAGATCGCCCGCTTCAACGACGAGCCGTTCGCCGATCACTGGTTCGAGAAGCGGTTGTGAGGCCGGTCAGGCCCCCTCGAGGGCCGACAGGTCGACCGCGGCCAGCCGCTCGGGGTCCACGAGGGCGTCGATCTCGACGATCTTCCCGTCGGCGACCGTGAAGGCCATGATCGAGAACACCTTGCCGTCCGGTGGGATCACGACGACGCCCGGCGCGCCGTTGACCAGCGCCGGGCGCACGTGGGGTGCCATGCGGGAGAACATCAGCGCCCGCCTCGCGACGGTGTCGGCGCCGCGGACCACGACCGTCGCGTCGGGCCTCAGGACGCCCCCGTCGGCGTGGAGCACGACGTCGGGGTCGAGCACCGCGACCAGCGCCTCGAAGTCGCCGTCCCGCGACGCGGCGAAGAAGGCGTCGACGACCTCGCGCTGGCGGGCCCGGTCCGGGTCCGGCTTGGGCGCCGCGCCGCGCACCCGGCGCCGCGCCCGGCTGGCGAGCTGCCGCGCCGCCTCGGGTGACCGGTCCACGATCGGCGCGATCTCGTCGAACGGCACGCCGAACATGTCGTGCAGGACGAACGCAAGGCGCTCGGCCGGCGGCAGGGTCTCCAGCACCACCAGCAGCGCAAGGCCGACCGAGTCGGCCAGCAGCGCCTCGTGCTCGGGGCTCGACCCATCGGCGGCGTCGACGACCGGGTCGGGCACGTGCGGGCCCAGCGGCTCCTCGCCGTGCCTGCGGCGCGCCCGCAGCGCGTTCAGGCACACGCGCGCGACGACGGTCGTGAGCCAGCCACCGAGGTTGTCGATCTCGCTCGCGTCCGAGCGGCTGAGGCGCAGCCACGCCTCCTGCACGGCGTCGTCGGCCTCGGCGGTCGAGCCCAGCATCCGGTAGGCCACGGCCCGCAGGTGCGGGCGGTGCTCCTCGAACTGCTCTGCCAGGAAATCGCGTTCGTCCATCGGTCACGTTCCTCCGTCGCCGGGTGTCAACCGGATGACCCCTCACACCAAGTCGATGTGACCAGGAGGAACACCATGATGCAGGCAAGCACCAAGATCGCGGTCGTGGGCGCCACCGGACGGCTCGGGATGCACGCCGTCGACCTGCTCCGCGGCGCGGGCCACGAGGTGGTGCCGATGTCGCGCTCGCAGGGCGTCGACGTGGCAACCGGCGACGGGCTGGTGGAGTCGCTGCAGGGCGTCAAGGTCGTCATCGACGCCTCGAGTACCCCCACCCCCGATCAGCAGGCGGCGACCGACTTCTTCACGAGGTCGGCGCGCAACCTGCACGAGGCGGGACAGCAGGCCGGCGTCGAGCGGCTGGTGGCGGTCTCGATCATCGGGGTCGACGCCTTCGACACCGGCTACAACGCGGCCAAGCGCGTCCAGGAGCAGGCGCTGAGCGAGGGTCCGCTGCCGGTGCGCATCCTGCGCGCCGCCCAGTTCCACGAGTTCATCCCCGTGGTGCTCGACTGGGGCCGCCAGGGCGACGAGGCCTATGTCTGGCCGATGCGCACGCAACCCGTCGCGGCGCGGACGGCGGCCGAGGCGCTCGTCGACTTCGCCCTCGACCCCGACGCCCCGGCCGACGGGCCGCTGCCCGAGATCGCCGGGCCGCGCGAGGAGCGGCTGGTCGAGTTGGCGCGTCTCCTCGAACCGCAGCTGCGCATCGAGGAGGCCGCCGACGCGGACGATCCCACCCTCGAGCTCTACGCCGACGGCACCCTGCTGCCGAGCCCGCACGCCAAGCTGGCCGGCCCGACGTTCGCCGAGTGGCTGCAGTCCCGGTAGCGTCGGCGGATCGCGACCGTCGCCACCACGCAAACCGCGCCCGCCGGGCTGGCCCAGGACGAGGCAGCCCGGCGGTTGCGCGAGCGCGGGCCGCTCCCGGCGCCGCCGACCAGTCGCTCCTACGCGAGCATCATCCGCGCGAACACGTTCACGATCCCCAACGCGATCTTGTTCGTGTTCGGGGTCCTGACCGTCACCTTCGACTCGTGGCGCGACGCCCTGTTCCTGGGCATCCTCGTCTCGAACATCGTCATCGGGTGCTTCCAGGAGGTCCGGTCCAAACGGGCGCTCGACCGCCTGGCGGCGCTGGTCGCCCCCGAGGCGGTCGTCGTACGCGACGGCGCCGACCACCGCGTGCCGATCGGAGAGGTGCTGGTCGGGGACCTCGTGCGCGTCTCGGCGGGCGACCAGATCGTGGCCGACGGCACCGTGGTGAGCGCGGACGGGCTCGCGCTCGACGAGGCCAACCTCACCGGCGAGTCCGAGCCGGTCGTGCGCGGGCCGGGGGAGCCGGTGTGGTCGGGCTCGTTCGCGGTCGAGGGCCAGGCGCTGTTCGAAGCGACCGCCGTCGGGCCGGACTCGCGCGCGGCCGAGCTGACCGCCACCGCCAGGGCGTTCCGCCACCCGCGCTCGCCGCTCGAGCGCGCGACCGACCGGCTGCTGCTGTGGCTCGTCGTGCTCGCGATCCCGCTGGCCGCCGGCCTCGCCGTTTCGGTCCTCCTTCGCATCGACACCGCCGAGGCGCGCGTGCAGGCGCTGACGGCGGGGCTGGTCAACCTGGTACCGGAGGGGCTGATCCTGCTCATCAGCCTCACCGCGGCGGTATCGGCCCTGAAGATGGCGCAGCGCGGCGTGCTCGCCCAGCAGCTCAATGCGGTCGAGTCGCTGGCGTCGGTCGACGTGGTGCTGACCGACAAGACGGGGACGCTGACCGAGCCAACGCTGCGCGTGGTCGAGCTGGTGCCGGCCGACGACGCGGACGAGGCGGAGCTCGCGCGCGCCCTGGCGGGCTACGCCGCCGCCTCGCCCTCGCGCAACCTCACCCTCGACGCGATCGCCGGTGCGGAGCTCGCCGAACCGCCGCCGGCCGAGGTGCAGGGCCAGGTGCCGTTCTCGTCGCGGCGGCGCTGGAGTGGGCTCGACCTCGGCGCCGAGCGACTCGTGCTCGGCGCCCCGGAGCGCTTCGCCGGAGCCGATCCGGCGCTCGACGCGCGCGCACGCGCCGAGGCCGCCGCGGGTCGGCGGGTGCTCGGGCTCGGCCGCACCCCCGAGCCGCTGCCCGAGGCCGGCCCCGACGCGCCGTTCCCCGACGGCGTGCGGCCGCTTGGCCTGGTCGTGCTCGCCGAGCGCCTGCGCCCCAACGCCGGCGACACGGTGGCGTTCTTCGCCGACCAGGACGTGGCGCTGAAGGTGCTCTCGGGCGATGCTCCGTCTACCGTGGGCGCGATCGCTCGCGACGCCGGCGTTCTCGGCGCGGCGCCGGCACTCGACGGCGACCACCTTCCCGAGGCGCCCGCCGAGCTGCGCGACGCGGTGCTGGCGGCACCGGCGGTGGGACGAATCTCCCCGGAGGGCAAGCGCGAGGTGGTGGACGCGCTGGCCGACGACGGCCGCTACGTGGGCATGGTGGGCGACGGCGTCAACGACGTCCCCGCCCTGAAGGACGCGCGGCTGGCGATCGCGCAGGGATCGGGCGCGCAGATGGCCCGCTCGGTCGCCGACCTCGTGCTGGTCAAGGGCGACTTCGCGGTGGTGCCGGGCATGGTGGCCGAGGGGCGCCAGATCCTGCGCAACATCCAGCGCGTCGCGCGCCTGTTCGTGACCAAGACGGTGTTCTGCGGCGTGATGGGGATCGCCGTCGGCATCACCACCGCGACGTTCCCGCTTCTGCCGCGGCAGTTCACGCTCGCCTCGAGCGTGACCATCGGCATCCCCGCCTTCCTGCTCGCGCTGCTGCCGAGCGCCGGCCCGTGGCGGCCCGAGGGCTTCCTGCGTTCGGTCGTGCGGTTCGCCGTGCCGGCCGGCATCGCCGCGGGGATCGGGATCGTGGGCGGCTACCTGCTCGCGCGCTACGGCTTCGACGTCGGGCTTGCGCACGCCCGGACGGTCACCGCCGGGATCGTCGTCGCGTGCGGTCTCGTCGTGGTGCTCATGCTCGAGCGCGAGGGCGGGCGCAAGCAGGCGTTCGTCTACGGCCTGTGCGCGGCGATGGCGCTGCTCTTCGTGCTCGCGCTGGAGGTGCCGTTCGCGCGCGACTTCTTCGAGCTCGAGGCGCCGACGGGGGAGATGCTGGTCGCGTGGGCGGCGGGCTCGGCGGCCGGGATCGCCGGGATGCTCGTGGCCGTGCGGCTCGCGCGCGCGTAACGGCGGGGTCAGCGTTCGCGCAGAACCCGCCGCAGGACCTTCCCGGAGGGAAGCTTGGGGATCTCGTCGACGACTTCGAGGGCCCGCAGGCGCTTGTGCGGCGCGACCCGCTCGGCAACCCACGCCATCACCTCGTCGCGATCCGGCGCGGCGCGCGCGACGACGAAGGCCTTGGGCACCTCGCCGGCGCGCTCGTCGGGCACGCCGACCACGGCGGCATCGGCCACGGCGGGGTGTGTGCGCAGCAGGTTCTCGAGCTCGGCCGGCGCGACCTGCAGGCCCTTGACCTTGATGAGCTCCTTGAGCCGGTCGGTGATGCGCACGCGCCCGTCGGCGTCGACGGTGCCCAGGTCGCCGGTGTGCAGCCAGCCGTCGGCGTCGATCGTCGCGGCCGTCGCATCCGGCCGCCCGCGGTAGCCGCGCATGAGCTGGGGGCCGCGGATCAGCAGCTCACCCTCGGCGCCGGGCGGGAGGTCCGCGCCGGTCTCGGGATCGACCACGCGCGCCTCGACGCCCGGGAGCAGCTGCCCCGAGGTGCCGGGCAGGATCGTCTCCGGCCGCTCGACGTCGGGGGCGGCGATCGTCGCCGTCGCCTCGGTCATGCCGTAGCCCTGTCCGACGGGGGATCCCAGCCGCGTGGCGCACTCCTCCTCGATGCGGGGGTCGAGGGGCGCCGCGCCGCAGCCCATCCAGCGCAGCGCCGACAGGTCGTAGTCGTCGACCGCGGGGTGCCGCGCCAGGCCCAGGGCGATCGGCGGCGCGATGATCGTCGCGGTCACGCGGTGGTCCTGCATCGCCTGCAGGAAGGCCTCGAAGTCGAACCGCATCATGGTCACGACCGTGGCGCCCTGCGCGAGCGCGTGCGAGGCCACGACGATCAGGCCCATGCAGTGGTACATGGGTGCGACGGCCATGATCGTGTCCTCCGGCGTGAACGGGAACGCGGATTCGAGCTGCGCGAGCTGCGCTACGACGGCCCGATTCGTGAGCTCGACGCCCTTCGCCAATCCGGTCGTGCCGCTCGAGTAGGGAAGCAGGACGACGTCGTCGGGCGCATCCGGCCGGGCCGGCGCTGCGCCGCGCCCGTCCGCCAGATCGCCATACCCGAGGACCGCTTCGATGCCCGCCTCGCGCGCCGCCTCGGTGGCTCGGTCCAGGAACGGCGGGATGGTGACGACCATCCGGGCGCCGGAGTCGCGCAGTTGGAAGGCTAGCTCACCGGCGGTGTAGAGCGGGTTGGCGGTCGTCGTGGCCCCGCCCGCCATCGCCACGCCCACGACGGTGGAGACGAACTCGGGCAGGTTCGGGCTGTAGAGGGTCAGGACGTCGCCGTTGCCGAAGCCGCGCGCCGCGAGGCTTGCCGCCGTGCGCTGCGACGCCGCGGCGAGCTCCCCGTAGCTCACGGTGCGGCCGCTGGCGGCGTCGACGAGCGCCGGGTGGCCGCCGAGCCGCTCGGCGTGACGTAGGACATGGGCAGCGAAGTCGGCCGTGGGAACCTCGGGCGGGGGCCACGGGCTTCGGACGGGCTGGGGTGCGGTTGCGGCGATCGGCAAGGTCCCTCCCCTTCGGCAGCGGACAATGATCCGTTTAGGACCATGAACGGTACGGTATGATTCGGACCAATGTCAAGTGTCCGCCTCGGGCCGACCTCCTACGTCGTCCTCGGCACGATCGCGCTGCGGGGGCCCTCGACCCCTTATGACCTCAAGCGCTTCGTCGAGACCACGCTGGGGCACTTCTGGGCCTTTCCGCACTCGCAGCTCTACGCGGAGCCGGCTCGGCTCGCCGAAGCCGGCCTGCTGGACGAGGAACGCGAGGACGGCGGACGGCGCCGGCGCACGTACTCGATCACGCCGGCCGGGAAGGACGCAATCCGCACCTGGTTGGGTGAGCCGACCCCTGGCGGCCAGGAGCTGCGTGACCTCGGAATGCTCAAGCTCTTCTTCAGTGAGCTCGCCTCCGACGACGACCTCTCAAAGCTCGTGCGAGAGCAGATTGCCGCGCACCGCGAGCTGCTCGCCCGCTACGAGTGGTTGTGGGAGCGATTCGGCGAGCGCCCCGAGCTCGCACGCCGCGTTCTCACGTTGAAGGCCGGGTTCGCCATCGAGCGCGCGCTGATCTCCTTCTGGCAGGACCTCGCCGACGAGGACCTTGCCGCCTGACGCGTGGTCGTATGTGACGAGCGGCACGGCCCTCAACCCTCGGCGCGCACGGCCCGTAGAGCTCCCCATGAAAACACTGCGCTACGCCGGGGCGGCCACGCTGCTCGCCGTGGGCATCGACCACCTGCAGCAGTACTTCGGCGCCCTCTACTCGACCATCCCGACGATCGGGACGCTTTTCGCGCTGAACTTCGCCGGGTCCGTCCTGGTGGCGGCCGGGCTCGCGGCGCCAGTGAAGCGGGTGTTTCCCCGGCTGCGAAAGCCGATCCTCGGGTTCCTGGCGGCCTCGGGAATCGGCATCGCGCTCGGCTCGCTCGTCGCCCTGCTGGTCACCGAGCAGACCCCGCTCTTCGGCTTCATGGAGAGCGGATATCGCCAGGCTATCGTCGTCTCCATCGTGCTCGAGGTCGCGACGGTGCTGCTGCTTGGCGGGTTCCTGATCGGCCTCGCGGCTACCCCCCGAGCACCGCACCCAGCAAGCTCGTGAGGGACCGCGGGTTGACCCCGTACTTGTCCTTGTAGGCCTTCGCGGCGCTGTCGGTCGTCAGGGCCAGCACCAGCGCCTCGCGCGACGAGCCGGCGTGGCAGGCGGCGCGGTCGAGGGCGACGAGGATCGCGTCCTGCGCGAAACCGGTGATGCCGCCCGTCGAGGGCAGGCTGCGGGGGCGACAGGGGTCGCCGAGCTTGACCGGCGGCGGCTTGGCGCGGTCGGCCGCGAGGGCGTATGCCGCCGGGACCAGCAGCGCGATCGCCACGCCCGCGCCGACCAGCGCCAGCCGCCGGCGAGAAGGCCATGGCGCGATCGCCAGCGCCGCCAGCGCGGCCAGGGCGGCGCCGAGCGTGTAGCCGGGGGCGAAGGCGTCGTTGACCGATGCCACGAGGGTCTCGCTGGCGCGCCGATCGAGGCGCGTCCAGGCCTGGAGCTGGTCGGGGGGGACGTCGCCCCTGTTGTCGCGGAACACCTTTCGGACGCCCTCGAGCGGCTGCTCGGTGTCGACCGCGCCCTCGAGCTGCTGCGCGATGTTCACCTTCTCCAGCGGGTCGATGCGCGCGTCGAGGATCAAGGCGGCGCCGTGCAACCGGGCGGTGTCGAGCGCCCCGTCGATGCTCGAGGTCATCACCGGCGCGAGGATCGCCAGGCCGGCGGCGATGCCCAGGTGGCGCGTGCACAGCAGCGCGCCGGCTTGGCGGACGGTGCGCTCGGGCAGGAGCTCGCCCGCCAGCGCCGGCAGCGCGAGCCCCATGCCCGCGCCCGCGATCGCCTCGGGCCCGACCACCCACCACAGCGTGTCGGTGGGGACGAAGCCCAGGCACGCCGTGCCGGCTGCCACGAGCAGCGATCCTGCCGCCGCCCGCGCGGTGGGTGAGCCGCGCACGCGCGCGCCACCGACCGCCGCCAGCGGCAGGACCGACACCACGACGGCGGCGGCGATCGGCTCGACGCTCCAGCCGGTCACCAGCAGGAGCACGGTCAGGAAGATCACCGCGGTCAGCGCCGCCGAGACCAGCGCGAGTGCGACGCCCGCCCGCACGATCGCCGCGCCGTGGGGCAGGCTTCCGCCCTCGGCGACGCGCGGGCGGGCGGCGCGCACGAAGGCGGGCAGCGCGAGCAGCACGAGCGGCGCCTGGACGAGGAAGATCGCCCGCCACCCGAGCACCTGGGTGATGACGCCGCCGAGCGCCGGCCCGGTGGCGGTGCCGAGTAGCGTGGCCGCGCGCCAGAGGGAGCCGCCGTCCGCCCGCCCGTCGGCGAGCAGCGCGAACGCCGCGGCGAGCACCGCGGCGCCGCCCGCGGCCTGCACGGCGCGCAGCACGAGCAGCAGCGGCAGCGAGCCGGCGAGTCCGCATCCGAGCGAGGCCAGCGCAAAGGCGATCACCCCGATCGACCCGACCCGACCGGGAGCGGACACCGCCGCATGTCCTGCCATCGGCAGCGCGAGGCCCAGGACGAGCGCATACACCCCGAGCACCGCCGCGACGCCGGCGACGGTGGTGTGCAGCGCGATCAGGATCGGCGGCAGCGCCAGCGCGACGACGCCGGCGTCGGCAAGGGCAAGGCCGGCGACGCCCGCGGCGCCAAGCTGCGCGTAGCGCTTCACACGCACAGCGTCGCAGGCGGCCTATTCGCACAGCTGAAGCTCCCAGCGCTCCTCGACCATGACCTCGCTCCACTCGGTGCCGACGCGCTCGCTCACCTTGCGGAAGCCGGCGCGAGCGTACAGGCGCGCCGCGTCGACGAGGTCCCCGAACGTGAACAGCATCACGCGCTCGTAGCGCTGCGCGCGCGCCCAGGCCAGCGCCGCATCGAGCAGCCGCCCACCGATGCCGTTGCCGCGGGCCTCGGGCGCGACGAGGAACCACCGCAGCCGCGCCACGCCGTCGCCCTCGCCGGTCATGCCGATCGCGCCCACCACCGCGCCGTCGCGCTCGGCCACCCACAGCGCCGCGCCGTCGGATCCGGCGAGCGCATCGGCGCGGCGCGCCATGCTCTCGGCCACCGAGGCCTCCATGCGGTGGTCGAGCCCGTGCTCGCGCGCGTAGAGGACGCCGTGCATCCGCGCCACCGCGCCGATGTCCCCGGGCCGCAGGCCCTGCCGGATGGTCGTCTCCGCCGTCAGCACGGCTCCAAGATCGGCCACCGAGATCGATAAGTCAAAGACCGATCCGGACTGCGACCCATAGCATGGAGCTATGGAGCTGCGGCAGCTGCGGACGTTCGAGGCGGTTGCCCGTCACCGCAGCTTCACGCGCGCGAGCGAGGAGCTCATGGTTGCGCAGCCCGCGGTGTCGCAGCAGGTGCGCCGGCTCGAACGCGAGCTCGGCGTCGACCTCCTGCGCCGTACGAGCCGCCAGGTCGCGCTCACCCATCCGGGCGAGGTGCTGCTTGCGGGCGCGCGGCGCGTGCTTGCCGAGGCGGCGAGCGTCGCCGACGAGCTCGACGCCCTTCGCGGCCTGAGGGCGGGCCGCTTTGCGGTGGGGGCGATGCCGCCGATGGCTCGCCTCGACGTCCCCTCGCTCATCGCGGCCTTCCACGTCGCCCACCCGACGGTTGCCGTGCGCCTCGACGAGGACACCGCGGCCAGCGCGCTGGCGATGCTGCGGCGCGGGGACCTCGACCTCTCCTTCGCCTTCCTCGGTCCCGACCAGGCCGGCTCCGACCTCGACGGCACGAAGCTCCTCGACGAGGAGCTCGTGGCCGCGGTCGCGCCCGACCACCCGCTCGGCCGGCGCCGGCGGCTCCCGCTGACGGCGCTCGAAGGCGAGACGCTCGTGGCCTTCAAGGGCGGGTCGGCCCTGCGGGCCGCCGGCGACGCCGCCCTGGCCGCCGCCGGCGTGGCCCCCCGGATCGCGTTCGAGAGCAACGAGCTGCTGACGGTGCGCGCCATCGCGGCCCGCGGCCTGGCCGTGGCCATCCTGCCGCGCGGCTACGTCGAGGCGCCCGAGGCGAACGTCGTGGGCATCCCCTTCGGGCCGCGCCGCCTGCGCCAGCCGCTCTCGCTGCTCTGGCGTGCCGGCGAGCGACTTTCGCCGGCGGCCGCGGCGTTCCGCGACTTCGTAGTCGGGGTCGGGCTTCGCCCGACCACCCTGACTCAGACCGGCTCGTTATCGAGCGACGCCCACAGGTAGCGGCAGGCCAGCGTGCGGTACGGCCGCCACGGCTCGGCGATGCGCTCGAGCTCGGTCGGGCCCGGCAGCTCGTCGAGCCCGTAGGCCTCCTTCACCGCTCGCCGGATGCCGAGGTCGCCCACCGCCAGGACGTCGGGCCGCTCGAGGTGGAACATCAGGAACATGTCGGCCGACCACTGCCCGAGCCCCTTGACGGCGATCAGCGCGGCGACGACGTCCTCGTCGGACAACGTGTCCATGCTTTCGAGGTCGAGGTCGCCGCTCTGCACGTGCTCGGCCAGCGACCGCAGGAACGACACCTTCGCGCGCGAGAGCCCGGCCGCTGCCCGAAGCTCCTCCTGATCGTCGGCGAGCACGTCCTCGGGGGTTGGCGGGCGCCCGCCGAAGCGGTCGGTCAGCCGCCCGTAGATCGAGCGCGCCGCCTTGGTCGAGAGCTGCTGGCCGACGATCGAGCGCACGAGTGCCCCGTAGTGGTCGTTGCGACCGCCGCGGCGAGCCGGGCGCGGGTTGCCGTGCTCGTCGATGAGCTTGCGCATGACCCGGTCGGCCTTGCGCAGGTGCGCGACCGCCTTGGCGTCGCCCACTAGGCGACCGGCGTCGGGATGGCCGCGCCGTCGAGCGCCCCGAGCGCCCGCTCCACCGACATCGAGAGGCACGTGAACGTCGGCGTGTCGCGCTTGGTGTAGGCGCTGGCCTCGGTGGTGCGCAGGCGCTGCACGAGGTCGAGGAAGTCCTGGGGCCGGTCGGTCTCGAAAGCCAACACGAACTCCTGGTCGTCGAGCCCGAACGAGTAGGAGGTGTTGAGGTCGATGCTCGGGTACTCGCGGCCGATGCGGATGTGCTCCTGCATGATCCGGTAGCGCTCCTCGGGGGCGAGCCGGTACCACTCGCGCGTCTTGACGAACGGGTAGACGAACAGGTACTTCGCGTGCTGGGGACGGACCTCCAGGCGCGACTCGTCCGAGTACTCCGACTCCTTCGTCAGCGCGAGGAACGAGTACGGGATCGAGCACCACTTCATCAGCCCGCTCTGGCCGAGGACGACGTGGAACTCGTGGATGGGGTCAAGCGAGACCGCCTGCGTCAGCACCATGAGGTCGGTGTCGCCGCGCGTGCCGATCAGGGAGAAGGCGCGCAGGAGATGCTGGCCGTCGGACGCGAAGTCCTCGCACGCGGCAAGGAACTCCCGCTTGTCCTGCGCGCGCTGGTCGAAATCCAGGCGCCGCCATGCAGGATCGACGCGCAGGAAGGTGTACTTGACGAAGTGACGCTCCGGCACCGACGGTCAAGGATAGGGGCGCTCTGCGCGCTGGCGACGGCGCTGGCCGCGCCCGCCTGCGTCCGCGGAGCCGGGGAGAGGCGCCGCTAGGATGCCGCGGATGCGGATCGCCCTGGTCTCACCGTATTCCTGGACGTATCCGGGGGGCGTGACGCGCCACATCGAAGCCCTCGCCGGGCAATTCCTCGCCGGTGGCCACGACGTGCGCGTGCTGGCACCCTTCGACCCCGACGACCGGCTGGCGGCGCGGATGCATGCCGGCGCGCGCCCGGAGTCCCGGCCCGTGCCCGAGTACCTGGTCCCGCTCGGGCGCACGATCGGGCTGCCGACGAACGGGGCGGTCTCCAACGTCGCCCTCACCGCGAATCCGTACCTGCGCGCGCGCCACGAGCTCGAGCAGGGCGACTTCGACGTCGTCCACGTCCATGAGCCGGTCACCCCGATCATCGCCTGGGACGCCGTGCGCCACCATCGCGGGCCGCTCGTCGGGACCTACCACTGCTACTCGGAGAACCTGGTCACCAACGGCATGGCCAACCTCCTGGGCACGCGCCGCGCAATGAACCGCCTGCACGTGCGCATCGCCGTCTCCGAGGCCGCCGCCTGGACCGGCCGGCGCTTCTTCGGCGGCAGCTACCGGGTGATCCCCAACGGCGTGGACCTCCACGGTGGGGTCGGCCTGTGCGCGAGCGCGACCCCCGCCAGCATCCCGGCCGCTCGCCATCCTGGCTCGCCTGTGTGGCCGGGGCTGGCGTCCACCGGCTGCTCTGCCGACGACCCCCTGCGGATCGTCTTCGTCGGCCAGGCGGTCGAGCGCAAGGGGCTGCCGGTCCTGCTGCGCGCGTTCGAGGCGCTGCGCGAGCACGTCCCCGCCACCCTCGAGGTCATCGGCGCCGACGAGGAGGAAGTGGCGCCGCTGCTGCTCGACGGCGCGCACGGGGTCACGGTGCTGGGCAAGGTCGACGACGAAGCCAAGCGCGCCGCGCTGCAGCGCGCCGACGTCCTCTCCGCCCCCTCGCTCGGCGGCGAGAGCTTCGGCATGGTGCTGACCGAGGCGTTCGCGGCGGGGACCCCGGTCGTCGCCTCCGACATCGCCGGCTACCGCGACGTTGTCCGCAGCGGCGTCGACGGCATCCTGCACCAACGCGGCAACGCCACCGAGCTGGCCGAGGCGCTGCAGGCGCTCCACTACGAGCCCGAGCGGCGGCTCGAGATGGCCCGCGCCGCGCGCGAGCGGGCGGAGCGCTTTGCCTGGCCGCGCGTGGCCGAGGAGGTGCTCCAGGCCTACGAGGACGCGGGCGCCATGCCGGCGATCGAGGGGGGCCTGCGCGGGTTCGGCGCGCGCCACGGGTTCGTGCCCGCCGACGGCAAGCGCGTGGCGCCGCAGCGGCTCCCGCGCCTGGAGACCGACCCCACAGCGGCCAAGCCGGCCGTCGCCGCCGCCCGGAGGATCGGCCTCATCGTGCTCGCCGTACTCGGCCTCGGGCTGGCCGCCATGGCGCTCGAGCGGATCGGCGTGCACCGGATCGTCCTCTCGCTGCTGCAGTCCAGCCCTGTCTGGGTGGTCGTCGGCCTGGGGGTGATGTGCGCGTCGATGGTGCTGCGCGCGGTCTCCTGGCACGCCATCCTTCGCGCCGCCATGCCTGGTGTGCGCGTGCGCTTGCGCGACGCCGCCCAGGGCACGTTCGTCGGGGTGCTCATGTCGGCCACGCTGCCGGCCCGTCTCGGCGAGCCCTCGCGCGCCTTCATCGTCGCCCGTCGCACCGGCCGCGTGCGCGAGCGCTTCCCGGTCGTGCTCGGCACGCTCGTCTCCCAGACCCTGCTGAACATCGTCGCCCTCGTCGTGCTCGGGGCGGTCATGTTCGCCACCGTCGGGCTGTTCAGCGGGCGCGAGCAGCAGCTCCTGTGGTGGATGGCGGCGCCGCTGGTGCTCGTGCTCGTCGTCGTGCTCGCCCCGGCGCTGGTGCGCCCCGGCTCGGATTCGCGCTCGTCGCGCGTCAAGGGCTGGATGGCGCAGGCGCGCGCGGCGCTCGTGCAGGTGCGGCGCGGGCTGCGGGTCTTCCACGAGCCGCGCCAGGGCGCGCTGGCGACCGCCGCCCAGCTCGGCGCCTGGACCCTGCAGTGGCTGAGCTGCTACATCCTCCTCGTCGCCCTCGGCCTCGACGCGCGCGCCGGCATGGGGGGCGCCGCCGCGGTGCTGTTCGCGGTCAACGTCACCGCGGTGCTGCCCGCCACGCCGTCGAACCTCGGCATCTTCCAGGCGGCCTGCGTGGCGGTCTTGACCGGCGCCTACGGCGTCTCGGCGGCGGACGCGCTCGGCTACGGAATCATCCTGCAGGCGGTCGAGATCGCGACCGCGCTGCTCATGGGCATGCCCGCGCTGGTGCGCGAGGGACTCTCGTGGCGCGACGTGCGCATCCGGGCGCTGCATACGGCGCCGGTGGAGCTCACGCCGCGGCGGGCAGCTGGATGACTAAGGCGGCTCCCGTAAGGCGAGCCGGGATGGCGAGCGGGAGCCGTGCCTGAGCTGCTCGAGGGCATTCACCACATCACCGCGATCACGGCCGACGCGCCGCGCAACGTCGACTTCTACGCCCGCCTGCTCGGCCTGCGGCTGGTCAAGAAGACGGTCAACTTCGACGCGCCCGACGTCTACCACCTCTACTACGGCGACGAGGCCGGCTCCCCGGGCTCGATCCTGACCTTCTTCGAGTTCCCGGGGGCGGCGCTCGGCCGGCCCGGGGCGGGGATGATCCACCGGATCGTATGGCGGGTGGGGTCCGAGACGGCGCTGGACTTCTGGACCTCGCGCCTCGGAGACGAGGGCGTCGCGACCGAGCGGAAGGGGAACCGCCTGCGCTTTGCCGACCCCGAGGGCCTCGGGCTGGAGCTCGCGCACGTGCAGAGCGGCGACCCGCCGCTTCGTGCGACGGCCGAGGGCGTGCCTTCCGAGCACGCGCTGCAGGGCTATGACGGGGCGCGGGCGTACACGACGGCGCCGGGGCGCAGTGCGGCGCTGCTTGGCCGCACGCTGAGGTTCGAGCGCGACGGGGACGGCGACGAGGATTGGCTCTGTGGGGGCGAGGCTCGGGGCTCGCGCTGGCGCTATGACCCGCCCCCGGCCGAGCGCGGGCTCCAGGGGGCGGGCACCGTCCACCACATCGCCTGGGCGTCGCGGGACGAGGACCACCAAGCGTGGCTCGACACGGTCGCACGCGCGGGCCCGCACGCCACCCCGATCATCGACCGCCAGTACTTCCGCTCGATCTACTTCCGCGAGCCGTCGGGCGTGCTGTTCGAGATCGCGACGCTCGGTCCGGGGTTTGCGACCGATGAGGATCCCGAGCACCTGGGGGAGGCGCTGCGGCTGCCGCCGCAGCACGAGCACCTGCGCGACCGGCTCGAGCGGACGCTCTCGCCGCTGAGCAACCCGCGTGCGGAGCCCGTCGCGTGATCCACGGTGCCCGCCCGGCGGCGCGCGGGGCCGACGGCACGCTGGTGCTCCTGCACGGCCGCGCGACCGACGAGCACGACCTTCTGCGGGTGGTCGATGCGCTCGATCCCGAGCGCCGGCTGGACGGGCTCACCCCGCGCGGGCCTTTCACGTTACCCCCGGGTGGCTACCACTGGTACGGCCCGGTCGTGCGCCTCGGGGTTCCGAACAAGGAGACGTTCGAGCAGAGCTTCGCGCTGCTCTCGGAGTGGCTGGACGCGACCGTGGACCTCGAGCGCACGGTCCTCGGCGGGTTCTCGCAGGGCTCGGTCATGGCCTATGCACTCGGGCTCGGGGCCGGCCGACCGGCGCCGGCGGGCGTGCTCGCGATGAGCGGCTTCATCCCCGTGGTCGAGGGGTTCGAGCTCGACCTCGAGGGCCGGCGCGGGCTGCCGGTGGCGATCGCCCACGGCACCCACGACCCGGTCATCACGGTGCAGTTCGGGCGCGAGGCGCGCGACCGCCTGAGCGCGGCCGGCCTGGACGTCCTCTACCGCGAGTCGCCGATCGGCCACGGCGTCGACCCGCGCGGGATCGACGAGCTGCGCGCCTGGCTGGCTCGGACCCTGCCCGCTCGGGCGGCCGCATGACCCAGGCGCCGTCGCTCTGGCCCGCCGCCCTCGCGGACGAGCGACTCGTCCCGTGGTTCGAGGTGGTGCTCGCCGAGGTTCCAGGCGGCGAGCTCTACGACGCCCACACCCACATCGGGGTCAACGACCCCGACGGGTTCAAGCTCGCGCCGGAGCAGCTCCTGGCCGGGCTCGAGCGTGCTCACGCCCGCGGCGTCGTCTTCCCGATGCACGAGCCCGACGGCTACCCGCCGGCCAACGACGCCGTGCTCGAGCTGGCCGAGGCCTCGGAGGGCCGCCTCGTCGCCTTCGCCCGCCTCGACCCGGCGGCGGATCCGCTGGGCGAGGCCACCCGGTGCGTGGAGGCGGGCGCGCGCGGCCTCAAGCTCCACCCGCGGGCGGAGCAGTTCGAGCTCGCCGACCCGCGGCTTGAGAGCGTCTTCGCTTTCGCGGACGTGCATCGCCTGCCGGTGCTCGTGCACGCCGGGCGCGGGATTCCTGCGCTCGGCCGTCATGCCGTGCAGCTGTGCGAGCGCCACCCCGGCGCGCGGATCATCCTCGCCCATGCGGGCATCTGCGACCTCTCCTGGATCTGGGCCGCGGCGGCCGATCTCCCGAACCTGTTCTTCGACACGTCGTGGTGGAGCGCGGCCGACCTGCTCGCGCTGTTCACGCTCGTCCCCCCGGGCCAGATCATCTGGGCCAGTGACGCGCCCTACGGATCGCCGCTCATCGGCGCCTGCCTCGGGCTGCGCTGCGCGCTGCAGACGGGGATCGAGGGTGACTCGCTGCGGGCGGTGTCGGGCGGCACCATCGCGGCCCTGGTCGCCGGCGAGGACCCGCCCGACCTCGGGCCGCCGGTCGGCGGCGACCGCCTCGACGGCGACGTCCTCCTCGCGCGCGTGGAGACGTTCCTGGTGACGGCGCTGGCGCGCATGCTCGTCGGCGTCGACGGGGCCGAGGCGCTGCAGCTCGCGCGGCTGGCGTGCGACGTCGAGCGCGGCACCCATGCCGCGGCGACGTGCGCATCGGTGCTCTCGCTGCTCGACCACCACGCGGACATCCGCGCTCAGTACGCGGACGCGGATTCGCGCGTCGGGCTGGCGTTCGTGATCGTCGCCGCGGTGGTGGCGCGCACGCCGGACGTGCCGTTGCCAACGACGTAAATGCCGTCCGGGCATCTCGTTACAAATGGCGCATGGCCCACCTCGTGCTGCCCACCGGTCACACGGATCGTGATCGCCGCCTCGCGGAGCGGATCGCGGTCTCACTGAAGTCCGACGAGCTCGTCGTCTGCCGGCTGCAGTCGGCGCCCCGCCCGGCGCCACGCCGCCCACGGCCGGTGCCGCCGCGGCCACCGGCGGCGGCCGCGGCGCTGTCGCTGATCTGGGGCGCGGTCCTCGCCCTAAGCGACCGCCGCCGGTCCTGAGGCCCATTCTCGCCGCCCCTGGCTAGGTCCTCGGGGTTCGCCGTGCCCAGCACGGCTTCACCCTGAGGCCCATTCTCGCCGCCCCTGGCTAGGTCCTCGGGGTTCGCCGTGCCCAGCACGGCTTCACCCCTGCGTCCCGACCCAGGAACGGCGAGTTATGGCCTAGGCCATTCTCGCCGCCCCTGGCTAGTCCCCGGGGTTCGCCGTGCCCAGCACGGCTTCACCCCTGCGTCCCGATCCAGGACCGCCGAGTTATGGCCTAGTGAGTTGCCTACGTTCTTGGTGAACGGCTGACGGAGTTGTCCGGCCCCGATCGGACCCTGTTGGTCACGACGACTGACCGCTCCGCAGGACGGGCCGGCCATGGAAGACGGCAGCATGCCCTTCGCGGCGCCCTGGATCAGCTCCAGGCCCGCCACAGCCGCATTCCTCCGTGACACCGCGCTGGAACGGCGAATGAGACCGAATCCGGCCCACGCCCCCACAGGGACGTGGACCACGCTAGGTCGCTATGTCAGACCCAACGTGGTTCACGTCCCCGGCGCGGCCCGAGCCACCCGCTCTCGTTG
>Ga0126312_10000883_pt1 | contig 18920 bp, 11 predicted proteins | sample Plot104A_FD_92537 | JGI IMG/M metagenome (GOLD analysis project Ga0126312, IMG submission 92537) | Serpentine soil microbial communities from UC McLaughlin Reserve, CA, USA - Plot104A | ecosystem: Environmental > Terrestrial > Soil > Grasslands | place: USA: UC McLaughlin Reserve, Lake County... | reverse complement strand
TCGCCGAAGTTGGCGAGGATCCGGTACGGCCCGCGGCGCACGGTCAGGCGGCGCCCGTCGGCGTGCGCCGCGGCCTCGTGCCCGCGCAGGTCCGCACGCAGCGCGAGCGCGGCGGTGTACAGCTCGCGCAGACCGCGCGGCTCGCCCTCGCGCGTCAGCTTCGAGCGCTCGAACGTCGCCGGGTCCTGGGGATCGGGCACCTCCTGCCCAAACGCAGCGAACGCCGCGAACTCGCGCCGGCGGCCCTCGCGCGTCGCCGTGCCGATCTCCTCGTCGATGTGGTCGCTGAAGAACTGGAACGGCGCGCGCTCGCCGTACTCCTCGCCCTCGAAGAGCATCGGCGTGAAGGGTGCCAGGCAGGTCAGCAGAGCGGCGAGCGGGCGGGTCGCGGGAGGCGGGCGGTCACCGAAGGCGCGGTTGCCGACCTGGTCGTGATTGGAGGAGAAGACTACGAAGCGCTCAGGCGGCACGTCCTCGGCGGGCGCGCCGAAGCGGCGCCTGCGGAAGCTCGAGTAGGTGCCGTCGTGGACGTGCGGGCGGCGGAACGCTTTGACGAGCGTAGCGATGTCGGCGAACTCCGCGTACCAGCCGTCGGTCTCGCCCGTCAGCGCGACGTGGAGCGCATGGTGGAAGTCGTCGGCCCAGGCGGCGTCGCAGCCCCAGCCGTCGGGGCGCACCACCTTCGGGTCGTTGAGCCCCGACTCGGCGATGACGAGCGCGCGCGGGTTGGCCGCATGCACCCGCCGCGCGAGCGCGGCGACGAGGTGCTCGGGGTTGGAGTCGCGCAGCGCGTGGACCGCATCCAACCGTAGGCCGTCGACGTGGAAGTCGCGGATCCACTGCTCGGCCGACTGGCAGATCCACTCCCGCACCGGATCGGAGTCGGCGTCGTCGAGGTTTATCGCCTCGCCCCAGGGCGTCGCGTGCTTGGCGGTCAGGTAGGGCCCGAACGCCTCCATCGCCTTCACCCCGGAGGCGCCGATGTGGTTGTAGACGACGTCGAGGACGACGGCGAGGCCTTCCCCGTGCGCGGCGTCGACCAGCCGCTGGAGCCCCAGCGGCCCGCCGTAGGCCGAGTGGGCGGCGGAGATGTAGACGCCGTCGTAGCCCCAGCCGTGGCGGCCGGGGAACTCGGCCACGGGCATCACCTCGACAGCCGTGACGCCGAGCTCGCGCAGCGAGCGCAGGTGCGGGATGGCGGCCTCGAACGTGCCCTCGGACGTGAACGTCCCGACGTGCAGCTCGTAGAGCACCAGCTCCGCGAGCGGCGGCGGCTCGAAGCCCGCGTCGGCCCACGGCAACGCGGCGGCGTCGAGCACGCGCGACGGGCCGCGCAGGCCGCCGGGCTGCCAGCGCGAGCACGGGTCGGGCAGCCGCTGCCCGTCGACGACGTACGCGTAGTCGGTCCCGGCCCCGGCCGGCACCTCGGCCTCGAAGACGCCGAGCCCGGCATGCTCGAGGCGCGTCTCCGCGCCGTCGCGGTCGAGCGCAAGCTCGCCGGCGCGCGGAGCCCAGACGCGGAACCGCGTGTTGCCGCCGGGGATCGGGAAGGCGCCGAGCGGCGCCTCCCAGGGAAGGCCCGAGCCGGGGAGCATCGGCTCGACACTACCCAGAGGCCGGGGCTCTACACGTGACGGCCGTCGATCGCCGTCGCACGCACTGCGCCGCGTCACGGAAGCGTTCGCCCGCGGCCGGCGTCCTGCCTGCGGACATGTCCCCACGCATCCTCCTCGCGGGCGCGCTGCTCGCCCTCGCCTTCACGGCCGCCCCCGCCCAGGCCGCTCTCCCCGACCTGTGGGTCCGCTCGAGCGGCAGCATCAGCGACTCCACCGTCCGGTCGCTCGACTTCCTCGGGACCCTCTACGCCGGCACCGAGGACGACGGCATCTTCACCGCGCCCGCCGCCGGCGTGCCGTGGACGCCGATGAGCTCCGGCCTCGACGCGCCCGGTGCGATGAGCGTGCGCCAGGTCAAGGCGGCGCCGAGCGGCATCATCTACGCGGCCACCACCGCCGGGCTGTTCTCCTCCCCGTCCGGCACCGGCTCGTGGTCGCCGGTCGGGCAGGGGCCGGGCGAGCGCAAGCTGAACATGGGCGGCGTGCAGTCGATCATGTTCAACGAGCCGAGCGGCGCGGACATGACCGTCGCGATATCGGGTGCCGGCGGTCCGGGCGTCTACAACTCGTCGGACTTCGGCGCGCACTGGGACCGTGCGTCGGGGATGCCGGCGGGCGAAAACGTCTTCTACCTCACGTCGCATCCGGCCGGGACGCCGATGTACGCCGCCGCCGACGACGGCGTCTTCGTCTCGATCGACTTCGGCCGTTCCTGGAAGCTGATGTCCGACGGCATCCCGCCCGGCGAGACGACGCTGCGCGTCGCCGTCGCGCCGGACGACCCGACGCACCTCTACGCGTCGACCACGAGCGGCGTCTACAAGTTCGTCAAGGACGATCTCAGCTGGACGGAGATCGAGGGGAGCGACGACCTCACGCTGCCCGCGAACGACGGCAAGCGCGCATTCATCCTGACCCCGCCGCTGAACGGCGACTTCGGCCAGAACCGGGCGGTCGTCGGCACGCAGTCGGGCGTGTACGCGACGATCGACGACGGCCAGCACTGGGGCAAGATGTCGTCGTCGACGGCCTTCCCCTACGGCAACACGCCGATGGGCGATCGCGTGATCTGGTCGCTCGGCCTCGGGTTCTCGACTCCGACGCTGATGGCTGGCACGGCCGGGTTCGGCGTGTTCTCGCTCGTGCTCCAGCCGATCGAAGCCGGCACGGTCGCCATCGCACCCGCCAGCGGCCTGCAGCCGGGCATGACGCTGAAGGCCACGCCCTCGGGCTGGGGCGGGACGGCGCCCTACTTCTTCAGCTACCAGTGGAAGAAGTGCGAGGGCGCCGGCTGCGAGCCGTCCGCGATCTCCGGGGAGACGGGCGACGCGTACACGATCCCGGACGAGGACGCGAACAAGACGATGAGGTACTCCGCGACGGTCGTCGGCCGCAACCTCGTGCGTCCCGGTTCCGTGACCGTTCACGCGACGCCCGTCACGCTCACCTTCGGGCCCAAGCCCGGGACGCTTCCGCGCCCCGCGATGATCTTCGGCCCCTCGCTGTCGCCGGCGGTCAACCAGATGCCGATCCCCAAGTGGGGACAGGAGTTCACGATCAACCACGGCGCCTGGCGTACCGAGGGCAGCCAGGATTCGATCGACCCCGCGTTCGAGTACCGCTGGCAGCGCTGCGACGGCGGCGGGTTCACCTGCTCCTCCATCCCGGGGGCGACGGGGCAGACGTACACCGCCGGCACACGGGACATCGGCGACAAGCTCTACGGCTACATCCGCGGAACCTACGGCGGTGTGTCGGGCGACTGGTGGCTCGCCGGCGGCTCGAACACGATCGTCAACAAGCACCCGGTCAGCACGGCCGCGCCGCGGATCGTCGGCGACCCGTTCACGGGCGTGACGCTGAGCTCCTCCGCCGGCGGCTGGGACGGCTACGACATGACCTACGAGCGGCGCTGGCTGCGCTGCGAGGCCGACGGGCTCGGCTGCAACCCGGTCCTCCCGGCGCAGACGGACACGACCTACCAGCTGACCGCGGCCGACGTCGGCAGGCGCTTGAAGCTGGAGGTGACCGCGGTGGCGTTCGACCCCAACCAGCCGCGCAAGACGGTCGCCCTGTCCGAGCCGACGCCTGTGATCGCCGACCCGCCGGCTGCCGGCGACGGCGGCGCCGGCGGCGGTGGCGGCGGCGATGCGGGCGGCGGCACCGGCGGCGGCGGGACGACGCCGCCCGTCGTCCTGCCGACGGTGAAGGTCGCCGTGCCGCGCGTGCTGAAGCCGGGCGCGCGGCTCTCCGTCCCGCGGTCCTTCGCCGGCTTCGTCACGCCCAAGTACCGCTGGCTGCGCAACGGCAGGAAGATCCGGCGCCACGCGCGCAAGCGCGTCTACGTGCTCACGCGCAAGGACCGCGGCAAGCGGCTGGCCTGCCGGATCAGGCTCACGCCGGCCGCCGGCGGCGCCGCCGTCGCGGTCCGGACCAAGGCGGTCAAGATCCCGCTCGGGGGGCGGTGAACGAAGCGCCCGGCCCGCCGCCTTGGAGCTCCCGCGAGCGCGCGCACGAACTCATCGCTCCGCTCGTTATCGGTCAGACCTGAGTTGCGATCCTCCCAGCGCGGCAGCGTCCGCACACGAAACGCATCGTGTACTCCTGGGCTCGTGCAAGCCCGTGGCCGCCGGACATTTGCCCCTCAGTCGCTGATCCCGGAAGGGCCATCTACCGTTTCCTGCCGTTTCGCACGCCTGGCAGAGCGCGGCAAAGCCGCGTATTTGCAGGAGAGTCTTGATGGCGAAATCCGGACTCGACCGGGGACACCACGATTTTCAGTCGTGCGGCCGTCGTGTCTGAAACTGGCCCGTTGCAGGGAATCCCGGGCTTCTGGCCATCTGTACGGCGTCCGCGTTTTCCCGGACTTTGCGCCCGTTTCCCCGGCGTTACGGCAGACGGCGGGGGTCATCTGCCTTTTCGTTGGTGGCCATGGCGATCCTGACGGCGGGCGGGGCGGAGCCGCACGTCGATTGCCCTGGCGCTCGGCTACGAGGTCGCAGTTCTCACTCTGTGATCGCCGATCGCGGCTATGACCACGACAAGTACCGTCGCGAGCTGTCGCCGAGGCGTGAAAACCGGTGATGGCCCGCCGCTGCACCGACCGGGCGCCGACAGACCACGGCTCGGGACTCGGCCGCGTGCGCTGGTGGTGGAACGACCGTTCGCCTGGCTGCACAACTTCCGTCGGCTCCGCATCCGCTGGAAACGCGACGCCGGCCTGCACTACGCGCTCCTGAGCCTCGGATGCTCGCGTGATCTGCTGACGCCACATCCGATAGTGAGGCTCGGCCGACGTCGCTGCTCTCTGCATGGCGTTTGATAGCGACGGCGTCGCTGCTGTCCTCCCACCGATGCAGGAGCGAGGCGCGAGCCGATCGCGCGCTGGCGGACGCCTGGTTCTCGTCCAACCCGGCAGCGAGGCGGCCGTCGGCGAGGGCGCCCGCAGACTGCTCCATTCGTCGCGGAGCAGAAGTCTCGACGTGCGCTCGTGTTCGTCGTGCGGTGCGTCGTGAAGCGTGCTTCGGGGTCGCTGCCGCGGGGCTGAACGCGGCGGCGCCCGCCGAGTGGCGGGCGCCGTTGTGCGTCGAGTCGGTTGTGAGCGATCAGGCGGCGGCGGTAGCCACCTCGGGCTCGTGCTCGAACTTGGGGATCCAGCGGAGCCGCTTCGGGAGCCACCAGTTGCGCTCGCCGAGCAGCTTCATCGTGGCCGGGAGCAGCACCGCGCGGACGAGCGTGGCGTCGATCAGGATCGCGGCGGCGAGGCCGACGCCCAGCTGCTTCAGCGACTGGTCCGAGCCGGTCGCGAACGCGCCGAACGTGACGACCATGACCGCCGCGGCGCCCGTGATCACGCCCGCGGTGCTCTTGATGCCCTCCGCGACGGCACGCTCGGTGGACATCCCGCGGTCGACCAGCTCGCGGACCTTGCTCAGCACGAACACGTGGTAATCCATCGACAGGCCGAACAGGACGACGAACAGGAACAACGGCAACCAGGGCGTGATGCCGCCGACCGACGTGAACCCGAGCGCCTTCTCGCCGTGGCCGTCCTGGAAGACCAGCGTCAGGATGCCATAGGCCGAGCCGACCGACAGCAGGTTGAGGATGATCGCCTTGATCGGCACCACGACCGAGCGGAACGTGACCAGCAGCAGGATGAAGGCCAGGCTGAGCACGAACAGGAACACGATCGGGAGGTGGGACTTCATCGTGTCGAGGAAGTCCTTCGACCAGGCGGTCATGCCGGTGACGGCGACCTCGGCTCCCGCGAGCTTGCCGACGGTGGCGGGGACCAACTCATCGCGCAGGACCCGGACTGAGTGATCCGAGGCGGCGTCGGTGCCCTTGCCTTTGACGGCGAGGGAGACGATCGCGACGGTCTTGTCGGGGTTGATGTCGACGCCCGAGGGCTCTGAGAGCTGACCCGTGGCGATTGCCTTGTCGCGCAGCTGCTTGATTGCGGTCTGAACCTCGGGCGCCGTGACGTCGTTGGCCTTGACGACGACGTTGGCCGGCACGCTGCCGCCCGGGAACGCGGCGTCGACGCGATCGAGCGTCTGGATGATTGGCTGGCTGCGCGACATGCCCTCGGTTCCCGGCTCCTTGAACTGCATGCCGAGCGCGGGGATCGTCAGCGCGACGAGCAGGCCGCCGGCGAGGATCGCCGAGACGAGCGGGCGCTTGAGGACACGGCCCAAGATCGCGTTCCACATCCGCGACTCGCCCTTGGTCTTGTGACGCCGCTTGGCAACGTAGGGCACGCGGCCCTTCTCGATCCACCCCTTGTGGCCGAGGTAGGACAGCACCGCCGGCAGGAACGTGAGCGACCCGATCATGGCGACGCCGACGACGATGATCGTGCCGATGCCGAACGAGGAGAAGATCGGGTTGCCGGAGAAGAACATGCCGGCCATGGCCGCCATGACGGTGAACCCGGAGACGAGCACCGCGCGCCCGGAGGTGGCGGCGGCGACATCCAGCGCGGCCGCGGACGACCGGCCCTTGTCCTTCTCCTCCATCATCCGGCGGAGATAGAACATCGCGTAGTCGACGCCGACGGCGAGACCGATGAGCATCGTCACCTGCCCAACCGCCTCATGCAGCGGGCTGAGCTGGCTGACCGGCCCGAGCACGCCGGTCGTCGCCACGAACGACGACACGCCAAGCAGCAGCGGGATGCCCGCGGCGACGGCCGCGCCGAACGCGAGCAGCAGGATGAGCAGCGTGCCGCCTAGCGAGAACTGCATGGACTTCGCCTCGTCCGCACGCTGCTGCGCGCCGAGCGCCTTCTGCGTCGACGCATCGCCGTACTCCTCGACGCGCAGCTCCGGGTGGGCCTGCTGGACCGCGGCGACGGCCGCGACCGGCGCGTCGGCGATCTTCTCGAGGTTCACCCCGTCCGCAGCCGTCTCGTACTTGCCCGGCAGCGAGAAGTTGACGACCACGGAGCGGCCGTCCTTGGAGACGGTGTTCGGGCGGTCCTTGGCGTTGAGCGGGCTCTCGATGTCCTGAACGCCGTCGATCTTGTCGAGGCGGCTGACGACGTCGTTCACCGCGGCGGTGACCGCAGGGTCACCGGACTTGATCGAGCCCTTGCCCTGGATGAGCACGCGCTCACCGATCGTCTCCGGGAAGTCCGCGTCGGCGACGATCATGTCGCCGCGCTTGGACTCGCCGTTGCCCATGGCCGATGGGTCGAGGTTCTTCTGGCCGATCTTGCCGCCGATGACGGTGGCCACTACGAACAGGATCCAGCCGATGATGGCTGTCTTGCGGTGCGTGGCACTCCATCTGCCGGCACGGGCCGCGAGGTTGCGGGATTGCATGGTGAGTAGCTCCTCCAGGGGAGTCGATATGGGGGACAATTCGCAGACTTCCAGCGTTCTCGACCGCCGCCCATGCAGGGCTCCCGGCGTCCGTGAGCAGAGAAGGCGCGCCGATGGTGCGGCCAGCCCCCTCCGGATACGCTCGGTCCCGTGAGCAACGAAGCGCAGGAGCGGACGGTGCTCCTCGAGGAGCGCGCGCTGCAGGCGGCCATGCTCGCCAGCGACGTGGATGAGCTCGACCGGCTCCTACATCCTGAGCTGCTGGCCGTCGCGCCCGATGGGCAGATGATCGACAAGCCCGGAGATCTCGCCTCGCACCAGTCCGGCGCCTGAAGGTGATCGGCGACCTGGCGCTGACGTTCGTCGTGCTGCGAATCCGCGGGACGATCGACGCAGCGGAGGTCTCCGGTCGCATGCGCTACACGCGCACGTGGACCCGCGATGGCGGCGTCTGGCGGGGTCGTTGCGGCTCACATCGGCACTGCGGCTGCGTGACGCGGTAGACGGAAGCGGATGCTGGTGCCGCCGGCGGGCGCTGGCGCCGCGACGATCGCCGTGCGCCTCGACGATCTTTCGGCACACGGCCAGACCGATGCCGCTGCCCTCGTGGTCGTCGCGGTGAGCTCGCTTGAACATCGCAAACGCGTCATCGCCGAGCTCGGGCGGGATCCTAGAGGCCCGGCACAAGCGGCGAAGCTGGTCGCCGATGTCCGGCGCGGAGCGCTGGTCACCGGCGCCGCAGCGTCAGGCCGGTTCGGATCCCAGCGCAAGGTCGACCGCGCGGTGCGCGTGCAATCGGGTGGTGTCGAAGACGGGGACCGGGGCGTCTTCGAGCCTGATGAGCAGGTCGATCTCGGTGCAGCCGAGCAGGATGCCGTCGGCGCCTCGGGCGGCAAGGTCGGCGATGATCCGCTGGTACTCCGTGCGCGAGTCGTCGCGGATGACGCCGACGCAGAGTTCCTTGTAGATCACGTCGTGGACGATTCGGCGGTCCGGCTCGTCGGGCACCAACACGTCAAGGCCGTGGACGTCTCGGAGCCGGCCGACGTAGAAGTCCTGCTCCATCGTGTATGCCGTGGCGATCAGTCCGACCGTCGTCAGGCCTCGTGCGGCGACAGCTTGGGCGGTGGTGTCGGCGATGTGGACGAACGGGATCCCGATCGCGTCCGTGACCGTGTCGGCGACCTTGTGCATCGTGTTGGTGCACAGCACCAGCAACTCGGCGCCGGCCGCCTCCAGGGCGGTCGCCTCAGCCGCGAGCAGTTCGCCGGCCTGGCTCCAGTCGCCGGCGCGTTGGAGTTGTTCCACCTCGACGAAGTCGACGGACCGCAGCAGGCAGTCGGCGGAGTGCAACCCGCCGAGCCGGTCACGCGTGGCCTCGTTGATCAGCCGGTAGTACTCGGCCGACGATTCCCAGCTCATGCCGCCCAGCAGTCCGATGCGCTTCATGGTCCGTGGAGCTTCGCGCATCCCGCCACCGTTCAGCCGGCCGCTCAGCGCAGCAGCGCGTCGTCGAAGAACCTGATCAAGCGCCGCTCGTACTCCGCCGGTCGCGCCGCGAGTCCGCCGACATGCTTCGACTCGGGGATCGCCCACAGCGTCTTGGGTTCGCCGGCGGCCTTGAAGTACTCCGGGTTGAGCGCCTCGGTGTCGACGCCGCGTGGTGCCCAGATGATGAACACCGGGCGTGGCGCAATCCGGCCGACGATGTCCTGCGTGAGGGGCGGCGGCGGGCTATTGGAGAAGAGGGTGAGTCCGGCGGTGATCAAGGTCTCGAACCCGTGCTGGACCGGCGTGGCATCGGGCATCCCGCGGAACTCGCCGACCGACCGTGAGCCGGCGCCCTCCGAGACGACGGCCTTGAGCGCGTCGGTCTCGGCCGCGGCGTGGAGCATCAACTCGCCGCCGACGGACAGGCCTAGGCCGCCGATGCGCTCCGGGTCGACGTCCGGCCGTCGCTCGAGGAACGCGATCGCGGCCTTGATGTCCTTCTCGCCCTCCCAACCGAACGCGTGCGGGTCGCCCTCGCTCTCGCCTTGGCCGCGGCGGTCGAAGAGGAGCACGCCGTAGCCGTGGCGGGCGAGCATGCGCGTGTGCGCCTGGGGGCCGTTGCGGCCGGGGAAGGCGATCACGGCGGCGCCGTTCTTCGACGGCACGTACCAGCCGGAGAGCTTCAGGCCGTCGCTCGTGGTGAACGAGACCTGCTCGTAGTCGGCGCCAAGGTTCGGCTCGGGCACGGCCGGGCGCCCCAGGTGGTTGAAGAGGTATCCCGCGCTCAGGGGCGCGACGACGGACAAGGCGAGGGCAACGCCTGCGGCTCCGAGCAGCAAGCGGCGCAGGTACCGCCACGGGCGGTTGCCGTGTGTGCGCCGCGTGGTCCACAGCGTGACGGCGCCGAGGCCGAGCAGCAGCAGTCCTGCGGGGATGGCGAGCAGGCCGGTGTAGTCGTCACCGGACGCACCCACCTTGGCCGTGTAGTGCTCCGCCTCGATCCCCGCGACGATCCCGAACGCGCCGAAGATCAGCGCCAACGCTCCACGGCGACCGCCGCGCAGACGCGGATAGGTCCAAGCCGCGAGCGCGAGGACGGCCAGCGGGACGAGGCCGCTGACGACGTGATCGCCAACGTGCCCGGCGACGGCTGGACGAAGCTGTCGTCGAGCACGTGCAGCGCGATGACGGCGACGCCGAGCACGAACAATCCGGACTCGCTCGCGAGCGCGCGCGCAAGAGCGGCAAGACGGTTGCTAGGGCTCGCAAGGCGAGCGACGGTCGCAGTAGTCACGGGTCTCGTAGGGCTGCTACGCCATGGCCGGGGCGGCCGGCGCCGCGGGCTCGACGGCCAAGGTGCGACGCGCCCGTAGCACCATCCAGCCTGCCGCGGCGAAGCAGGCCCATCCGATCGATGCGAGCGGCGGAGCGTGCGCGCCGATCAGCGCGGACATGCCGAGCAGGATCTGGACCGCCAGCGGCGCGCCGGCGCGGCGGAAGGCCAGCACGGTCGAGACCATGACGACGATCAGCGCGGTGGAGCCGAGGGCCCAGAAGAGGCCGGGCTCGCCCAGGATCGGGTTGCTGGCGAAGTCCTGGACCATGCCGGGGGCGATCGCGTCACGCTGGCCGGCCGTGTAGCCGTTGAGCTGCTCGCCGAGCACGCCGAGCGCGATCCCCTCGAACGCGACGTAGGGCACGTAGAAGACGACGAAGGGGATCAGCGCGAGGCGGCCGACGGCGGCCGCCCGGCCGCGCAGCCCGTCGAGCAGGCCGTAGATCCCGATCGCCAGCAGCGGAATGGCGAGCACCATGCCGACGTGGACCACCTGGAAGCGTGTGGTGACGTCACGCAGTCCCTCGTAGTCGCTGATCATTGGGTGGAACCACAGGAGCGCGGAGAAGGCGAGGGGAACGCCGATGAGAAGTGCATGGCGGAGGATGGTCATGAGGACTCCTTGAGCCCGAGGGCCCGGTCGAGAAACGTGGTGGTCCGCCGCTCGTATGCGGCGGGATGTGTGCGCAGCCCGCCGGTGTGGCCGGCGTCCGGGAGCTGCCAGAGCTGCGTGGTGGGACCGCCGGCGTCGCGGTAGGCCCGGTTGGCGGGAATCTCGTCCGGCGCGCCGACACCGCCGGCGATCAGGAGCACCGGCCGGGGAGCGATCCGGGGCATGAGCCCGATCAGCGAGGGCGCCTCGCGCATGCCCGAGAGCGCGCGGACGGCGTGGAGCCAGACCGTGCCGAAGGCCCGCTCGGGAAGCGCAGGGTCCATGACCCGCTTGCCGTCCATCGGCCGCGTCGGGCCGTCGGCAACCACGGCGCGCAACCGGGGGTCGCGGGCGGCGGCCTCGAGCAGCACCTCGGCGCCCAGCGAGACGCCGAAGCCGGCGATCCGTTGCGGGTCGACGTCAGGCCGCAGGCTCAGCCAGCCGAGCGCGGCGTCGACGCCCGGCTGGCCGTTGTAGCCGAGACCGTTCGAGTGGCCGTCGCTCTCGCCGTTGCCAGGGTTGTCGAGCGCCAGCACGCCGTAGCCGTGGCGCGCGAGCATGCGGACATGCGCGGCCACACGCTCGCGGCTGCCGCCCGACCCATGGCTGAGGAGGACGGCCGTGCGGTTGCGAGATGGCACGTACCAGGCGGACAGCTCGCGCCCGTCAGCCGTCTCGATCGCGACCTCCTGATGAGGGATCCCGAGCGAGGACTCCTGGATCGCCCAGCGCGGGGCGTGCGTGACCCTCAGGACCATCGTGAACGGCATGACCACGAGCAGGACGAAGACGGGGACGGCGGCGAGCCAGCCGGCGCCGTGGGCGAGCCGCCAACCGAGCGCCGGGCGCCGCGGCGCCCGCCGGGGGGCGGCGATCGCGGTGAAGCCGGAGGCGACGAGGAGAAGACCGCCGGCGATCATGCCCACGCCGGTGACGTCGGTCCAGTCCGGTCCGGAGTTCACGACGTGGAGGCCGTGCGAGATGACGCCGAAGCCGAAGCTCACGAGGCCGATCACGACAGCGAGGACGAGCCGCGTCGGCCGCGTGACGTGCGGCCGGGCCAGCGCCCACGTGACCGGGACGGCGACGATCGCCAGCACGCCGGGGAGCGAGGTGTCGGGGCCGGAGAACGCGAGGTCGAGCAGGTGGAGCGCGACGAGCGTGGCCCCGGCGAGCAGGAGCGGGCGCTCGAGCCTGGCGATGCGCTCGCGGAGCCTGCGGCTCGAGGCGGTCATCGGGACGCTGGGGCGTGGGTCGGTGAGGGTGGCGGTCATCTCGGCAAGCCTCGCGCCGGCGGGCCGGGACGGACATGGGAGACGGCAGGCGTCCGGGCGCCATGGGGTTGCAGACCAGGTACGGCCAGCCGTACCTAGCCAGCCGCACCGTCACCCGTGAGGATGGGCACATGACGGCGCGTCGGACGCCCGCCATCGCGGCGGCGGCCCTGCTCTGCGGAGTCGGCGACGTGCTGCTCGTTCTCGGCAGCGAGCACTTCCCAAATCCCGGCGCATGGGCCGTCTTTGGGCCGGTGGTGGGTTGGAGCTTCGTGGGCACGGGCCTGTATGCCTGGCGTCGCCGGCCCGAGTCGCGTTTCGGCCTGCTGATGGTCCTGGTGGGCTTCGCGTGGTTCCTCGGGCCGGTCTACGCCTCGGACTCGCCGGTCGTGTTCACACTCGGCATCGTCGTCAGCGGCCTCTGGGGCCCGATCTTCGGACACGTGCTGCTGAGCTTCCCGACCGACCGGCTGCCGACGCGCGCCCGTCGCCGGGTCGTGGCGGCGAGCTACGCGCTGATCCCGCTCGCCCCGGTCCCCGCGCTGCTCGTCAGCGACGCCGACCACGTCATCACCGACTGTCGGGGCGGATGTCCCCGCAACGTGCTGCTCATCGGGCGGTACGAGGGCCTCGGCGACGCCGCGCTCGCCCTTGGCGCAACGGTCACGCTCGGTCTCTGCTTCGTGGCGATCGGCATGCTGGTCCGCCAATGGCGCGCGGCGGCGGCGCCCGAGCGCCGCAGCCTCGTGCCGCTGTTCGCCAGCGGCGGTGTGACGCTCGCGCTCGTTGCCGCGTACGCCACCAGCCAGGTCGACGCCGTGCTCTGGATGGCGTTCGCAGCCTTCGCCGCCACGCCGTTCGCGTTCCTCGCAGGTCTGGCCCGCGCGGACCTCTCCGGCTCGCGCGGCGTGCGCACGCTGATGGCGGAGCTCGAAGACACGCCCGAGCGCGCGGACCTGCGCGACGCTCTCGCGCGTGCGCTCGGCGACCCCGCGCTGGAGCTGGCGTTCTGGATGCCCGAGCTGAACCGCTACGTCGACACGGAGGGATCGCCCGCCGAGCTGCCCGGCGAGGACGACGCCCGCCGCACCGTCACCGAGATCGACCATCACGGTCAGCGCGTCGCCGCGATCGTGCACGACCGCGCGCAGGACACCGAGACGGTCCGTGCCGCCGGCGGAGCGACCGCGCTGACGCTGGCGAACCGGCGCCTCGATGCCGAACTGCGCGCGCGCCTGGTCGAGCTGCGTGCCTCGCGGGCGCGACTGGTCGAGGCGGCCGACGGCGAGCGCCGGCGGCTGGAGCGCAACCTGCACGACGGCGCCCAGTCACGGCTGGTCGCCTTGGCGCTGAACCTCCGCCTCGCCCGCATGACCGTGATCGACGGTTCCGACACCGCGGCGCTCCTGGACGGCTCGATCGACGAGCTGGGACAGAGCCTCAAGGAGCTGCGCGATCTCGCCCGCGGCATCCATCCGGCGGTGCTCTCCGAGCGCGGGCTCGAGCCGGCGGTGCGCGCGCTCGCCGCGCGCGCACCTGTCCGGGTCGACGTCGTCGGTCAGGCCGCCGGTCGCCTCCCCGCCGCGGTGGAGACCGCGGCGTACTTCGTGGTCTCGGAGGCACTCACCAACGTGTCGAAGTACGCGCACGCCGCGCACGCGACGGTGCGGGTCGAGCGCGTCGACGGACAATTGCTGGTGGAGGTGAGCGACGACGGCGTGGGCGGCGCCAGTGCCAGCGAGGGTTCAGGACTTCGAGGCCTGTCCGACCGCGTCGCGGCGCTCAGCGGCACGCTCGAGGTCTCAAGCCCTCCAGGCCAGGGCACGCGGCTGCGAGCACACCTGCCCTGCACGTGAGCACCGCGGCCGACCGTCCGCTCCGCGTCGTCGTGGCCGAGGACTCGTTCCTGCTGCGTGCAGGTGTCGTGCGCGTGCTCGAGGCCGCCGGCTTCGTCGTGGTGGGCGAGGCAAGCGATGCGGCGGAGCTCCTCGACCAGGTGCGCGAGCACCGGCCCGACGTCGTCGTCACCGACATCCGCATGCCGCCGACCCACACCGACGAGGGCGTGCGCGCCGCCGCCGTCATCCGCTCGGAGCTTCCGCAGACCGGAGTCGTGCTCCTCTCCCAGTACGTCAAGGAGAGCTACGCGATCCAGTTGCTCGAGGAGAGCGCCGCCCGTGTCGGCTACCTGCTCAAGGACCGCGTCATGGAGCCGCGCGGCTTCGCGGAAGCCGTCAGGCAGGTGGCTCGCGGCGGCTCGGCGCTCGACCCCGAGGTCGTCGCCCAGATGCTCGACCGCCGGCGCCGGGGCGGTCCGCTCGACGAGCTGAGCGAGCGCGAGCTCGACGTGCTCGCCGGCATGGCGGAGGGACGGTCCAACCTCGCTATCGCGACCGACCTCGGCATCAGTGAGCACGCCCTGCAGCGCTACATCGCAGGCGTCTTCAGCAAGCTCGAGCTCCCCGTCGGCGCCGAGGGCCATCGGCGAGTGCTGGCCGTCCTCACCTACATCCGCGCGCAGGAGAGCTGAGGCACGCGACGACGCCAGGTCGTGGCGTTGCGCGCGCTGCGCGCCCAGCCGACGGTGGTCTCGGCCGCGATGGCCGCGAGCGTCGCGACCAGCGCGAGGCTCCATCCTGGGGCGGCGTCGGCCCATGCTTCGCCGGTGCAGTGATCGACGACGCGAACACAGCGCAGCGGCCGTCGAGGCGCGTCCAGGCCTCGGTCGGGTCGTTCGCCGCAGCTCATCGGGCGTGTCGGTCGTGATACGACCGTCGTGCTGCTTGTTCGTTGGGGAAGAGATGCGGCAGGGTCCGGCACCGGCACCTCGGGATGCGCGAGTCCGCCTAGACGTGACTCCCGGGCGCCGTCGTCGATGAGGCCATTCGGGCGTCGCTGGAGGACCCGCATGGCAGGTCCGCCGTAACGACGGTTCCCGCGCCGGCCGGGCTGGTGACGAGGAGGTGACCTCCGAGTGCCTCGACCCGGTCCGCAAGGCCGCGCAGCCCTGTACCGCCGTCAGCGTCTGCGCCGCCGACGCCGTCGTCGGCGATTTCGATCGCGACGCCGCGGTCGGTGGGCGCGACGGAGACGGCGGCGGCGGTCGCCTGCGCGTACTTGGCGACGTTGGCCAGTGCCTCGCACGCCACGAAGTACATGCCGAGCTCGACCTGTTGGGGGAGGCGCTCCGTCACGTCGCAGGTCACGACCGTCGGGATCGTCGACCTGCCGGCCAGCGCCTGGAGCGCGGACGCGATCCCGTGTTCGAGCACCGCCGGGTGGATGCCGCGCGCGAGCTCGCGCAGCTCCCCGAGCGACTGCGCGAGCTGGTCGCTGGCGGTCGTGACCAGCGCCTCGGCCGACGACGGGTCGCGGTGGATGTGGGCCTGGATCAGTCGGAGTTGCAGGGCCAGGGCGACCAGCCGCTGCTGGGCGCCGTCGTGCAGGTTGCGCTCAAGCCGTCGCCGCTCGGCGTCACCCGCCGCGACGATCCGCTCGCGTGAGGCCTGCAGCTGCGCGAGCCGGTCCTGGGACTCGGCCTGAAGAAGCTCGTGCTCGAGGGCGATGGCGGCCGCGGCGGCGACCGCCTCCACGAGCTCGGGATCATCGTCCAGCGAGGCGTCGTAGACGAGCGCCGCGAACTGGCGGCCATCCCGTTCGACGGGCGCGACGGACCGCCGGTCGTCGGGAGCCGGCAGCGTCCCGTCGGGGCCCGCTTGTACGACGACCAGGTCAGGGTCGCCGAGCGCCTTGCCCAGCGCCGCCTGCAGCGCTTCGCCCCGCATGCCTCGCAGCTCGCGGAGCAGGTCGGCGAGGCCCCGGCGTGGCGGCCGCGAAGGCCGTGGAGGCTCAGTCGGCACACCCAATCGGAGCAGCTCGCGGCGCATCTCGTCGCGTACGCGGACCGCGCCGCACGCGTCAAGCTCGCTCTCGGCCTGTCGGTAGACCGCGATCGCCTCCTCGCGCTCGCCGCCGGCGGCGAGCGCCTGGCCGGCGAACGCGAGCGAGAAGGCGGCCGGCAGCCGCGCGCCGGCTTCGGCGGCGACCTCCGCGGACCGCTTCGCGAGCTCGGCCGCAGCCAGCGGCTCGTCGTCCGCGAGCAGGACGGCCGCCCGCGCCCGGAGGGCGATCGCCGTCGGCAGGCGCAGTCCGAGCTTGGCGGCGTGCTCCTCGGTGCGACGTGCGTAGCCATCGGCGGCCTCCTTGCGTCCCCGTGCGAGCTCGACCAGCGCGAGGACCTCCCAGTCGAAGCACCTCTCCACCGGGATCTTGTGCGGCAGGTCGTCGCTGCCGAGCGAGTGCATGATCTCCCGGGCGCGCTCGATCTCGCCCCCCTCGAACAGCGCCATGCCGAGCACCCACCCCGGCCCCCCGCCCCCGGCGGGCATCGTGTCGCCGGCCAGTCGCCCGCCGACCCGCGCACTCTCCTCGGCGGCCGCGATCGCGGATTCGAGATGACCAGCGTGGTACCTCGCATACGCCAGCTCACACAGCGCCCACGAGAGCTCATGCGTGCTGGCCGAGAGCCGTGTCGCCTCGACGGCCGTCTCGCAGAGCTCGATCGCCTCGGCCACGCGCCCTTGCATCTCGAACGTGTAGCCCTTGATGAGCCCGATTGGCACCAGCAGCCGTCCCTCGCCCGTGGCCCGCGCGATCGCGATGCCGCGGTCCGCGTGGGCCGCGGCATCGTCATAGTGCTCGAGGTAGTTCTCGGCCCAGCCGAGGTAGTACAGCGTTTCCAGCCCGGGCGCCAGCTCGGCGTCCGACAGGCGGTTGACGAGGGCGGTCGCCTCCTCACGGTGCTCACGCGCCGCGCCGATCTGTCCTGCGGCTGCCTCGCCGAGAGCCAGCGCCGACGCGGCCGCGGCAATCAGGACGCGATCGCCGGTTGCACGCGACGCCACCAGTGCCCCGCGGCCCATCGATACCGTCTGCTCGAAGTCGAGCTCGTAGAGGCCGTCCACCGCCAGCTCGATCTGCAGCGCCGCCGCCGCCGGCGCCGAGCGGTCGGCCAGCTCCTCCCAGGCGCGCGACAGGCGGCCATGGGCTTCGTCGTGTCGACCCAGCCAATGCTCGATCGCCGCGCAGCGCGCGGTCAGCTCGACCCGATGAGCCAGCGCGTCGGCGGGAAGCAGCACCAAGGCATCGAGCAGCATCTCCCGGCAGCGCTCGAGGTCACCTAGCGAGCGCAACGTACCGGCGAGCGCTACCCGAACGTCCACCTGCCGGTCGCGGTCCTCGGCCGGCAGCAGCCGCAGCGCCGCCTCGAACCAGTGGGCAGCGACGGCCGGAGCGCGCGGTGCCGTCGCCGCGCCTGCGTCCAGGAGCAGCGCGATCGTCTTCTCGTCGCCTGGGCTCGCGGAATGCTCGACGTGGTGCGCGCACTCCGCAGCTGCGGCGCCCCGCGCAGCCAGCGCGGCCGCGGCGCGGGCGTGGGCCGCGAGCTTCCAGCCACCCGGCGCCGACTCGAGGACCGCGCGACGCACAAGCGGATGGCGAAAGATGAAGCGCCGCGGCACCGGGGTCGGACGCACGAGATCGAGCGCCAGGAGCCCGTCGAGCGCTGCCAACCCCTCGCGCGCCGAGACCTCGGCGATCGCGGCCGCCAGCCCTGGCTCGAACGGCTCGCCGGCGACGGCGGCGGCATCCAGCAGCGCGCGCTGCATCCCCGACAGGGACGCGATCTCCTCGGCGAGCGACGCTGCGACGGCGGCAGGAACCCCGTTTCCCGCTCCGTTGCCGCTCGGCGTCCCGTGACGCCACGCTTCCTCGCCGGCTCGCGCGAGCTGCTCGAGGTAGAAGGGGTTGCCGCCACCGTGGCGGTAAATGGCGGCGACTGCTCCCGGTTCGAGATCGCCCAGCAGCTCCGCCGCCTGAGCCTCGCTGAGCTCGCTCAGCGAGATCCGTCGGACCGACGGCACCGCAAGCGCGGCGGACAGCCGGCCGGGCGCCTGGCTCGGCCGGAAGGCGAGCGCGAAGAGGATCGGCGCGGACGGCCCCCGCCGCAGGAGCGCCCCGATCAGCTCGATCGATGCGCCGTCGCTCCAATGCAGGTCGTCGAGCACGAGCACGAGCGGACGGTCGGCGGCCAGCAGCGCGAGCAGCCTGCGGATCGCCCGGTGGCTGCGGTAGCGCTCATCGGCCACCGACTCCGGGCGCCCAAGGCCGGAAGGACGCAGCGAGGGAAGGATCTCGCCGAGCTCGAGGACGACGTCCGGGGGCCATTCGGCCCGCACGTCGAGCGCCTGCGACGCGACGTACGCATCGAGTGCGTCCGTCCAGACACTGAATGGGAGATCGCGCTCGAACTCCGCGGCCACGCCGTTGAGTACCAAGCACCCCTGCTCCTCCGCGCGGTGGCGGAGCTCGGAGAGGAGGCTGGTCTTGCCGATGCCCGGCTCACCCTCGACTGCCACGCAGGCCGACGCCCCGCCCATGAGCACGCCCAACATCGCGTCGAGCTCTGCAAGCTCGGCGTCGCGTCCGACGAGCGGCCCGGCGAGGGCGTCGGTGCTCACCCTGGGGCGAGCCTAACCCCAATTGGCTCTGGTTTCAGGGATCTGAACGGAAAGCGGTCGTCCGGCTTTGCTCACACGACTCGGTCCCGGGGCGGGTATGGATAGCCGCCGTACGGCGAGCCGTACCTCCGGTGAGACGGTGCAGGCCGGGGCGGGACGCCTGACTGCTCCCTGGCTGCGCGGAGGCGCGGGCGGCAGGCTGCTC
>Ga0126312_10000882_pt1 | contig 18924 bp, 17 predicted proteins | sample Plot104A_FD_92537 | JGI IMG/M metagenome (GOLD analysis project Ga0126312, IMG submission 92537) | Serpentine soil microbial communities from UC McLaughlin Reserve, CA, USA - Plot104A | ecosystem: Environmental > Terrestrial > Soil > Grasslands | place: USA: UC McLaughlin Reserve, Lake County... | reverse complement strand
GAGAGAAACTACGGCAGGATCGTCAACGTCTCATCGTTGAGCGCGCTCGGCAACCAGGGCCAGGCCAACTACGCGGCGGCCAAGGCGGGCATCCAGGGTTTCACCAAGACCCTCGCTATCGAGCTTGGCCGCTACGGCGTCACAGCGAACGTCGTCGCCCCTGGCTTTATAGAGACGGAGATGACCCGTGAGACCGCGGCCCGGCTCGGCGTGGACTTCGACGACTTCGTCGCCCAGCGGGTAGAGAGCATCCCCATTGGCCGCGCCGGATGGCCCGAAGACGTGGCCGCGGCCATACTGTACTTCGCCTCCGAGGAGGCCGCGTTCGTGAGCGGACAGGTGCTCTACGTCGCCGGCGGGCCGAGTGATTAGGGGTTTACCCTCCGCCGAGTCTCGGGGACCGCGCCAGGAGGAGAGAGGGTGGAAGAGACAGTAGGAAACATGGACAGAGACCAGCTGACACGACTCGCCCGGTACTTCGACGAGAGGGTTACTTTCTCGCGGCACATAGGGAGCAAGGTCGAGAACGTCGAGCCGGGGAAGGCCGTCTGCCACATAGAGGTGGAAGGCATCCACCTCAACGGCAACGGGACGCTGCACGGTGGGGTCTACGCCTCGCTAATAGACAACGCGATGGGGCTCTCGGTCGCCGCGCTCGTCGGCCTCAGGACCGCGACCATCGGCCTCGACGTCCACTTCCTCGGCGCCGTGAGGGAGGGTAGGATTACCTGCTCCGCCGAGGTCGTCCACCGCACACGCCGCATCGCCACCGTCGAGGCCAAAGTCCGCGATGGCGACGAAAACCTCGTCGCCCTGGGTACGGGAACCTTCCGTATCTTCGAGAAACACGGCGACCCGATAGTGTGACGACGCGGTTCGGTATGCGGCAACCGCTGTAGGGGCGGTTCGCGAACCACCCTCATACGAACCGCCCCACGCGACCGTAGTTTGGCGGGTATCATCTCGGGTTAGATACACGGGAGAGGTACCGCCGCCCGGCGGTCTACGAGGAGGAGATATGTTCCGCACGGACAAACCGTGGCTCGCAGTCTATGAGAGCGGGAGGGTCGAGCCGGAGACGCGGATCTTCGAGGGCTCTCTGTTCGGGCTGTTTTCGCATGCGGTCGAAGAGCATCGGGGGAGGACGGCGCTCGGCTTCTACGGCACGACCTTCGAGTTCGAGCGGCTGCAGGCCCTGGTGGAGAAGATGGCGGCCTCGCTCGCGGCGAGCGGGGTGAAGAAAGGAGATCGGGTCGCGCTCATGCTCCCGAACTGCCCGCAGTATGTGACCTCCTTCTTCGCGATCGTAAGGCTCGGGGCCATCGTCACCCAGATCAACCCCCTGTACGTCGAGCGGGAGATCGGCTACATCCTGGACGACTCGGGCGCCGAAACGATCGTCGTCTACGCTGACGTGTACGAGCGGGTGAAGGCCGTGCTCCTTGATACAGACCTGAAGACCGTTATCGTCGTGGACTTCGGGGACGGGCCGCAGGGACTCGACCCGGGACACACCTCTTTCGATGATTTCCACTCGACCGACGCCGACCCCGCTCCCGAGATGGAGCTAGATCCTGCCGAGGACGTGGCGGCGTTGCAGTATACGGGCGGGACGACAGGGGTGTCGAAGGGCGCGATGCTGACCCACCGTAACCTGGTCGCGAACGTCCAGCAGACCATCGACGTGTTCGTGCGCGACCCGGCCCAGTTCACGGGCCGCAAGTGCGTCGGCGCGCTGCCATTCTTCCACATCTACGGCCTGACTTGCGTGATGCTCTTCGGCATCAGGCTCGGCATCGAACAGGTGCTGCTCCCCCGCTTCGAGGTGCAGGAGGCGCTGGCAATCTTCGAGAACGACCGGCCGACCATGTTCGCCGGCGTTCCCACGATGTACATGGCGCTCCTGGCGAGCGGCGCGGACCTGCGCAAGCATCACCTGCACGACGTGCAGATCTTCAACTCGGGTGGCTCCGCCCTCCCCGTAAACCTGAAGCGTTCCTTCGAGGAGCAGGTCGGCAAACCTCTGTTCGAGGGCTACGGCCTCTCCGAGGCATCGCCCGTGACGCACAACAACCCGCCGTTCCTGGGCCAGGGGCGCGAGGGCAGCATCGGCATCCCTATCCCTTCGACCGACGCCAGGATAGTAGACGTGGAGACAGGGGAGACCGAGATTCCCATCGGCGAGTCGGGAGAGCTGATCATCAAGGGCCCGCAGGTCATGAAAGGCTACCTCAACCGGCCCGAGGATACGGCAGAGACGCTAAGAGACGGCTGGCTCTACACGGGCGACATCGCGAAGATGGACGAGAGCGGCTACTTCTACATCGTAGACCGGAAGAAGGACATGATCGTGGTCTCGGGCTACAACGTCTACCCGCGCGAGATCGAAGAAGTCCTCTTCGAGCACCCCGACGTGGCCGAGGCCGTCGCCATCGGTGTCGCCGACGAGTACCGCGGCGAGACCGTCAAAGCCTTCGTGGTGAAGCATTCCGGCGCCCGGGCGACAGAGGAGGAGGTACTGGACTTCTGCAAGGAGCGCCTCGCTCCCTACAAGGCCCCGAAGACGGTCGAGTTTCGGGAGGAACTGCCCAAGAGCGCGGTGGGCAAGCTCCTCCGTCGCGTCCTGGTAGACGAAGAACGTGCCAAGACCCAGGCAACGCCTCAGAGTTAGGAGGAGCCTCCTTCGAACGCCCTGGATCTCTTCCTTCTCGATGGCAGGACGTCCCTCGTCACCAGCGGGGGCCGCGGTCTGGGCCGCTACGCGGCCGAGACCCTCTCGGACGCGGGAGCGGGCAGAGCTCCTCCCTACGACAAAGATAGCTCATTTAGGGGATGTAAGCGGCTCTGCCCTTTGATATAAAGCTGTGTTCGCAACACAAAGCTCAAGCAAGGGGGGTGATACCATAGCATGGGACGAGTAGCGGCAACCGTACCTTCGAATCATCCCACCGGGGCACGGGAAGGCGATGAATCCGATGATTACACATAAAGGGAAACAATGAAAAGAACCAAGCCACCCGTTATCCAGTCTGTCAAGCTTCCCAGGGGGGTGAAGCTCCCCTACGTCGAGCAGGGAGACCCTTCGGGCGTTCCCGTAGTGCTCCTGCACGCCATCGCGGACTCCTGGCGTTCTTTCGAGAGCGTGCTATCTGAGCTGCCCGAGTACATCCACGCTTTCGCCTTGACGCAGAGGGGCCATGGTGATGCGAGCCGGCCCGCGAGCGGCTACCACTCCCACGATTTTGCGGCGGATCTGGTGGCGTTCATGGACGCACTCCATCTGGAAGCCGCTATTGTGGTGGGCGGTTCCAGTGGCGGTTTCATCGCCCGGCGCTTCGCGATAGACCATCCCGAGCGCACCCTGGGACTCGTTTTTCTTGGCTCGCCAGCCCTACTGCGAGACAAACCGGGCGTGCAGGAGATGTGGGACTCGACGATCTCGGAGCTGAAGGACCCGATCTCCCCTGATCTCGTACGCGAGTTTGCGGAGGGCACGTTGACCAGGCCGGTGCCGCAGTCATTTCTCGAGACCATCGTAGAGGAGAACCTGAAGGTACCGGCGCGGGTGTGGCGTGCGACGTTCGAGGGGCTGTTGGAAGACGATTCCCTGGAGGAACTCCACAAGATCACGGCCCCCACCCTTATCGTGTGGGGAGATCAAGATGCGATCCTTCCGCGCAGCGATCAAGAGACCTTGGCTGCGGCGATCCCGGGCTCCCGGCTCCTGGACTATCCCGGCGCCGGACATGCCTTCTACTGGGAGGATCCGGGCCGTGTGGCATCCGATCTCGCATTCTTCGTAGCGGAACTCGAGACACGAAACCATCCATCGAAATCGGAAGGAAGGGGCAACAGAATGTCGGTCGAGAGGAACAAGAACACCTTCCGGCGCTACATCGAGGAGGTATGGAAGGACGAGAACCTGGACATCGCGAACGAGGTCTTCGCCGAAAGGTATCTCTCCCACCAGTCCGACGGCACCACTCTGGAGCGCGGCCCCGAAGACGTCAAGAAGTTCGTCCAGGAGTACCGCACCGCGTTCTCGGATATCGAAGACATCGTCGAGGACATGATCGGGGAAGGAGACAGGGTGGTGACCCGCTGGACGCTGCGCGCCACCCACACCGGCGATTTCAGGGGAATCCCCGCCACAGGCAAGCGGATCACGATCACCGGAATCGGCATCTTCCGTTTTTCGGAAGAGGGCAAGGTTGTAGAGAGCTGGGACAGCCTCGACCAACTCGGCATGCTGCGCCAGCTTGGTGTAAAGCATCTCAGCTAGTCAGCACTTCAGCACGCTCAGGCTCTAAGGCCTTCGCTTGTCAGCACCGCCGCAGAGCCGCCGGTTGGCCTGCAATACGTTATCCGCATAACCACCAGCCCGCCACGTACAAACGCCTGCGCTAGCACTACTTCTACCCACGTGCTCTAGGCATTACCGTCATTCCCGCGAACGCGGGAATGCATGGCGGCAGGCAGCCGGCACCTCCAGCCTCAACTGACGTACCCGAATACGTATCAGCCAGAACTCTTGCGCACGCGAAAACCGATAGCTGACTGGCTGACATGCCAACAATGTAACGTTTGTGATCCGAGTCTGCGGCGCAACCGTATACGCATCGCCGGACAAAGGAGACCAGCTGAGGGGCGCCGGTCATGGAGAAGGGAGAGGATGTGGCGACGATAGATGGTTGGCTCGAGGGCTGGTGCATGGCATCGGCGGGTCAGGCGGGCTAACCTTGCTGCCCTCTACTATTCCCAACCCGGCACATGCGACAGGGGCGCTACTTTCGACTGCGTTCGGGCTCGCCATAGCCAGAGGTCCCATCGGCAGAAAATTCGAACGTCTTACCCCGGCGCTCGGCGCCCTTGGGGTCGTGGCGTATCCATTCTAAGGAGACAACGGATGGAAGGAGTTCCGAACAACAAAGGGTGGGCGCAGAAAGAATGCCCCCACCCGCGGGGGCGCGGACCGCCTAAAGCTCAGGTTTTCCCGAGTTCGCAAACCGTATCCGCGCCTTAGAACCCCGCGGTTACCTTAGCACATAGAGAGGAGGAAGCGTGCAACCACTGACGCTACGAGCGAGCGGGCGGCAACTGGTACTCATCCTGTTTGCGCTGGCTATCTCGGCTGTAGCGCTCGGTCTCGTTGGTATCTCGAAGCCGGCGGACGCTTCATCGCATAGAGAAGCGCCGTTTATAAGCGGTGATCCACTGGCCGATGCCACCGACCTGTACGCGTTCCGCAGCCCCGACAGACCAAACAGCGTCACGCTCATCGCAAACTACATACCGGCGGAGGTGGCGCCGGCTGGGCCGAACTTCTACAGGTTCGGCGACGACGTTCTCTACGAGATCAACATCGACAACAACGCGGATGCCAGAGACGACCTCTCCTTCCAGTTCCGTTTCCAGAATCGCACCAACAACGGAAACACCTTCCTGTACAACACGGGCCAGATCACCTCGCTAAACGATTCTGACCTCAACCAGGAGCAGTTCTACTCGGTGTCGATGCTCAAGGGTAAGGATCACGAGGATTCGTTCCGCGAGGGCAAGGTCATGGCAAGGAACTTGCAGGTCGCGCCGGCTAACGTGGGTCCCGTCTCCTACCCTGAGGGCTACCGTCCAGTGGCCAATCAGGCCATCTACAACATCGGGGATGGCGTCAAAGTCTTCGCCGGGCCGCGTGACGACCCGTTCTTCGCCGACCTCGGAGGCATCTTCGACCTTCTGCAAGGGATCGAGGGCGAGGACTACCTCGCGGATCTGAACGTTCACACTGTCGCCCTCCAGGTGCCCACCGACATGCTGACGAAGGGCGATCGCACCACCATCGGCGTCAGGACAACATCCTACCGCCGGAGCTTGAGCGTCCTCCGCCCGATAGGACAGCCGGGTTCGCAGAATAACGACCCGAGCTCCTCCGCGGGACCCTGGGTGCAACTCTCGCGCCTGGATATGCCGCTGGTGAACGAGCTGGTCATTCCGCTAAAGGACAAGAACCGCTGGAACGGCTCCCAGCCGCGCTTCGACAGCCAGTTCGCGAGCTACGTGCTCGATCCGGAGCCGGCCCGCCTGCTGAGGGACATCCTCGGCGTCGACGTGCCCAGTCCACCCCGCAAGGACCTCAAAACCATCTTCCTAACCGGCATACCGGGTCTTAACAAGCCGGCGGGCGTGGTGCCTTCGTCCCAGCTCAGGCTGAACACGGCAATATCGCCATCAACCAACCCGGACCGGCTGGGGGTTCTGGGCGGTGACAACGCGGGCTTCCCGAACGGACGCCGGCCGGCCGATGACGTAGTCGACATCGAGCTTCAAGCCCTCGCCGGAGGGACGCCGCTCGGCGACGATGTCGATGCCAACGACGTGCAGTTCCGGAACAACTTCCCGTACCTGGCTGACCCGCAGGACTATACGGAGACCGAGTAACGAGAGCAAGCACGTATTTTGTGGTGGGGAGGAAATACCTCCCCACCCGACTTCACAGATATTTCACAGGAGGAAGGCAGATGACGGCAATCCGGAGTAGCCGACTCAGGTGGACCTTGATCCCTCTCTTCGCCGCCCTCGTCGTGCTGGCGATACTGGTACTTTTTCGTGGCCAAAGGCCCCCGGATCAGGGCGTCGAGCTGCCCTTCGATTTCCGCCAGACCGCGGGCACTTCGACGGATAGCCTGGTCGGCGACCTCCAGCAAAGAATCAGGGAGAACCCGAAAGATTTCGAAGCGCACATCAACCTGGCCGATGCCTATCTCCAGAAGGTCAGGGAGACGGGAGATCCGTCCCTGTACACCAAGGCGGAAGACCTGCTCGACGAGGCCCAGAAGCTGGACGGCCAGTCTCCTGAGTTGTTCGCCACACGGGGGACCCTCGACCTCGCGCGTCACGACTTCCGGGCCGCGCTGGAGCACGGAACGCGAGCCCTGGCTTATGACCCGGAGAGCGCCCACTACCACGGCATCATTGGCGATGCCCAGATCGAACTGGGGATGTACGACGAGGCGATCGACTCCTACCAGGAGATGGTCGACAGCAGGCCCGACTTCGCTTCTTTCTCCCGTGTGGCCTACGCGCGCGAGCTCTACGGCGACCCGGAGGGTGCCATCGAGGCGCTGCAGTTCGCGCTGCAAGCCGGAAGCGGGACTCCCGAGAACGTGGCCTGGGCACACGTGCAACTGGGCAACCTCTGGTTCACCTCGGGCAACCTGCAGGAGGCACTGAAGGCCTACGGGCTCTCGACCAGAATCGTAGGCGCCTACGCGCCCGCGCTCGCCGGCCAGGCGAAGGTCGCAGCCGCTAGAGGGGATCTCGAACAGGCCGCCACCCTCTACAGGCAGGCCTTCAACCGCATGCCCCTCCCCGAGTACGCCATCGCCCTGGGCGACGTCTACGCCGAGATGGGCGACAGGAGGAAGGCCGAAGAGCAGTACGAACTGATCCAGAGCATGGACAAACTCTTGCGGGCCAACGGGGTCGATACCGACCTGGAGATAGCGCTCTTCTACGCCGACCACGACATGAACCTCCAGACGTCTCTCCAAAGAGCACGCGCAGCCTACGATGCGCGGCCCAGCATCCACGCCGCTGACACCCTGGCCTGGACGCTTTACAAGACCGGGGACTACAAGGAGGCGCAAAAGTATTCATCGGCAGCCCTGAAGCTTGGAACCCGCGACCCGCTAATGCTCTTCCACGCCGGCATGATCTCGAAGGTGCTCGGCCACGGTGAGCAGGCCCGCGCGTACCTGCAACAGGCTATTGACCTGAATCCCCACTTCTCCCTGCTCTACGCTGACGAAGCCGCCGACAACTTGAAGTCCCTGGAGACGGCAAGGGAAGACTGATGGCCCGCAGAGGACGGCTTCTGGCTTGTCTCGCGTTGGGCGCCTCGCCGATCCTGCGGGAAGCGCAGGCGCCCCCCTGGGCATATATCCGATCGACCATTACAGCGGGCTCGTTTAGCTGATGTACGACTTGTTACACTGGTTCTGAGGCGCCGGATTCTGGCTGAGTCGGCACAGGCGCGTCTACAGGACGTCTTGGGAAGGAGAGCAGCGTGAAGCCGGAACGAGTGGGCGAAGCGGGCGTGGACGAACAGCTTGCCCGATATCCGTTGCTGGATGCCCTGCGGGACCGTCGCTCCAGGCGCTTCGGGGTGAGGATGAAGATCGAGAGCGGCCCCTTCGCCTACGAGAGCCGTCACGAGCCGCTGCCGCTCACCGAGACCGAGGAGGCCGCCCTGGCTTTCGCCGCTTGTGGCGTTACCGGGTACGCGCTGGCTGATGTCTCATACGGGCCCGGGCAGGGTGGTGGCATGCTGGCCGGTCTCCTGGGGCGTACTGTGGCGAGCCCGGATGCGATCAGCACCGTCTCCGTGGTCGTTACCAACGACGAAGCAACGTACCTGCTGAAGAGGCCACAGGATTTTGCACCTGATGAGATCCCCACCCTCGTGGAGCTCGCGCGGCGGGGGGAGTTGGTAGAGCTCTACCGTCGGAGCAGGATCAAGATCTCCGACGGTCGCGCCGCGCCGCCGGTCGAGCCTGGTTACAACTTCAACATCAACCGCTGGGCGCTCTACGCGCCAGGCGGCACCTACTTTCTGCCCTTGCAGGAGATGACGACGATCTACATCAATGCGATGCTCGAAGCCTTCGATGAGGAGATGGCGATCTTCGTCTTGGACGAACGGGCGAACTTCAGGCCGGCCGGCATCTCCCGCTTCGCCCAGAGCAAGGGCGGCCACCTCAACAACGACACCTCCTCAGGCCGCATGGCGACCATCCAGACGATAGAGGCCTCGCTCGCCGAAGCCTGCGCCATCGAGCAGGGCCTGGTGCTGCAGAACCTGGGGCTCATGAGCCAGGCGCTGGGCCTGGGCGGCTATCCCAACTTCGCCAGGCACGAGTTCGGCTGGTTCCAGGCGCTGGGGTTCAGGATGGGAGAGATGCCAGCGAGCCGGTACCTCGGCGCGAACCGCCTCATCTCTACGGCACTGCGGCTGCTGGGCCGCGACCAGCCGGTGCCCTACCCGCTCGGCTTGGAGCAAGGCGGCGAGATCCTCCTCAAATCCTACTGTCCGCCGTACTACCCTTCGATGGCAGCCGCCGTACAAGAGGTCGTAGAACGCAAGTTCGGTCCGCAGGGAGTCTTCCGGGGCAGGGCGAACGTGAGCGGCTGGCGGGAGCCGCACGAGAAAACGGCGGGGATTCCGGCTCCCACAGAGGCGGCTATCGAGGCTACCGTCGCATACTGCGAATACGTTTACGACTGTTACGGACGCTTCCCTGCTTACAGCGCGCCCTTCCGAACTGTGCTGGGTCATCAGGCGACGCACGTGGACGTCGACTTCTACGACCGCTTCTACTACCCGGAAGCGCTGGCCGAGACACAACGCCGGCATACTGGCCGCTGGCACGGCATGGAGGCGCAGACATGAACCGCAGCAACGTCGCATGGGTTCGTCGTCTTGCAGAATGACTTGCTGAGCGGCCTGTTCCTGATGCTTGGTGGGTTGCTTTCGACCGCCGTGCTGGCCGCCGTCTACGGCCGGCTGCGCGAAACCGATGCGACCTTCGCACTCTGGGCGCTCTTGCTGGGCATCGCGGGCGCTCTTGGCTCGGCAGACCACGGCGGCTACGATCTCGCCAACGCTATCAATCCGCCGCCCTCCATCCCCGACCTTCCGAACCCGGTCGATCCGCGCGGTCTGCTCACCTTCGGGATCGTGGGAGTCGCACTGTTCGTCGTCGCGTGGTTGATCCTGCGCGGCGGCCAATTTCCGAGGGGCTTGGGCTATCTGGCTTACCTGTCAGCCGTCTTGCTCGTAGCGCTCTACCTCGGACGTTTGATCATTCTCGAGCCGACGAACCCGGTGATACTGGTCCCCGCCTTGCTAAACGGCTTTCTGGTCAACCCGGCCCTGTACATCTGGCTGGGCCTGGCGCTTCTTCGAGGCAGAGGTTCGTAGAAAGGAGAGTTCCGCCGGCTTCCAAGGGTCACCCCGGAGGGGCGGAGAATCTTACTTCGGCGCTATCCTTCGCCTGCGGAGGTTGTCGCCCTAGACCGCTCCCCGTATGGCGCCGACGATGCGGAGAACCACGTAGGCGATGACGAGCACGACTATGACTATAGCGGCGTACTTGATGAAGACGGCGGCGGTAAAGGCGCCGTCGCTCCCGCGCCGCGAGCCGGTCTCCCGGTCCATCATGTCCCTGCGGGCGTCCTCGTAGCCCTCGTCGTAGTCTCTTCTCCTGCCCATGTATCGCTCCTCTTGAAGGTGTTCTATCTGACCATATTATAGATGCTGCCCGACTCCGCATGGCCCTTCCGGAGCACGGGTCTGACTTGGCGTAGAATAACGTCCCTGCAAGACTACGAGCGGAGGATCTACTTTGATGCCGAATGTAACCATCATCGGCGCCGGACTCGCCGGGAGCGAGGCGGCCTGGCAGGCCGCACGGCTCGGCTGCTCGGTTGAGTTGTGGGAGATGCGGCCGGCAAGAGAGACCCCCGCCCACCGCACCCAGCACTTCGCCGAACTGGTCTGCTCGAACTCGCTCGGTAATCGTTCCTTGGAGACGGCCTCGGGGCTGCTCAAAGAGGAGCTCAGGCGCCTCGGGTCGGTGATCCTACACTGCGCGGACGCCAACCCGGTCCCCGCAGGCGGCGCCCTCGGGGTCGCCCGCGAGGGCTTCCCACGCGCCGTCACCGAGATGGTCCACGCCCACCCGAATATTGAGGTGATCCGTAAAGAGGTCACGGATATCCCCGACGGTCCGACCGTGGTTGCGACAGGCCCCCTCACTTCGGACGCGCTGGCGGAGAAGATAGAGAGCCTCTCCGGGGAGACGCTCTACTTCTACGACGCGGCCTCGCCCATCATCCACCGCGATTCGCTGGACGACTCCGTCATCTACCGCGCCTCCCGCTACGGCAAGGGAGAGGCCGCGTACCTGAACTGCCCGATGACCGAGGAGCAGTACTACACCTTCGTAGAGGACCTGGCGACCGCCGAGCTAAGCCCCATAAAGGACTTCGAGGAGGACCTCTACTTCGAGGGCTGCCTACCCGTGGAGACCATAGCCCGCCGCGGAGAGGACACCCTCCGCTTCGGCCCTATGAAACCGGTCGGCCTCCCCGACCCGCGAACAGGTGAGATCCCCTACGCCGTCGTGCAGCTCAGGCAGGACGACGCCGAGGGTCGCCTCTACAACATTGTCGGCTTCCAGACACGCCTGAAGTGGGGCGAGCAGAGGCGCGTGTTCCGGATTATCCCGGGCCTCGAAAGCGCCGACTTCGCCCGTATGGGCGTCATGCACCGCAACACCTACCTTCCCGCGAACCACATGCTCGATGTCACCATGCGGATAAGAGAAGACCTTGGCGGCGGGCCGCTCTTCTTTGCGGGCCAGCTCACCGGCGTCGAGGGCTACATCGAGAGCGCGGCGATGGGCCACCTAGCGGGCACGAACGCGGCCAGGCTCGCACAAGGCAAAGACACTATAACTATGCCCCGCGGCACGATGATGGGTGCGCTGGCCCACTACATCACGACCAAAGAAGGCACCCTACAGCCCATAAACTCCAACTGGGGCCTCGTCCCCGCCGTACCGAAAAAGGAGAACGGCCGACGCCTGAGCAAGCCCGAACGCAGGCAACGCCAGGCGCAGATGGCGCTTTCGACGCTCGATGAGTTCATGCGCGACGGCATGAAGACCGCCGTTTGATCGGCGCATAGTAGCGCGTCAGGCTACCGGAGGACGAACATCACAGACCTCACGCTCGAGCTGAGCGGGCGGCTCGAGTTCGAGACCCGTAGCGGCGCGAAGCAGATCGTCGAACCCGGCGAAATCTTGCTGGCTGAGGACACCTCTGGCGGAGGACATCGCTGGCGCCTGATCGACGATCAACCCTGGTGACGCGTCCACGTCGCCGTACCGTAAGCCATACGCGGCGTCCTTGGCGGTCTTCCACAGGAGCTTTACTTCTTCGTCGGTGAGGCCATATGCTCCATTGACGAGATCTGAGAGCTTGCGTTCGAGACCCGCGGCCTCGGGTCCCGTGCCGTGGGCTCGAGGCTGCGCACGCCGCCTTGGAGGCGATGCTCAAGGTGGCGAGACGTCGAGTGGGGCCGGACGAAGGCCGTGCTGCAAGTGGATGGTGTAGAAAGCAGCACGGCCCGTAATGAGGAGGGCGGGTGCGGATTCCATGGGGAGGGATCGCTCCCGACCTTGGGCGCTACTGTACGTCGTGCTCGAGGTCGGCGCATCTGCCAGATGACCAGTCTTTGGTCTGCCAAATGGCCATTTCTTTAACAGGAGTTGCCTGGCACATCAGCCTGGTCGAAAAAGGAGCAAGGCGAATGCTCAGGCAGCTAACCCTACTGGCCACACTGGTGGCGGTCATGAGTCTGGCGGTCGCCGCGGTGGCGTATGCCGAGACCTTCGTGGGCACCAATGGTCCGGACCGGATAGTGGGCACCGATTCATCTGACACGATCTCTGGGTTGGGCGGCGCTGATGAGCTCAGGGGACGAGCGGGCGGCGACGATATCTTCGGTGGTCGGGGCGGCGACACCATCTACGGCGGTGCCGGAGATGACGGTCGCGGGGCGGTCGCGATGACTACCGTCTCTGGTACTTGCGAGGACGGAGGACTGCAGGGGGGCAGAGGTCCTGACACCGTCTACGCGGGCGGCGATGACGATTGCCTGGAGAGCAACGCAGGAGCGGACACCCTCTACGGCGATGACGGTGACGACGACGTCTTGGGTGCCGACGGAGTGCAGGGCAACGACTTCGTCTCCGGAGGTAGCGGATTCGATGTCTGCGTTGCGGACTCCATCGACGAGATCGACCAGCCGACGTGTGAAGTCACGAACCTCTAGCGCACCTTAGGTAAGAAGGACAACCGGCCCCGGGGCATCCCCTCCGGGGCCGTCCTCTACGCCCGCGTCTCCACGGAGAGCAGGTCAAGACCGGCCACAGCCTCGCCCAGAGCATGTCGGGGCGAAACCGAACTTTCTCACGGTCTAGCGTCGGAAACCTCGGCCAGTAATTGTTATGGTTTGTGGTATGCCGCTGTACCTGGTATCGATGAACCTGCGCAGGGCGGACCCTCTGTTGCCCGTGGACCAGCTGACCGAGTTCGTAAGGGCTGCCGTTCTCCCTTCGGTGGAGGCGCTGACGCGGTTGGTGGAGGCGCTGACGCGGTTGCAGGCGCAAGGCAAAGTAGTCTCGGGAGGATGCCCTATCGGGGGCCGGCCATCGTGCTCCTGGTGGAAGCGAACTCCGAAAGAGAGGTCTACGAGATACTGGAGGATTTGCCCCTTTGGGAGCAGGTGGAGGTCGAATCGAGGCGGATGCAGGGCTTGGAGGATCTAGAGGACCTCGACTAGACCTCAGAAGCTTCTTTTTGCGCAGAAGCTTCTACCCGGCAAGAGGTAGAAGTTTGTAGCCCACGAAGACCTCAGCGCGTTCGTCGGTCGAAGGGTCTTCGGCGACTTCGGCCTCGAACCCGACTTCTTCGAGCAATCGTAGCCAGGTCTCGCGCGGGAAGACGCCAACTCCCTGACGATCCACGACTGTGCGCAGTTCGTCGCCCTCTTTCAGGGCCAGGATGAACTCGTAGTTGACTTCGGTATCCTTCGGGTCTGCATCCCAGGTCCACTCCAGGTACCTGACGCCCCGATCGCCCCTGTCTACCCCTCCGTGCGTGGTTTCAGGCCGGAAGGTCTCGGCCACCCAGTCGGGTACGAACACAGCGACTCCACCTGGCTTGCAGTGCTCGTAGGCTGTGAGCAAGGCAGCGTGTAGATCCTCCTCGCTGACCATGTACATGATGGCATCGTGGATCAGGACGCCGTCGAACCTCCTACCAAGGCGCAACGTGCGCATATCGCCCTGGATATGCTCGAGCTCGGGATTCTGCTTCTCGCTCTCAGCCAGCATCGCTTCCGAGATATCTGTCAACGTGAGCGCGAAGTCCTTCTTGAGGAACCACGCTACGTTGCCGCCGCCGCAGCCCAGTTCGAGCATGGTCTCGGTGTTCTCGTTCCGGAACAGCTCCGCGAAGAAAGCGGCTTCGTCGGCGTAATCTTTGGTCGGCGAGATCAACTGCCACCAGCCGGCCAGCTCGGTGTACAGTTTTGGGTGATCGGAGCTCATACTGCAACCCTATCATTCGGCCGTCGGCGGGACGTCGGGGTAGCAATCAACCTTCGTGTTCGCTCCCTTCTCTGTTCGCTACTGCACCACTATGTGAAACGCGGCATCCGGGGTGAAGCAGTCTTCCAGAGGAGGTCTACTTCTTCCTCGGTGAGGCCGTAGGCCTGGTTTACGAGGTCGGAGAGCTTGCGTTCGAGGCTCGCGGCCTCGTTCCTTGCCCGTTGCACGGGCTCGGCCAGGACTTCCAGATGGTATTCGAGGAGGCCCTCGTAGATCGTACCGAGGTGCTGCTCGGCCAGGTCGCGGTAATCCACGAACTGCCCGTCGACGCGAGCGAGCCGGTCTATGGCTCGCTGAAGGTGCCCGTCGCCTACGGCGTAGCTTTCGAGGAAAGGATGGCGCTCCGCGTCGAAGAGGCCGCCATCGAAGGTCGCCACCTTCAGTGGCGGGCTGCCCTCGGCGATGATCCCGAACAGCTCCCCGAGGCGCGGCCAGAGCGTGGCGCTCGTCGGGAGCAGGGCGCGTCCGCGCTCCAGGCTCCGCTCCACCGCGTGCTTTATCGCGTGCAGGCTGTAGGAGTCGCAGTAGTCCGTGGACTCATGGACCGGTAGAAGGTCTCGAGACTCGGCGTAGAGGACGAACAGAAGCCTGTAGAGCAGGATCAGGGAGCTGTCGTAGATCTCGCGCAGCGTAGTCGGCTCCGCCGAAAGTCCGTTTCTCGGATGGTCCAGAAACCCCTGCGCCAGGTGCCGCAGAGCCTCGTAGACCTGGACCTTGAGCGAGTCGCCGACGCTCCTGGCGTAGTCTGTACTCTCCCGGAGCAGCGTCTCGACACCGAGGGGTCCGTCCTCGAAAGCCGCCCGCCGGAAGAAGGCGTAGAAGTACAGGAAGTCTTCCGCGCTGCCGGAGCGCGCGAGCGCGGGCAGATCCACCTCGTAGAAGCGGTCGAGCTTGTGGGCCGTGTCGCGGTGGTAGAGCCTCCAGAACCGTCCGTTCGTCAGGATGCCCTACTCGGTCCCCGAGTGCTGCATGTAGAACGAGACCTGGTACGAGGGATTCTTGTTCGAAAAGGCATCCCTGTTGCCGCCTTTCAGCGAAACGTCGAGCGACCTCTCCCAGTACTTCGCGTCGGCGATCGCGAAAGCTTTGCCCTTTAGCACCTCATCGGTCAGCGTCTTGCCCTTGTTCAATGCCACGGACCCGGCGTCCCGATACAGGACGTAGTCGGAACGCTTGGTGCCTTCCGGCGTCGCCAGAGTCGGCTGTACCTCGAACGTGTGGCCGAGGAGCCGCAGCACAGGACGGACGAGTTCCTCCTCGACCTGTGCCTCGTTCTCGCTTGGCATATAGGCCTCGAGGAGGCTGGCTATCTCCTCCATGACGGGACGCGCCTCGTCGGCCAGGCCTCTCCAGTCGGGCCTCGTGAGTAGCGTCGCGTTCAGGAAGTGGTCCGAGAACAGGCCCTGGTTGCGGTGGGGTCTACCCGTCAGCTGCGCGGTCTGCATGCACGGAGTAAACTCGCACCGCCTCGGATGCACGCAAGACTCGAGGGCGCGACGCGCAAAGCTCGTCCCTGCACCAAGAAGGAGTACGGCGGGCACCTGAGCGAGCTCGGGCGAACGTACTTTCAAAGGGGTTGACCCTCTTACAAGAACGCGCTCAGTTCCAAGCGTTCAGCCTTGCCTTGGCTGATCGCTCCTTTTTCGGAAGGGCTCATCCTTTCCTTGCAAAGGCTCTAAGGGGCCGGGAACTCTGTTAGCGGAGCATCCCGGTTATCGTCGAGCCGGCTAGGGTCCACCCGACGCTCTTCGAAGTAGTCCATGTCCTTGAGAAACAGAGGATACCTCGCGGCTACCTGATCCTTATCCCACGGCTCTGTATAGTCGGGATCTGCGCCTTGGCCGTGTGGACCTTCGGAGACGGGCAACAACTTGTAGACGGGGTTAGCGGGATTGCCCTCGTCCGCGATGTGGACGCGGTAGGCTTCCCTCTGGTAAGCGGTGCACCTGTAGAGGGTGTAGACGATATGCTTCTCTCCCCTGGTGTCTTTGTAAGAGCTGACCTCCTCCCCCTCGAATTCAGCCCAGAAGCCGGGAAACCTGTCTCCCTTCTTTTGTCCGACCAAGACCTTGACCACAGCGCTCCTTTCCTGAGATACGTGAACTCATACCCGCGAGAGTCTCAAACCACACTACGCCAACTACTGCTCGCAGAGAACACCTGAAACCCGATGCCTTCAGTGCTACAGCTTCGCCTTTGCCTCCGTACGCAGCGCCGCGTCGAGGATGGTCTCCACGAGCGTCTCGAAGGTGGTGCCCGCGGTCTCGGCGGCGAGGGGGAAGGTCGACGTCTCGGTAAAGCCAGGGATGGTCTTCACGTCGAGGACCCAGGGGATGCCTTCGGCGAAGATGGTATCCACCCTGGCGTAACCTGAGCACCCCAGGACCTTGTAGGCGGTGAGCGCCGTCTCTTCCACGCGCGAGGCGGCTTCGGAGGGTATCTCGGCGGGGATGGCGAAATCTGTTGCGCCCGGGGTGTACTTCGCCTCGAAGTTGTAGGCGCCTTCGCGAGGGCGGATCTCGACCAGCCCTAAAGCCCTGGGCTCTTCGCCAGCCGGCTCGATTATGGGGATGGAGATCTCCGTCCCCTCCACCCAGCGCTCGAGCAGGATCTTGGCGTCGTACCCTAGCGCCTCGTAAACGGCGTCGAACAGCCCTTCGGCTCCCTCGACCCGCGAGAGCCCGAAGCTCGACCCCTCCCTGGCAGGCTTGACCACCAGCGGATAACCAAGGTCCTCGGCCGCGACATCCAGTGCCGCGGAGGCCCCCATCTCGTTCATCGCCCTTCTTACGAAGGTGCGGAAGGGCGGGGTGCTTATGCCCGCGGCCCCCAGCGCCCGCTTGGCATAATCCTTGTCCATGCAGCGGATGGAAGAGAGCGGCCCGCTCCCCGTATACGGGATGTTCAAAGTCTCCAGGAGCGCCTGTACGGTGCCGTCCTCGCCGCCGGGACCGTGCAGGCAGATGAAGGCGGCATCGGGGGAGATCTCCATCAGCGCCCCCGTGGTCGAGTCCTCTATGTCGAGCGGGTGCACCTCATGGCCGAGACGTTCGAGGGCGTGCTGCACGCGCCGTCCGGTAACGAAGGAGACGTCGCGCTCCATCGAGTGTCCACCGCGCAAGACGACCACGCGCGCCACGGGAGCCCTAACCTTCCGTGCCGGAGTTGAAGCTCGCCGAGCGGCTGCCGTGTAGCGCCTCTTCCTTGCGGTGCGAGCCGCGTTCCAGGTCGCTCCTGAGCTCCATACGCTCCCGGATCACCTCGGAGAGCAGCTCTATGCCGCGCCGGATCCTCTCTGGTTCCACGAACGAGAAGTTGAGCCGCATGTTGTTCTTGCCCGTCCCCGGGGCGCCCCCGTAGAACCCCTCGCCTGGCACGTAGGCCACGTTCCTGGCTATGGCGCGCGGGAGCATCGCGGTCGCATTCAGATACGAAGGGAGGGTGGCCCAGACGAAGAGCCCGCCCTCGGGGTGTGTCCAATAGACCTCTTTGGGCATGAACTCGGCCAGAGAGTCGAGCATCGCGTCGCGACGCTCTTTGTACATGGAGGTCAGGCGCTTTACATAGGCCCTCCAGTCCGCGTTCTGGAAGTAGGAAGAGATCATCATCTGAGATAGGTTCGAGGAGCAGAGGTCGGCGCCCTGTTTTCCGACGTTGATCTTGTGCAGGATACCGGGTTGCGCGTGCACCCACCCGAGCCTGACGCCGGGGGCGAAGATCTTGGAGAACGTCCCGAGATAAACGACCCTGTCGACGTCTCCGTCCTCCTGCTCCAGCGCCGCAAGCGAAGGGAGCGGCTCGCCCTCGAAGCGCAGCATCCCGTAGGGGTTGTCCTCGACGATCACCAGGTCGAACTCGCGCGCCGTCTCCAAGAGCTCCCTGCGCCGCTCGGCGACCATCGTAACCCCCGCGGGGTTCTGGAAGTTGGGGACGGTGTACAAGAACTTGACGTGGAGCCCTCCCTTACGAGCCTTCTTGAGGGTCTCGCGGGCCGCAACGGGGATGATGCCGGCCCTGTCCATCGGGGCGTGTGCTATGCGCGGCCTGTAGGCTGCGAACGCGTTGAGCGCCCCCGCGTAAGTCGGCCCCTCACAAAGTACGGCGTCGCCCTCATCCAAGAAGACCTTGGCGATGAGGTCGAGCCCCTGCTGGGCTCCTGTTGTGACGAAGACATCCTCCTGCCGCGCCGGCGTGCCCTCCGTGCCCATAACCTCGACTATCACGTCCTTTATGGCTTCGAGGCCCGCCGTCGGCCCGTACTGCAGGGCCTGGGCCGCGTCCGAGGCGATGTTGCGCGAGATCTCCCGGAACGCCTCCGCGCCGAAAGCCCTCGTGTCCGGAAAACCGCCAGCCAGCGAGATGATGCCAGGCCGCGAGAGCGTGGCCATAAGATCACGCGTCGCCGCCGACTTCATGCCCTTGACCCGGTTGGCGTAGAGGAAATCGAAACGGTCGAGGTCTACGAGCGGCAAAGTTTATCTCCCTGTAGCGATGGGCTTAACTTTCCTCTGGCCGGGAGCACCTGCCGGAGCTCCGGCGGCTTCTCCAAGCAGCTGGTGCGAGGACACATGGACGCGACTGTATCATAAAGAATAGGCCTTATGTAGACTCTTACGCCATGAAAGCCATCTTCGTCACTACCAACGAGCACAAGCGGCGCGAGGTGCAGGAGATCCTCGGCCTCGCGCTG
>Ga0126312_10000881_pt1 | contig 18955 bp, 21 predicted proteins | sample Plot104A_FD_92537 | JGI IMG/M metagenome (GOLD analysis project Ga0126312, IMG submission 92537) | Serpentine soil microbial communities from UC McLaughlin Reserve, CA, USA - Plot104A | ecosystem: Environmental > Terrestrial > Soil > Grasslands | place: USA: UC McLaughlin Reserve, Lake County... | reverse complement strand
GACCACCAGGCCGGAGTAGAAGCAGACCTGCCGCCAGACGGGCGCGGGCCGCCCCTCGCGCGCAAGCGTCCGCGCGCGCGCGGCGTACATGCCGGCGACGAGCAGGAGCGGCAGGAGCTGTGGGAGGGCGCTCAGCACGGGGTTTCAGCCTACGCCGTGCGCCGCGGAGCGCCCGTCGGGCCCGGCGAACGGCGGCGACGAAAGAGGGTGGGTCCGAGCGGAAGCGGCGATTCGCGGGGCGAGTGGAAGGTTGGGGTCGCTATAGGCACCCCACGGTTCCAATCGCGTGACGAATGGAAGGTTTTGGGGTCCATAGCCCCCCAAATCTTCCATTCGCTCGGATGAATGGAAGCTTGTGGCCCTAGAGGCCGCGGCCGCGAATACATTTCGTCTCAACCCCATACCACGTTCCCTCGATTTAGCTCTGCTGACAGCACTTGTCCTCCTCTGCGGCGCGGTGCCATCGTCCGCAGCGGAGCGACCCGCCGCCTTGGGTGACTGCGGCCGGCAGGCCGCCGGCATGGCGATGGCCAACTTCGGTGGATTCGATGCAATCGACGCGCTGTGGCCTGACTTCACCGATGTTGATTGGACGGTCGTGCGCGCTCGCTGCGTGGATCTCGACGGCGACGGACAGGAGGAGCTCCTGGTCGAGACGAGTTGCTGCACCGTGAGTAGCCCGGATCCCTGGGTGATCCTGCGCGCATCTAGCGATGGCAACGCCGCAACCGTCGCCTACGCTCGTGCCGGCCGCGGGTTCACCAGCGTCAAGATCCAGTCCGGTTCGCCCCCCACGCTCGTAGAGGCTGAGCAGCGACTGCGCCGTACCGACGCCAATTGCTGTCCATCGGGCGGACGGATCCTGACCTACATCCGCTGGCGTGGGACGACGTACACGATCGTCAAACGCAAACGGGTCCGCGGTAACCACAGCTTCCTATGAGCTGAGTTGCTCGGTCGATTGGAAGTTTGTCCCCTACGTAGGGGACAAAAGGTTCCACGGGCTCCCGAAGGAGCGCCTCGCCGCCCGCCCGCCCTCCCTTCGTCGCTGCCATTCGGAGCGCCACCGGCCCGAGCCACCCTCTTAGGCTGAGCGCCATGGCCATCGACGCCCAAACCGGTGAGCGCCGCGAAGCCTCGTCCGCGGCGCAGGGAATCCGACAACGTCCACGACCCGGGCTACGAGATCGTGCCTGCCGGGCAGGTCTACGACGGGCCGGAAGAGGTGCGGGAGTACTTCGCCACCACGCGCACCGCGTTCCCCGACCAGCGCAACGAGCTCGTCGCCCGCCACCACGGCGACGACGCCCGATCGTCGAGTTCGACCTCAAGGGCACGCACGAGGGGCCGCTCGGGGCCTGCAGCCGACCGGGAAACGCGTTCACCTGCCGCTGCGTCTCGTTCTTCCTCTTCGACGATCACCCGGCAGCTCGGCGTCGGGCTCTGACCCTCAGCGGAGCCGGTCCTCGGTCACGCCGGCGTCGCGCAAGGCGGCAGCGCGGTCGCTATAGGCCCGCGCCCACCGGACCTTGTCGCCGCGCAGCCGGAAGTACCACGCGATCGGCACCCGAACCGCGGCGTGGCTCCCGCGACCCTTGACGTCGAGGGCGCCGAAGGCGATCACGCCGCCCGGAACCTCGTGCGCCGAGTCGACGTCGGCGTGGAGGACTCGAAGGTCTCCGCGCTGTCTGCGAACCATGCGCGCAGCCCGTCGTGTCCCCCGGTACGGCCCCTCGGTCTCGGACCGCAGCGGCCACCATTCGGCGTCCTCGGTGAACTGGTCGACGAACGCCTCGACGTCGCCGCGGTTGAAGGCGCTCATCTGCCCGCGTGCGACGTCGAGCAGATCGGCCACGGACGAAGCTCCCCCGCCGGTCCCTACTTGACCGTCAGCGTCCCCTTCATGCCCGCCTGGGCATGGCCGGGGACAGTGCAGAGGAAGGTGTACTTCCCCGGCTTGAGGTCGACCTTGACCGTCGAGGTGCCGCCGCCCTTCACGACCTTGCCCGTTCCCTGTCCCTGGACCGAGATGTCGTGGGGGGTCTGGGACTTGTTCGGCGAGTTGACCGTCAGGGCGCCCGCCGGGGCGGTGGCGTTCTTGAACGTGTACAGCAGCTGGCCGTTCGGGTCGGCCGGGATGGTCAGCGTGCCGTTGGCGGCCTTGGCCAGCGGCTTCTGCTGCGCTTGACCCGCGGTCGCCAGCGCGCCGGTGTCCTTGCCGCCCTTGGCCGCGACGCGCCCCACGTAGGCGGCGACGTCGTGCGCGTTCTGGCCGGTGACCAGCTTGGCCGGCATCCCGCCCGTGCGGTTGGGATAGAGGATCTGCTTGTAGACGATGCCCCGGATCGCGGCCGAGCCGAACCCGTCCTGGCGCGCGCGGGCGAACGCGGCGTCGAGATTCGGCCCGGTCGTGCCCTTGGTGCCCGCCCGCGACAGCACGTGGCAGGAGCCGCACCGCTGGACGAACAGCTGCTTGCCCTTGACCGGATCGGCGTTCGAGTCGCCCCCCTTGGCCGAGCACCCGGCGAGGGCGACCACGAGCGCGGTCGCGCCGACCACGAGGGGGATCCCGGCCAGCAGGCGCATGCGGGCGGGAATGCTAGTCGTCGGGGTGGTCGGGCGAAGCACGACCCTGGCTACGGCGCCGGAAGCGCGTCGAGTTGCCCGTTGGCGGCCGCCAACACGCCGCGAGCGACGCCTTCCCACGAGTAGCGCTCGCGCGCCGCGGCGGCCACGGCCCCCCGCGTTTGCGACCGCAGGTCCGCCGGCGCGCACAGCCACGCGACGAGGCGCTCGGCGATGGCATCGACGACGCGGTCGTCGAGCGGGAACGACAACCACGGCCGCGCCGCCTCGGGCAGGCCCGCCCGCAGGCCCCGCGCCACCTCGGCCAGGCCCGAGTGCTCGGCGCTGACGGGAAGGGCGCCACAGGCCGCCGCCTCGGCGGCCACCATGCCGAACGCCTCCGGAAACGTGCTCGGCACCACCAGCGCCTCGCACGCGGGCAGGAGGCCGGCCAGCTCGTCGTGCTCCAGGCGGCCGGTGAACCGGACGGTCTCGGGGATGCGGGTGGCCGCCCCGCGGTAGGCGGCGTCGTCGCCCGCCCCGTGGAGGAAGGCCCGCAGGCGGTGCAGCGGCGCGCTCAGACGGTCGACGGCCGCGCCATCCGACGTGGCGAGCGCGTCGCCGAGGGCTTGCAGCCGGGCGCGAAACTCCCCGAACCCGACGAAGAGCAGCCGAGCGTCCGGCACCGCCGCGACCACCCTCGGCCATGCCGCCAGCAGCAGGTCGGGCCCCTTGGCCTCGATCAGCTTCCCCACGAAGGCGACGAGCCGGTGACGCCGGGGATCGAGGTCGCGCAGGGCCTGCGCCGCAGCCGGCCCGTCGCGGCTGAAGGAGTCGGGCGCCGACGTGGTCGCCTGCTCGGACGCCAGGCGGTAGCGAAGCGCGGCTAGCGCCGAGGCGGCGTCGTCGGGCGAGCGCGGCTCGAACGCGTCCACGTCGACCCCGGGCGGGCCAAGCCGCGTGCGCGCCGGCAGGTCGGGATCGTCGAGCGCCGCCCACAGCGACTCGGCGGTGTGGCGCGAGCCCACCAGCACCGTCCGGGCCTTGGCCAGGCCCTCGCGCGCGTAGGGCAGGAAGCGCGCGGGATGTGGCTTGACGGTGTACTCGAGCGCCGAGCCGTGAACCTTGGCCGCGTACGGCACGCCGGCGCCGGCGAGCGCGCGCGCCAGGACCACCGGACCCATGACCAGGTGGCCGGCGAGCGCCGCGTCGGGCCGCGCCTGCTCGACCACCTCGCGCACGGCGGCGATGTTGCGGTCCAGATAGGCATCCAGCTGGGCGTCGGTGAGCTCCGGGAAGGGCCGCGCGTCGAACCCCTCGTAGCGGTCGGCGACGTACACGGGCAGGATCTCGCCGATCGGCGGCCGGTAGACGGTCACCCGGACGGGCTCGCGCCGCGCCTCAACGCGCAGGCTGCCGTCCTCCGACGTGCCCACCGCGTCGACCCACGGCAGGTCGAGCGGTCGCCGCTCCTGGCAGAGGAGGTGCACGCGGTGGCCCTGCCGCCGCAGGGCCTCGACCACCGAGGCGGTGTAGACGTTCGATCCGGTGCCCCGGAGCAGGTACCCGTGAAACACCAGGAGGTCCATGCGGCAGCGGAGCGTAGCCGCCGTACGTTCTTGCACCTTTACCGCCGGCCAGGCAGACTGGCACCATGGGCAGGGGGGTCCACTTCACCGCGGTGATCGCGGACGCGGACGCCCGCCGGCGAAGGGCGCTGCGGGATGTCGTCGGCGGCCTCGACGAGGTCGACGCGGTCACGGAGGCGGGCACGGCGTTGGAGGCCGCCCGCCAGGCACGCGACGCGAGCCTGGTCCTCGTCGACTGCTCGCTCCCCGACGCCGACGTGGTCGACGCCATCGCCCTCGTCCGCCGCGCCGCCGGCGGCGTGCCCGTCATCGCCGTCTCGGCCGGCACCGATCCCGAGCTCGTCCGCCGGGCGCTGGATGCCGGGGCGATGTCGTTCCTCTCCCATACCGGCCCGGCGCTGACGGTCAGCGACGCCGTAAGCGGGCGCCCTGCGCGACCGCGGGATGCTCGACCCCGACCTCATTCGGCCCGTCCTGCACCGCTACGCGGAGCTCCTGGAGGAGGCCCGTGCGCGCGACCGGGCGGTGATCGAGAGCCTCGCCGCGGCGATCGAGGCCAAGGACACCGTCACCAGCCGTCACCTGCGCGGGGTCAGCCAGCTCGCGCTCCGGCTGGCCGAGCTCGTCGAGCCGTCGTTTGCCCGGTCCGACGGCTTCCTGTTCGGCTGCCTGCTGCACGACGTCGGCAAGATCGGCGTGCCCGAGCGGATCCTCGCCAAGCCCGGGCCGCTGACCGAGGAGGAGTGGGTGGTCATGCGTACCCATCCGAGCGTCGGCGCCGACGTCATCCGCCCGCTCGGCCTCGACCAGGTGGTCGAGAACGTCGTCCTGCACCACCACGAGCGCTGGGACGGCACCGGCTATCCCAATGGCCAGGCAGGCGAAGCCATCCCGCTCGAGGCGCGGATCTTCGCCGTCTGCGACGCCATGGAGGCGATGATCGCCCCGCGGCCCTACCGCGGCCCGTTGGCGGCGGCGACGGCCTACGGGCGCGTCCTTGCCGCGGCCGGTCGCCAGTTCGATCCGGCCGTCGTCGACGCGCTCGAGAATGGCGTGCGCGAGCAGAGCCTCGGGCTGCTGCGCCAATTGCAGCCCGCCGCTCGCTAGCATTCCGCGCCGCATGAGTGCTCGTCAGAAGTACCGACTGCGCGCGCCGTCGAGCGGTCGCGAGGTGATCATCGAGGCCGAGCCCGACGAGATCTACGTCGACCGCGATAGCGGCGAGGAGCTTCAGGTGGTGGCCAAGCTGCTTCCGCTGGCCCCGTCGGAGTCCGAGCTGCCTTGGTCGGTCGAGAACCTGCGCTTTTGCAACTGGTGCGAGCAGCTGGCGCCCAAGGACCTGAACGACTGCCCGCACTGCGGTCGCCGAATGGCCGCGCTCGAGCGCCTGCCGTAACGGCGCAGGACCGCTGGTCTCGTTGGAGAACACCACGCCCATGCGCCGATTCAGCGAGAGCGGTCGAGCAGGCGGCCGACGCAGGCGGCCAGTCGGGCGACCGCGTTTGGTCTTCGTCGCCATCTGCGTTCTCGCCCTGGGCTCCGGCCTGGGCCTCGGCGCCTGCGGCGACGACAAGGGCTCGAACGACGAGCCGGCCAGCGTGCCCGAGCTGACCGTCCCCGAGTCGACGAACACCGACGTCGGGGCGGCGGCGAGCACGCCCACGACCAGCACTGCCACGACGGACGACTCCGCCTCGTCGTCCGACACCGGCAGCGACGACACCGGCAGCGACGACACCGGCAGCGACGACAGCGCCTCGGGCGGAAGCGGCTCGAGCGACGGCAGCTCCGGTGGCAGCGACGACACCGGCTCGAGCGGGGGCGGAGGCGGTGGCGGCAGCACGCCCGCCAACCAGGGCGGCGGCCAGGCCGCGCCGTCAGACGACTCGAGCGCCGGGTCCGGATCGGGCGGGACGCAGGCCCCGCCGGGCAAGTTCAGCGCCTTCTGCCAGCAGAATCCCGGCGCCTGCTGACCTCTCCCCCGCCACCACCCCGCATCCTCATCCTCACCGCCTCGATCGGCGAGGGCCACGACCTACCGGCACGCCTGCTCGCCGACGCCCTGCGCGAGCGCGGCGCCGCGGTGGCGGTCGCCGACAGCCTGGCGATCTTCGCCTGGCCCGTGCGCGACGCCTTCCTGGAGGGGTCGCCGTTCCACTCCGAGCTCGGCAACCGCCTGTTCGATCTCGAGTACTACATCGGCCAGCGCTTCCCGCCCACGCGCTGGGGCGCCCGCATGCTTTTGACCCTGTTCGGCGGCGGGCGCATGGCACGCTCGCTGCGGGCGGCCGCCCCCGACCTCATCGTCTCGGTCTTCCCCGCGGCCAGCGAGGTGGTCGGCGAGCTCCGCAAGCGCGGCCGCATCGATGTGCCCATCGTCTCGGCCATCACCGACCTCTCGGCGCTGCGCTACTGGGCCCATCCGGGCATCGATGTCCACCTGATCATCCACCCCGAGTCCGAGGAGGAGGTCCGGCGGATCGCCCCGAACACGCGCATCGAGGCCGTCACCGGCCTCTACGAAGACGTGTACCTGCAGCCGCGCGACCGACTCGAGGCGCGCAACGCCCTCGGGCTTCCAGAGGAGCCGCGGATCGTGCTGGTATCGGGCGGCGGCTGGGGCGTGGGCGACCTTCAGGGAGCGATCGACATCGCGCTCGAGCTAGCCGACGTCTTCGTCGTCGCGCTGTGCGGGCGCAACGAGGAGGTCCGCGCCGCCCTGCGCAGTCGCTTCGGGGCCGACGAGCGGGTGCGGATCGAGGGATTCACCACGGTGATGGCCGACTACATGGCTGCCGCCGATGCGCTGGTGCACTCCACTGCCGGGCTGACCGTGCTGGAGGCGATCATGCGCGGCTGCGCCCCGATCTCGTACGGCTGGGGCCGCGCCCACATCCGGGTCAACAACCGCGCCTACGTGCGCCACGGCCTCGCCCAGGTCGCCGCGACGCCGGAGGAGCTGCGCGCGGCGCTCGAGCGGGCGCTGGCTCAGCGCCCCGAGCCCGACCGCTCCTTCGCGGCGCTGCCCTCCGCGGCGTCGGTCGTGCTCGACGCCGTCGGGATGGGCTGAGTCACCCGCGTCGCCACCGGCGGCGTGATGGCACCGGCGGGTGGCAGCTCCCCGCCGGCGTGCAGGTCGCCGACCACCTTCGAGCTGGTGAGCACCGTGGCGCCGGCGGAGACGAGCAGCAGCCCGATGGCGATGACGCCGCCGCGCAGCGGCGTGTCCTGCCAGCGCTCGCCGCCCACGAGCGGCGCCAGCACGACCGGGATGACGATCTGCATCACCAGGATGATCGGGGCCACGCGCGTCGCCGGGCGGCGCTGCAGGGCCGTGGTCTCGCACAGGAACCCGAGCGCGACGGCTCCGCCGGCGCCCAGCGCCCAGGCCAGTGCCGCCAGCGGCCGGCCGATGTGCAGCTCGTCGGTGATGAGCTTGGAGGCGAAGGCGGCCCACGCGTCGGCGGCGCCGGCCGCGAGCACGAGCAGGAAAGCCCCCTTGCGGCGGACCGAGGGGACGAGCCAGGGCAGGACGGTCGCCGCGCCCAACACCGCCAGGGCGACGACGAGGCCCGCGCCGGCGTCGTAGTCGTGGCTCTCGGGCGGCGCCGAGAGCGCAATCGTCGCCACACCCGCGATGACCAGCGCCACCGCCAGCCACTCGCGGGCGCCGACGTGCTCGCCGAGCAGCTTGACCCCGAGCGCGAGCAGCAGGAGCAAGCCGAGCGCAAGCGTGGGCTGCACGACGGTGATCGGCGCGAGCGAGAGCGCCCACAGCTGCAGCGGCCAGCCGGCGATCGTCAGGGTGACCGCGATCACCCAGCGGGGGCGCTGCGCGAGCGTCTTGAGCAGCGAGAAGCGCAGCGCCTGCTCACCCGGCGAGGTCTTGGCCTCGATCGCCTGCAGGGCGTAGCCGGTCTCGTAGCACGCGGCCGCCAGGGCCGCCACCCAGAAGCCCAGGGCCGTCGATCCCGCGATCGCTGCGAACATCAGGGCGTGCGCCTACCGCTCGCGCTCGCCACCGCAACCGCCGCCGTGTGGAGCGCCCCGGCGCTGGCCTGCCACGTCCCGCCGGTGGCCGCGGCGCTCGGCGTGCCGCGTCGGGCCCAAGGCCGGGGCGTCGCGCTGACCTTCGACGACGGTCCCCACATCGACGGGACTCCGGCGGTGCTGGACGTCCTCCAGCGCGCCGGCGCCACGGCGACCTTCTTCCTGGTCGGCGAGCAGGTGCAGCGCAATCCGCGCCTGGCGGCGGAGGTCGGGTCGGCGGGGCACGCCATCGCGCTGCACGGATTCCGCCACCGCAACCAGCTCCGGTTGAGCACCGGCGCGGTTCGCACCGATCTCCAACGGGGCGCGGCGGCCATCGAGGAGGCGACGGGCGTCTCCCCCACCATCTACCGCCCACCCTACGGGATCTTCTCGGCCGGAGGGCTTCGCGAGGTCCGCGGCGCGGGCTACGCCCCGTGGCTGTGGTCGCGGTGGGGGCGTGACTGGCGCGCCGACGCGACGCCGGAGCGAATCGCCGCCAAGGCCACCGAGGATCTGGGACCGGGCGACGTCTTGCTGCTGCACGACGCCGACCACTACAGCGCGGGCGGCTCGCACCGACGCACGGCGGCGGCGGTTCCGCTCATCCTCGAGGCCGCCGCGGAGCTCGGCCTCGCGACCGAGCGTCTCTAGTCGCTACGCCTCGGATTCCCTCTCGACCCCGCGCCGGGAGCGTACCAGGCGCAGCGAGGCCGCGGCCAGCGCGATGCCGAAGCCGGCCCCGGCCAGGCCGAGCAGCACCGTCACGACGTCGGGTCTGGTCAGATCGAAGAGATCTCGCGTGTAGGGAACCAACGTGGCGACGAGGAATGCGCCCGCCACCGCCCAGCAGAGGGTGATGATCGCGCCTCGCCGCATGGGGTCGAGCTTCATGCGCAGCCCGAGGTACAGGGTCACGCCCACGAGGATCGTCACCGCGACCGTTCGCGCGTCGTCCCAGTCCATGCCGACGCGATGCACGGCGACCAGGTAGGAGGCGAGCGCCCCCAGCACGCCCATGAAGAGGCCAGTCGGGAGCGCGAACCGAGCGGCGGCGGCGATCGCGTCCGCCGGGCGGCGCGCGGGCCGCGCCGCGGCGAGCACGAGCGCGGGGACGAGCGCAGGCGCCGGCGCCGGCGCGACCGCCGGGCGGTCGCCGTTGCGGGCCGCGCCGGCCCGGTACCAGTCGATGTAGCGGCGCATCCCCTCCTCGAACGGCGTGCGCGCCTCCCACCCGAGCTCGCGCGACGCGCGCTTGCCGCACACCACCACGCCGCCGAAGTCGGCAGTGCGGGCCTCGGTGTGGACGACGTCGACGTCGCCGACCAGGTCCCGCACGGTGTGGGCGATCTCGCGGATCGAGACGTCGCGGTCCGAGACCAGGTTGTAGACGCGGTTGCGCGCGACCGGGCGCAGCGCGGCGGCGACGCCCTCGGCCAGGTCCTCGACGTACACGAAGCGGCGCGACTGGGTGCCCTCGCCGGCGATCGTCAGCGGCTCGCCCTCGAGCGCCTTGCGCACGAACGCGGGGACCACCGCGGCCGGTCGGGCGCGCGGGCCGTACGGGATCCCGAAGCGCAGGATGGTGAAGTCGAGGTCGTAGAGCTCCGAATAGCTCTTGCAATACATCTCGCCGGCGAGCTTGGTCGCCGTGTACAGGTGGCTCGGCAGGCCGACCGTCGTGTCCTCGTCGACTTCGGCGCCGCAGCCGTCGGAGTAGATCCAGATCGTCGAGGCGTAGACCACGCGGTCGACCCCGACCTGGCGGGCGGCCTCGAGCACGTTGAGCGTGCCGCGCGAGTTCAGCGCCTCGGCCTCGACGGGCTCCTCGGCCACGATGCCGACGTCGGCCGATGCCGCCAGGTGGGCGACCGCGTCGCAGTCGCGCATCGCGTCGCGCAGGTCGTCGACGTCCAGGAGGTCGCCGATGTACGTGTCGATCTCACCGGACGTGTGGTACGGCGACCGGCGCAGGTCGAAGATCCGCGGCTCGTGGCCGACGGCGCGCAGCTTGTCGACGACGTGGGACCCGATGAAACCGGCTCCACCGGTGACGAGCACCCTCACTGGGACGTGACCTCCTCGGGAGGACTGTAATAGAGCGGGACGCACCAGTGGTGCTCCGCCACCCAATCGCTGTTCGGCAGCTCGGAGTGGTGGCCCATGAGGCGGTGACACGGCTGGTCGTAGACCTTCCCAGTCGACCGCTCGATCGGGTCGAACACGATGTACTTGTACAGACCTGACGTCATCCCTGCAGGAAGTTCGAGCCGCGCGGGGTGCAACGGGTCCAGGTGATCGCGCGCGATCGCGTTCTTCCGGGCGACGATCTCGGGCATGCGCTCGGTCTGGACGAGGCCCAGCGCGGCGGTGAACTCGCTCATGCGGAAGTTGAGGCCCTCCACGTCGTAGTCGGGCTTGCCGTAGTTGCGGAAGCCGCGGGCGAAGTCGAGGAGCGCATCGTCGCGGGAGACCAGGACGCCACCCTCTCCGGTGGACACCGTCTTGGTGGCGTAGAACGAGTACACGCCGGCGTCGCCGTAGGCGCCGGGCCGGTGCCCGTTCCAGCCGGCGCCGTGGGAGTGGGCGCAGTCCTCGAGGAGGAAGATGCCGTGATCGCGGCAGAACGCGGCGATCCGCTCGGAGTCGAAGGCGATGTGGCCGCCGACGTGGACGAGGATGGCCGCCCGCGGCCGGTGCTCGAGCGCCTTGCGCTCGAAGTCCTCGAACGACATACACAGGTCGGTGCGATTGCAGTCGACGAACTCCACCGACGCGCCGGCCTTGATCGCCGCGAGCGGCGTGGCCATGAAGGTGTTGGAGGGGCACAGGACGGTCTCGCCGCGCACGCCGGCGAACTCCAGCGCCGCCAGCGCGCCGCCGGCCCACCCCGAGAAGGCAACCGTGCCGAGCCCGTTCCAGGCGCCCCACGCCGCCTCGAACCGGCGCGTCATGTCGCCCTCGGTCCACTGCTGGGAAGCGATCACCTCGTCCCAGAGGGCGTGCAGGCGCGGACGGTCGCGCTCGTCGAAACCGATCCTGAACGTTGAAAACGGCGCCCGCGGCGCCGTGCCCATGTGCGAACTCGGTGTCAAGAGGAGCGCCAGCCTATCAACGGCAAGGTGGGAAAATGGGTGGTACGGGCGCTACCGCAGCGGCCGCCCGGCGGGGGTCCGTGCCGGGCGTCGCGGGGTTCCGCGACGGGCGTAGGTGCGCCGCGCGGCGGGCGATCCGTGGTCGCGGAGCCTGGTCGGCCAAGGACGCGCGTCGGGGAGCGGGAGCTCGAAGCGCGGACCGCTGGGCGAGGGCGGGTCGCTGGAGGGGCCGGTCCCGCCGCCCCCGCCCGGGCCACCGGTGTCGTCGCCGTCGTCGCGCAGGCGGAAGAACCACAGCAGCCAGCCGACCAGCAGCGCCACGTCGAGGACGCGAACTCCGACCATCACAACCCACCCCTGGGTGGTCACCAGGGGATCGTAACCGGAGGATCGCCTGCGAAGCGCGCGTTTGTGGGCGGCCTGCTGGGGCCGTCGGCGGACCGCCGCCAACGTCGCGCTCCGCGCGCCCCCTACGGCGTCGAGATGATCGTCGCCGTGTACGTCAAACGCGCCGTCCGATACAGGCACGGGAACGGCGCCGTGCCCTTCAGCGTCTGCAGTGCGGTCTGGGCCTTGGTGTCGTCGCAGGCGCCCTCGGCGCGATCGGCGCGCCAGCCGTCCTTGCGGTCCTGGCCGACCGCCAGGGTCGGGGCCCACGTGGGGACGGTCAGCGCGATCAGGTCGCCGTTGCGCACGATCAGCGTGCGGTTGAGGGGGAACTGCGCGGTCTGCCCCAGGTAGGGGCTGAGGTCCCACAGCTCGCCCTGGGCGGTGAGCTTGTGCGTCTTCCGGTCCGATCCCAGGCGGAGCACCGAGATCCGCGCCTGCGGGGCGCCCCCGAGGTTGGTGTTGAAGAAGTTGATCTGGTTGTCGTCCGGCTTGGAGAGCTGGAGCGTGAAGGCGACGAGGCGCCCATCGACGGGCGAGACCATCGGGGTCCTGATGTCGCCGATCTTGGCCTGGAAGCCGGTGGTGCGGGATACGGCCAGGCATGGCGAGCCCGGGCAGCTGGGCGCGGGCGGGCTGTCGGTCTTGCCGAGGTCGGTCTGGGTGGCCGCAGCAGGCGCGGCGACGGCAAACGCGCCGATGATCGTGGCAATCGCAACGAGCCTTCTCTGCATCACGAGACTGAACACCCCAGCAGGTGACCCGATTCGGCGGCTTCGCTCCGTTCCCTCCCTAGGGCCATCGCTCGGCGTTCATGGGTGGGGAGGCAGGGTGAAGCCGTGCCAGGCACGGCGAACCTTTGGGACCTAGCCAGGGGCGGCGAGAATGGCCCCGACGCAAAGCGGCGCCCCTGGAGGCGCCGCGTTCGCGTCGGAAAGTGGTCCGACCTAGAGAAGCGTGACGTTGACGGCCTTGGGGCCCTTGTCGCCCTGCTCCTCCTCGTAGGTCACCCGGGTGCCCTCGGCGAGCGAGCGATACCCGTCGCCGTTGATGCCCGAGAAGTGGACGAACAGGTCACGGCCGCCCTCGGCGGGCGTGATGAAGCCGTAGCCCTTGTCGTCGCTGAACCACTTGACGGTGCCGATCGCCATCTGGCAAGAACCTCCACGAAACTCCGGTCTGCGTCTGCGGAGGCTGCTTGTGCAACGACCCGAACGCGACACGATCCAGCCGGCGCAAGCCGGCTCCTACGGGAGGAAACGCTACCAACATGACGGCGCGATCAGCGGGGAGCCGGCGCCGGCCGCTCAGGCGCGAAGCAGCTTTTCGGCCGTGCGCTTGATCGCGTCCATGTCGCCCTGCTCCGGGACCCACGGCAGCTTCAGCGGATCGTCGTCGTAGCGCGGGATCACGTGGACGTGGAAGTGGAAGACGGTCTGCCAGGCGGCGCGGCCGCACGAGTTGAGCAGGTTCACGCCGTCGGCGCCGAGGCGGTCCTTGACGCGGCGGGCCATTGCCCGCGCCGCGTGCATAGTCGCGTCGAGGTCGGCATCGTCGATCACCAGGACGTCCTCGTAGTGCGTCCGCGGGATCACCAGCAGATGGCCGTCGGTCGCCGGCGCGATGTCCATGAACGCGACCGTCCGCTCGTCTTCGGCCACGATCGTCGCGGGCGCCTCACCCGCCGCGATGGCGCAGAACATGCAGTCGTCGCTCACGGCCCGGCAGCGTATCCAAACACGGTCGCCCGGCTGACCGCCTGCGGCGGCCGCCGGCTCGACCGCTCTATTCTGCCGCGCCGATGACCGATGCGCTGGCGCCCCCCACCCACGTGCTGCACGAGATCGTCGAGACCCTGTCGCCGCTGCGGCGCAACCCCGGCTCACAGGGCGAGCGCGAGGCGGCGGAGTGGATCGCCCGCCGCCTACGCGAGGCCGGCGCCGACGCCCGGATCGAGGCTGAGGAAGTCGCGAGCACGTTCTACCTGCCCGTCGGCGTCCACAGCGCACTCAGCGCCGCCGCCGGCGCGGCCTCGCTGCTGGGGGCGCGCCGGCTCGGCGCCCTGGCCGGCGCGGCGGTCGCCGCCGGGCTCTGGGAGGACCTCACCGGCGGAAGCCGGCGCCCGCTGCGGCGGCTGCTGCCCAAGGCGACCGTCCGCAATGTCGTTGCCGAGGCCGGCGATCGCGACGCGGCCCGCACGCTCGTGCTCGTCGCCCATCACGACGCGGCGCGCACCTCGTTCATCTTCGACGACACGCTGCCGCGCGCGTTGATCGACCACTTCCCCGCGGTCGTCGACCGCCTGGACCGCTGGCCGCCGCTGATGGGCCTCGTCTTCCTCGCCCCCGCCCTCGTCGCCGCCGGCAGCCTGGCCGGCCGGCGTGGCATGGTGGCCACGGGGACGGCGATGTCGGCGGCCAGCGCCGCGGTGATGGCCGACATGGGCACGAACGAGGTCGTCCCCGGCGCCAACGACAACCTCAGCGCCGTTGCCGTCCTCGTCCGCATCGCCGAGGCGCTCCGAGACGACCCGGTCGAGAACGTCCGCGTGCTCCTGGTCTCCACCGGCGCCGAGGAAGCCAACCAGGAGGGCATGCTCGCCTTCGCGCGCCGGCACTTCGCCGAGCTTCCGAAGGAGACCACGACGTTCCTCGCGCTCGAGATGCTCGGCTCGGGCGAGCTCGTCGTCGTCGAGGGCGAGGGCTTCCTGCGCATGTACAACTACCCGGAGCCCTTCCGCGACGAGCTTGCCGCCGCCGCCGCCGATGCCGGCGTTCACGTGCGCCGGGGCCTGCGCACGACCTACGCCTCGGACGCGCTCATCCCCCGCCGGGCGGGGTATCAGTGCGGCATGCTCTGTTCGGTCAACGAGTACCTGCTCCCGCGCGAGTACCACAAGCCGACCGACACGCCGGACCGCCTCGACTGGGACTGCGTGGCCGACGGCGCGCGCCTCGTCGAGGCACTCATCCGGCGTTTCGGGTGACCGGCCGCGCCGTCTGGGTCCTGCTCGCGCTCGCGCTGGCCGGCCGCCTCGCCTTCGTCGCGGCAACCCCGGACTATCGGCCGATCCACGACGACTACGACTACGACCGGCTCGCGTGCTCGATGGTGCAGGGCAACGGCTACGCGGCCTACGGTCCGTGGCCGACGAAGCGGAGCTGCGGTGCCCCGGCGCACGATCCGCGGGCGACCGCCTTCCGCGCGCCGCTGTGGCCGGCGACGCTGGCCGGCGTCTATGCCGTCACGGAGCCGTTCACTTCGCACCGCTGGACGGCGGGGCGGATCGCCAACGCGCTGCTGGGAACGGTCGCCGTCGCGCTCATGGGCTTCGTCGCCGGCCGCAGGTGGGGGCGCCGCGTCGGCGTGCTCGCGCTCGCGCTGGGTGCCACCTGCGTGCCGCTGATCGCGATCGGCGGCTCGCTGCTGACCGAGACGCTGTTCACCGTCTGGGTGCTGGCCGCGATCGCGGCGACCGTCGTGGCGGTGGGCTCGCCCCATCGGATGCGCTGGGCGCTGCTGGTCGGCGTGCTGGTGGGCGCAGCGGCGCTGACGCGCACGAACGGCTTCGTGCTCGTGCCGGCGCTGGGCCTGGCGCTGTGGGGACCGTCCCCGCGCAAGGCGTGGCGGGCGCTCGCGCCGGCGGCGGCCATGGTGGCGGTGGCCGCGCTCACGATCGTGCCCTGGACGCTGCGCAACGCGCAGGCCCTCGACGGCTTCGTCCCCGTCTCGACCGAGACCGGCAGCGCCCTGATCGGCACCTACAACGCCACCGTCCAGAGCGCGCCCAACCACCCGCGGACGTGGCACTGGCCGAAGCTCGTCCCCGAGCTCCGGCCACTGCTACGCCACCGGATGCCCGAGCCCGCCCGGCAGCGCCAGCTCGTCGACGCCGCCGTCGAGTACATCGGCGATCACCCGACCGCCCCGTTCGCGACCGTGGCAACCAACGCCGGGCGCTTCTTCGGTCTCGGCGGGCCGGCGTGGTGGCGCTACTCGGCGCGCACCGCCGACGTGCCCGAGTCCGCCGCCGACCTCTCGATGGCCTGGATCGCGCTGGCCGCTCCGTTCGTGCTGATCGGCATCGCGGCCGCGAGCCGCCGCGGGCCCGCGTGGCTGTGGCTGGTGCCGGTGCTGCTCCTGCTTTCGGCGACGGTCGTCGTCGGCGAGATCCGCTTCCGGGCTCCGATCGACCCGTTCCTCGTCCTGCTGGCGGCGCTTGGCGCCGACGCCGTGCTCACCTGGCTCCGGCGGCCTGCAGGTGCCACTTCCCGCCCTCCTTCACGAGCGTCTGCGTCTGGTCGGGGACTCCCGAGCCCTTCGGGAAGCTGATCGTGGCGGTGGCCTTGTCGCCCTTGACCTTGACGTTCTTGATCGTCGTGTCCTTGAACGCCGCGAGCTGCTTGCTGTTCAGGAGGGCCAGGCCCGACTTCAGGGTCTGCTCGCACGACTTGCCGCCGATGGTCTTCTTCGCCGCGGCGGAGAGCAGGTCGCACGCCTTGGCCGCGTCCTTGTCGCCGACCGCGTTGTTGTAGTCCTGCAGCGAGGACTTGACGTCGTCGGAGTCGGACCCTCCGCAGGCCGTGAGGCCGAGCGCCAGCGCTGCGGCGACGGCGAGCGGAAGCGGCTTGGTCAGGAGCATCGCGCGAGTCTACGCGCAAACTCGAGCGCCTCGTCGCGCGTGATCACGTCGCCCGCGAACTGCGCCTCGGCGAGCTGAGACAGCAGCCGACCGACCTCCGGGCCGGCGTCGATGCCGAGCTCGGCGACGAGGTCGTCGCCACGCAGGAGCGGACGCGGACGCTCGGTCCGCCAGCGCAGCGCCTCGGCGAGCAGCTCGCGTGCGAGGACGATGTGGCGGCTGATCGCCTCCTCGGCCTTGCGCCCGCGCGTGGCGAGGCGGTCGGCCACCGAGAGGATGGTGACATCGGCGGCCACCGGGTCGGTGGCGATCAGGTAGCCGTAGATGGCGCGGCGGTCCAACGGCGCCTGGTGGACGAGGAAGCCGAGCCGCAGGTGGTTGCGCGTCAGCGCCGCGACGTGCGCGCGCAGCCGCTCGGAGGCACGTAGGCGACCGAGCACGGCCCGCGCCAGCTCCGCCCCCTCGCGGTCGTGGCCGATGAAGGTCACGCGGCCTTCTGCGGTGACCGCGCGCGTGGCGGGCTTGGCGGCGTCGTGCAGCAGAGCGCCGAAGCGCAGGGCGCGGGCGCGGTCGAGCTCATCGGCCAACGGCTCGGAGAGCAGGCGCGCGACGTCCTCGGCCAGCGGGCCGAACGCCGGCTCGGGGTCGCGCTCGATCGCGATCGCCTGCTCGAGCACGGCCAGCGTGTGCTCGTAGACGTCCAGATGGTGATAGGCGCTCTGCTGCACGCCGCGGAGGGCGTCGAGCTCGGGAAGCACCACGCGGGTGGCGCCGAGGCGGTCCATCTCGTTCAGGCCGCGCAGCGCGCTGCGCGCCCCGACGATCCGCTTGAGCTCGGCGAAGACGCGCTCGGGGGCGACGCGCCCGAGGACCTGCGCGTGGGCGGCCGCGGCCGCGCGCGTCTCCCGGTCGGGCTCGAGATGGAACTCGCAGGCAAGGCGCGCCGCGCGCAGCACCCGCAGCGGGTCGGCCGCGAACGCGTGCGCGCTGACCATGCGCAGGCGGCCGGCGGCGAGGTCCTCCCGGCCCCCGAACGGGTCGATCGGCTCGCCGCCATCGAGCGGCTCCGCGATGGCGTTGACCGTGAAGTCGCGCGCCGCCAGGTCCTCCTCGATGCTCGGGCCGTTGACGGGCAGGAGGTCGACCTGCCAGGCATGGTCATGCGCGACGACCCGCCACACGCCGAACGCGTCCGAGAGCGGAAACGCCGCCGCGCGGGCCAGGCGACCGAGCGCGCGCGCCGCCTCCTTGACCGGACCGTCGACGACGACGTCGAGATCGTCGGTCGGCCGGCCGAGGAGGCGGTCGCGCAGCGCGCCGCCGACGAGCCAGGCGGGCGTGCTCCCGAGCGCCTCCCGAGCGAGCGCGAGCGGGTCGGGGTCAGTCATCGCGGTGATACTCGCGCTCCACGCGTGCGGTCAGCCCGCAGGTGACCTCGTAGTTGATGGTGTCGAGGCGGCGCGCCCACTCCTCCGCCGGCACGCCGTCGCCGATCAGGATTGCCTCGTCGTAGGGACGCACGTCGGTGTCGGGACCGAGGTCAACGGTGATGTTGTCCATGCTGACCGTCCCGGCGAGCGGGTACCGGCCGCCGCGGATGAGGACGTCGGCGTTGTTGGTCAGCCCGCGGCGCACGCCGTCGCCGTAGCCGATCGGGATCGTGGCCAGCTGGGTGGGCTCGCCGGCGGTCCAACGCCGCCCGTAGCCCGCGCTCTGCCCCGGCGCCGCCGGCTTGACCGCCGCTACGTACGACCGCAGCGTCAGCGCCGGCTCGAGTCCCTGCTCGCCGGCGTCGCGCTGGAACGGGTCGAGACCGTAGACGGCCACGCCGCAGCGCACGAGGTCGAAGTGGCTGCGGGGCTCGCGCAGCGTGGCGGCGGAGTTGGCAGCGTGCGCGACGATCGAAGGGTGTCGCGCCTTCGCCTCTACGGCGAACGGGTGAAACGCGGCGAGCTGATCGCCCAGGAACGCGTCGCCTACCTCGTCGGCCGTGGCGAAGTGGGTCATGACGCCCCCGAGCTCGAGCCCCTCGGCCTCGTCGATCGCGGCGACTGCGCGCCGAGCCTCGTCGACGTCGCGGGTGCCCAGCCGGCCCATGCCGGTGTCGAGCTTGACGTGCACGCGCAACCGCCGGCCAGCCAGGATGGGCACGAAGCGCTCGTCCCAGGTGACGACGTCGGCGTGAGCGGCGGCGGCGACGTCGACCTCGGCCGGCGTGAGTGCCCCCATGACCAGCAGCGGCGCGGCGATGCCGACAGCGCGCAGGTGCGCCGCCTCGCTCGCGGCGGCGACCGCGAGCCAGGTCGCACCGCCGGCCAGGGCAGCCTCGGCGCAGGGGGCGGCGCCATGGCCGTACCCGTCCGCCTTGACCACCGCGCACAGCTCCGCGCCGCCGGTGAGCGCGTTGCGCAGCCGCGCGCAGTTGCGCTGCACGGCCGCGAGGTTGACCCGCGCGACGGCGCGCTTCACCCCCGCAGCCACCACGCCACCTCGAACCGCGGGACTGCGGGGCGCGCTCACCGGCGGCGCGGCCCTGTGCGCGGTGGTCAAGGCCGACGGCTACGGGCACGGCGCGGCGCCCGCCGCTCGCGCGGCGCTCGCCGGCGGCGCCACGTGGCTGGCGGTGGCCACGGCCGACGAGGCCGCCG
>Ga0126312_10000880_pt1 | contig 18973 bp, 16 predicted proteins | sample Plot104A_FD_92537 | JGI IMG/M metagenome (GOLD analysis project Ga0126312, IMG submission 92537) | Serpentine soil microbial communities from UC McLaughlin Reserve, CA, USA - Plot104A | ecosystem: Environmental > Terrestrial > Soil > Grasslands | place: USA: UC McLaughlin Reserve, Lake County... | reverse complement strand
GGGCGGGGTCGATCGTCAGCACGATCACCTTGCGGCCGAGGCGGGCCATGCCCGCCGCCACCGCGGCGGAGGTCGTCGTCTTCCCCACCCCGCCCGAGCCGGCGACGACGCACACCTCCTTGCGCTCGAGGAGCCGGGCGACGCTCACAGCCTTGCCGCCAGCAGGTCGAGGTCCGCGCGCTCGAGCTCCGGCCGGAACACGTGGGGGAGCGTCTTGACCGGGGCGGAGACCTCGCGGCGCAGGCGGCGCAGCTCGCGGCGCTGGGCGCGGGCCCGAGCGTGCTCGGCGAGGGCGGCGCGGAGCGCCGCCCTCGCCTCCGGCGAGCCGCGGCCGTCGAGCGCCGCCATCCGCTCGGCCTCCGCCCGGCTGAAGCGCTCGGGGTAGACGCCGTTGACGTAGACGGCGTCGAAGCGGAGCTCCCGCTCCAGCTCGAGCGTCTCGTTCACCGGCATCTCCTCCGCCAGCGCCACCCCCACGTAGCCGGTCGAGCTCCGGTCCGAGAGGAAGCTGTCGATCCTGCCCGCCTGGCGGTGGACGGGCCCCACCCGGGCGACCTCCGAGAAGGTGCGCGGCGCGCGCAGCAGCGCCAGCGCCTGCCCGGTGGCGGGGGCGTCCAGGATCACGAGGTCGTAGGGAGACGCCCTGGCCGTCTTCCGCTGGAGCTGGGCGAGCTCCCACACCTTGCCCATCGTCACGAGCTCGGTGAGCCCCGGCGCCGCCGCGGTCAGGTACTGGAACATGCGGCTGTGGCCGAGCACCCCGGCCAGCGTCCCGGAGCGCAGCTGGTAGCGGAGCCACTCCTCCTTCGCGCGCTCGGGGTTCACCGAGATGTGCCAGAGGCCCACCTCCAGCTCGACCTCCGAGTGTCCCGCCGCCCGCGCGCCGAACAGCTCCGGCATGCGCTCCTGCTCCGCGACCTCGCAGACGATCGTGCGCCTGCCGGCCGCCGCGGCCTTCAGCGCGAGGGCCGCCGAGACGGTGGTCTTGCCGACCCCGCCCTTCCCGGTGACGAACAGAAGCCGCTTCTCGAGCATCAGCGTGAAGGATTCATCATCGCGCGTGCGAATAGGCACTCCGTGACCGTCATCGCCTTTACCAACCAGAAGGGCGGCGTCGCCAAGACGACCACCACGCTGAACCTCGCCGCCGCGTTCGTCGAGAGCGGCATGCGCGTCCTCTGCGTCGACCTCGACCCGCAGGGCAACCTGACCATGAGTCAGGGCATCGACCCCGACACGCTCGAGTCGTCGATGTACGACGTGCTGGTCCACGGGCTCTCGATCCGCGAGGTGATCCGCAAGCGTGAGGTGGACGTGGCATGCTCCTCGATCGACCTCGCCGGCGCCGAGATCGCCATGTCCACGATGATCGGCCGCGAGCGCGCCCTGAAGAAGGGCGTGGCGCCCGTCCTCGAGGACTACGACTACATCTTCATCGACACCCCGCCGAGCCTCGGGCTGCTCACGATCAACGCCCTGACGGCCGCGGACAAGGTGATCGTCCCCGTGCAATGCGAGTATCTCTCCATGCGCGGCCTGATCCAGCTCCAGAACACGCTGGCGATGGTCCGCGAGGAGCTGAACCCGGACATCGAGATCGAGGGCATCCTCCCCACGCTGGTGGACAACCGCACGGTGCACGCCAAGGAGGCCGTCGAGATCCTCGAGGAGAACTTCGGTGACCGCGTTTTCGCCTCACGCATCAACAAGACGGTTCGCTTCGCCGAGGCGCCGGTGAAGGGGATGTCGGTGCTCAAGTACGACCCGGACGGCAAGGCGGCGTACGCCTACCGTCAGCTGGCAAAGGAGGTCCTCGCAAATGGCAATCGGTAAGCGGGCGAGCATGCGTGAGGGCCCCCTGGCGGACCTCTTCCGCAAGACGGATGAGGGCGCCCGCGAGCCGCGCCGGGAGGTGCCCGGCGAGCCGGGCCGGGAAGGACCCGGCGAGCCGCGCCGGGAAGGACCCGGCGAGCCGCGCCGGGAAGGACCCGGCGAGCCGCGCCGGGAGGCGGAGCAGCGACTGCCCGCCGAGCCGGAGCTCCAGCGCCACGCCCAGGAGCGCCGCCTCGAGGAGCGTCGGCGCGCGGAGGAGCAGCAGGCGGCCGAGGCCCGCGCGCGCGATGACGCGGAGCGTCGCGCTCGCGAGCGCCGCGCCGAGGTGGCGGCCCGCCGTCGCGAGGCCGTCGGCGAGCGCCACAGCCGCTACGAGGGCCTGCCGAGCCCGGAGGAGCGCCTGCGGAGCGTCTTCTCCTCGGACATCCCCGAGAACATCATGGAGCGGGGCCCAGCGCCGATCCACCCGGCGCCCGAGCCCGAGCACACGCAGCTCCCCGGCGCGCCGGGCCACCATCGCGAGCCCGTGCTGAGGGTGGTGGGCGTCGGGGGCGCCGGCGTCAACGCGGTCAACCGCATGATCGAGGCGGAGGTCGAGGGCGTCGAGTTCGTGGCCGTCAACACGGACATGCAGTCCCTCGAGCAGTCGGGGGCGCACACGCGCGTGCACATCGGCTCCGAGGCCACCCGCGGCCTCGGCTCCGGCTCGAACCCGGACCTCGGTCGGGCGGCCGCGCTCGAGGAGTTCGACCGGCTGAAGGGCCTGTTGAAGGGCGCCGACATGGTGTTCATCACCGCGGGCGCCGGCGGCGGGACCGGGACCGGGGCGGCGCCGGTGATCGCCCGCATCTCGCGCGAGGTGGGCGCGCTCACGGTGGGCATCGTCACGAAGCCGTTCCAGTTCGAGGGCGCGAAGCGCGGCGACCAGGCGGAGCGCGGCATCGAGGAGCTGGGGCGCGAGGTGGACACGCTGATCGTGATCCCGAACGCGCGCCTCCTCTCGGTGCTCGACAAGCAGACCTCGATGGTCGACGCCTTCCGGGTGGCCGACGACGTGCTGCGCCAGGGCGTGCAGGGCGTCTCCGACCTGATCACCCTGCCCGGCCTGATCAACCTGGACTTCGCCGACGTGCGCACGATCATGTGCGACGCCGGGCCGGCGCTGCTCGGGATCGGCATGGGCGCGGGTGACGGGCGCACGATGGAGGCGGCGCAGCACGCGCTCGACTCGCCGCTGCTCGAGACCTCGATCGAGGGCGCACGCTCGATCCTGCTCTCGATCACCGGCGGGCACGATCTCTCGCTCTGGGAGGTCAACGAGGCCGCCAAGGCGGTGGCGGAGGCGGCACACCCCGACGCCAACATCATCTTCGGCGCGATGGTCGACGAGAAGGTGGTCGACCAGGTGTGGGTGACGGTGGTGGCCACGGGCTACGGCGATGCGTCCCGGCGGCGCTCCCGCCCGAGCATCGAGGCCGATCACGAGCCTCGGGTGCGCCGCGGGAGGCTCGCGAGGAACGGCGCACTCGGCGACATCGACGTGCCTGAGTTCATTCCCCGGGGCTAGGCTCGCCACATGCAAGGGGTGGTCGCAGCCGGCCATCCGGTGACCGCCGAGGCGGGCGCCGAGGCGCTCAGCGCGGGCGGCAACGCGGTCGACGCCGCGGTCGCGGCGGTGCTCATGTCGTTCGTGGCCGAGTCCCCGCTGACCGGTCCCGGGGCGGGCGGCTTCATGCTCGTGCACACCGCAGGCGGTGAGAACCACATGCTCGACTTCTTCGTCGCGGCGCCCGGCAAAGGCCTCGACGCGCGCGAGCCCGCCGAGCTCATGCCGATCGACGTGACCTTCGCCGAGGGCGCCGTACAGCGCTTCAACGTAGGCCCCTCCTCGAACGGCGCCTACGGAACGACGCTGGGGTTGGCTGAGGCGCTTCGGCGCTTCGGCACCCTTCCCCTGGCCGACCTCTGCTCGGGGCCCGCCAAGGCGGCCCGCCAGGGGGTCGAGGTCACGGCGATGCAGGGCTTCCTGTTCACGATCCTGGCGCCGATCTTCTACTCGACCCCGGAGGCGACGGCGATCTACGCCCCCGAGGACCGGTTGCTCCGCGAGGGCGACATCATCCGCCTCCCCGAGCTGGGGGACCTCATCGAGCGACTGGGCGCCGAGGGCCCGGGCTTCCTGTACGAGGGCGACGTCGCCCGCGAGGTGAGCGCCTGGGTCCGCGAGCGCGGGGGGCTCCTGACCGAGGAGGATCTGGCCAGCTACGCGGTGATCGAGCGCGAGCCGGCCCACGTGCGCTACCGCGGCCGTGAGGTGCTCACGAACCCTCCGCCGTCATCTGGCGGCATCCTGATCGCGGACGCGCTCGGGATCCTCGAGCGAATGGGCCGACCGGCCGACCTCGAGACCCTGGCGGAGGTGATCGCCTCCACCAACCGCGCCCGCGACGAGGAGTTCCTCGAGGGCCTCGCCTCGGAGGGCTACCTCGAGCGCTTCCTCGCGGCCGAGGCCCTCGAGCGCGTGGCCGGCGAGGTGCGCTCGCGGCTCGGCTCGACCACCCACATCGCCGTGATGGACGGCCAGGGCGGCTGCGCCACCGTCACCTGCTCGAACGGCTCGTGCTCGGGGGTGGTCGTGCCCGGCACCGGGGTGCACCTCAACAACATGCTCGGGGAGCAGGACCTGAACCCGCTGGGCTACCACCGTCACGAGCCTGGCTGGCGCGTGCCGAGCATGATGGCCCCGACCGTCGTGCTGCGTGAAGAGCGCCCCGAGGTGGCGCTCGGCTCGGCCGGGTCGAACCGCATCCGCTCGGCGATCCTTCAGACGATCCTCGCCGTCGTGGACGACGGCCTCGCCGCCGAGGAGGCGGTCCGCCGCCCGCGCGTGCACGTGGAGGACGACGAGGTGGAGGCGGAGCCGGGCATCGACCCGGCCGCGCTCGAGCGGCTCGAGCGCCGCGGCTGGTCGGTGCGCCGCTTCGCCGAGCAGAACCTCTACTTCGGCGGGGTGCAGGCGGTGGCGAGGAACGCCCAGACCGGCGAGCTCACGGGCGGCGGCGACCCGCGGCGCGGCGGAGCGGCCGTCGTCGTGGCGTAGGTCGACCGTTCGTCCAGCCGGGTCCGCCCATCGCTCGACCGGTCGGCCGATGACGGCTTCGGCTCCGCCCCCCATCCTGGGCGCCATGACGCCACCACCGAAGCCGAGAGCGAAAAGCGCGCACTTTGCGGTAGTTGTTGCCGCGGGCGGGTTGTAGGACGGGAGGCCGGCGCCAAGCTACGCCGAGCAGCCGCGATGCCCCCGCGACTATCACCGCTCGACGGATCGTTCCTGCGCGCGGAGACCCGCAACGCGCACATGCACGTCGCGTGGGTGGGCCTGTTCGATCTGCCTGCCGAGCGCGATGCGATCGGGCTTGCCGAGTTGCGAGCGGCGATCGGGGAGCGCCTCCCACGCGTGCCGCGCTTCCGCCAGCGGCTCGCGTTCCCGCCGCCCGGCTTCGGCGAGCCGTTCTGGGTCGACGACCCCGACTTCGACGTCCGCCAGCACGTGACGGCACTCACCGAGCCCGGCGAGGCGGTGACGCTCGCGAGCTTCGGGACCCTCACCGACGCGTTGCTCTCGGAGCCGCTCGACCGCCGCCGGCCGCTGTGGCACATCTACCTGGTTCCCCTTCTCGAGGATGGGCGAGCCGGCCTGGTCGGCAAGCTGCACCACGCCATGGTGGACGGAGTGTCGGTGGTGGAGCTCGGGTTGCTCCTGTTCGACGGCGCGGGGCCTCCGGGTGAAGAGCCCGGGTGGTCGCCGCCGGGCGCGCCGGGTCAGGCGCAGCTGGCGGTCGAGGCGGTGGCTGCCAGCGCGGGCTGGTCGCTGCGCGCGGCGCGGGCCGCGGCGGCTCTGGCGGCCCGCCCGCGTCGGGGAGCGGTACGGGTCGCCGAGTCGCTCACGCGGGCGCTGACCGCCGTTCGGGAGGACCTGCTCCGCCCCGCCTCTCCCTCCTCCGGGCTGAATCCCTCGATTGGCCCGGAGCGAACCCTCGTGCGCCACTCGCAGCCCCTCGAGCCGCTCCAAGCGGTGAGGCGCGCGGCGGGAGTCACGCTGAACGACGCCTGCCTCGCGGTGGTGTGCGGCGCGCTGCGGGCGATGGCGGAGCGGGACGGCCGGGAGCCGCTGCCGTTGAAGGCGATGATCCCGGTCAACCTCCGCGAAGAGGACGAGCTCGAGAGCGCCGGGAACCGCATCTCGTTCGTGTTCGTAGAGCTGCCGCTCGAGGTCGCCGATCCCCGCGAGAGGCTCGACCGGGTGCACCGCGAGACCGTGGCCTTCAAGCGGGCCGGTCGGCCGGCCGGGGCGGAGACGGTGATGAGGGCGCTCGGCTTGCTGCCGGGGCCGTTGAAGGACCGCGCGGCACGGCTCGCCGGGAGCGCTCGCGTCTTCAACGTGGCGTTGTCGAACATCCCGGGCCCGAGCGAGCGCGTGAGCATGCGCGGCGCGCCAATGGTGGAGGCCTACCCGGTGGTGCCGCTGTCGGAGGACCACGCCCTGTCGGTGGGAATGTTCAGCTACTCGGGGCGGCTCTTCTACGGGCTCTACGCCGACCCCAAGGCGCTGCCCGAGGTAGCGGAGCTGCCGGGCGCGCTCGACGCGTCGCTCTTGTCGCTCGGCTACGCCTTCCGCGAGCCGGGCTCGGCCCGGCCCGAGCCCGCCCTCCTCTAGCCGCGCCCTCGCGCCGCGGCCAAGCGCGCGGATGATCTGGGCGTGAGGGAGGACACGTGGCCGGCCCCGCCCTGGGACCGGCCCTCGTGCGCGGGGCGCCGGGTATGGCGGTCCCAAGCTCTCGGCAGGCCCTCGTGCGCGGGGCGCCGGGCTCGGCGTTCCTACCCTCTGGGCCGGCCGTTCGACCGCGCGCGCTCGGCGGCGAGCTCGGCCTTGTCGAGCCGTTCCATGGCGGCGTCGAACAGCTCCGCCAGGCGCTCGAGGCGGCGCTCCTCCGAGCGCAGCTCGAGCAGCCCCTGCTTGGCCTCGAGGGCCACGTCGAGCGTGGCGGCCATGCCGTAGGCGTCGAGCTCGGCGAGCCCGTCCTCGTCTGGGCGCGTGTCCGTGACGCGCTCGACGAGCTCCGCGTAGCGGTGGCGGGCCTGCTCGCCGGCGTCGGCGACGGGCTCGTCGCCGTCGTCGGGCAGCAGCTCGACGTCGCCCGCCGGGTAGGGAAGGTCCCCGATGCGGCGGAGCAGGCGAAAGGCGCCGGCGCCCTCCACGAGCACGTTCATGCGGCCGTCCTCCATGCGCTCGAGCAGCTGGGTCACGCGTGCGGCGCAGCCGACGTCGCGGAGGCCGTCGTCCGAGAGCCAGACGATGCCGAACTCGCTCTCCCGCTCGAGGCACTCGCCGATCATCAGCTTGTAGCGCTCTTCGAAGATGTGCAGCGGCACGACCTCGCCGGGCAGAAGAACGAGGCCGAGCGGGAAGAGCGGGAAGCGCTCGATGACCTCTGGCACGGGGCCTAGGCTAGCTGGGTGCCCCTACGCGATTCCCTCGCCGCCGTCGAGCCCTACCGGCCGCAGCGGCCGATGCGCGAGCTGCAGGCCGAGCTCGGGCTCGAGCGGATCGTCAAGCTCGCCTCCAACGAGGGCGCGTTCGGCCCGCTGCCCGCGGCCGTCGCGGCGTTCGAGGCGGCGGTGCGCGACCTCAACCGCTACCCAGACGGCGGCGGGCTGCGGCTGCGCGAGGCCCTGGCCGAGCGCCACGGGCTGCCCGTGGAGCAGGTGGTGCTCGGGAACGGCGCCGACGAGCTGATCCGGCTGTGTGCGGTCGCCACGCTCGACCCGGGTCACCGGGCCGCCTGCTTCTGGCCCTCGTTCCCGAGCTACCTGGCCGCCGCCGCGTGCTCCGGCGCGGCGGCCGTGCGGGCGCCCGCCGGCGACCTCGACGCGCTGCTCGCGAGCGGGGCGAAGCTCGTCTACATCGCCAACCCGAACAACCCCACCGGCGCGCTCGTCGAGCGCGCCGAGGTGCGCCGCTTCCTCGACGCTCTCCCCGGCGACGCGCTGTGCGTACTCGATGAGGCGTACGCCGAATACGCGGAGCCCGAGCCCGAGGGGCCGGCGCTCGTGCGCGAGGGACGGCCCGGGCTGGCCGTGCTGCGCACCTTCTCGAAGATCTACGGGCTGGCCGCGCTGCGGGTCGGCTACGCGCTCGCCTCGCCCGACGTGGCCGACGCGCTCGACCGGGTGCGGCCGGTGTTCAACGTCAACCAGCCCGCGCAGGAGGCTGCGCTCGCCTCGCTCCACGAGCGGGAGGCGGTGGAGCTGCGGGTCCACCACGCGCGCGGAGCGCGGGAGCTGCTCTACGAGACGCTCCTCGGGGCGAGCCTCGGCGCCAGGCCATCGCAGGCGAACTTCGTCTATGCGGACTGCGCGCGCGAGGGGCGCCCCGACGGGGGTCAGCCCGCACCGGGCGAGCGGCTCGCCGCCCGCCTGCTGCGGGAGGGGTTCATCGTGCGGGCCCTCACGGGCTTCGGCGCGCCGGAGGCGATACGCGTCACGGTGGGCACGGACGAGGAGAACGCGCTGTTCGCCGACGCGCTCGGGCGGGCGTTGCGCTGAGGCCGGCGGTCCTTTCCTCAAGGCTTGCGGAGTTCGAGCCGATGGGGCTAGCGATGAGCACAGAAGTCACAAACGGCACCCCGGAGATAGTCCTCGAGCTGACCCTGGCCGAGGCGCAGGGGCTCAAGTCCTGGCTCTTGAAGCCGGTGGCCGACGGCTCCGCGGCGATCGAGGACGAGGACGTCAAGGCCGTGATGATGAAGCTCGGCGGGTCACTCGACTACATCGAGGGCGTCGCGAGCGTTCGCCACGAGCTGGCCTCGGCGGGCTTCGAGACCGCGACGCTGAGCGACGCGCAGGTCGCCGAGCTGGGCCGCCGGATCTCCGAGGCCCCGCTCCGACGCGCGAACGCCTGAGTCGAAGGCCCCAGCTACCGTCGTCTCGATGTCCGAGACGGCAGCCGGCCCTGCGCACGTCGCCACCGTCTCCTTCCTTGCCTCGCGGGTCGCGCCGACGGGCGGGTTCTGGATCGCGCTCGCCGGCGGCACCGCTCTGGCCCGCGTGGCGGAGCGGCGCGGGCTGCGGGAGGGCTTCGGCGCGAGCGTCGCCGCGATGCTCGAGACGGTGGCCATCATCGGTCCGGCGCGCTTCGGCGTGCCGCTGACCCAGGCGCTGAGCGCCCCGGTGCTGGGCCGCTTCGAGGCGCGCTCGGTTCGATTCCTGGCCCAGTTCCTGGCCTGCGCGGCGATCCGCCTGGCCCACAACACGCTCACCACCGCGTTCTTCATCTGGGTGATCACGGGCGGGCTCGACGCCTACGCGGGCACCTACGACGCGCTCGCCCGCCGCGTGGGCATCGAGGAGCTCGGCGACGGCGGCGCGCTGGTCCTTACCGCCGCCGGACTGCTCGGCTGGGCGGCGTTCGCGAGCGCGGTGCAGGTCGCGGTGTACCGCCGAGGGCTGCGGCGCTGGCCCGACGAGCCGCGCGCCCGAGCCACACCCGCCCCGGAGCCCGCTCGCCCCGCGCGCGCGCCGGCGCGGTTCGACCCACGCGCGATCGTCCTCGCCGCGGCGATCGCCTTCGCGCTCCTGCTCGCGAGCACGAGCTGGTCCCCGCTCGCGGCGGTGGCCGCGTGGCTCGGCGTGGCCTGGGCCGTGGCGCGCCCCGAGCGCGAGGGCGTGGCCACGGGGCTGGTGCTGGCGGCCGCGCTCTCCGCCGGCGCGCTGGCGTTCGGGCTGGGCGGCGGGCTGGGGCTCGACGTGGCCCTCCGGCGTGCCGCCCGCGCGGCGCTGCTGGTGCTCGTGGCCACCTGGCTGCGTGCGGCGGCGCGGGCCGAGGGCCTGCGCGAGGTGGCCCGCCGCGCCCTGGGGCGCTTGCGCCGGGTGCCCGCGGCGCCGGAGGCCGCCCGCGTGCTCGACCGGATCGGCTCCGAGCGGCGGCTCGCCGCCGCGGGGCGCGCGCTGTTCGACTCGCTCGGGGCCGTCCCCAAGCGCCCCCTGCCGGTGGCGGACGCGGTGCTCGGCTGGGTGGCGCGCGAGGCGGCGGGCTTCCGCGTCGCCGCGCCGCGGCCTCCGTCGACGCTCCGCGCCCGCGCCGCGGACGCGGCGCTGCTGGCCGCGGCGGCGCTGCCGACGCTGGCGCTCGCCGTGTAGCGCGCTCGTCTCGAAGTCGCGGGACCGTCGCGAAGTCGCGGAACCGTCGGCGAAGTCGCGGAACCGTCGCGAAGGCGCGAAACCGTCGCGAATCGCCGCGCTGTCCTATCCAGTCGGGCCAGGAGCCGTGCAAGACAGCACAGCGGACCGCGGTTCCCCCATTAGGTGCCTCCCGAGACGGAGGGGTGTATCGGCGCTCGGGCCGACACGAGCAGGTTGTAGAAGAGCGCCGCGGGCAGCCGGGGCTCGAGCAGGGCGCGATCCACCGCTTGAAGCGCCAGGTAGCCGCGGTGGGCGTACTGTCGCCAGACCCAGGGGACCTCGGACGGGTCCGCCGTCGCCTCGAGCGCGCGGTTCGCCCAGCCGAACAGGCTCGCCGCGAGCTCCTCGCCCCCGACGCGGACCGACTCGAATCCGGCGCCGCGGGCCAGAGCCGCGAGCTCGCCGGGCGTGAAGGCGTGCACGTCCACGAGCCGTTCCAACCGGCCCTCCTCGTTCGCCTCGTGGTGGCCGTTGCGGCGCTCGCCGGCGCGCATCAGCGCCCGCCAGACGGGCGCCACGGCGTGTGCCCCGCGCTTAGGCAGCGAGGCGAGCCGGTCGCCGTAGCGGGAGGGCTCGCCGCAGAAGGCGATCGCCCCGCCAGGTCGCAGCACGCGGCGGAACTCGCGGAAGGCGGCTTCCAGGTCGGGCAGGTGGTGGAGCACGGCGTGGCCGACCACGAGATCGAAGCTCCCGTCCTCGAACGGGAGCTCCGCCGCCTCGCAGCGGGCGGTCTCGACCCGCAGGCCGAGCCTGGCGGCCGAGCACTCGAGCCCGCGCAGCATGCCCGCCGAGATGTCGCTGGCCACGGCCTCGCGCAGAACCCCGGCGCCCACCAGGTTGAGGCTGAAGTAGCCGGTGCCGGCCCCGATCTCGAGCGCACGGTCGAAGACTCCGGGCTCGCGGCCGAGCGCCTTGCGCAGCTTGCCGATCACCTGGGTCCGCCCCGTCTCCCCGTATGAGATTCCCCACTTGTCGTCGTAGTGAGCCGCGGCGAGGTCGTGGTAGCGCACGTTCGCGGCGCGGATCGCGTCGGGGGCGCGCATCGCGGCGAAGCCTAGACTTCCGCCGCCGTGGACGCGACGGTGCAGCGCGATCAGCCGGCCGGGGTGCCGCCGCTCCGCCTCACTGGCGAGCGCACGCTCCCCGACGTGCCGGCGGAGAACTACTGGTTTCGTCGCCACCAGGCCGTCTACCGTTGGATCGCCGGCCGCTGCGGCGGCCTCGATGTGGTGGACATGGCCTGCGGCGAGGGCTACGGGACGGCCGAGCTCTCCCGCCGCGCGGCGCGCGTGACGGGCGTCGACGCTAATCCGGAGGCGCTCGAGCACGCGCGGCTCAAGTACACCCGTCCCGGCATCCGCTTCGCGCGCGAGCTGGTCGAGACCTATGACGAGCCGTGCGACGCGATGGTCTTCCTCCAGACGATCGAGCATCTCGAGGACCCGGAGGGGGTGCTGCGCCGCTTCCGCGAGCTCGCGGGCGTCGCGGTCTACGTCTCGACGCCGAACGTCCTGACCCTCGCCCCGCGGGGGGCCGAGCGCTCCGACAACCCCTGGCACGTGCGCGAGTACCGCCCGGAGGAGTTTCGGGAGCTGTGCGAGCGGGTCTTCGAGCGGGTCGAGCTGCTCGGCCTGTTTCACGCCCGGAAGCTCCGCGCGCACGAGGTCGCCCTGAAAGCGGGCTGGGACCGGGTCCACCCCGCGCTCGGCCTCACCGATCGCTTCTACGGCTGGTTCACGCCCGCGATCGCCACGGGCGACTTCTCGCTCCGGCGGGGATCGCTCGACCGCGCGCTGGACCTCCTGGCCGTGCTTCGATGAGGCGCGGCGCGCTCGCGCTCGTCCTTCACTCCCACATGCCCTACGTGGAGGGGTTTGGGACCTGGCCCTTCGGCGAGGAGTGGCTGTGGGAGGCGGTGGCCACCGTCTATCTGCCGCTCCTCGAGCTGCTCGACGGCGCTCCCGTGACGCTCGGGCTGACGCCCGTGCTGTGCGACCAGCTCGAGGCGATGGACGGGGAGGCGGGCGAGCGCTTCCTCCGCTTCCTGCGCGACGTGCGGGCCCCGATCCACGCGGACGACGCGCGCGGCCTCGAGGAGGAGGGAGCACCGGAGCTGGCGGCAGAGCTCCGCCGCGCCGCCGGCGACTACGCCCGCGCCGGGGAGGGCTTCGGCCGGGGCGGGCTCCTCGGTCGGCTCGCGGCCCTCGAGCGCGTCGAGCTGTGGACGTCGGCCGCCACGCACGCCCTGCTGCCGATGCTCGCCACCGACGCCGGCCTGCGGCTCCAGGTGGGCACGGGCATCACCGCTCACGAGCGCCGCTTCGGCTCCTTCGGCGGCGGCTTCTGGCTCCCCGAGTGCGCGTACGAACCCGGGCTCGAGCGCGAGCTGCACGACCACGGGGTGCGTGCCTTCTGCGTCGACCAGACCGGCGTCTACGGGCGCGGGGCCCCGGAGCACCTGGAGCCGGTGGCCACGCAGGCGGGGCCCGTGGCCGTGCCGATCGACTGGCGGACGATCGAGCTCGTCTGGAACGAGGAGCGCGGCTACCCGGGGCACCCCGAGTACCGCGACTACCACCGCCGCACCGTGCACGACTTGAAGCCCTGGAACAACGGCGGCGGGGGCTACGACCACGAGGCGGCGCTCGCCGTGGCGCGCGAGCACGCGCGCGACTTCGTGCAGCGAGCCGAAGAGCGCCTGGCGGGCGGGGGCCTACTGACGTGCGCCCTCGACACCGAGCTGCTCGGCCACTGGTGGTACGAGGGCCCGGCCTGGCTGGCCGCGGTGCTCGAGGAGGCGCCCGCCGCCGGCCTCGAGCTGGTCACGATCGGCGAGGGCCTCGCGCGGGTGGAGCCCGTGGAGCGTGAGCTCCGGGCGTCCAGCTGGGGCATCGCCAAGGACCTCTCGACCTGGGACTCGCCGGCCGTGGCGGAGATGGTCTTCACGGCGCGCCGGGCGGAGCTCCGGACGGTGGCGGCCGCCGCCCGCAGCGCCCCGGTGGAGCGCGCGGCGCGCGAGCTCTTGGCGCTCCAGGCGAGCGACTGGACGTTCCTCGTGACGCGCGAGCTGGCCGCCGACTACCCGCGAGAGCGGATGGCCGCGCACGCCGCAGCCCTCGAGCGGGCTCTGGCACACTCCGCGGACCCGGCGCTCCGAGGCCTCGCGCCCCACCTCGACCTAGCCGCCCTGTGCGCGCCCTGATCCTCTCCTGGGAGTATCCCCCGCTCATAGAGGGCGGCCTCGCCCGCCACGTGCGCAAGCTCGCCGAGGGCCTGGCCGCCCGGGACGTGGAGGTCCACGTGCTGGCCCGGGGGCTCGAGGAGTCGCCGCCCGAGGAGGAGGTCGACGGGGTGCTCGTGCACCGCGTGCGCGAGCCGGAGCGGCCCCGCGAGCTCGGCGAGTTCGTGACCTGGATCGAGCACATGAACGCGGACATGCTGGCGGCCGGCGTTGAGGTCGGGGACCGGCACGCCTTCGACGTCGTGCACGGCCACGACTGGCTCGTGGCGGTGGCCGGAGACCATCTGGCGAAGCGCTTCCGCGCCCCGCTCGTGGTCACGATCCACGCCACGGAGTACGGCCGCCACCAGGGCTGGGTGGAGACGCACCCGCAGTCCTACATCCATGGGGTCGAGCGCTGGATGGCGAACCGTGCCGAGCGCGTCGTCACCTGCTCGGCCTACATGCGCGAGCACGTGGCCGACGTCTACGGACTCGACGAAGGCGCGATCTCCGTCGTCCCGAACGGCATCGACCCCTCGGAGCTGGTGCCCGTGGACGACCTCGAGACGCTCCGGGCGCGCTTCGCCCAGCCGACCGACAAGCTCGTGCTGCTGGTTGGCCGGCTCGTCTACGAGAAGGGCTTCCAGTTCGCGCTCGAGGCGCTGCCCGCCCTGATCGAGCGGCTCGGCCGGGTGCGCTTCCTCGTCGCCGGCAGCGGGACCGCCGAGCAGCAGCTACGTGAGCAGGCAAGGGAGCTCGGGCTGGACGGGCGCGGGAACTTCCTCGGCTGGATCGGCGACGACGTGCTCCACTCGCTCTACCGGATCGCCGACCTCACCGTCGTGCCCTCCATCTACGAGCCCTTCGGCCTCGTCGCCCTCGAGGCGATGGCCTCCGGCTGCCCCTGCCTCGTGGCCGACACCGGGGGCCTGCGAGAGGTCGTGCCGCACGAGGACGTGGGCCTGCGCTTCCGCTCGCGCGACCCCGAGTCGCTCGCCGCGATGGCGGAGCGGCTCCTCACCGACGGTGCCCTGCGGGAGCGGCTCGTCGCCGAAGCCTCGGAGCACGTGCTCGGGTTCGACTGGGGCGACATCGCCCGCCAGACGTCCGCGATCTACGACGAGGTGGTGGAGGCGCGCGTCCGGCCCTAGTCTGGGCCGCGCATGGTCGCTGCCCCGCCGCCGCCCGCGCCGGTCGTGAAGCTCGACGTGCCCCGCTATGCGAGCGATCGCTCGCTGGGGCGGGCCCTGCGCGTCCGCTTCGGCGGGGGCGCCCTGCGCTACACGCTCCAGGTGCGACGCAACACGAACGTCTCGACCCGCTGGCGGACGGTGGTGCGAAGCACGACGCGCACGAGGGCGGTGTTCGTGGGCGAGCTCGGCGAGAGCTACCTGTTCCGGCTGCGGGGGCGGGACGCGAGCGGCCGGCTCAGCGGCTTCGACTACGACGTCGGCACCGTGCCCCTCGACGACCCGTTTCCCTTCGGGCGCAGGATCGTGCGCCGGGCGGCGTGGGGCAGGCGGCTCGTCCGGCTGACGGGCCCGTCGGCGGTGACGGTCATGGGCTCGCGGCTCGCGCTGATAGCTCGCCGAGCTCCCCGCGGCGCGGTGCTGCGCGTCGGCGTGGACGGCCGGGGAGAGCGAGTCTCCCTTCGCGGGCGCAACCGCTTCCGCAAGGTCGTGTTCCGCTCGATACTGATGCGGCCCGGTCTCCACCGCTTCCGCGTCGAGGCCCTGACCGGGGGGTTCGCTGACCTCGACGCGCTGGCGGTGGAGACGGGGCCGACCGCTCCCTAGGCCTTCGCGGGCTCGTGCGCGGGCTCGCGCCCCACGCGTGGGAGCCAACGCAGGGAGCGGGGCAGGTACCAGTTCCAGTCGCCGAGCAGCTTCATGGCCGCCGGCAGCAGGACGGCCCGGACGATCGTCGCGTCGATCAGGACCGCGGCCGCCAGCCCCACGCCGAACTCCTTGAACTCGAGCGCGGTCAGGGTGGCGAAGATCCCGAACACGGCCACCATCACGATCGCCGCTGCGCTGACCACGGAGGCCGTGGTCTTGATCCCGTGGCTCACCGCGTCCGTCGTGGACATGCCGTTGTCGTAGGCCTCGCGGATCCGCGTGAGGATGAACACGTGGTAGTCCATGGAGAGCCCGAAAAGGACCACGAACAGGAACAGGGGCAGCCAGGCCGTCACCGCGCCGTTCGACCGGAAGCCGAGCAGGGACTCGAAGTGGCCCTCCTGGAAGATGAAGGTCACGAGCCCGTACGCGGCGCCCACCGACAGCAGGTTGAGCACGATGGCCTTGATCGGAATCACGATGGACCGGAAGGTCACCAGCAGCAGCAGGAAGGCGAGCCCTAGCACGAAGGCGAACACGATCGGCACGCGCTCCTTCATCAGGTCGTTGAAGTCCTTCGAGCCGGCCGTGTAGCCGGTCACGTTCGCCGTCGCCACCGAGCCGACCGTGCTCGGCACGAGCTCGTCGCGCAGCTCGGCCAGCGCGGCGTTCGACCGCGAGTCGGTTCCGTCGCCCGCCAGCGGGATGTCGACGATCTCGACCGTGTGGCTCGGGTTGACGTCTGTACTCACCGGCTGCTTGAAGAGGTCGCCGTGCTTGGTGGCCTCGGTACGCAGCTCGGAGATCGACCGCTGCACAGCCGGGTCGCGGACGTCCTTCGCCTGGACAACCACGCTCGCGGGCAGCGGCCCGCCGGGGAAGGCGGCCTGGATGCGGTCGTAGGTCTTCATAACCGACAGCGAGCGGGGCAGGGTGTCAACGCCCGACACCGCCGTGTGGATCCCGAAGGTGGGGATGGCGAGCGTGACGAGCACGGCCAGGGCGATGCCGCCCGAGAGGAGCGGTCGCCGCAGCACCCTGTCGAGCAGCGCCGACCATAGGCGCGGCTCGCGCGCCGCGCGCTGCTCCGGGCTAGTGAGGAAGGGGACGCGACCCTTGTTGACCCTGTCACCCAGCTTGGCGAGCACGGCCGGCAGCACCGTGAGAGAACCCACCACGGCGATCGCCACGACCAGCATCGTGCCGGTGGCGAACGAGGTGAACGTGGAGGCGCCCGCGAGGTACATCCCGGCCATGGCGATCAGGACCGTCAGGCCGGAGACGAGCACCGCGCGTCCGGACGTGGCCGCGGCCGCCTCTAGCGCGGCTTCCTCGCTCGCGCCGCGGGCTCGCTCCTCGCGCTCACGGCGCAGGTAGAACATCGAGTAGTCGACCCCCACGGCCAGCCCGATCAAGAGCACCACGGAGCTGATCGACTCGTCCACCGCCGCCAGGTGACTCAGCGGGCCGATCAGGCCGATGGCCGCGGCCACGGCGGAGATGGCCAGGAGCAGCGGGACGCCGGCCGCGACCACCGCGCCGAAGGCCAGCAGCAGGATGACCAGCGTGATCGGCAGCGAGGTGATCTCGGCCTTCTTGAAGTCGTCCTCGAATAGCTTCGAGAGGGCCTTGTCCGCGCTCGCGTCGCCGAACTCCTCGACCCGGAATCCGGGGTTCGCCCTCTGAGCGGCGGCCGTCGAGTCGAGCGCCGCGGCGACGCGGTCCTTGCTCGCGTCCTCGTCGCCCGGGACCGAGAAGTTCACCAGCACCGAATGGCCGTCCTTCGAGATCTGCCCCTCGTTGCCCTTGGCATACGGGCTGTCGATCTCGCGCACGTGCGGCGTGCCTTCGAGCCGCGTGACCACGTCGGCCACCGCGGCCTTGAAGCCCGGATCGCCGGCGTCCTTGCCCTTGGTCTGGACGAGCACGCTCTCGCCCGCCTTCTTGGGGAAGGAGTCGTCGATCACGCGGTCGGCGTGGCCCGATTCGCCCACGCCCGCCTCGTTCTGGTCGAGGGTCTTGGTGCCGACGGAGCCGCCGATGACCACGGCCACGATCACGAATGCGAGCCAGCCGAGGATCGCCTTGCGGCGGTGTTGCGCGCTCCAGCGGCCGGCGCGCGCGGCCAGGTTCTTGGTGCGGTTCATGGGCCGGAGCATCGAACACCGTCGAGCCGCCTCCAATGTGGCCAACCTGTGTACGGCGGTGCGGTTATCCGCACCCCTCAACGACCGTCACAGGCCGCCGGGCGGCGGCTCGCCCCGCCCCTCGCCCCGCCCCACCCCGAGGCCGGCCAGCCGCGCGATCGCTTCACCGGGATCGATGGCCGCCTCACGCAGCACTCGCAGCAGCACCGCCTCGCCCGAGCTCAGCTCACGCTGCACCTCGTCCGGCCCGAGCAGGACGCCCGCGTCCACCTCGAGCTCCGCCGCAATCATCAGGTACACGTACAGCGGCGCGCTCGCCCAACCTCGCTCGAGCCTCGAGAAGTATCCCGCGCTGTAGTGCCCGCCCTCCGGCTTGCGGACGCGCCCCGCTAGCTCGTGGAGCGCCCAGTCGCGAGCCTGCCTGAGCCGGCGTATCCGATCCCCCACGACCACGCCCCAGTCCGTGAAGTACGGATCGCTCCAGCGAGGCCCGTTCCGCCGAAGCGAGTGAACGATCGTTTGATTCCGACCCATGCCAAGCAAAGGCTCCGGCCCGCGAATCTTCGCCCCCGCCGGGTGCCGCACCAGCGGCGGCACAACGGCGCGACCGCCACATGCCCGCCGGGCCTCTCCCGGCCGCGCAACCACAGCCGGGTGCCACCGACTCCCGGCCTCGGCCCGTGCGCCCTGCCCCCGCCTGACCATCTCGCTAGGACAACGCGATGGCGCCGGTGCGTGCGCCCACGCCCCCCCGCCTGACTACCGCTACGACAACGAGATGGTGCGAGCCGCGCGCCATGCCCCGCATCTGACTAACAGCTACGACAACGAGATGGCGCGGGGGCGCACAAAGAGATCCTGTGAGGCAACGCCGGTTGCCTCGAAGGCAACTTCGTTGTCGTAGGTGTTAGTCAGCTGCAGGGAGGTGTGCGGGGCCCACCCGTTCAGGCCGAACTGGGGCCGCCGCCGCGGCGGGAGCAGCCCGGCCGGGCGGCGGGAGCTGCCGGACCCGGCGGCGTGAGCTCCTGAGCCCGGCGGGGGAGCTGCCTGAGCCCGGCGGGGGGAAGTGCCCCGAGCCCGGCGAACGGAGCCTCGCGGACCTAGCGGCGGAGAGGCTCCCGGACGGCGCGGCGGCGGCCGAAGGCGGTCGGGGCCGGGGCCGCCGCGGCCGCCCGGGGTCACCCGGGCCGCCCGGGGTCACCCGGGGTCACGCGGGCCGCCCTCACTCCCATCGCAACCGGGTGGGCGCCTCCCGCATGCGGATCACGCGCGCGGGCACGCCGGCCACGACCGCGTTTGCCGGGACGTCGCGGGTGACCACGGCGCTCGTGCCGATCACGGCGTTGTCGCCGATCGTGACGCCGCGCAGGACGCATGCTCCATAGCCGATCCACACGTTGTTGCCCACCCGCACGTCCCGCTTGTAGATGCCCTGGACACGGATCGGTCGCTCGACCTCGACCATGCCGTGGTCGAAGTCGATCAGCATCACGCGATCGGCGACCACGCATTCGCGGCCGATCGAGACGTGCTGGTAGGAGGAGATCGTGCACTCCTGGCCCAGCACGGTCTTCGCGCCGATCGAGATCACGCCCTCGTGGGAGCGGAGCTTGCAGCCGTGACCCACCCAGGACCAGCGGCCCAGCTCGATGCGGCCCCGGCGGCCGACCTCGAGTTGACAGTAGGGGCCG
>Ga0126312_10000879_pt1 | contig 18977 bp, 18 predicted proteins | sample Plot104A_FD_92537 | JGI IMG/M metagenome (GOLD analysis project Ga0126312, IMG submission 92537) | Serpentine soil microbial communities from UC McLaughlin Reserve, CA, USA - Plot104A | ecosystem: Environmental > Terrestrial > Soil > Grasslands | place: USA: UC McLaughlin Reserve, Lake County... | reverse complement strand
GGCCTCCTCGAGCAGCGCGCGGCCCGCCCCGTGGCGACGGGCCGGGGCGGTCACGATCAGCTCCGGCACCCAGGCGTCGGGCGTCGGGAAGTTGAGCCGGTCGCGGAAGTGGAGCGAGCAGAACCCGATCACGCTGCCGGCCTCGTCCTCGGCCACCAGGTGGGCGGCGCGGTCGTCGGCCAGCGAGCGCTCGTACACGGTCCTTGCCGCGGCCTCGGTCTGCTCGGTGACCCGTGCCCGCCCCAGCTCTTCGAGCAAGGCCGTGACCGCCTCGAAGTCGCCGGGCCCGGCGAGCCTGACGATCACGTCGGCAGGCCGTGCTCGAGCGCGCCCTTCACCGAGGCGTCGAGCGCGTTCAGCCGGTACAGCGCCAGCGCCTCCGGCGAGCGGAAGCGGCGAGCGGTCAGGGCGTCCGCCCCGTGGTGGGACAGCAGGCAGTGCGAGAGCGCGTGCAGCTTCGCGGCCGGCATCCGGCCGCGGCGCTCCGCGACCATCTGCTGGCCGAGGACCAGGTGGCCGACCATCGCGCCCGCCTCGCTCAACGAGATCTCGGCGCCGAGCTCGAACTCCCGCGTCTTGCCGACGTCGTGCAGGATGGCCGCGCACAAGAGCAGGTCCGAGTTCAGGCGCGGATGAAGCGCGCAGGCCTCCTGGGCCAGTGTCGTGACCGCCACGGTGTGCTCGAGCAGGCCGCCCAGGTAGGCGTGATGGCCCGTCCGCGTGCAGGGCGCCCGGCGCAGCTCGGCGCGGAAGGACTCGTCGCCGAGGAAGGCGTCGAGCAGGCCGCGATAGTCCGGGTCGTAGACCTCGCGTGAGAGGTGCTCGAGGAAGCCCTCCAGCTCGTCGAGGTCGCGGTACGCCACCGGGAGGAAATCGGCGGGGTCGGCGGCCTCCGCGCGCCGCACCGAGCCGAGCTCCGCCACCAGCTCCTCGCGAAAGCGCTCGACGCGTCCCCGCACCGCCACCAGGTCCCCGCGGTCGAAGCGGCCCGCCGCAAAGTCGGCGTCCCTGAAGACCCGGGCCGGGATCGCGCCCGTGCGGTCGCGCAGCTCGAGGGCCAGGTAGGTCGCGCCGGTGCGCGCGACCAGCCGGTCCTTGCGCGTGCAGGCGAACACGCCGTCGATCTCGGCGCCTGGGCGCAGCTCCGCGATCGTGGCGCGCGGGGACGGCACGGCGGTGGTCATGCCCGCTCATGGTGTCGGGTACGGTGGACGTGATGCCCGACGTGATCTGGAACGAGCGCCCCGAGCTCCGCAAGCCGGTCCTGGCGGTGGCCTTCAAGGGCTGGAACGACGCGGGAGAGGCGGCCACGGCGGCGCTCGGCTTCATCCACGACCACTTCGACGCCGCGGACGTGGCGCGCATCGACCCCGAGGACTTCTATGACTTCACCGCCGTGCGGCCCACCGTCCGCCTGGTCGAAGGCCGCACGCGCACCATCGACTGGCCCGCGAATCGGATCTCGGCGGCGCGCATCCCGCGGGCGGAGGGGGACCTCGTGCTGCTGCGCGGCACCGAGCCGTCGCTGCGCTGGGGACGCTTCTGCGAGGCGGTGATAGGCGCCGCGCGCGAGCTCGAGGTGCGGATGGTGATCACCCTCGGGGCGCTGCTCGCCGACGTGCCGCACAGCCGCCCCGTATCGGTCACCGGGATCGCCTCGGACGAGCAGCTGATGTCGCGGCTCGGCTTCGAGCGCACGAGCTACGAGGGCCCCACCGGGATCGTCGGGGTGCTGCACCACGCCTGCGCCGCCGCGGGCGTGCCCAGCGCGAGCCTGTGGGCCTCCGTGCCCCACTACGTGGCGGCGGCGCCGAACCCGAAGGTGGCCCTCGCGCTCGTGCGCGCCTTCGAGGGCGCCGCCGGCGTGGCGGTGGAGGCCGGCGAGCTCGAGTCCGCGGCCGATGACTACGAGCGCCAGGTGAGCGCGGCGGTCGCCTCCGACCCGGAGGTGAAGGCCTTCGTGGAGCGGCTCGAGTCGGCCATGGACGAGGTGGAGGCCGAGAGCCCGCCGGAGGAGCGCATCCCCTCCGCGGACACGATCGCACGGGACTTTCAGCGCTTCCTCCGCCAGCGGGGCGACGACGGCCCGGGCGGCGGAGGCGCCGCCGGCGGGCCTACTTCTCAGCCGCCGGGCAGATGATCCGGTAGTCGCAGAAGGAGCAGACCTCGTACGAGGGCCGGGGCTCGAAGTCCTGACGCAGGATGCCGTCGGCGATCTCGGTCACGGTCCCTCGCACCCGCTCGAGCTCCTCCTCCGAATGTGCCACCGGCACCTTCTCCCCCGTGAGCACGTACAGGTAGCTCTGGGCTGAGGTCTCGAGCCGCCAGGACTCGCGCGCGCCCATCTGGTAGAGCGACAGCTGAATGTCTTCGCGGAGGTCCTGGCGCGTCTTCGCCTTGCCGGTCTTGTAGTCGATCAGCTCGTAGGAGCCGTCCGCATGGCGATCCACGCGATCGACCCGCCCGCGCAGCAGGTGGGGGCCGAGGCGGAAGGCGAAGCTGCGCTCGAACCAGACGGGCTCGGCGTCGCTCGAGCGGTCGAGCTCCCAGTAGCGCCGCAGGGCGTCCACCGCCCGGGCCCGGAACTGCAGCTCGTCGTCCGACTCACCGAAGCCGCTCCGCCTCCAAGCCGCCTCGAAGAGGTTCATGAGCGCGTCGAGGCTGCCCCCGCCCTGGGTGTGAAAGCGCTCCAGCACCTGGTGCAGCACGATCCCGAAGCGCTGGTGGATCGTCGGCTCCTGCGGGATCCGGAAGACGCGCGCGAACTTGTACTTGAGCGGGCAGACCCGGTAGGTGTCGATGTCGGAGGCCGACAGCATGAGGCCGTCGCCGCGCCGCGGGATGAACGGGTCGAGGGAGGGCTCCGAGCCGTTCGCGGCCGGCGCCGGCCGCCGGGCGGCGTCGCGCTCGGTGTCGAGCAGCCAGCCGTCGAGCGATGAGGCGGCGAGGATCTCCCGCTGCTCGGGGGTGGCGGTCTGGCCGAGGATCTCGTTCAGCAGCGCGAGCGCGTCCTCGAGGCTCTGGCCCTCCTTCGCCCGCTCGATCAGGGCGGCCACCTTGATCAGCTCCAGGTAGCGCGCTACGGCCTGGTCCACGTCCAGGTAGGTGTCGAGCCGCATCTCGCCCAGCCGCCCGCCGACCCTTGCCACGGTGTCGAGCAGCTCGTCGCGCATCAGGCGGAACGTCGCGTGGAGCCCCTCGGCGGGCGCGAACAGCTGCTCGTCGATCACCTCATCCTCGGCGCCCAGCGCTTCGCGCGCCTCCTCGTAGAAGCGCGAGGGACGCGCCGGGTCTGGGGTGGACAGCACGAGGCCCTTGCGCGCGCGGGTCATGGCCACGTGGAGCAGGCGGCGCATCTCGGCGGCGTGCGTCTCGTGACCCTCCTCCGGCAGCGATTCCTTCAGCAGCTCCTCGGGAACCTCGGCGGCGGGCCGGCGCCAGCGGCCGGGCATGCGGGCCTGAGAGAGGCCGAGCACGAAGACGTGGTCGAACTCGAGTCCCTTGGCCGCGTGCATGGTCATCACCCGGACGGCCGGGGTGCCCTGCGAGGCCGAGGCCTCCTCCTCCCGGAGCCCGGACTCGGCCACCGCGCACAGGTAGCGCGTGAAGTCGCGGGCCGTGGCCTGGGGCTCACGGCGCATGTAGCCCGTCGCCAGCTCGGACAGCTTCGCGATGTTGCGCAGTCGCTCGACGGTATCGGCTTGAGTGGCGAAGACTTGGTGCCGCCGGAGGCCGATGCGCTCGATCAGCCGCAGGACGAACGCGTCGGGACGCCGATCCTCGAACGCCGAGCAGGCCGAGCGGTAGAGGCGAAGGAACGTCTGCGAGCGATCGCGGCCCTCGGGCGAGAGCTGCGGGCCCTCGAGCGCGGCGGCGATCGCCGAGGGCATGTCGAGGCGGCGACGGCGCGCCAGCTGGGTGAGCCGGGCGATGTCCACCGAGCGCAGCTCGACCGGCGGCCTCGACAGCGCCCGCACCACGGCGCCGGAGTCGTTCGGATCGGCCAGCAGACGCAGCCAGGCCAGCACGTCCCGTACCTCGGCGCGCTGGAAGTAGGCGGCGGAGCCGTCCTGCCGGAACGGCAGCGCCCGCTCCTCGAGGGCCGAGGCCACGACGGCGCCCTCGCCGGTCACCGAGCGGACGAGCACGCACACCTCGGAGGCCGACACTCCCCCGCGCAGGACGAGGCGCTCGGCCGCGGCGGCGACGGCCTGGGCCTGCGCGCGCTCCGAAGCGCAGCGCCAGAAGCGCACCGTCCCACCGCCCGCGCCCTTGAGCGTCTTGGCGATCCTGCCCGGGCACGGCTCGACCACGGCGGTCGCCGCGGTCAGGATCCGCCTGCCCGAACGATGGTTCCGCTCGAGGCGCACCAGCCTCGCCTCGGGGAGCTCTCGCTGGAAGTCGCGCAGGTTCTTCTGCGAGGCGCCGCGGAAGCGGTAGATCGCCTGGTTGTCGTCCCCCACGACGGTGACGTTCCGGTGCTGCTCCACGAGCAGCCGCAGCAGCATGCCCTGGGCGAAGTTCGTGTCCTGGTACTCGTCGACGAGCACGTGCCTGAAGCGCTCGCCCAGGCGCTCCCGCACGTGCGGCTTCTCGTGCAGCACCCTGAAGCTGCGCACGATCAGCTCACCGAAGTCGAGCGCGCCGCGCGCGGCGAGCAGCCGGTCGTGATCGGCGTACAGGGCCGCGAACTCGAGCTCGCGGGCAGCGCGTGCCCGGTCGGCGTCGGTCGCGGCCGCATCCGACAGCCGCTCCGCATAGGCCCGATGCTCCTCCGCGGAGACCATCTCGTCCTTCAGGCGATCGATGCGCGAGACGAAGCTTGCTAGGAGCGGCGCCGGGTTGCCGCGGATCTCGTGGTGGCGCAGGGTCAGCTCGTCGAGGCGCTCGAGCAGCAGGGCGAGCCGGTCCGCCGGCGTCACCGGCGCGAAGAAGGGATCGAGCCCGGCCTCGAGCGCCTCGTCGGCCAGGAGGCGCGAGCAGAAGCCGTGGAAGGTCGAGACGTGGAGCTCCTCCCAAGGATCCTCGACCAGGGCCTCGAGGCGCTCGCGCATCTCCGCCGCGGCCGTGGAGGAGAAGGTCAGCGCCAGGATCGCCTCCGGCGGTACCCCTTGCTCGACGAGCCAGGCGAAGCGCCGGGTGAGCACGCGCGTCTTGCCGGTTCCCGCCCCGGCCACCACGAGGACGGGGCCCTCGGGATGGGTGACGGCCGCGCGCTGGGCGGCGTTCAGGCCGTCGAGGGATCCGGGCATCCCCGCCTAGGATACGCCGCCCATGTCGGCCTCAGGAGTGGACTGGCTGGCGCTCTGCCGCCGCGCCGCCGGGCGCGTGCGCGAGACGCTCGGCGGGTTCTCGAGCACCGCCGAGCGGTCGGTCGAGACGGGTCGGGGAAGAGGTGGCGACACCGCGCTCGTGATCGACCGCGCGGCGGAGGACGCCATCCTTGCCGAGCTCGAGGCGCTCGGCGAGCCGCTCACGGTGGTCTCGGAGGAGCGCGGCGAGCTTGCGCTCGCGGGCGGCGGCGCGACGCACGTGGTGGTGGACCCGATCGACGGCTCCCTCAACGCGAAGCGCGGGCTGCCCTTCGCGTCGCTGTCGATCGCCGTCGCGGACGGGCCGCGGATGGGCGACGTCGGCTTCGGCTACGTAGCGGGGCTCGGGGCCGAGGGCGAGTGGTGGGCCGAGCGCGGCTCGGGAGCGCGGCGCGACGGAGCGCAGCTGACCGCGCTCGAGCCGGGGCCGCTCGAGGTCCTGGCCCTGGAGACGGCCCGGCCCGCGCTGGTCGCCGAGGCGGCGCCCGCGATCGAGGGGCTCGAGGCCCGGCGCATACGGGCACTCGGCTCGGTAGCCCTCTCCCTCTGCCTGGTGGCGGACGGCCGCCTCGACGCGATGGCCAGCCTGCGCGCCGTGCGCTCTGTGGACGCGGCGGCGGGACAGCTGATCGCGCGCGAGGCGGGCGCGGCGCTGGCGTTCCCCGAGGCCGGGGACCTCGAGGCGCCGCTCCGGCTGGCCATGCGCTCGCAGGTCTTCGCCGCCCGGGACCGCGCGCTCCTCGAGCGTCTGCGCGCCACGCTGGGTTAGCGCCGCGCGGCGGGCGGGCAAGAGGGGCGGGTGCCTCGTCTCCGTCGAGTCGATTGCTCGGTTCCCGGGATGTCCCGGCGGCGCCGGGGGCGCGGCTTCGAGTACCTCGACGAGGCGGGCCGCAGGATCACCGATCCCGAGGCCCTCGAGCGCATCAGGGAGCTGGCCATACCACCGGCCTGGAAGGACGTCTGGATCTGCCCCCACCCCAGCGGGCACATCCAGGCCACCGGCGTGGATGCCGCCGGACGCAAGCAGTACCGCTACCACGACCTCTGGCGCGAGCGCCGCGACCGCCAGAAGTTCGAGGAGATGGAGGACTTCGCGCGGGCGCTGCCGCGGCTTCGGGCGCGCGTGACGAAGGACCTGCGGCGGCGCGGTATGCCGCGCGAGCGGGTGCTGGCCTGCGCGGCGCGGCTGCTCGACCGGGGCTTCTTTCGCATCGGCTCGGAGGACTACGCCGAGGAGAACGACACCTACGGGATCGCCACGATGCAGAGGCGTCACGTTGAGGTCGTCGGGGAGCGGGTCACCTTCGACTACGAGTCGAAGAACGGGCAGCGGCGCGTGCAGTCGATCGGCGACCGCGCCGCGGCCCGGGTCGTGCGGGCACTGAGCGAACGACGTGGCGGGGGTCACGAGCTGCTCGCGTGGAAGCAGGGCGGGCGCTGGGTCGACGTGAAGTCCCAGGACGTGAACGACTACGTCAAGGAGGCGACCGGCGGCGACTTCTCGGCCAAGGACTTCCGCACCTGGAGCGCCACCGTGCTGGCCGCGGTCGCCCTCGCCGTCAGCGGCGAGGCGGCGAACGGGTCGAAGGCGGGCCGGACCAGGGCGAAGAACCGGGCGGTGAAGGAGGCCGCGCGCTACCTCGGCAACACCCCGGCCGTCTGCCGCGCGTCCTACATCGACCCGCGCGTCTTCGACCGCTACGACGGCGGGCTCACGATCGGCGGGGTGCTGCCCCAGCTGATCGCGGACACGGCCTCATGGCCCGAAGTGCAGGGGGCGGTCGAGGAGGCGGTCCTCGACCTGCTGGCCCGCGAGACGTCCTCCCCCGCGCTCGAGAGGGTGGCCTAGCCAGCTAGTCGTTTCTGGGCCGCGCCCGCGGGGTAGCCCGGCTTCATGAGCGTCGACACCCAGCGGGCGGACGGCCCGGTCGCCGGCTACGCATCGCCATCGGAGCGCCCGCCGCTTCGGTCCTACGCCGGTTTCGCGGCCGTGTTCAACCTGGGAGCCGTGGCCGCGCTCGTGGCGGCGGAGCGCGCCGATCGGCTGCCGAAGCGCGTGGCGCTCGGCGACGTGCTGCTGGCCGGCATCGCCGGCCACAAGCTCAGCCGCTTGATCTCGAAGGACAAGGTCCTGAGCTTCCTGCGCGCCCCGTTCACGGAGCTCCAGGGATCCGGCGCGCCCGCGGAGTACGAGGAGGCGCCGCGCGGGACCGGCCTGCGCCGGGCGGTCGGCGAGATGCTCGTGTGCCCCTACTGCCTGGGCCTCTGGGTGGTGGGCGGCCTCCAGGCGGGCCAGCTCTTCGCGCCTCGCGCGACGCGAGTGGTCAGCTCGACCTTCACCGCCCTGACGATCTCGGACTTCCTCCAGATCGCCTACAAGGCGGCCGAGGACAAGGGCCTCGGCGGCAGCTAGTCGAACACCTCGCGGTCGCGGGCCGTGCGCCGCGGGGAGGCCGGACGAGGCCGCTCTGACTCGATGCGGGCCTCGGTGACCGGATCGGGCTTGTCGCCGGTCTGGCCGGCGCGGTTCAGCGTGTAGCCGATCACGAGCGTGGAGGCCAGCGCGTGCAGCGCCAGGACCCCGACCAGGATCCACCAGCTCCCGAGGGCGAGCGCCGCCACCGCGCCCGCCACGAGAGCGGTGGCGCCGAGCAGGGCGATCATGAGTCGTGGAGCGCCCATCACCCGGATGTTCTCCGGGAGAGGCCGGCCGAAACCGCGGCGGTGGCGGCCCTAGCTCTTCGCGCCGAAGTCGGTCGTGTAGGTGGCCGAGCGGCCGATCCCGCTCGGGGCGCCGAACACGACGCCGATCCCGACATGGCGGTACGCGGGTGTGAGGATGTTGCGCCGGTGCTCCGGGCTCCGCATCCAGGCGTTCACGATCGACGCCGCGGAGGCCCACGCCCCCGCGCCCCAGGCCAGGTTCTCGGCCGCCATCCAGTCGTTCGCCCCGCGCAGATAGCCGGCCCGGCGAATGCGATCGACGAAGCTCGCGCCCGAGCGCGAGTCGTGCGCGAAGTAGCGCCGCCGCACCATGTCGCGCGAGTGCCGTGTCGCCGCCCGCCCCAGAGCGGCGCTGACCCGCAGCGGCCTCAGGCCCTGCGCGCGGCGCTCCCCGTTCAGCTCACACAGCGTGGCGTCGGCGATCGTGCCGGGGCTCGCCTGCCCGGGCCGCGCGCTGGCGCTCGCGCAGACCGCGGCCCCGGCGTCGGCGGGCAGCGGGGCAAGGGCGCCGGCGGCCACACAGGCCACGAGCAGCACGCGGAGGCGGCGCATGCTCGGTGTCTCGCCCTCCGGCCGCCGCCGCTCGCGCCGCCGCCGTCCCCCTGGACGGATGTCGGAGGCCGTTTCGGGCTCCGGCGCGCGGGTAGGGAACGCGCTATGCCCGCCGCGGCCATCCTGGACGTCGACGGCACGCTCGTCGACACCAACTATCACCACGCGGTCGCCTGGTACCGGGCCTTCCGTCAGCAGGGGATCGTCCTTCCCATCTGGACGATCCACCGCCACATCGGGATGGGCGGCGACCAGCTCGTCGAGGCGCTCGCCGGCCCGCGCGTCGAGCGCGAGCAGGGAGATGACATCCGCGCCGCCGAGACGGCGCTCTACCTGGCGTTCATCGAGGAGGTGGAGCCGCTCGAGGGCGCGCGCCTCTTGATCCGCGACCTGAAGCTGCGCGGCCACGCCGTGGTGCTGGCGAGCTCGGCGAAGGCCACCGAGGTCGACCACTACCTCGACCTGCTCGACGCCCGCGAGCTCGCGGACGCGTGGACCAGCTCGGCCGACGTCGAGGAGACGAAGCCCGAGCCCGACCTGGTGCACGCGGCGATGGACAAGGCCGGCGGGGAGGACGACGCCGTCATGGTGGGCGACTCGACGTGGGACTGTGAGGCGGCGAAGCGCGCGGGGATCGAGACGATCGCCGTGCTCACGGGCGGCTTCGCCGAGCAGGAGCTGCGCGAGGCGGGCGCATCCTCCGTATTTCAGTCGATCGAGGAGCTGCGCCGCGCTCTCGATGAGACGCCGCTGGCCGGCCCGTAGGTGGCCCACTCACGGCTCGAGCAGTCCTAACTCCCCCGCAGCAGCGGCGAAGGCGCGGGACCGTCCTACTCTGGTGGCCAGGAGCCCAAGTCGACGAAAAGCGTGGAGCGCCGCTAGCTCGGCGCCGGCGGGACGTCGAGCGCCTGCTGCGGCGGCGGGTACCGGATGACGCCGCCCTCGACGACCGCGAACTCGGTGAGCGCGTGGCGCGATGCCCCGCCGCGGGCGTCCAGGTGGAGGACCTCCCAACCGCGCATGAGCAAAGCGTCGGCGAGCAGGCGCCGGTGGCAGCGCCACCACTGGGCCTCGGCGCACATCGCGCCCGCGGGGCGCCCGGCGGCGAGCCGCTCGAGCTCCCCCAGCGCGTCCCGGAACTCAGGCGAGGACATGTGGTCCGCGTAGCCCCGGAACTGTTCGTTCTCCCAGCCGCCGTTCGGCGAGTCCCGCATCGGTCGCCGCCTCCCGCCCAGCGCGGGCAAGTGCACGTATTCGACTGGCAACGCCTTCTCGATCTCGCCCGCGTTAGTCCACGGCACTCGCCGCGAGCCCGGGTGGCGGCGGACGTCCACCAGCAGCTCGATTCCCTGCCGTCCGAGCAGCCGGGCGAACTCCTCCGGCGGGTGCGTCGAGTGGCCTATCGTGAAGATCCGCCCGATGGCTGACAGGCTAGGCCGCTACCACGACAAGCGAGACTTCGAGAGGAGCCCCGAGCCGGCCGGAGATGCGCCGCCCGGCGGCGCGACGCGCCGCTTCGTGGTCCAGGAGCACCACGCCCGTCGTTTGCACTGGGACCTCCGCCTCGAGCACGAGGGGACGCTCGCGTCGTGGGCGCTCCCGAGGGGGGTACCTGACCATCCCGAGGAGAACCGCCTCGCAGTCCGAACCGAGGATCACCCGCTCGAGTACCTGAGCTTCGAGGGCGAGATCCCCAAGGGCGAGTACGGCGCGGGCACCATGGCGGTCTGGGACGGCGGCGCCTACGAGCCGGAGAAGTTCCGCGAGGACGAGGTGATCGCCACCTTCCACGGCGAGCGCGTGCGGGGCCGCTACGCCCTGTTCCGCACCCGCGGCGACGACTGGATGATCCATCGCATGGACCCGCCCGAGGATCCGGGCTACGGGCCCATGCCGGAGCGCATCCGGCCCATGCTCGCGCGCCCGGGCTCGCTCCCGCGCGACGACGGAGCCTACGGTTACGAGGTCAAATGGGACGGGATCCGCGCGGTCCTCTACGTGGACCACGGGCACATGCAGTTGGAGGGCCGGAACGGGACCGACTTCACGCCCCGCTACCCCGAGCTGCGCGCGCTGGCGAGGAGCCTCGGCGCGGCGCGGATGATCCTCGACGGCGAGGTGGTGGCCTTCGACCCCGAGGGGCGCCCCAGCTTCGAGCGCCTCCAGGCGCGCATGCACCTCGCCTCCGACGCGGCGGTGCGGCGCCGCATGCGCGACACGCCCGTGACCTATGTGGCCTTCGACCTGCTCTGGCTCGAAGGGCGCGCCACCCTCTCGCTCCCCTACGAGGAGCGCCGCCGGCTGCTCGAGCAGCTCGGCCTCGAGGGCCCCTCCTGGCGCACCCCCGCCTATCACCGCGGCGAGGGCGAGGCGCTGCTCGGGGCCACCGCCCAGCTCGGCGTGGAGGGAATCGTGGCCAAGCGCCTCGACTGCCCGTACGAGCCCGGGAGGCGCTCGAGCGGCTGGATCAAGGTCAAGAACGTGACGAGGCAGAGCGTGGTGATCGGGGGCTACACCCCCGGCGAGGGCGGACGCTCGAGCACGATGGGCGCGCTCGCGGTGGGCGTGCAGGAGGACGGGCGGCTCGTCTACGCGGGCAAGGTGGGCACGGGCTACACGGAGGCGTCGCTTCGGAGCCTCATGCGCGAGCTCGAGCCCCTTCGCCGCGAGGCCAGCCCGTTCGAGGGCCGCCAGCCGCCGCGCGGCACGCTGTTCGTCGAGCCGCGCCTCGTGGCCGACGTCGAGTTCCGCGAGTGGACCCGCGCGGGGACCCTGCGCGCCCCTTCCTTCAAGGGCCTCAGGCCGGACGTGGACCCCTCCGAAGTGGTCCGGGAGGCGCAAGTTCCCGCCCGCTCGGAAGGTTGAAAGTGGCAAGCCGGGTAACTTTGTAGACCATGGCACGCGCGATCTGGAGCGGAGCGATCAGCTTCGGGCTGGTCAACATCCCCGTGAAGCTGTACAGCGCGGTCTCGCGCAAGACCGTCCGCTTCCATCAGCTCGACGGGGCCGACAACCAGCGCATCCAGCAGAAGCGCGTGAACCCCCGCACCGGCGAGGAGGTCCCCTACGAGAACCTCGTCAAGGGCTACGAGATCCGCCCCGACCGCTACGTGATCGTCACACCCGAGGAGCTCGACTCCCTGGCGCCCGAGAAGACGCGCGCGATCGACATCGAGGACTTCGTCGACCTCGACCAGATCGACCCGATCTACTACGACCACCCGTACTACCTGGTGCCGGACACGGGCGCCGGCAAGGCCTACCGCCTGCTCCTCGACGCGATGAGCGAGTCCGGCAGGGTGGCGATCGCCCGCGTGGTGATCCGCTCCAAGGAGCAGCTCGTGGCCATCCGGCCGCGCGACGGCATCCTCACGATGGAGACGATGCTGTTCGCCGACGAGGTGGTCCCGCCCGAGGAGCTCGACGACGCGCCCCAGGATGGCAAGAAGACCACCAAGCGCGAGCTCGACATGGCCCAGCAGCTGATCGACTCGCTGTCCGGCGACTTCGAGCCCGACAAGTACCGCGACGAGTACCGCGACCGGGTGCTCGATCTGATCGAGCGGAAGGCGGAGGGCGAGGAGGTCGTGCTGGAGGCGCCGCCGGAGGAGCCGCAGAAGGTGCCCGACCTGATGGCCGCGCTCGAGGCGAGCATCGCCGGCGCCAAGCGGCAGAGCGACGGCGGGAAGAAGAAGGGGAAGAAGGCGCCCGCCCGGAAGAAGAAGGCCGCGGCCAAGGCCTGACGCGGTCGTGAACGGCCGCACGTGGGTGGAGGTCGAGGGCAGGCAGCTGTCGCTCTCGAACCTCGACAAGGTGCTCTATCCCGGGCCCGGCTTTACGAAGGGCCAGGTGATCGACTACTACACGCGCATTGCGCCGGCCCTGCTGCCGCATCTGCGTGGCAGGCCGCTCACGCTCAAGCGCTATCCGAACGGCGTCGAGAGCCAGTTCTTCTACGAGAAGCAATGCCCCTCGCACCGTCCGGACTGGGTGGCCACGGCGGCGGTTCCCACGGGCGGCAGGACGATCGACTTCTGCCTCGCGGACGACCTGCCGACGCTCGTCTGGCTCGCCAACCTCGCCGACCTCGAGCTGCACACGTCGCTCTCGCTCGCCGAGGACGTCGAACGGCCGACGATGATGGTCTTCGACCTAGACCCGGGCGAGCCGGCCGGGCTTGGGGAATGCGCCGAGGTGGCGCTCGCGCTCCGCGACCTCCTGGGGCAGCTCTCCCTGCGCTCCTTCGCCAAGACCTCCGGGTCGAAGGGGCTTCAGGTCTACGTTCCGCTGGGCGGCGCCGCGACATACGACCAGACGAAGCCGCTGGCCCACGCGCTCGCCCGCCACCTGGAGGGGGATCGTCCCGAGCTCGTCGTCTCGAGCCAGAGGAAGTCGCTCCGAGGCGGCAAGGTGCTGATCGACTGGAGCCAGAACGACGAGCACAAGACCACCGTGTGCGTCTACTCCCTGCGCGCCCGGGAGCGGCCCACCGTGTCGACCCCGCTCGACTGGGACGAGCTCGAGCATCCCTCCTCGCTCGTGTTCGAGTCGGATGAGGTGATCGAGCGCGTGAGCGAGCGCGGCGACCTGTTCGCGCCGGTGCTCGAGCTCCGGCAGGCGCTGCCCGACCTGTAGCCTCGCTTCATGGTCGACTGGTCGCTCGCCCGCCGGATCGCGCATCTCGCTGCGGGCTCGGGTGAGGCGCCGCCGCTGGAGGTCGACCTCTCGGCCCTCGCGCGTGAGATGGAGCCGCACGTGGCGGAGCGCACGGGCCTCGTGCTGGCACGGCCGGCGCCCGAGGTCGAGCTGCTTGGGAGAACCGAGTGGGCCTACATGAACCTCACCGTGCTGGCCGGGCTGCTCGACCCGGTGGCGTCGCGGCTGGAGGACAGGCTCGCCTTCGCGGGTCCGCTCGCTCCGCCCCTGCGCGCCGCCGCCCGGGCGACGCTCGCGGCCGAGGCGGGGCTCGTGATGGGATATGTCTCCCAGCGCGTGCTCGGGCAGTACGAGCTCTCGCTCCTCCAGCCCGAGGCCGAGCCGCGCCTCGTGCTGGTCACGCCGAACCTGGCGCGCGCGGTGCGGGATCTCCGGGTCGACCGCGACTCGTTTCTCGGCTGGGTCGTCATCCACGAGCTCACTCACGTCTTCCAGTTCCAGGGCGTGCCCTGGCTGCGCGACCACATGGCGGGCCTGGTCCGCGAGTACCTGTCGACCGTCGAGGTGCGGATCGAGCATGGCGCGGCGGGCGGCTTGCCCTCGCTGCCCGAGCTCCCGAAGCTGGTCGACGCGTTCCGGGAGGGCGGGCTCGCCGCGCTCGTCCAGAGCGGCGAGCAGAAGGCTCTGCTGGCGCGCCTCCAGGCCGCCATGGCGGTGATCGAGGGCTACTCCGAGCACGTGATGGACGCGCTCGGCGCGGACCTGCTCGAGGCCTACGACGGCTTGAGGGCCGCGATGGAGCGGCGGCGCCGGAGCCGCTCGGCGCCCGAGCGCATCCTCGAGCGCCTCCTGGGCCTCCAGCTCAAGCTCCGCCAGTACGAGCGGGGCAAGAGCTTCTGCGACGGCGTGGCCTCGCGGGGCGGGATGGACGCGCTGAATCGCGTCTGGGACGGCCCGGAGGCCCTACCCACCGAGGGCGAGCTCGCTCGTCCCGACGCCTGGCTGAGGCGCGTGGCCGGCACAGCGCCGGCCGCCGCCTGACCCGGCCCGCCGCGCGGTGTCCGACGGTGGGCGGGACTCGCTGGGCGCCCGCCGCTCCTCCCTCGCGGCGCGCACCTGCCGAGCGCGCCGCTTCGCCGACGCGCCCTCGCCCACCCGCCGGGCCCGCCGCTCCTCCCCCCGGGCCCGCCGCTCCTCCCCCGGGCCCGCCGCTCCTCCCCCGGGCCCGCCGCTCCTCCCCCCCGAGCCACGCCGCTGTAACCGGCTCGGTCCCACGGTTTACAAACGTGTGTTCGGTGGTATATAACTACCGAGGTTAGATCTAATAAGATTCCCCAAGGAGAGGCGAGCACAGCATGGCTACCCAGACTTCTACCCAGCGCAGCGCCGCGGCCCGAAAGGCGGCCGCGACCCGGAAGCGCAACGCCGCCGCGCGCAAGCAGAGTGTGCGGCGAACCGCGGAGACGCGGGCGCAGGCCGAGGCCACATATCTCGGCTCCGTCCAGGCCCAGGCCGAGCGGGCGATCCTGATCCCCGTTGGTGCCGCCCTGAGCGCGGGCGACAGCCTCGTGGAGGCCGCCAAGCCATTCACGAAGCGGGAGTCTGCAACGCGCGAGATCCGCAGGTTCGAGCGGCGCGGCACCACGGCGCGCAACCGCGTGCGGCGCGAGATCAAGCGCACTCGGACGCGAGTGGAGCGCGAGCTGCGCCAGCGTCGCAACCAGGCGACCCGCTTCGTGAAGCGGAACCGCCGCGAGGCGGAGCGGCAGGTGAAGTCGACCCGCCGCGATGTCGAACACCAGGTGAAGCAGACCCGGCGCGAGGTCGAGCGGAACACCGAGCAGTTCGTGAACCGCGTCCAGGACCAGGTCAACAGCCTGGCCTAGCGACAGCTTCTCCCCGGCCCGGACGGAGAGACCGAGGCCGGGGCGGGACTGCCGGCAGCAATTCATCGCCGGCAGTGACGCAGTATCTCTCCTCCCTCAGCCGACGGCGCCCCCCGGGGCGCCGTCGGTCTTCGGGCACCGCGCGATCCATGAGTGGGATGGCCGGGTGGGGGGTGGCAGACATTGCGCCAATACTGCTGACGGAATGTCAGCCACCCCCCGCGGCGGCCCCCCGGGGCGTAGCCGGCGCCAGGCTCCGCGCGTGCGTTTGCCACAATCGAATGCGATGCCCAGCCAGGAACAGGTCCGCGACGCTCTACGCAGCGTCATCGATCCCGAGCTCCGTAAGGACATCGTCACGCTCGGAATGGTGCGCTCGATCGAGCAGCCCGCCGAGGGCCACGTCGACGTGGTCGTCTCGCTCACCACTCCGGGCTGCCCCATCCGGGCGCACTTCGAGCAGGCGGTCGTCCAGAACGTGAGCGCGCTCTCGGGGGTCAGCCAGGTCCGGGTGGGCTTCGACGTTCTGTCGAACGAGGAGAAGCAGTCTCTGCAGCAGCGCCTGGGCCGCCCCGGCGGGCTTCCCGAGGGGGCGCTCGCCGCCGTCAAGAACATCATCTGCGTGGGCTCCGGCAAGGGCGGGGTCGGCAAGTCGACGGTGACCGCGAACCTCGCGGCCGCGCTCCAGGTGGAGGGCAAGCGGGCCGCCGCCATGGACGCCGACGTCTGGGGCTATTCGATCCCGCGCATGCTGGGCGTCCACGGGCGCCCGATGGTGAGCGCGCAGCGAAAGATCATCCCGCTCGACGCGCACGGCGGCGTGAAGGCCATCTCCATTGAGTTCTTCCTCTCCGAGCGCGACCAGGCGATCACCTGGCGCGGGCCGATGCTCCACAAGGCGATCCGCCAGTTCCTCGAGGACGTCGACTGGGGGGAGCTCGACTACCTGCTGATCGACCTGCCGCCGGGCACCGGCGACGTCTCGATGACGCTGGCCCAGCTTCTCCCGCAGGCGCGCTTCCTGATCGTCACCACCCCCCAGCCCGCGGCACAGAACGTGGCCAAGCGCGCGGCGGAGACGGCGAGCCGCTTCGACATCGAGATCCTGGGCGTGGTCGAGAACATGTCCGGCTTCACGACGCCGGACGGCCAGCGCTTCACGATCTTCGGCGAGGGCGGTGGACAGCTCCTCGCGGACGAGCTCGACGTGCCCCTGCTCGGCAAGGTCCCTCTCCAGGAGGAGCTCCGCGTGGCCGCTGACCAGGGCCGCCCGCTGGTGCTCGACGATCCCCACGCGCCCGCGGCGCAGGCGCTCTACCACACGGCACGCGGGATCATCGCGGCGACGCCCCAGGAGCTCGCCACGATGCAGGCGCCGTCGGGCCCCCCGGTCCCCGAGGTCACGGGGACCGCGCTGCCCATGGCGCCCTAGGATCCCGCCGCGGCGGTCACTGTTCTACCCCGGCCGGGGCAGGAGCCGCACCGGGCAGGACGCTTGCCTCGCTAGCCGCTCTGCTTGTAGTAGTTCGCGTTGACCTCGATGAAGTTCTGCCACTCGTCGGGCAGCTGGTCCTCGGCGAAGCAGGCGTCGACGGGGCAGGCCTCGACGCAGGCGTCGCAGTCAATGCACTCCTCGGGGTCGATGTAGAGCATCTCGACGTTGTCGTATTCGGCTTCCTCGGGCGTCGGATGGATGCAGTCGACCGGGCATACCTCGACGCACGAGTTGTCTTTCGTGCCGATGCAGGGCTCTGCGATGACGTAGGCCACGGATCTCCTTCGTTTCGTATCCGGCGCCCGCCGACCTCGCTGGCGAGCGGTCGCGGATTGTACCGGCGAGCCGGAGCCGTCACCTCCAAGATCCTCCTACGGCGAGAGTCACGGCGCCGGTTCTAGTGCGATAAGGCTCAAGGGTGGGGCGGGCGTGCCGAAAGTCTTCAAATGACCTGGCTCGTTCGCAGCGAGCTCGACCGCGTCCGCGTGGCGGAGGCGCGCGAGCGGATCAAGCGCGCTCGCACGATCGGCGCCGCCGCGATCGGGCTCGGCCTGATCGCCACCGCGCCCTGGACGGGCTTGTGGTCGCTGCTGCTGTTCGCCGGCGCGTTTCTCAACCTGGCCACGCTGGAGCGGCGGCTGAGCCGCTCGAGGTGCCCCGAGCGCGTGGCGGCCGGGGCCCTGCTGTTCACGCTCGCGCTGCTCGCGGTGGGCGTCGCCGGGAGCGGCGGCCCGGCGAGCCCCGCGCTGCCCTGGCTCGTGATCCCAAGCGCGATGGCGGCCACTCGCTTCCGCACCGGCGTCGTGGCCGCGCTCGCTTGCCTGACCGCGGTCGCGATGCTGGCCGTTACCGCGCCGGTGGACCCGCAGGGACTGCTCGACGATCCGAGGCTCGTCATGGCGAGCCTGGCGCTGCTCGTGAACATCACGGCCGTCACAGCCGCCCTGATGGGTGCCGAGATGAAGCACCGCGACGACGCCGTCCTCGACCCCCTGACCGGCCTCCTCAACCGGCACGCGCTCGAGGGCCGCGTGGTCGAGCTCGAGCAGCAGGCCCGCCTGTCGGGAGGCTCGGTGTGCCTGATCGCATGCGACATCGACGCCTTCAAGCGCGTCAACGACACGTGGGGCCACGAGCGCGGTGACGCCGTGCTGCGCGAGACCACCTACGAGCTGCGCAAGGCGCTTCGGTCCTTCGAGCTCGTGTACCGCCTCGGCGGCGAGGAGTTCCTCGTGGTCCTGCCCGGCGTCGACCTGCCGGAGGGCGTGCAGATCGCCGAGCGGCTGCGGGCGTCGATCGAGGCGGCCCGGCCGGGCGGCCTCGTGCTCACGATCTCGCTCGGGGTGGCGGCCGCCTCCGGCGAGCGGGTGCGCTGCGAGCCGCTCATGCGCGCGGCCGACGGCGCCCTCTACCGGGCCAAGCGCGCCGGTCGCAACCGCGTCGTGGCGGCCGGGGCCGAGGCCGAGCTGGCCGCCGCGTAAGCGCGGGCCGTAGGCTCCCCGGGCGTGGGCGAGCCGGATCCCTTCGTCGACTCCTTCACGCACGCCGTGGCCGCGCGGGCCCTGCAGACGGCGGCCATGCTCGGGGTATTCGACGCACTCGCCGAGCGGCCGGCCGCGGAGGACGAGCTCGCGGAGCGGCTCGCGCTCCACCCGCTCGGGGCCGAGACGCTCGCCACGACGCTGCTGGCCCTTGGGTACCTCGAGCGCGCCGACGGTCGTCTGCGCAACGCGGCCGTGACGGAGCGCCTGTTGGTTCGCTCCTCACCCGACTCGATCTCCACCTTCGTCGGCGCGCAGGGCGACCTCCACTGGGACGTGCTCGCGGCCCTGCCCGAGGCGGTCCGCTCGGGCCGTCCCTACGCCCTCCACGAGGAGAGGCGGGACTCGGGGCACTGGGGCGCGTACATGCGGGGCCTCTACGAGATCTCGCGTCCCGAGCACGACGCCAACGCGGCCCTGGTCCCGGTCGAGCGCCCCCGCGAGCTGGTGGACGTGGCGGGCGGCCACGGCGGCTTCGCCATGGCGATGTGCCGGCGTCACCCGGGCCTCCACGCGACCGTGCTCGATCTCGAGCCGAGCGTTCGCGCGGGGCGACAGATCGTCGACGAGGAGGGGTACGCCGACCGGGTCGGCTTTCGCGCCGGCGACGTCTTCGAGATCGGGCTGGGCGAGGACCTCGACGTGGTGAGCGCCTTCAACCTGATCCACCATCTCCCGGAGGAGCGGGACAGGGAGCTGTGTGGCATGGCGCGGGCGGCCCTGCGGCCCGGCGGCTGCCTCGTGATCGGTGACAGCGAGCGCCCGGCGCCCGGCGAGCCGGTGTCCGAGCACGGCGCCATCTCGTCGCTGC
>Ga0126312_10000878_pt1 | contig 18984 bp, 15 predicted proteins | sample Plot104A_FD_92537 | JGI IMG/M metagenome (GOLD analysis project Ga0126312, IMG submission 92537) | Serpentine soil microbial communities from UC McLaughlin Reserve, CA, USA - Plot104A | ecosystem: Environmental > Terrestrial > Soil > Grasslands | place: USA: UC McLaughlin Reserve, Lake County... | reverse complement strand
GCGGCGCGGCCGTGGCGCTCATACAGCACGGCGAAAGCCTTGGAGTCGCGTGCCTCCTGGAGGAGGGAGATCAAATCCTCGTCCGCGAGGAGCAGATATTGCCTTCTCCTGTCTGCCACACCCATACTAGTTATTCGTTCTCGGGTAGCTTGAATTACGCTGCTTGTCATCAGATCTTTTTAAGGAGACCGTGAAGCGGCCGTAGCTGTCTAGTCTCGTCCGGTCCAACCCGTGCCATCTTCGGACCTCCGACGAAGAACTCCTCGGGTTCTATGGGGAACACCACCCGTACGTCGCGTCCGGGGTAGCGTTCTGCCATGACGCTCACCGCGTGGCTAACGCTGTCGGCCGACACCGGTGCCCTCAACACGGTGGTTCCCTCGCGCACTTCCACCACAACCCTTATCATCGGTTGGTCGTCTCCACGGGAGCTTTGGTACACGGTGGCCCGGGAATCCTCTCTCGCAGGGAAGTTGCAGTAGCAGGCTCGGGAGGGCGGACTTGAGGGGTAATAGATGGGGAAGAGAAGAAGAGTCGCCGCCCGACCCCGAGCCTTTCGATGGCGTACCGCCGGCGATAGGCGCAAGAGGCAACAGATCGTCGCTCTATGTGCGTGCCGACGGCCATCTCGTCAACGAGTATGCTCCGCATAAACCGGGCTGCCATCGGGCTTTCCGACTATCACAGCAGGGTAATGGTGGCTAGGACGATTGTCCTACGGTGGCAGCTTACGTCTCCTTTACCGCGCAACGAGGCAAGGCTTCTGGAGATCTACGATAGAGAAGAGAGCCGCACGCGCTGGTGTGGTACTCTTTTCGAGTCGGTAAATACGCAGACAAGAGCTCTACCGTGGCCTCACCTGTCAAGAAAGATCAGCCCAACACCCCGGCGTCCGTCTTTGGCGGACGTGAAATAGAACGCCTCGCGGCGCTCGAATACCTTAGAGCGGTCCGGCCAGGGGTAGATCACGTCCTCCAGGAACTGGTAGACGAGGTGCGCGGCGTGTTCGGCACGAACCTTTGCATGGTCAACCTCAATCTCACCGATGTGCAGTACTTCAGGGCCTGGTCTGGGGAGCTCGACCCGAACCTAGCTGAAGCGAGACAAGACGCCCTCGAGCACAGCATGTGCCAGTACGTGGTGAACAGCGAGATGCCACTCGTCGTAGAAGACTTCCTGGCGACAGATGAGTTCAGAGAGCAATACTGGTGCGTGAACTACGGCATCCGCTTCTACGCGGGAACGCCACTAATCACCTCTTCCGGTCACGCCATCGGCACCCTCTGCCTGTTGAGCAAGCAGACCGTCGAGTTCAGCGAAGAGCAGATGAAGGTACTCGGTGCCTTCGCCCGGGCGGTGGTCGGCCGGCTGGAGCTGCTCGGGGCGCTGGAGCGCGAGCAGGTCGCAAGGGGAGAGGAGACGCAGCGTAGCCAGGAACTGCAGCAGACGCTGGACAGCCTCTCCGCGCACATAGCCATCGTCGACGAGTCGGGCGAGATCATCGCCGTCAATGAGGTGTGGAGGGCCTTCGGCGAGGCCAACGGAGGCGACCTGGGGAAGGTCTCCGAGGGCGCCAACTACCTGCGGGTTTGCGACTCGGCGACGGGTCTATACTCCGAAGAAGCCGCCGCCTTCGCGCAGGGGATAAGGGCCGTGCTCTCCGGCCAGCTCGAGAGCTTCGAGATGGAGTACCCCTGCCACTCGCCAACCGAGCGACGCTGGTTCATGGGAAGAGTTACGCGATTTTCCGGCTCCGAGACCCCGCGGGCGGTGGTAGCCCACGAGAACATAACCAAGCGCAAGCTGGCCGAGGAGGCGCTGCAGGATCAGAAGGTCCTGCTCGAGACGATTCTGGGACAGGCGGCTGAGGCCATCATTGTCTGCGACGAGGCGGGCAGGTTCACGTTCGCCAACGCCGCGGCGCGGCGCATGGCGCTGCGGGACCCCGCGGGCACCACCCTGGAGATGTCACCCGAGGTGCTGGGGGTGGCTCACTACCCCGACGGTCGCCTCGTGCCTCCGGAGGAGTGGTCCATATCCAGGGCCCTGCGAGGGGAGACGACCGTCGGCATGGAGGCGCGCATGCTAAGGCCGGACGGCACCCATTACGACGTCCTCGTCAGCGCCGCCCCCCTGGAGAATGCGGACCAAGACCTCGTCGGCGCGGTCGCCAGCCTTCTGGACATAACCGGGCGCAAGCAGGCGGAAGAGCAGACCCTCTTCCAGGCCCAACTGCTGGATCAGGTACAGGCGGCGGTCATCGCCACCGACCTGGCCGGCACCGTGATTCACTGGAACGCGCACGCCGAGAGGCTCTACGCTTTCTCGCGCGAAGAGACCCTGGGCCGCGACATATCGGAGCTGACGGTCGGACCTACCGAGGCTGACCTCGCCAACGAGATCATGGAGCGGCTACGAAGAGGCGAGACATGGGAGGGGGAGTTTACGGTCAGGCGCAAGGACGGCTCGACGTTCCCCGCCTACGTCATCGACTCCGTTATCCACGACTCGCGGGACCGGGAGATCGGGATAGTCGGCGTCTCGACGGACATCACCGAGCGTAAGAGGGCGGATGAGGAGAGGGATCGTCTGCGCGCCAGGGAGATCGAGGCGCGCTCCCAGAAGGAGGAGCGTCGCAGGATAGCGCGGGATCTCCACGACGTGGTCCTCCAGGACCTCGCCGGCACCCTCCAGTCGTTGCGGGTCACCCACCTGCGCTCCAGGGGTTCGGGACCGGATCTCGAGGAGGAGCTCCAGGCCCTCAGACGGGCGACCTCGGGCTTGCGTAGCGCCATCTACGACCTGAGGCACGAGAGGGAGCGGCCTTTCGTGGAAGCGGTCGAATCGGTGGTGGAGCTCAACCGGCAGCTGACGTCCGAGCGCGAGATAGCGCTGGAGATCGAGGACGGGTTCCCGGAGGAGCTCCCCGCGGAGGTCAGCGTAGAGCTGTTGCGCGTCCTGCAGGAGGCCCTCACCAACGCGCGCCGCCATTCTGGAGCGAGGAATGTCGAGGTGAGATTGCGGACGGAGGGCGAGACGGTGCTGGCCGGGGTGATCGACGACGGGAGAGGGTTCGATCCCGCGTCCAGCCGAGCCGGCGTGGGGCTCTCGGCGATGCGCGAGAGGGTCGAGGCTCTGGGCGGAAATTTCGAGGTAGGAAGCCGGCCAGGCGAGGGCACCGAGGTTACGGTCAGGATCCCCTCGGGGGGCGGTACTCGAGCTCCTCGACATCTATGACGCCTTCCCTAATGGCGTAGATGACCGCCTGCGTCCGATCGAAGATGTGCAGCTTCCTGTAGATGTTGGAGGTGTGGTTGCGCACCGTCTTCTCCGAGATGCCAAGCGAGTGGGCGATCTGCCTGTCGCTCATGCCCTGCGCCAGGGCCTTTATCACCTCGAGCTCCCGCTCGGTTAGCGGAGGAGGAGCGAGCCGCGAGCCCCCCGACCCGCCCGCCTCGAAGGTGGTTAGCATCTTCTGGGCCAGGTCGGGAGCGATGATGGTGTCTCCTGCGTACACCGTGCGGATGGCGCGTGAGAGGTCCTCTGGATCCGAGTCCTTTAGCAGGTAGCCCTGCGCGCCGGCCTTGATGCCCTCGAAGACGTGCTCGTCATCCTCGTGTCCGGTGAGGATGATGACGGCCGTCTGCGGCAGGAGATCTTTTATCTCGCGTGTGGCGCTTATGCCGTCCATCTTCGGCATGGAGATGTCCATGAGGACCACGTCGGGCTCTTCATTGCGGCACAGCGCGACGGCCTCCTCTCCGTCGAAGGCCACCCCAACGACCTCGACGCCTTCCAGCATGTCCACGAGGCCCGAGAGGCCCTTGGTGAAGAGCCGCTGGTCGTCCACCACCGCAACGCGGATCTTCTCCTCGTCGATGCTCACGTGCCTTGCACTCCTCTCTTCTACGGTCCAGCATAGAGTTTACTGCGTCCGCCGAACGCGCCGCTTGGCAGACGGCGGCGACCGCAATCGCCCCGACCCCTGAAGCATCCTACACGCGAGCGGCTTCTTCATCGGAGATTTGGTCCAACCACCGCTGGGTAATCTGGGCCAGGTCATTCGCCCCAGCGACCTCCGACGCCGGACCACACGCGGCGTCGCGCGGACAGCGGGTTTCGTATACCGTAATGCTGTCAGTGCATGAACCAGGCGGAGGAGTTCGGTGCACGAGGGAACCGGGCACGCAGAAACCGGCGGGAAGCGTCTGTCTCTGGAGCGTATCGAGGAGGCGGCCCGGTGCATCGACCCCGTGTTCCTTGGCAGCCCGCAATACGAGGCCGAGGTTCTGGGCGAAGAGCTGGGGTTGCGGCTGGTGTGCAAGGTGGAGACAGGGAACCCGATCCGCTCCTTCAAGGGCCGAGGCACGAACTACTTGCTGCACCGTCTGGGAGGCGAATCTGGGCGGCTGGTCTGCGCTTCTGCCGGCAACTTCGGACAGGGGCTGGCCTACGCGGCGAGGAAACGCAACGTGCCCCTTACGGTTTTCGCCGCACAGAGCGCCAACCCCGCCAAGGTGGGGAGGATGCGCCAGTTCGGCGCGGAGGTTCGGCTCGAGGGCGAGGACTTCGACGAGGCCAAGGCGGCGGCCCGCGCCATGGCCCAAGCCGAGGGCTGGCGCTTCGTCGAGGACGGGCGGGAGGTGGAGATCGCAGAAGGGGCAGGGACCATCGCGCTCGAGCTGTGCCGCTGGCCGGAGCGCTTCGAAGCACTCCTTGTGCCCCTTGGCAACGGTGCGTTGCTGGCTGGCGTGGGGACCTGGATAAAGGCGCACGCCCCCTCGACGCAGGTGATCGGGGTCTGCGCCGAAGGCGCCCCGGCCATGGCCCTCTCGCTGCGGGAAGGCGCCAGGAAGGTTACGCAGGAGGCGGATACGATCGCCGACGGCATCGCCGTGCGCGTCCCCGTCGAGGAGGCTCTCTCCGACCTATCCGGTGTGGTTGACAGCATTCTCCTTGTGGATGACGCGACCATTGTCGATGCGATGCGCCTGCTCTTCTGGAAGGTGGGGCTCGTGGTCGAGCCTGCCGGTGCTGCCGGTCTCGCCGCTCTCCTCGCCAACCGTGAGGTCTTCACCGGCGCGCTGGTCGCGACGCCCCTTTGCGGCGGCAACTTGACAGACCAGCAGCTCCGCCGCTTGCTCCTGGAGGATGCTCCTGGCGGGGAGGAGAAGCCACCGGATGGGTGAGTCCGGGGGCGGGTTGAGGCTGCTGCAGCTCGCCGCCTTCTTCAGCAGCTTCGACCGTTTCGCGGTCGCGCCGATGCTCGTGACCATCGCCGCCTCGCTCGGGGCGTCGCTCGCCGAGACCACGGCGACGGCAAGCCTCTACTACCTGCTCTACGGTGGAATGCAGCCGGTGTGGGGGATGCTCTCGGACAGGCTAGGGAGGGTGCGGGTGATACGGCTTACCCTGTTCGGGGCGGCGCTCGCGGGGATGCTCTCGGCGGCAGCCCCTAACCTCGCTATCCTGGTCTTGGCGCGGGCGCTCGCCGGTAGCCTCTTCGCGGCCGTGATACCCGCCTCCCTCGTCTACGTAGGCGACACCGTGGGGATAGACTCCCGCCAGAAGGCCCTCGCCGACCTGATGGCTGCCTCGGCCGTCGGCACGGCCCTCGCGACCGTGGCTGGGGGGCTCGCGGCATATCTCGACGCCTGGCGCCTCGCCTTCGCCGTCCCCGCCGTCTCTGGCATCGCCCTCGCCTTCATGCTCACCCGGTTGCCAGAGCCGCATGGCTTCGCTGCGGAGAAGAGAGAGGGACCGCTGGTCCAGGTCGGGCGGGTACTCGGCCGGCCGTGGGCAGTGGTTGTCGTCGGAATCGCGCTCGTAGAAGGAGCGGTGATACTTGGCTGTCTGACCTACCTCGCCCCCTCCCTCGAGAGCGCCGGCTTCAGCCCGGCGGTGGCGGGGCTCGCCGTCGGTCTCTACGGGGTGGCGGTGCTCGTCTGGACCAGGGTCGTCAAGCTCCTGACGAACCGTCTGGGGGCGAGCGCACTCATCCTAACAGGGGCTGCAATGCTGTCGCTCGGCTACGCCTCTTGCGCGCTGGGGCAATCGCTCGCGAGCATAAGCGCCGCCGCAGTATTCGTCGGCGGGGGGTTCGCCTTCATGCACTCGACCCTCCAGACCTGGGCAACGGAGGTAGTGCCTGAGGCGCGGGCCACGATGATCTCACTCTTCGCCGCAGCCCTCTTCGCCGGGAGCGGGGTGGCTACCGCGGCAGCGGCCCCGCTGGCGGAGGCCGGCTCCTTCGGCTTGCTCTTTGCGCTGGCGGCCCTGGTCGCCGTCCCTCTAGGGCTCTTCGCAGGCCTCGCTCGCCACAGGTACTCGTAGAGCGCACATCGGGAGGCTTTTTGCCTCCCGATGTGCGCTCTTGTCAGCCCGCTACGCCCTTCGGGCTCCGCTCTCAGCACGCTTCGGCCGCTACGCGGCCTCGCTTTCAGCTAGTCAGCAAGTTCAGGGCAAGCTGAAGTGCTGAAAAGCGACCGAAGGGAGGGTGCTGACTAGCTGCTATAGTTTGGTCTGTCCGTCGGCGGGGAGGGGTGAGCAGTTGGCAGGGACGACGCTTCTCACGAACGTTCTTCTGGTAGATTGCACCGGGGCCGACCCGCGCGAGGGGGCATCCCTGATCGTAGAGGGCGAGAGGATAGGCGAGATCCGTCACGGTGCGCCGGGTTCCACCGCCGGCTACGACGCGGTTATCGACTGCGCGGGGATGGCGCTGCTGCCCGGCCTTACTGACGCCCACGTCCACGTCGGGGCCGTCGACGTCAACATCCTCGACCAGCACAGGGAGTACCCATCCAACCTCATCGCCCTGATGATGGCGCGGATTCTCGAGGACACGCTCATGCAGGGGTTCACGACGGTGAGGGACGCCGGCGGTGCCGACTGGAGCTTCAAGGCCGCGGTCGAGCGGGGGATAGTGGAGGGCCCGCGGATGCTCGTCAGCGATAGCCCGCTCTCCCAGACCGGAGGTCACGGGGACAAGCGGCGCATGAGCGAGACCCAGGAGCCGGAGCTTCTCTGCCCCACGGCCGGGATGCGGTCCGTCGTCTGCGACGGGGCCGACGAGGTAAGGCGCGCTGCGCGCGAGCGGCTCAGGTTGGGGGCGGACCAGATCAAGGTGATGGCGAGCGGCGGCGCGATGTCTCCGGCGGACGAGCTCTCGGCGACCCAGTACACCCTCGAGGAGCTCCGTGCGGCCGTGGAAGAGGCCGCCACGGCCGGCACCTACGTGATGGCGCACGCTTACAACGCAGCCAGCGTGAAGAACTGCCTGAGCTCCGGCGTGCGCTCCATAGAGCACGGCAACCTCATAGACGAGGAGACGGCTCGACTACTCGCCGAGAGCGGCGCGTACCTCGTGCCAACCCTCGTAACCTACGAGGCCCTCTCCGAGGAAGGCAAGAGCTACGGCGTGCCCGACCCCGTCATCCGCAAGATAGACGAGGCGCGCGAGCAAGGCATAAGGTCGCTCCGCCTCGCCTACGAAGCGGGAGCCAGGATCGCCTCGGGCTCGGATCTCCTCGGCCCCCTGCAGGACCGCAAGGCACGCGAGCTGGAGATCAAAGCCCAGGTCATGACCCCGATGGAGAGCCTCGTCTCGGCCACCAAAACAAACGCCGAACTCTTCGGATTGCACAACGAGATAGGCACCCTGGAGGAGGGCAAGCTCGCCGACCTCATCGTCGTCGATGGCAACCCCCTCCAGAACATCGCCGCGCTCCAGAACAAAGATAACCTCAAGCTCATCATGAAGGCCGGCACAATAATAAAGAACGCCATCGACGACTCCTGAGAAGCTGAAAGCTGAAAGCGAGGCCTATCTAGGCCGAAGCGTGCTACCTATGCTGCTTCTTCGGCGGTGCTCGCCACCCTGTTCTTGCCGGCCCTCTTGGCCCTGTACATCGCCTCGTCGGCGGCTTCGATCAGCTCCTCGAGCGTCTGCGTACCATCGAGCGCGGCGACGCCTACGGAGACGGTGACCTGCCTGCGCACGGGGTTGCCCTCTACCGGCGAGCAGCGGCTCTCGACCATAAGGCGGATGCGCTCCATTGCCTCCTCGACCTCTCTGGGTCGCCCGCCGAGGAGCACGACGAACTCCTCCCCCCCGTAGCGGGCCACCAGGTCGTCGGCGCGCACCGACCGCCTCAGGACCTCAGCCAGAATCCGCAGCACGGCGTTGCCGGCCTCGTGGCCGAAGGTGTCGTTGTACTCCTTGAAGTCGTCTATGTCGAGCATAGCCATAGATAGCGGCAAGCCGTACTCCCTCGCCTGGGTGATCCTCCTGCTCGCAGCCCGGCGGAAGAAGGCCTGGTTGTGCAGCGCGGTAAGAGGGTCGATGTCGGCGGAGCGCCTGAGCGGACCTACCTCGTCCAGCTCCGACCTGCGCAGGAAGTGCGCGGCGAGGATCACGCAGGACGCGGCGAGTACCCCTGAGGCGACGCTCCAGGAAACGAGGTAGATGTCCGCGATCCCACCCGGCCAGAGCAAGCCTCCCAGCGAGTGCGGGGCCTGCGCCGCCGCGAGAAAGATCCCGGCCAGTGCGAGAAAGGAGAGTGCCCGCCGCTGCAAGGGGAGGCTCAGACCGGGTCTGACCCTCAGCGCCGCATACAAGAACGCAAGGAGACCGACGACCACGAGCCCCATCCCGGGTAGCCCAGAGCCGTCTTGCACGCCATCCCTCCTCACCCCGCGGCTCCCGCCGACGAGCAGTTCTTCCTTAACAGTAACGTATGATACTACTTGTCGCGATGCACCGCTCGCCAGCTGAACGCTAATAGCTGACGGTGCGGGAGCTCTGGATCCCGCTCGTAGAGCCGCCGTTATTACGCCTCTGCTATAATTCGGCCTCTTCTATCAGAGAGGTCTTATGGAAAGTCCCGTCAAACACAGCGCTCCGGCAAGACCTTGTTCTCGTTCTCTAGAAAGCTAGTAACTGTCAGGCGTTGGGGCGTGTCCGTAGAATTGTGCTCGTGAAAAGTGAACTCAACGGAACTAGATCTGACAGGGACCTGATCCTGCGCTGCCGGCAGGGCAGCGAGGGCGCGTGGCACCAGTTGCTTAACAAGTACGAGCGCCTGGTGTACTCCATCCCCTTTAGGTACGGGTTGTCCCGCGATGACGCCGCCGACGTCGCGCAGATCACCTTCACCATCCTGATCCAGAGCCTCGATGGCCTGGCCGAGGACAGCCGCCTCGCTCCCTGGCTCGTCACCGTAGCCCGCCGCCACAGCTGGCGTTTGCTCGAGCGCAACCGGCGCGAGAGCGCGAGCGAGCACCTCGAGGTCATGGACGTTTCCGAGAGCGCCGTGCTCCTCGGCAAGAGCGACACCGATTCCATGGAGCACTGGGAGCTCTCCCAGTGGCTGGATGATGCCCTCTCGAAGCTGGGCGAGCGCTGCAGGAAGTTGTTGCTCGCGCTCTACTTCCAGCCGGAGCGCTCCTCTTACGCAGAGATCGCGGCGGACCTCGACATGCCGGTGGGCAGTATCGGCCCGAGCCGAGCCCGCTGTTTGAAGAACCTGAGGCAGTTGCTGAGTGAACGCTAGGGCTCTGGAATTTTCCGGTGGAGGCCTGGATCATGTATTTTTTGCCGCCGTAGCTGCATTAAATAGGGTGAGGAGATTGGATCGCGTTGGAGGACGGGTAGATGACAGACTCTGATGAAATGGAGTTTGCCTTACTGGTGGACTGGGTAGAAGGCCGCCTCTCTGAGCAGGAGGCCAGGATCGTCGAGGCACGCGTGGCTGCCGACAGCGAGGCCCGCGCCGACGTCGCCTGGTTGCGCGCCTTTGCAAAGATCAGTGGTGACACCGTCATAGCCTCGCCTCCACCCGACGTGCGCGAGGCGCTCATCGAGCGCTTCGAAGCGTGCGCCGAGGGCAAGCAGCACCCCGGCCTCCTCCGGCGTCTGGCCGCGAGGCTAACCTTCGATAGCGACATGCAGCCGGCGCTCGGACTTCGGGGCGTAGGTGTGCCCGAGACCCAGCGACAGTTCGTCTACTCCACCGACGTAGCCGACGTCGCCATGACCGTCCGGCAGCGCGTCAGCGACGGTCTCCTCGCCCTCGACGGCCAGATCTTCCCCGTCGACGGCACCGATCTGGGCACCTTCGGCGTCCAGCTGCTCGAAGGCTCCTCCGAGGTCGCAACCACCGCAACTAGCGACCTTGGCACCTTCTCGTTCGAGGCCGTCCCGCCCGGCACCTACCAGGTGCTCGCGAGCAACGACCAGGTCGAGATACAGGTCCCGGACGTCGAGCTGCTCAGAAGGCCATGATCCTGGATTACAGGCTTGAGAACGGGCTGGTTGAACGGTTGTTGGCCCTGCCGACGATGGAGGAGCGCGAGGAGTATTTGCGCGCCGAAGGGTTGCTGAACGCGGAGACCCTTAACGGGTTGCTGGATGTCGCGGACAGGCTGGCGTACAGCGATCAGGGCAAGGCGCACCGCCTGGCCGCCCTGTGTGCGGACCTGGCGGACGCCGCCGCTGCGCCCATCGCCTTCCCGCGCGCGGCATACATACACCTCAAGATCCACGCCGAAAACGGCGAGTTCGACGCGGCGCTCCGCATGGCCAGGGCCGCCCACGACGGGTACGTCGCCCTCGGGATGAACCTGGATGCCCTGCGCACCCACGTCGGCAGGATGTCCGTGCTCCTGGAGCGCGGACGTTACAGAGAGGCCCTGGATGAAGGCCAGATCGTCTTGGACAGCCTGGATGGCGCGGGCGAGCTTGACGTGGCGCCGACAGAAAAGAAGGCGAAGCTGCTTGCAGCCCTCGTTCACCAGAACCGCGGCCTTTGCTTCGAGTACACTGGCCACTATGACGAGGCGCTCGACGCCTACGCCGCCGCGGAGGAGCGCTACGGGGATCTCGGCATGACCGAACGCCTCGGCGAGATCCTGGATAACAGGGGCGCAATCCTCCTGCACCTGGGAAGGGGGAGCGAGGCGTTGGCGGCGCACGAGGCAGCTGCCGCCGTATTCGCGAAGACCGACCTCACCCTCTCCCACGCCAAGGCGCTTAGCAACGTCGGAGAAGCGAACCGGCAGCTGGCAAACTACACGCGCAGCCTCGAGGCGTTCGAGCAGGCGCGGCGCCTGCTACGACCTCTGGACGCCTTCCAGGACGAATGCTTTATCCTGCGCAATACGGCAGACACCTATCTCGAGCTAAACCTCTACGCCGAGGCGTTGAATGCCTACGAAGAGGTGAACGGGTTGCTCAGTGACGTCGGCATCGTGCACGACAGGGCGCGGACGCTGTGGGGTATGGGCTCTACGCTCATAGCGCTCTCGGATCTCAAGGATGCCGAGCGCGCGCTGGCGGGGGCGGCGGACAAGTTCGCAGCCGCGGATAACGTGCCGATGCTCTCTGGCGTTATGCTGGAGCAGGCCTCCGTGCTCGCGGCCCGCCAGGATCGGGAAGCCGCCCTCGAGACCGCGCGCAGGGCGCTGGATCTCGCCTCCGAGAAGGGATGGATCGTGGGGCAGGTCTACGCACACCTCCGTCTCTCGGACCTGCTGCTCCCCGATGCGGAGCAGGCCGAGCCGCACTTGCTCGCCGCTCAGAAGCTGGCAGACCGCTTGGCGCTTCCACACCTGCGCTTCAGGCTGAACGAGCGCCTCGGTCACCTGAGGAGGCTGCAGGACCGCAACGAGGAGGCAAGGGTCCTGCTCGAGGCGGCCACGGAGGAGATCGAACGCTTCCGCGGCACCATCGCCCAGGAGGCCATGCGCGCCTCCTTCTTGCGGGACAAGACCTCGGCCTACGAGGACCTGATGTTGCTCCACCTCGCCCGCGAGGACGAAGAAGGCGCAAGGCGCGCCTTCGCCGTCGCAGAGAGGGCCAAGTCCCGCGCCCTCGTGGATCTGCTCACGGGCGTGGTAGACAGGGTGCCTGCGGCCTCCATGGACCCCGAGCTCGAGGACCAACTGCTGGAGCTGCAGGCCGACCTCAACGCGACCTACAACCGGTTGCTCGGCTTTACAGAGGATGACGAGAACGAGGCGCTTCTACCCGACCTGCACAAGCGAGCCGTCGAGCTGGAGCGTAGGATCAGCCGCCTGCGCCTGCACACCCCTTCGTCAGATCCGTTTACCGACCCCACGGCCTTGGCAGACCTCCAGGACCAGCTACCCTCCGACGTGGCGTTGCTGACCTACCACATCGCCGGGGATGAGATCATGGCATTCGTCGCCGCGGGCGACGAAGTCCGGGTCTCCAGAAACCTCGGGTCGGTCGAACTGGTGACGGAGCTACTGCAGCAGCTGAGCATACAGTGGGACCGCTTCCGCGTGGGTCAAGAGTTCGTCGAGCAGCACATGGCCCTGCTCGAGCGGTCGACCCGGCAGGTGCTCACCCAGCTCTACACCGTACTGGTCGCCCCCCTCGAGGCACTCCTTGAGGAGATAGGCGACGGTACCTCGACCGGCGCGCCCGAGAAGCTGGTAGTAGTTCCTCACGGGTTGCTCCACCAGGTGCCTTTCCACGCCCTGTTCGACGGAGAGTGCTACCTGCTCGAGCGGTTCGAGATCTCCTACGCGCCAAGCGCCCGTATATATTCGCTCTGCCAGCAGAAGACCCTGCAGGCATCGGACAAGGCGCTCGTGATGAGCGTTCCCGACTCCTACATCCCCGCCGTAGCGGAAGAGGCCCGCGCCGTCGCTGGGTATCTCCCTGGCGCGGAGGTGCTGAACGACGGAAAGGCCACCATAGATACGCTACGGAGCGCATCCTCCGGTTGCTACGTCGTGCACCTGGCCTGCCACGGCCTGTTCCGCTCCGACAACCCGATGTTCTCTTCGCTCAAGCTGCACGACGGCTGGTTGACCGCGGCGGACGTGATGCAGCTTGACCTCGCCGGCGCCCTCGTCACCCTGAGCGCCTGCGAGTCGGGGCGTAGCGAGGTGCTCGCCGGAGACGAGCTGATTGGCCTGACGCGGGCTTTTCTCGGCGTGGGGGTCTCGACGCTGGTCGTCAGCCTGTGGCTCGTGCAGGACGAGGCGACGGCCGCGCTGATGGAGAGGTACTACGAGCGGCTGCGCGATGGCGCGAGCCCGGCGGAGGCTCTGCGCGCCGCCCAGCTGGCAACCAAGGCCGAGCGCCCGCACCCCTACTACTGGGCGCCCTTCGTCCTCGTGGGGAAGCGATAGCGCCAAGATCTGTGAAAGGGATACAATAGAGTTTTGAGCTGGTCAAGGTGTAGAGTGCAGCGGAGAGCACTCCGGAGGTAAGCGATGGGCGTTCGAGCAATGCCACAACGTCTGACCATAACAGCGGCGCTCGCTCTCACGCTGTGCGTGCTGGCGTTGTCGGTTGCTTTCGGTTCCAAGCAGGCTAATGCGCTGGTAGGGGACTACGAGCCTGACCAGGTCATCGTGAAGCTAAATCCAGGCGTCACAATAGGGCAGATCGAGGACGATTACGGCACGACCACCCTCGACGATACTCTGGGTGGAATGGGCATCTACCTGCTCCAGACGCCAAACAACAAGAACCCGATAACGTTTGCGGAGCGCCTTGTGGGGGATCCCCGCGTGCTCTTGGCCGAGGCGAACTACGTGGCCGAAACGCCCGAGGACGCTGAGGGCGATGGTCGGCACAGAGCCTATAGCATAAGCAGCACTAGCGAGTCTTCAGATCCATACGCGGCCGAGAACCTCAAGCTCTCGTGCGCGGCCAAGATCAGCCAGGGCAAGGGCATCACGGTCGCCGTGCTGGACACCGGCGCTCAGCTCGACCACCCTGCGCTGAAGGCCAACTTCAAGAATGTCAAGCGCTACGACTTCGTGGACGACGATACGGATCCCTCCGACCGCCCGGTCGGCCTGGATGAAGATGGCAACGGTCTCAAGGATGAGATGGTGGGTCACGGTACGCACGTGGCGGGGATCGTGGACCTCGTGGCTCCCGCGGCCAAGATCATGCCGCTGCGGGTGCTCGACTCGGAAGGTTACGGCGACGTCTTCACGATCTCCAAGGCGATCTCGTTCGCCCAGCGTAACGGGGCGCACGTGATCAACCTCTCTCTGGGCACGTCGAGCCGGTCGGAGGTGCTCCGAGAGATGGTCAGCGAAGCCACCCACAACGGGGTCGTCGTCGCCGCTGCGGCGGGCAACTCGAACACGATCGTACCGCATTACCCGGCCGCTGGAGACGGAACCGTGGCCTCTGCGGAGGGACTTCTGGCCGTGACCTCGGTCGGCAAGTACCAGACGAAGTCGAGCTTTGCCAACTATGGGCAATGGGTGGATATCGCAGCACCTGGCGATGACATCCGCAGCGCTTTCCCCATCAGCAAGTACGCGAACTGGAGCGGAACCTCCATGTCGACGCCGTTCGTCTCCGGCCAAGCGGCTCTAATCCGCAAAGTCTATGGCTCGATCACGCCAGCGTCCATAGAGACGAAGGTACGCAATAGTGCCCGGTCGCTGCTATTGAAGGACCCGGTGTACGGCAGCATGCTGGGTGCCGGTCACGCGGACTTTTGCGCCAGCCTTCGAATGAAGTAAGGCTAGAAGTAGAGGGATGAGAGGGCGAGCGGTACTCCCTATCACAACGATGACAGTGGCCCCGGTGGCGGCTACCGATGTGGCTTGGCGGACAACATGAGGTGCACATTAGCATCGTGGACCTATGCATAGTTACCAGGAGGACAGCGTCATGACCAGGGTCCAACCAGGACGACGATTCTCCTAGCGGCGGAGATGGGAAACCCGGGGATACCGTCGGACACGGTCCCGGCAGCGACACGGGTAGTCGGAGACGAAGTCCCTGGACTGAGCGACATGGTCTGCGTCGACACCGATATCAAAATCCGGGAGATGGTCAACGAGGTACTGATCGATCGCGCATTGGCACCGGCAAGCAAGCCAGGATGCCCGCCATCCGACGCCCACCGAACGTGAGCCTGGCTGCCTGTCATTGGTGGCATAAAATGCTCCCATGGTAGAGAGCGAACCTTCGGCTAGAGAAGAGCCGCTCGCCGTCTTCGATGTGGACGGCACCCTTTTCAGACGCGGGCTCCTGCCCGCGCTGACCCGCAGGCTGGTGGAAGAGGGGATCTTCTCCGAGCGGGTGCGGGAGGAGTTGAGTCAGGACTACTACGCCTGGGTCGAGCGCCGGGGTTCGTACGAGACCTACGACGAGCTGGTCATGGAGTTGTTCCTGCGGGAGCTCAGAGGGGTTTCAGTGGCAGAGCTCAGGCGATGCGCCACGGTGGAGGTGAAGGCACACGGCAGAAGGTTGCACATATATACGCGCGACGTGGCAGCGCGTCTCAAACAAGCAGGTTACCAGCTTATAGCCATCTCCGGCTCTCCCCAGGAGGTGATCGACCTCGTCTTGAAACCTCTTGGTTTCGACCGGTCCTGGGGTACGGGCCTCGCCCAGGACGCCCAGGGACACTACACCGGGGAGGTGCTACGAGATCCCTTCAAGAACAAGCGGCGGGTGCTGGAGGGGTTCCTGGAGGACGCAGACGTGGACCTCGAGGGCTCCGTGGGGATGGGAGATACACTCTCCGACGTTGGGTTTCTGGAGATGGTCGGGACCCCCATCGCCTTCAATCCCAACCGCAGCCTCTTCGAGGTCGCCAGGAGATCCAACTGGCCCATTGTGGTGGAGAGAAAAGACGTGATCTACAATCTGCAAACCCGCCTGCACGACCCCGTCCTCAGTGAAGGGACCGTGTGGGTAGGATGAAGCATTAGGCAACAGGCAACAGGAGGTTGGTTATGCTCTCCCGCCTGTTGCCTCATTAAAGTTCAACTCCAACTTTAGCTCTCCAAGCATCAAGCACAAGAGCACACAAGTTGAGCATGGTTCACGTTGTAATGACGTCGCGGATGTGCGAGTTTGTCTCCAGAAGAGCACGTTGAGGAACGGAAGGGGGACCACGCGTGCGGCCTTCGGAGACTGATAGCTTCATAGTTTGTTCTGAGGAGATCACCCTCGAGTGCCACTGCGGAGAGCGGCTGGTTCTCCTCGGCTTCGAGAGCGACTGGCACTCGGAGGGACGCACCACCTTCGAGTGCGAGTGCGGGGAGGAGCTAACCCTCGCGGACCGCGTCGACGCGGATGCCTTCGACTTCAACGGGCTGCTGCGCCGCTTCAGAACCTTCGATTGACGCGCATTTCGGAATCATTGAGATTCTGAAGTGCGCGCCCTCAGCTGGTCAGCGTGCTTTGCAGAAGCATTGACGTCTACATAGCGCTTAAAGCGCGGCGCCCACGCGAGCCCGAGCGCGGCGGCGAGCGTGAGGAGCGCGGCCCCCGGGACGAGGAAGGCGGCCCAGAAGCCCAGTCCGGAGGCGAGCATCCCTCCCCCTATGGGACCCACGGCGAAGCCCGTCGACGTAGCGGAGGAGGCGATGCCGAAGGCCGACCCCTGCCGTTCGGGCGGCGCCGCCTCCTTTATGGAAAGGTTGGCGACGGGTATGGCGCAGCCGAGGAAGAGGCTCATCGAGAGGCGCAAAGCCCAGAGCTCCGGGACGCTAGTCACCAGCGCCTGGGGTATCGCGGCGAGCCCCGCGAGAGCGAGGGCGCCGATGAGTACGCGTCTGGTGCCGAACCTGCCGGCGAGCCTCCCGCCGAGCAACGAACCGAGGGACGCTACCAGCGCCCCCGTGCCGATGATCCAACCCGCCCTCGTGGCTACGTGGCTCGCGCTGCCGGAGAGCACGCGTATGAAGCCGGGGAGAGCAACGCCCGCGCTGGTGATCGCCACGTGGACAGAGAAGAGGACGAGAAGGCCGGGTATCAGCAGCCCGTAAGGCATAGGAGCGCGCTGAGGGCCAGTACCCTCCTCTCGCTCCGCCTCCTCGACCTCGTCCCTGCCGGGTCTGTTCTCGGCGACGCCGAATAGGACAAGCGTCCCCGAGACGGCGAGCAGGGCAGAGGCGACGAAGAAGGAGGTCCTCAAGCCGGCGAGGTCGGCGCTGATCCCCCCAAGGGCAGGGCCGACGCCAGCGGCGATGAATATGATCGTCTGCAGGGCCCCGAGCCTCCAGCCCGCGCGCTCGGAGGGTGAGGTGGTGGCCACGAGGGCCGTCGCCGCGGGCACCGTACCTGTGAGCGTCCCCTGCAAGAGCCTCAGGCCGAGGAGCTGCCAGGGACCCGAGACGAAGCCCATCGACCCTACGACAACGGCGGCCGCGAGGGTCGCCCGCAGCAACATGACCTTGCGGCCGAGCCGGTCGGAGAGCCTGCCCCAGAGCGGGGCCACGATCGCCATGCTAGCCCCCGACGCGCCGTTTATGAGCCCTGCCCAGGCCGCGGCTCTCCCCATGTCATGCACGCCGAGGTGCTGGACGTAGAGGGGCATAAAAGGCACCACGAACATGAAGGCCGTGGTGGCGAGCAGCTGGGAGACGAGCAGCGTACCGAACGAGAGCCGGTCCATCACCCCTGAGCCTTTCACGTCGCGGCTCACTGGCGCCTGGCCAGATACACCCCGGCGAGCAGGATCGCCGCGCCGATGAACTTGTCGATCCCGAAGCCCTCACCAAGGAGGACGACGCCAGAGATCACACCCGTGAGCGTAACGAGGTACTGGTAGACGAGCATCCTGTTTGCGCCAATACGCGAGACCCCCCGCTGCCACGAGGTGAACCCGAAGGCCGCAACCAGCAGGGTGGAGTATGCAATGGCCCCCCATCCTCCCAGGCTGACACTCCCCCAGTCCATGCGTAGCAGGCCAGTAGAGGCCATAAGGAGAAGGATCAAGCCTCCAAAGAGCATCGAGTAGCCCGCTACCGCGATGGGTGAATATCTCCGGAGCAGGGGCAGCGAGAGCACCGAGTACGAGCCCCAGCAGGCCGCCGCGGCCATCACCAGCAGGTCCCCCGCCAGGCTCGTTCCATCAGCCCCGAGACCCCGGTAGACGATCACGGCCACGCCAACCAGCGCGAGTCCTACCCCGACTAGACCCTTGATCCTCGGCTGCTCCCAGCCGAGCACGAACCCGAGGAGCATGCCCCAGAGTGGAGCCGTCGCTACCACGAGCGCGGTGCTGGACGCGCTGGTCATGCTCACGCCGTAGGTGAAGGCCACGTTGTTTAGCGCCACGCCGACCACCCCGAGGCCGGCCATCGCCAAGAAGTCGTCCCTCCTGAGCCTGCCCTTCGGTTCGAAGAGGCGCAGTATGGCCCAGAGCACGAGCCCCGCTGTGACGAACCGTATGGCCGCGAAGGGCAACGGCGCAACGAACCCGACGGCGTACTTCACGGCCACGGGGTTGGTGCCGAGCACGACGGCCGTAGAGAGCAGGGAGGCCTCGAAGAGGAGAGAGGTCCTACCCTTCGCGCCGGCGCGCCCTACCTTCTCCTCGGTTAGCGAGGTAGCCATTCTTGCTCCACAATATGCCGATCGCACATACCATGACCGTACCATCGTCAGGGCAGCGGACAAGGCTGCCTGGTGAAAGTTCTAACGGCCTGTCAGCACGCTGCCCTGCGGGCAGCTTGTCAGCCCGCTACGCCCTTCGGGCTCCGCTTGTCAGCACGGCGCACCGGCTCCGCCGGGCGCCTCTCAGCATGCATCGGCCGCTACGCGGCCTCGCTTTCAGCATTTCAGCTTGCTAGCTGACTGGCTGACAAGCGGAGGCGTATAGCCGAAGCGGGCTGAAAGCTGGCGCAGCCAGCGTGCTGACTACCTATTTCACAGCCACCAGCGCGTCCAGAGCGGGGACGTCGGCGACCTCGTTCCAGCTCTCGCCAGCGTCCGTGGTGTGCAGGATCTTCCCGTCCCCGAAGCCGGCGTACAGCGCGCCGGGCCTCTCGGGGTCGGCGCAGAGCGCGTAGGGGAACGCGGCCAGGTCCCCCAGAACGGTCTCCCACCGCCCCCCGGCGCTGCGGCGGTAGATCGCCGCCTCCGAGTGACCCGGACCGTGCGCCTGGCCCGGCCCGGGCGCGGCAGAGGCGTAGACCAGCTCGGGGTCCTCCACGTCCACGGCCAGCCCCCAGACATACCAG
>Ga0126312_10000877_pt1 | contig 18986 bp, 20 predicted proteins | sample Plot104A_FD_92537 | JGI IMG/M metagenome (GOLD analysis project Ga0126312, IMG submission 92537) | Serpentine soil microbial communities from UC McLaughlin Reserve, CA, USA - Plot104A | ecosystem: Environmental > Terrestrial > Soil > Grasslands | place: USA: UC McLaughlin Reserve, Lake County... | reverse complement strand
CTCGCGCGTGTTCCGGGGTCGGTGTAATTCCGAACCGGCGGTGACAGTCCGCGAACCGGCCGCAGCCAGCGGCCGGCCGATGTGGTGAAACTCCACGACCGACGGTGAAAGTCCGGATGGGAGGTGCACGCGAGTGCGGTCGCACCGCAGACAAATCGGTGCGAATCCGTCTCTTCCACCCCGGCATCGTGCGACCGGAAGAGTGGAGGATCAATGGATCTGCAAGAACTACTCCTGCGGTTGCTACAGGCCGAACTGGTTATCGGGTCCAGCGCCATTTTGTGGCGGGAGATCATCGGCAACGGGTTTGGGCTGGCAAGCGCAGTTCTGGGCATGCGGCGCAAGGTTGCCGCTTGGCCAATCGGCATCGTGGGCAACGTCTTGCTGTTCACAGTTTTTGTCGGCAGCGCGATCGGCGGGGCCTTCGATACACCGCAGCAGCTTGCTCTTTGGGGCCAGGCCGGCCGCCAGGTGTTCTTCATCGCAGTCAGCGTCTACGGCTGGGTCCGCTGGCATCAGTTCCGGAAGGCGCATGCAACCGAGGGCGTCGGCGTGAGGCCCAAGTGGGCGGGGGCGACTGGTCGGATCCAGTTGCTTGTCGGTGCAGTCGTCCTGACGACGTTGTTCTATTTCGTGCTGAAGGCGCTCGGCTCTTGGGGTCCGCTGGCGGACGCCTGGATCCTTACGGGCTCGATCCTTGCCACGTACGGGATGGCGCGTGGTTGGGTCGAGTTCTGGCTGATCTGGATCGCGGTCGACGCCGTGGGCGTGCCGCTGCTACTGATGGCCCACTTCTACCCCTCGGCGATCATGTACATCGTCTACGGCGGCTTCTGCGTGGTCGGGTTCATCTCCTGGCTGAGGATCGAGCGCCGTGAGCGCGTACTGGTCCGTTCAGACGGCTTGGCTGACCCGGTGGCCGAAACCGTGGGCTGACGTTGCGATCACCGCCTAAGGTGATCGGCCATGACAGAGTCCGCGACCCGCAAGAGCTTTGAGGCGCTGTTTTCCGAGCTTCGTGCCAAGGTCGCCGAGCGAGACCCCGGCTCCTCGACGGTGGCTCGTCTCGATGCCGGCGTGCACGAGATCGGCAAGAAGATCGTCGAAGAAGCCGCTGAAGTATGGATGGCGGCCGAGCACCTCTCAAAAGATCAAGCGGCCCTGGAGATCAGTCAACTGCTCTACCATCTGCAGGTCTTGATGATCGCGCTTGATCTTGACCTCGAAGACGTCTACGCCCACCTGTAGCGCCGCAACCTAGGATGAAGGCCGTGAATTCGACGCTGCCCCGGGCCATGGCGGCGCTCAAGGTCGCCGTTCCGAACAAGGGAGCCCTGTCCGAGCCGGCGGCCGAGATGCTGCGGGAGGCGGGGTACTTGCAGCGGTCCGACGACAAGGAACTCGCCTTGGTCGACGAGGCCAACGGCGTCGAGTTCTTCTACCTGCGACCACGCGACATCGCCGTCTATGTCGGCGAGGGCACGCTCGACGTCGGCATCACCGGCCGCGACATGCTGCTGGATTCGCACGCGAACGCGGTAGAGGTCATGCCCCTGGGATTCGGCCGGAGTCGCTTCCGGTTCGCGGCCCCGGTGGGCAGCGATATGGCGGTGGAAAAGCTTCATGATCTTCGCCTGGCGACTTCCTACCCAGGTCTCGTTGACTCCTACTTGGAGCGACAAGGAGTAAGCACCAGGCTGATCGCGCTCGATGGGGCTGTCGAGACGGCCATCCGGTTAGGCGTGGCTGATGTGGTGGCTGACGTCGTCGAGACCGGTGGGACGCTCAGACAGGCGGGGCTCGAGCTGTTCGGCGACCCCATCCTGGAATCAGAGGCAGTCTTGATCCGTCGTCAGAACACCCCCGCCCCGGACGGGCTTGATCAGCTGGAGCGTCGGCTGAACGGCGTACTGGTCGCTCGCAACTACGTGATGATGGACTACGACGTCAGCGATGCGGTCGTCGAGCAAGCGTGTGCCATCACGCCCGGGTTGGAATCCCCAACAGTGTCGCCACTAGCCCGCCCGGGCTGGTACGCGGTACGCGCCATGGTGCCGAGGGCGGAGGCTCAGCGGGTGATGGACGCATTGTGGTCACTCGGGGCGCGCGCCATCTTGGTGACGGACATCGCCGCCTGCCGAATCTGAACTGTGCCACTCGAGCCCATCGAGGATGTCTACACGGCCCGGCCGCGACGGCTTCGGCTGATCATCGGCTTCTTCGGCACCGTGTTGCTGCTGCTCGCCGCCTTTGGCTGGTTTGCACTTCCGTCATCGATCCGGGGGTTGTTCACACTCTCGCAGCGCCTGACGCTGCTTGTCATTCTGAGCTTGATTATTCTGGTCATCGGCATTATCGCTGCCAGCTATGTACGAGCTGACGCAAACGGGTTGCGGCTGCGCAACGGGCTTCGTACTCACGTTGTCCCGTGGTCTCGGGTGCACAAGATTCTGTTGCGCAGGGGCGATCCGTGGGCGTTCGTTCTACTCCGGCCCGAAGGCGGCCGTCCGTTTGAAGCTGATCTTGACGCTGAAAAGCGAATACTGATGGGAATACTCGCCACTGAGGGTGCGGCCGCCCGGCAGGCTGTCGACGAGCTTCGGCAGCGCCTGCGGCGCTACCGATCAGGGGCGCTGTAAACCTATTCGATCCCGCGTGACTTGAGGAGCCTTTCGATCTCGGCCATCTCCTCATCAATTGGCGGCGCCGGCTGCTTGGCGGCTTGAGGACCCGAGCCTCGGCGAGCGGGAAGCGATCGAGTTGTTGTGGATCCTGGCGCCTCGGTCGACTTCTTCGGCGGAGAGCGTCGGGCAAGCACGCCGCCGACAACCCAGAGCACGAGGCATAGACCGAGCAGGGCTAATCCGAACCAGACGGCCGGGGAGAAGATGATCTTCGACGCCCATGATCCAACGGCAACGACGCCATCCCACAGCAGCCGCAGCAGCCCGCTGAAGTAAAGAGCAACCGGCGCCAGAGCAAGCGCAATGCCTTGAATCGCTCTTCCCTTCCGGCCCCGTCGCCAGGCAATGCCAGCGGCGATGATGCTGAGCAGAGTCAATCCGACGCAAAGGGGCAGCAGCACGGTGTCCAGGGCGGGCATCTTTCAACTGTGCCACACCGGTGTTCGCTGCCGATCCGGGAGAGCACCCGCTCGACCCCTAGCGTCACCCACCGTACCGTGGGGGAGTGGATCATGACCGGCGACTGGCGCAGTCCGCATTCCGGGGTGACGACGGGGCGGCCTCTGCCCAGACCCGGGAACGCCTCGCCGCGGTCACTGCGGAGGGCACGCCAGTTGCCTACCTGCGGGCGGTCGCCGCCTTGTGCGGCGATCGGATTCTGGTTCCGGTCGTCGCGACGACGACTCGGCTGGGCCAGACAATCGGCGGACTGACATCCGACAAGGAGGCGGAGATGTCCGTTGTGCTGCTCCAAGCCCACAACGGGCGGCGGGCAATGCTGGGTTTTACCGGCCTCGACTCGCTCCGGGCCTGGCAGGCAGATTCGGCGCGGCCGGTGCCGGTGACGCTCGACGTGGCAGCAAGGACGACGCACGCGGAGGGCGGTGTGGCACTTGTCATCGATATCGCAGGACCCGATGCGCTGGTGATCGAGGGCGAGGTTCTCGACCAGCTGGCGGTGGGTCACCGGCTGCTGGAGGTCGAGCCGGACGTCTTCGGTTGGGCAGTCTCCACCGCCGAGTGATCCAACCATCGAAGGTTGCAGCGGAATAGTCGGAAAGTGCCGGCCCGCTGTCTCGGAAACCGCTTGACGGCTTGGGTGGTAGGGTTGACATCCGACTGATCCGGTGTCTGGCTGGATCTGCAAGTGGAGACCCGATCTCCCACCCGCGCGACAAGCCAACAACGAGTTGCCGGGTCCGTCTGCGGAAGCGGCATCAGCGCCGCTATTCCGCGGTCTTCGGGTCTTCGCGCGAGCGTGGGCCCGTTTGTCATTCTGGGCCCGCGATCGGCAGCTTCGCTGGACGCGGCCATCGGTTCCGCACATTCATAACGACTGGAGGACTTATCAGCACCGAACCCCGAATCAACGACCGCATTCGCGTCCCCGAGGTCCGCCTCGTGGGGCCGGCCGGGGAGCAGGTAGGGATCGTACGCATCGAGGACGCATTGCGGCTGGCCAACGAGGCCGAACTGGACCTCGTGGAAGTCGCCCCGATGGCTCGACCCCCGGTCGCCAAACTCATGGACTACGGCAAGTTCAAATATGAGAGCGCCCAAAAGGCCCGTGAGAGCCGTCGTCATCAGACCAACACAGTGATCAAGGAAATGAAGCTTCGGCCAAAAATCGACAGCCACGACTACGAGACCAAGAAGGGTCACGTGGTGCGTTTTCTCAAGGCCGGCGACAAGGTCAAGATCACAATCATGTTCCGTGGCCGCGAGCAGTCCCGTCCCGAGCTGGGCTACAACCTGCTGAAGCGGCTCGCCGAAGATGTCGATGACTTCGGATTTGTCGAATCCGCGCCCAAGCAGGACGGCCGTAACATGCTCATGGTCCTGAGCCCGCTCAAGAAGAAAGTGGAGGCACGCGCCGAGGTCCGAGCGGAGCGGGACCGTCGAGCTGCCGAGCGCCTTGCCGATGCCGAGGCGGAGCGCACCGAGGCCGCGGCCAGCAGGGCCAGGGCGGCGACGCAGCCGGCAGCCAAGAAGCGGCGCGGTCCCGCCGACAATCTCGACCCCGATGTCGACCTGATTTAGCCAACCAACATTCGGCCCGCCAGGAGCCGGGCAGCACACGCACGACGAGAAATGGAGCGGCACGAATGCCGAAGATGAAGACGCACTCCGGTGCTAAGAAGCGATTCCGGTTTACCGGTTCGGGCAAGATCATGCACCGCAAGGCGGGCAAGATGCACCTGAACGAGCACAAGCCGAGCACTCGGACCCGTCGCCTCGACGGCGATACCGTGCTGGCCACGAGCGACGCCACCAAGGCCCGACGGCTACTCGGCAGGCGTGCCTGACCTGTTACGCACATTTGAGAACAAGGAGTTAACGAGATGGCACGCGTCAAGCGCGCGGTTCACGCCCAAAAAAAGCGCCGGGAGGTCCTCGACCAGGCGTCCGGCTACCGCGGTCAGCGCTCCAGGCTCTACCGAAAGGCCAAGGAGCAGGTTGCTCACTCGCTGGTGTACGCCTACCGGGACCGGCGTGCTCGCAAGGGCGACTTTCGCAAGCTCTGGATTTCCCGGATCAATGCCGCGGCCCGTGCTGAAGGCATGACCTATAACCGGTTCATCGCCGGCCTGAAGGCAGCCGGGCTGGAAGTGGACCGCAAGATTCTGGCCGATCTTGCGGTGACCGATTCGGCCGCCTTCGCCGCCTTGGTGGAGGTGGCCCGCAACAACGCCCCGGCCACGAACGCCACGACTGCCGCCTGAGCTCAGCTGATTTTGGCCGAGTCGATCGGGATCACGCCTGCCTCACGAGGTGAGCTCCGGTCGGCTCGGCGGCTGACTCGGCGCAAGGATCGCGCCGCCCGGCACAGATTTCTTGTCGAAGGGCCGCAGGCCGTACGAGAGGCGCTCGCCGCCGGCTGCGCTGAGGTCCTCTTCATCTCGAACAGCGCTGCCGAACGGCATGATCGGCTCGTCGCTGCGGCGAATGCCCGAGGTGTGCCGGTTCGGATGTCCGCCCAGGATGATCTTGTGACGTTGGCGGACACCCGCACCCCACAGGGGATCCTGGCGGTATGCCGGACGATTGACCGGCCGCTGGACGATGCGCTTAGGTCCACGCCCACCCTGGTGGTCTGCTGCGCGCAGGTGCGCGATCCCGGCAATGCCGGCACGGTCATCCGATGCGCGGATGCCTTGGGCGCCAGCTCGGTGATCTTGACTGAGGGCTCCGTTGACGCCTACCACTCGAAGACCGTCCGCTCGAGCGCGGGCAGCCTGTTCCATCTGCCAATTGCATTGGACGTGCCAGTGGATGAGGCCGTGGGAGCAGCGCGCGCGTGCGGACTTCAGGTGCTGGCCGCCGATGCTGACGGTCCCGTCAACCTGGTGGAGCTAACGGCAAGCGGGGGATTGGCCAGACCGACGCTTTGGATGTTTGGGAATGAGGCGTGGGGTTTGCCCGCCGGACACGCCGCCCTGGCCGACGAGGTCGTCCGGGTGCCGATCTATGGGGGCGCGGAAAGCCTGAACCTGGGTGCAGCGGCGGCCATCTGTCTGTACGCAACCTCGACAGCCCAGCGCGCTGCCTAGAGTTCCATCACATAAACTCGCTCGCCCACCGGGCTGGCAGATTCCTAGACTGGCCGGGGCGCCTACAGTGCCCGTCCTGCAAGGAGAGGAGCCCATGTCCGGGCCGAACGCTGGCTACGACCCTGCACATGTCACATCCTTGAGCGCAGTCAGTATCGAGGCCATGGTTGCTGAGGCGCTCGCCGCGTTCTCCGCGGCGACCAAGGTGACCGAATTGAAGCAGGCCCGGCTGGCGCACGCCGGTGACCGTTCTCCGATCGCGTTGGCAAATCGGGAGATCGGTGCGCTTCCGCCCGAAGCTCGGAAGGTGGCGGGGGCACGGGTCGGCCAAGCCAGGAACACCATCAACCAGGCGCTCCGAGCAAGAGAGGCAGAGATCAGCCAAGCTGAACTCGCCCGCACCTTGGCAGCCGAGCGAGTCGATGTGACTCTGCCAGTGCCGCTGCAACCACCAGGTGCCGTACATCCAGTCACCGAGCTGATGCACCTGATGGAGGACGTGTTCGTCGCGATGGGCTGGGAAGTCCAGGAGGGACCGGAGCTAGAGGCCGAATGGATGAACTTCGACGCCCTCAACTTCATCCCTGACCACCCTGCGCGGACACTTCAAGACACCATCTTCGTCGCGCCGGAAGACAGCGGTGTTGTGCTTCGGACCCACACATCGCCGGTCCAGATCCGCGCGATGTTGGCCCGCGATCTACCCATCTACGTTGTCTGCACCGGCAAGGTGTTTCGAGCTGATGAATACGACGCCACGCACATTCCCGTCTTCCACCAGATCGAGGGCCTGGCGGTCGACCGGGGAATCACTCTTGGGCACCTGCGCGGCAGCCTTGATCATTTCGCCCGGGCAATGTTCGGCGACACCCGAACGCGGATGCGGCCCAACTACTTCCCGTTCACCGAGCCGTCGGCCGAAGTTGATCTTGAGTGTTTTGTGTGCCACGGTGCCTCGGTCGGCGATCCGGAGCGGCCGTGCCGGACCTGCAAGAGCGAGGGCTGGATCGAGTGGGGCGGCTGCGGCATTGTGAATCCCCGGGTTCTCCAGGCGTGCGGTGTGGACCCGGAGATTTACACGGGCTTTGCATTTGGCATGGGTGTCGACCGCACGTTGATGTTCCGCAACAACGCCGAGGACATGCGGGACATGATCGAGGGCGATGTGCGGTTCAGCCGTTCGCTGGTAGGACTGGCGCGATGAGGGCGCCACTCAGCTGGCTTCGCGAATTCGCAGGCTTACCGGCCGACCTGGATGCCGGGACCCTGGCTGCGGCGCTGATCAGGGCGGGCCTGGAGGTCGAAACCGTGGATCGGGCCGGCGCGGATGTCCGGGGTCCGCTGGTCGTCGGCCGGGTTACGTCCTACGAGGTCGAGGAGCACTCCAACGGCAAGACGATTCGCTACTGCCGGGTCGACGTAGGTCGGCACAATGATCCGAGCGGCTCGCGGGGCATCGTCTGCGGTGCTCACAACTTCGACGTGGGCGACTTCGTCGTGGTGGCGCTTCCCGGGGCGGTACTTCCGGGTGATTTCGGGATTGGCGCCCGGAAGGCGTATGGCCATATCTCGGATGGGATGATCTGCTCGGCCAGGGAGTTAGGCCTCGGGGATGATCACTCTGGAATCCTCCGCCTGACGGGCGATGATCTTGTGCCGGGGGCCGATGGCATCCCGGTCCTGCTGCTTCGAGATGACGTATTCGAGATCGCTGTCACCCGGACCGCGGATACTGCCTGTCGATTCGGGGGCTGGCCCGGGAGGCAGCGCAAGCGATAGATGTGCGCTTCACTGATCCAGTCGACCGGCCAGTTCCGGCGGCTAAGGCCGAGGGGTATCCGGTTCGACTGGAGTTCGACGCCTGCCCGCTTTTCGTGGCCGTCAGCATTACCGGGATCGATCCGACCCTGGCAAGCCCGCGCTGGTTGTCCCGGCGGGTACAGCTGGCCGGAATGCGGTCCATCTCGTTGCCGGTGGACATCACCAACTATGTGATGTTCGAAACCGGGCAGCCAATCCACGCCTATGACGCCGATCTGCTGGATGGGCCGATCGTGGTCCGGAGGGCGAACGAGGGCGAGAAGCTGACCACCCTCGACGACGCTGTGCGGCCTTTGCATCCAGACGACTTGTTGATCACTGACGGCTCGGGGCCGATCGGTCTGGCCGGCGTGATGGGCGGTGCCTCCACGGAGCTGTCCGCGTCGACCGCGAATGTGGTGATCGAGGCTGCCCACTTCGACGCGATGACCATCGCGCGCACGTCGCGTCGGCACAAGCTGTCCTCGGAGGCGTCGCGTCGGTTCGAGCGGGGTGTCGATCCGGGCGCAAGCTATGCGGCGGCACATCGGGTGGCACAGTTGCTGGTCGAGCTGGCCGGAGGGACTCTGCTGACTGAGGAGACGGTGCAGGGGTCAGTTCCAGCACCGATCAGCACGACAATCGCCGATACGCTGCCCAGTGAAATCCTCGGTGCTGACCTCGATCACGACACTGTCGTGAGCTTGCTGCACCGCATCGGGGCGAGCGTTGATGATCATGGTGGTCGGCTGACCATAACGCCGCCGACATGGCGACCGGACCTTACCGACCCATACGACTATGTCGAAGAAGTGGGCAGGCTGACCGGCCTGGACACGATCGAACCGGTGATTCCGCGCGCGCCGGTTGGTCGCGGCCTTACCGTAAGTCAACGGGCTCGACGTGCTATTTCTGCCGCCTTGGCCACCACAGGGTTCGTGGAGGTGCTGACCTTTCCGTTCATCTCGGTCGACGAGCTTGATCGACTGGGCATCGCCGCGGACGACGAAAGGCGCAAACTGAACAGGATTCTCAATCCGCTGTCAGAGATGAGCCCGTACCTACGGACCACAATCCTGCCCGGGCTACTCGCTGCGGCCGCACGGAACCGGAGCCGAGGTATCGATGATCTTGCACTGTTCGAGTCGGGCTCGGTGTTCTTCGCGAATGATCCGCCGATTGTTGCGCCGCGGGTACCGGTGACACAGCGTCCGTCCGCGGACCAGGTTGCCGCACTTGACCGGGCGCTCGGGCGCCAGCCCAGGCACTTGGCCGCGCTTCTTAGCGGTCAGTGGCTACCGGACGGCTGGACTGGTCCTGGCCAACCCGCTGGCTGGCAGCAGGCCATCGCGTTCGTCGAAATCGCGGGGCGGGCAGTGGGTCTGCAGCTTTCGCGCCGTGCCGCCGAGCGTGCACCCTGGCATCCGGGCCGGTGTGCGGAGTTCGTCACGTCCGACGATCTGGTGCTGGGCCACGCCGGGGAGCTGCATCCGAGTGCTTGCGAGGCCTTCGGGATGCCACCCCGAACCGCGGCGGCCGAAATCGACGTCGACGCATTGATCGCCTCGGCGCCGGACCGAGGCGATGTGCCGGCCATCTCAGCGTTTCCGGTGGCCAAGGAGGACGTAGCGCTGATTGTCGACGCCGACATACCGGCCGCGATCGTCGAACGGGCACTGCGTTCCGGCGCCGGCCCGATGCTGGAGTCGGTGGCGCTGTTCGACATCTACACCGGTGCCCAGATCGGCGAGGGCAAGAAGTCGCTTGCTTTCGCGCTCCGGTTCCGTGCCCCGGATCGCACCCTGACCGAATCGGAAGCCGCCGGAGCCCGGGACGCCGCGGTCGCTGCCGCGGCCGAGCAAACCGGCGCTATTCAGCGAGCTATTTGATCTTCGCTCGAGCGATCGCGCTCTTGCCAGATAGCTGGCAGCTTGACCCGCTGAGACCGCCGCGGCGAACTGGGTGAACTTAGTTGCGGCCGTGCGCAGCGACGTAGGCCATGCCAGCACGCTACTGGATGCCACCATATGAAACTCTATGCATAGGTCTGCTGGCCATGGCATAGTCATGCCTATGGTTGTGAGGGTCGCCGTGGCCGGCGCTACCGGTTATGCAGGAGGAGAACTGCTCCGCCTGCTGCTGGGCCATCTGCAGGTGGAGATCGGAGCGGTGACCGCCGGATCCAACGCCGGCTCCACGCTGGGTCAGCACCATCCCCACCTGGTGCCACTGGCCGATCGCATTGTCGCGACCACTGCCCCGGAGACGCTCGCCGGTCATGATGTCGTCCTTCTGGCTCTCCCGCACGGGGCCTCGGCTGACATTGCAGCATCCGTGGAGCCGGAAGCCGTGATCATCGACTGCGGAGCTGACTTCCGGCTGGACGACGCGAATGCATGGCAGCAGTTCTATGGCTCAGCTCACGCCGGCACCTGGCGGTACGGGCTGCCCGAGCTTCCTGGTCAGCGGGACAAGTTGACGGGTGCCCGCCGGATAGCGGTGCCTGGGTGCTATCCCACCACCGGCGCGCTGGCTCTTCTCCCGGCGATCATGTCGGGCCTCAGCACGGCTCATGACGTAGTGATCGTGGCGGCCAGCGGTCCATCAGGCGCCGGCCGATCCCTGAAGCCGCATCTGTTGGCGTCGGAGCTGATGGGATCGGCGAGCGCGTACGGTGTGGGCGGCGTGCACCGGCACACACCCGAGCTACTGCAGAATTTTCGGGCCTGCGGTGCCGCCGAACCGTCGGTCTCGTTCACCCCGGTGCTGGTGCCAATGTCTCGCGGCATTCTGGCCACCTGCACTACGCCACTGAGCGACCCGTCGATCACCCAAGATCAGGTGTATGAGGCCTACCAGGCCGCCTATGCCGACGAGCCATTCGTTCATCTGCTGCCCAAAGGGCAGTGGCCGCAAACCCAGTCGGTTCTGGGATCCAACGCCGTCCATGTCCAAGTCGCGGTAGACCAACACGCAGGTCGGCTCATCGCCGTCGCGGCGCTGGACAACCTGACGAAGGGTACGGCCGGAGCAGCTGTCCAGTGCATGAACCTGGCCCTCGGGTTGCCCGAAGTCACCGGGCTGAGTTCTGTCGGAATTGCGCCATGAACGTGTGGTTCAACCGATGAGCGTCACGCAGGCGGCTGGTTTTCTGGCCGGCGGTGTGGTGGCGGGACTGAAGAGCAGCGGCAAGCCTGACTTGGCCATGGTTGTCAACACCGGACCGGAATTCGCTGCTGCTGGCGTCTTCACCACCAACCGAGTGAAAGCAGCACCGGTTGTGTGGTCGGAACAGGTGATCAAGGACGGCCGGCTGCGAGCGGTGATCTTGAACTCCGGTGGCGCCAATGCATGTACCGGTCCAGATGGCTTTGCCGATGCGCACCAGACGGCCGAGCTGGTTGCTGCGGCGCTTCGCCAAGGTCAGGACAGCGGGACAGACCTAGGTGCAATTGATGTCGCGGTGTGCTCCACCGGATTGATCGGCGTTCCGTTGCCCATGGACAAGATCGCCCGCGGCATCACCAAGCTGGTGCCGCAACTCAGCGGCGACGGTGGCCGGGCCGCTGCTGAAGCGATCATGACCACCGACACGGTGCCCAAGCTGGTCAGCTACGCCGACGAGGGCTGGTCGGTTGGCGGCATGGCCAAGGGTGCAGGGATGCTGGCGCCAGGGCTGGCCACCATGCTGGTGACGATCACCACCGACGCGATTGTCGATCCGATGCGCCTCAGTGGTCAGCTCGCCGAAGCATGCCGGACGAGCTTCGAGCGGGTGGACAGCGACGGCTGCACCTCGACCAACGACACGGTGATCTTGATGAGCAGTGGGGCCTCAGGAATCCGTCCCGATGCTGCTGACTTCCAGTCTGCCCTGGACGAAACCTGTGCCGATCTTGCACGGCAGCTGGTGGCTGACGCGGAAGGCGCCTCACATGACATTGCGATCACCGTGCAGCACGCCGCCTCCGAACGGGACGCCGTGGAGGTGGCGAGAGCGATAGCGCGGAGCAATCTCTTCAAGTGCGCGATCTTCGGTCGAGATCCCAACTGGGGCAGGGTGCTGGCCGCGATCGGCACGACGGCCGCGGACTTCGATCCTGATCGACTCGATGTCTCTTTCAACGGAGTGCAAGTCTGCCGTGGCGGAGGGATCGGGGATCGGAGAGAGCTTGTCGACCTCAGTCATCGCATCGTCGAGGTCCTCGTCGATCTGCACAACGGCAGGCAGCGGGCAACGATCTGGACCAATGACCTGACCTACGACTACGTCAAGGAAAACGCGGAGTACTCGACATGAGCCAGCCAGCCATTCCGCCCCCCGATCGCCCACTGACCCTGGTGCAGAAGGCGTCGATCTTGACCGAAGCGCTGCCCTGGCTGGAGACCTACGCCGGCAAGACGGTCGTGATCAAGTACGGCGGCAATGCCATGATCGACGACCAGTTGAAGCGGGCGTTCGCCTCAGACATTGTGTTCATGAAGCGCTGCGGAGTGCATCCCGTCGTGATGCACGGCGGCGGCCCGCAGATCAGCTCGATGCTCAATCGGCTGGGCATTGCGTCTGAGTTTCGGGGCGGATTCCGGGTGACCACTCCGGAGGCCATGGAGGTCGTCCGGATGGTTCTAGTCGGGCAGGTCGGTCGCGAGCTCGTCGGCCTGATCAACGCCCAGAGCACACTGGCGGTCGGCCTGTCGGGGGAGGACGGCGGTCTCTTCACGGCGCAGCGCCGGGGAACTGTGATCGACGGCCGAAAAGTAGACCTCGGCCTGGTCGGGGACGTCGTACAGGTCCGTACCGAGGCCATTTCGGGATTGATCACAGCAGGCCGAGTTCCTGTCGTGGCAAGCATCGCTCCGGATCGGAATGGCGTGGTCCACAACGTCAATGCCGACACAGCAGCGGCGGCACTGGCGGTAGCACTGGAGGCAGAGCGCCTGGTCGTGCTGACTGACGTCGAGGGCCTCTACCGCGGCTGGCCGAATAGCCCGGAGGTGATCACTGAGCTGTCCGCCTCCGAGCTGAGGGAGCTGCTGCCAACCCTGGAGTCCGGCATGGTGCCGAAGATGGAAGCCTGCCTTCGAGCAGTCGAAGGCGGGTTGACCCGGGCGACTATCACCGACGGGCGCATTCCACACGCGCTGCTGCTGGAGATCTTCACAAACGCCGGCATCGGCACGATGGTGACCCAGGATGGCTTGATCCGGCTCGGCAGTCGAGTTTTCTCACGGGAAGAGGGGATCCCACCACATGAGTTTGACAACGGCGAGTTCGGGCCGGCCCCGCTCGGCGAACCGATCGTGAAGGCGCGTTCATGAGCACATCTGACTCGACCCTGCTCAGCCGGGAATTCTCCGGACTGTCGTCCGCGGCTTCCTCCGGTGCCGTGCTGGACGGTTACGCCCATTCGGTCATGAACACCTTTGGAACGCCAAAGCGCGTCTTCGTCCGTGGCGAGGGGTGTTTCCTGTGGGACGCCGATGGCCGGCGCTACCTGGATCTGCTGTCCGGTCTAGCGGTGAACTCCTTAGGCCACGCGCACCCTACGGTGATCTCGGCGATCACCAGCCAGATCGCGACCCTCGGCCACGTCTCCAACTTCTTTGCCACACCGGCTCAGGTGGCGCTCGCCTCTCGGCTCACCGCTCTGACTGGGGCGTCGGACGCGCGGGTGTTCTTCGCGAACTCTGGCACCGAGGCGAACGAGGCAGCGTTCAAGATCACCCGGATGACCGGTCGTACCAAAATCATTTCCACCGAGGGCGCCTTCCATGGTCGCTCTATTGGGTCCCTGGCGATCACCCACAACCCTAAGTATCGGGAGCCGTTCGTTCCGCTGCCGGGCGAGGTGATCTTCGTGCCGTACGGGGATCCGGACGCCCTCGCCGCTGCAGCCGACGACGAGGTGGCGGCCGTCGTCCTGGAGCCGATCCAGGGGGAGAACGGCATCGTGGTCCCGCCACCGGGATACCTGGCCCGGGCGAGAGAGCTCTGCGACCAGCACGGTGCGCTGTTATGGATCGACGAGGTGCAGACCGGAATGGGACGCGCTGGCTGTTGGCTCGTACACGTCGCCGATGGCGTCGGCGCTGACATTGTCACCGTCGCAAAGGGCCTCGGCAACGGATTCCCGATTGGTGCCTGCATTGCGGCGGGCCGGGCCGCTCACCTACTGGGTCCCGGCACTCACGGAAGCACCTTCGGCGGTAATCCGGTGGCCGCCATCGCCGGGCTTGCGGTGATGGGGGTCATCGAGCGCGACGGGCTGCTTGACAACGCAATCACCTTGGGGGAGCACCTGGTCAGTGCCGTGACGGGACTCCAGCATCGGTTGATCACCGGTGTCCGCGGCCGTGGCCTGCTGCGTGGCATCATCCTGGCCGTGCCGATCGCCCCCGCGGTTGCCGATGCGGCTCTGAACGCTGGTTTCGTGATCAACGCCCCGTGCCCGGACGTGCTCCGACTGGCCCCGCCGTTGGTGATCAGCGCGGAGCTGCTCGATTCCTTCGTCGCCGCACTGCCGGGGCTGATCGATGGCGTAGGAGAGGCGCCGTGACAGTCAGGCATCTGCTGGCTGACGATGATTTGACCCAAGCCGAGCAGCTCACGATTCTCGACATCGCCGACGACTTCAAAGCAAGCCCGTATCGGCTTCCAGTTTTCGCCGGCCCACGCAGCGTGGCAATCCTCTTCGACAAACCGACCCTACGTACCCAAGTGTCGTTCACAGCCGGCATCGCCGAACTGGGGGGCTTCCCGTTAGTCATCGACGGCCGCCTGGCCGGAATCGGCGTCCGGGAGTCAGTGGCAGACACCGCCCGGGTGCTGAGCCGACACTGTGAGGCGATCGTCTGGCGTACCTTCGGTCAAGCCCAACTCGAGGAGCTGGCTTCCAACGCGGACGTACCTGTGATCAACGCCCTTACGGATAGCTTCCATCCCTGCCAGCTCCTTGCGGACCTGCAAACCATTCGGCAGGCGAAATCGACACTTGCCGGCCTAACCCTCGCCTATGTCGGGGACGGCGCGAACAACATGGCACATTCGTACGCCTTGGGTGGCGCGATTGCGGGGCTGCAGGTACGAATAGCTGCTCCCCATGGTTTCCACCCGGATCCGGAAATCTGGACGCGGGCCAACACCGCGGCCGAAGGGTCGGGCGGCAACGTCGCGGTCACCACCTCGGCGGTCGATGCGGTGGCAGGGGCAGATGTCGTCGCGACCGACACCTGGGTCTCGATGGGCCAGGAGAACGATAAGCGCGACCGGCAGACGATCTTCGCGCCGTACGCTGTGACCTCAAAGTTGCTCCGCCATGCCGCGCCAGACGCAATCGTGCTGCACTGCCTTCCCGCCTACCGTGGCAGGGAAATCGCTGCTGACGTCATCGACGGTCCGCAATCGCTGGTCTGGGAGCAGGCCGAGAACCGGCGGCACGTCCAGAAGGCGGTCCTTGCGTTTCTGGAGGGTTTGCGATCATGAGCAGCTTCGCTGAGGCATTGAACCCGCCCCGAAAAGCGCAGAGCAAGACCGTCCGGCACGCCAAGATCATCGCGTTGCTGTCCTCGCAGCAGATTCGCTCGCAAACCGAACTGGCAGACCTCCTGAGCGCCGACAGGATTTCGGTGAATCAAGGCACACTTTCCCGGGATCTCGTCGAGGTCGGAGCGGTCCGCGTTCGGGGCCGTGACGGCCACCTGATCTACGCTGTTCCAGGCGAAGGTGGCGACCGCACTCCCCACGTCGGGGAGTTCGCGAGCTTCGAAGGGCGGCTGGCCAGGCTATGCAGTGAGGTGCTGGTGAGCGCCGAGGCATCCGCCAACCTGGTTGTTCTGCGGACCCCGCCAGGGGCCGCCCAATACTTCGCCTCCGCCATCGACCGGGTGGGCTCCAAGGCGATCCTTGGCACCATCGCGGGTGACGACACCATCTTGTTGATCACTCGCTCGCCGTCGGGGGGCGAGTCGATCGCCGAGCGGTTCTTGATCATGAGCCGGACGGGCAAGCCGGCGCCGGGATTCATGGACATCGCAACGAAGGAGTGAGACGTGACAGATCGCATCGTCTTGGCCTACTCGGGTGGGCTGGACACCAGTGTTTGCATCGGCTGGCTGGCCCAGGAGACGGGCCAGGACGTGATCGCCGTTGCGGTGGACGTCGGCCAGGGTGGCGAGGACATGGAGGTCATTCGCCGACGCGCCCTTGACTGCGGAGCAGTCGAGGCACTGGTGGTCGATGCCAAGGATGAGTTCGCCGAGGACTTCTGCCTGCCTGCGATGCGGGCGAACGCCCTCTACATGGACCGGTATCCGCTGGTCAGCGCATTGTCTCGGCCGCTGATCGTCCGACATCTAGCAGCCGCTGCGAGATCGCACGGGGCGACCACGGTATCGCACGGCTGTACCGGCAAAGGCAATGATCAGGTCCGCTTCGAGGTGGGAATCGCCAACCTGGCTCCGGAGCTCAAGGTCATCGCGCCGGTGCGCGACTATGCATGGACCCGGGAGAAGGCCATCGCCTATGCGGGGGAGAAGGGCCTGCCGATCGAGGCCAGCAAGTCTTCCCCCTACTCGATCGACCAGAACGTCTGGGGCCGTGCCGTCGAAACCGGGTTTCTGGAGGATATCTGGAACTCACCTATCGAGGACGTCTACGCATACACCGCGGATCCAACCGTCGCTCGTCCACCCGACGAAGTGCTGATCACCTTCGAGGCTGGTGTCCCTATAGCGATTGACGGTGAGAAGGTATCGATGCTGCAAGCAATCCAGACCCTCAATAACCGGGCAGGTGCTCAAGGTGTGGGGCGACTAGACCTGGTAGAGGATCGATTGGTCGGCATCAAAAGCCGGGAGGTCTACGAGTCGCCGGGTGCCATCGCCCTGATCACCTCTCACATGGAGCTGGAAAACGTCACTATCGAGCGCGAGCTTGCCCGGTTCAAGCGAGGAGTGGACCAGCGCTGGGGAGAACTGGTCTACGACGGACAGTGGTACGCCCCGTTGAAGCGGGCCCTCGACGCCTTTATCGACGATGCCCAGCAGGTCGTCTCAGGCGATATCCGGATGGTCTTGAGTGGTGGCCGTGCCACCGTTACTGGTCGGCGCAGCGAGCTGGGTCTCTACGACTTCAATCTCGCGACGTACGACGAGGGCGATACGTTCGACCAGTCGCAGGCACGGGGCTTCATCGAGCTATACGGGTTGTCCAGCAAGATCGCGGCGCGGCGGGACGCCAGCATCTCTTGATGGAAAGTGGAGGCTGGCTGTGGGGCGGTCGGTTCAACGTCGATCCGGCAACGGCGCTGTTCGACCTCAGCCGGTCCACCCAGTTTGATTGGCGATTGGCCGCATACGACATCACCTGCTCCAAGGCACACGCTCGCGCCCTGCACCGCGCGGGACTGCTGACCGACAACGAGCTCGCCGACATGATCGCCGGACTGGACGAGATGGCGGCCGAGGTCGCATCGGGGGCGTTTCGGCCGGCTGAAACCGACGAGGACGTCCACGGCGCGCTGGAGCGCAGACTGATCGAAATTGTCACGGCCGATCTCGGTGGCAGGCTGCGCGCCGGACGGTCCCGCAATGATCAGATCGCAACCCTGATCCGTCTGTACCTGCGCGACGCGGTGCGTCAGCTGGCCCACCAAGTGCAGGAGGTAGTTTCCGGTCTCGCCGAGCAGGCCCGGTCACATCTCGGTGTGCCGATGCCTGGCCGCACTCATCTGCAACACGCCCAACCCGTGCTGCTGTCACACCATCTGCTGGCTCATGCCTGGCCGCTGATCCGCGACTGCGAACGGATCCGTGACCTTCATCGCCGGCTCGATGTCAGCCCCTACGGGTCGGCCGCGCTGGCTGGAACATCACTAGGGCTGGATCCCGAGGCGGTAGCTGCTGATCTTGGCTTCTCTGCCAGCGTCGCCAATTCGATCGATGGAACCTCGGCTCGTGATCTAGTTGCCGAGGCTTGCTACATCTGCGCTCAGATCGCCGTTGATCTGTCCCGGTTGAGCGAGGACGTGATCTTGTGGGTCACTCACGAATTCGGCTTCGCCACCTTGGCCGACGAGTGGTCGACGGGATCCAGCATCATGCCGCAGAAGAAGAATCCCGATGTCGCCGAACTGGCCCGCGGGAAGGCCGGGCGCCTGATCGGCAATCTGGCTGGGCTGATGGCGACACTGAAGGGCCTGCCGCTGGCCTACAACCGCGATCTTCAGGAGGACAAGGAGCCGATCTTCGACTCCATCGACCAGCTGTTGATCTTGCTACCTGCCATGGCGGGCCTGGTGTCAACGCTGCAGTTCCGTTCCGCGCGGCTAACGGAACTTGCGCCGAAGGGCTCCTCGCTGGCCACCGACATCGCCGACTGGCTGGTGCGGCAAGGCGTCCCATTCGCCGAGGCGCACGAGATCGCGGGCACTTGTGTGCGTCGGTGCGAGTCGCGGGGGATCGAGCTCAGCGATCTGTCCAGCGAAGATCTTCTCGGAATCTCACATCATTTGACCGCTGGCGTGCGTTCCGTGCTCAACGTCGAAGGATCGATAAACAGCCGCTCCGGACGCGGCGGCACCGCCGAGGCACGGGTCCGTGACCAGCTCGCCGAGCTTGACACGGCGCTTCAGACAGCCGCGATCAGCCGCTGACAAACAGGTGCCTGCGTGGCAGGGTGAGCTAAGGACCCTAGTCGCAAAGGAACCAACGAATGTTCACACGCTCTCGATGTGGAATGGCGGCTCTCGCCGCCGCCGTGCTGGTCTTCTCGGGTTGTGGTGCGACCGCCGACCGCGCCGAGCCGGGCGCCGAGGGCGGATCGGCCTCAGAGCAGCAGGCGATCACGGGGCTGCGGTTCATGGTCCCTAACACGCCCGGCGGTGGCTACGACACGACCGCGCGCGAAGCGGCGAAGGTCATGGATCAGATCGGTGTCACCAAAGGCATCGAG
>Ga0126312_10000875_pt1 | contig 19007 bp, 18 predicted proteins | sample Plot104A_FD_92537 | JGI IMG/M metagenome (GOLD analysis project Ga0126312, IMG submission 92537) | Serpentine soil microbial communities from UC McLaughlin Reserve, CA, USA - Plot104A | ecosystem: Environmental > Terrestrial > Soil > Grasslands | place: USA: UC McLaughlin Reserve, Lake County... | reverse complement strand
GCTCGTCGACGAGGCGCTGGCGGCCGCCGACGAGGCCGACACCGCGATCGCGCGCGGCGAGCCCACGAGCCCCTTCCACGGCGTGCCGTTCACCGTGAAAGAGTCGATCGACGTCGCCGGGTCTCCGACTACCCAGGGCGTCACGGCGCTCGCCGCCGTGATCCCTTCCCTCGACGTGCCGGCGATCACCAACCTGCGCGCGGCAGGCGGGATCCCGTTTGCGCGCAGCGGCGCCCCGGACCTCGCGCTTCGCTGGCACACCGACAACGACCTCCACGGACCGACCCGCAACCCGTGGGATCCGGCGCGCACCCCCGGCGGCTCGAGCGGTGGAGAGGCGGCCGCCCTGGCGACGGGCATGACACCGCTCGGCGTCGGCTCCGACATCGGTGGTTCGTTGCGATGGCCGTCGGCGTGCTGCGGGACGGCCGCGCTGCGCCCGACCCTCGGTCGCGTTCCCGCGGCGACGTCGCTCGAGCCGGCCAACGCACCCCTGACGATGCAGCTCATGGCTGTACAGGGCCCGATGGCGCGCGGGGTGCTCGACCTGCGCGTCGCCCTGGAGATCATGAGCCGCCCGAGCGATCGCGACCCGTGGTACACGCCCGTCCCGATCTCGGGCACCACGCTCCCGAACCCGATCCGCGTCGGCGTCGCCACCGATCCGTCCGGTCACGGCGTGGATGCGGACGTCGCGGCCGGCGTCCGACGCGTGGGTGACGTGCTCGCCGACGCCGGCTACGCGGTCGAGGAGGTCGCGCTCCCCGTCGTGACCGAAGCCTCGGACGTGTGGCTCACGCTTGTCCTCGCCGAGATCCGCATGATGTGGTCACTGTTCGAGGCGATCATCTCGGAGGACGCCCGGCGCTTCCTCACGACCGCGCTCGAGCTCGAAGAGCCAATCGAGCAGGCGGCTTACGACACTGCATTCATGACCCGCCAGGGCCTCGCCCGGACCTGGACGCGGTTCCAGTCCGACATCCCCCTCGTGGTGGGCCCGGTCTCGACCCAGCCCCCGTTCGCGATCGGCACCGACCTCGGCGGACCCGCGAACGTCGACCTGATCCGCCGGAGCCTCGACCTGACGCTGTTGTGCAACTGCTTGGGGCTCCCCGCGGTCGCGATCCCCGCCGGGACTGCACACGGCTTGCCGCTCGGTGTGCAGATCATCGGCCCCCGCTACCGCGAGGACCTGTGCCTGACCGCGGCGTGGGAGGTCGAGCGCGCCCTCGGCACGATCACCCCGATCGACCCGCGCGGTGGTTAAGAAGGCAGCCTCAACCCGGTGAGGTCCAGGAACTCGTCGTAGCGCGCCGCAACCGCGGACGACCACCGCGCGTCGGGCTCGACGCGCCTTCCGGTGCGGGCCCACCGCCGTCCCTCGGTCATGGCCGTGGGCTCCTCGAGCCCGGCCGCGATCCGCGCCAGCCATGCCGAGCCGAGCGCGCCCCCTTCGGGCACGGCGACGCAGTCGACGGGCAGGCCAGTGGCGTCAGCGAGCGCCTGCACCCATTGGTCGACTCGCGTCCCGCCCCCAGTCGCGACGATGCGCCGCGCGTCGACCTTCGTCGCTTCCAGCATCCGACGCGCGACGAACCCGGAGGCCTCGAACGCGGCGCGGCGCACCGTCCCCGGGCCGTGCGTGAGATCGAGACCCGCGAGCACGGCGCGGCGCGAGGGATCGTTCAGCGGCACTCGTTCGCCCCGCGGGAACGGCGCCCACACCGGCACGGCACCCGGATCCGAGGGCGGCTCACCGTCGCCGACCAGGTCCGACACCCAGTTCAGGAACAATCCGCCGGCGTTGCTCGGCCCGCCCACGAGCGTCTTGCCCGGCGCGGTGTGCGGAATCGCGTAGTGATCGGGCACGGTCTCGTCACTCGACGTCACCGCCCACACGATCAAAGTCGTGCCGAGGATGACGAGCACGTCGCCGTCCTCGTCGGCGCCCGCCACGAGCTGCTCGGCGAACGCGTCGATGCAACCGGAGCCGAGCGCGGGACCGTCGGGCCCGCCGACGCGCCCGCACTCGAATCCCGTCGGAGCCAGCTTCGGCAGCTGATCCGGGCGGACCCCGACGTCACCGGCGATCTCGGCATCCCACCCCGTCCAGTCGAACAGCGGGTACGCAGTGGCCGCCGTAGTCGTGTCGAGCACCGCCTCGCCCGCCAAGGCGTGGTTCGCGACCGCCTGCGCCGGCCAGTACCCGGCGGCGTCGGGGGCGGCCCCGACGGTCCAGCGCAAGAACGCGAGCAGCTCGCCGCTCTCGGCCGGATGACCGGCGCGCTGACCATGGCGGCCGCGCTCGTCGCCGTACAGCAAGCCCGGAGTGACGGGCACGCCGCCGCGGTCGACCGCCGTCAGGGACGGGACCATCGCTGCCACGCTGACTCCGGCCGGCCGCGTGTGTGCCAGCTCACCTACCGCGGCTTCGGGACCGCGCCTCCACGCTTCGTTGGCATCGTGCTCGAAGCGGCCCGGGGTCGGCACGTAGAACCGGTGCGGGATGCGCGCCGAGCCGACGACGTTGCCGTCGGAGTCCGCCGCGACCGCCTTGACCGACGACGTGCCGATGTCGACGCCGACGGTCACCTCGCTCATTGTTCCTTGTCCCGTCGCCCGAGAGCGGCGAGCACCACCTCGTGGAGCAGCCCGTTTGTCGTGACCGCGCTCCCGCCGTCGGCACGCGCCCGGCCCTCGAGGTCCGTGAACCGGCCGCCGGCTTCCTCGACGATCACCTGAAGCGGCGCGTTGTCCCAGAGGTTCATAACCGGCTCGACGGCGAGGTCGGCGCTCCCCTCTGCGACGAGCACGTGCGCCCAGCAGTCGCTGAAGCCTCGCGCTGCCCAGCAGCGTGCCGCGAGTGCACGGAACTCCTGACCCAGGCCGTGGTCCTCGAACGCGGGCAGCGACGTGTAGCAGAGCAACGCGTCCTCGAGGGCACTCACGCGCGAAACCCCAATGGGTTCGCTGTCCGCGAACGCACCCCCACCCCGCGACGCCCACCAGCGGCGGCGCAGGGCCGGCGCGGACACGACGCCGACGACGTCCTCGCCGTCACGCTCGAGAGCGATCAGCGTCCCCCACGCGGGGATGCCACGCACGAAGCTCTTCGTCCCGTCGATCGGATCGAGGATCCATCGCCGGCCGCCCGATCCCGTCGTCTCGCCGTACTCCTCGCCCACGACCCCGTCTCGGGGACGCTCGGCCTCGATGCGAGCCCGCAGCGCCTTCTCCGCCGCCTGGTCGGCTTCGGTCACTGGTGTGAGATCGGGCTTGGTATGCACCACGAGGTTCGTGGCGCGGTACCGCGCCAGAGTGATGTCGTCAGCGGCGTCCGCGAGCTCGAGCGCGAAGGCGAGGTCTTCGTCGATGGAACGGTCTCGGTCGATAAGCCGGAACCTACGACGGGGGTGGCACCTCGAGCAGGGTGGCCGAGCCCATGCCGCCGCCGGCACACATGCTCACGCAACCCAGCCCACCGCCGCGCCGCCGCAGCTCGAAGATCGTCGTGGCGACCATGCGGGCGCCGGTGGCGGCGACGGGATGGCCAAGGCTGCAGCCGCTGCCGTTCACGTTCACGATCTCGTGCGGCAACCCGAGGATGCGGGACGACGCTACGGCCATCGCCGCGAACGCCTCGTTGATCTCGACCAGGTCGAGGTCGGAGACCGCGATGCCGGCGCGCTCGGCCGCTTTCGGGATCGCGAGCGTCGGCGCAAGCCCGGTGTCGCGCGGCGGCACGCCGACCGATGCCCATGACCGGACGATCGCCAGCGGCTCGAGCCCGTACTCGTCGGCGTACTCGCGGTCGGCGACGACGACCGCGCAGCCGGCGTCGTTAAGACCGGACGCGTTCCCGGCGGTGATGCTGAACCCGTCGATCTCCGGATGCAGAGGCGGCAGCTGGGCGAGCTTCTCGGGTGTCGTGTCGCGCCGCGGGTGCTCGTCGACGTCGAAGGTGCGCGTCTCGCCTCGCTTGCCCCGGACCGGTACTTCCATGGCGAAGATCTCGTCACGGAGCCGTCCCTCGTCCGTGGCGGCGACCGCGCGCATGTGCGAGTGGTACGCCCAGTTGTCCTGCTCCTCGCGGCTCACGCCCGCCTTGACCGCAGTGTTCCAGCCGACCGTGATCGACATGTCCATGGTCGGCGCGTCCGGCGTCGCCGGATGGCTGGGCGAGAGCCACGGCTCGACGCCCGCGTACGGTCCCGGCAGCTTCTTCATCACCGTCGGGCTCTGGGTGATGCTCTCGGCACCGCCCGCGATGACGACCCGGTCCATGCCGGCACGAATGCTCGCGGCCGCCGTCTGGATGGGCGCCATGCCCGAGGCGCAGTGTCGGTTGTGCGCCAGGCCGGGGATGTCGGTCAAGCCGAGGTCGACGGCGGCGTAGCGCGCCACGCAGCCGCCACCCTGGAGCGACTCCCCCATGATGATGTCGTCGACGTCCTCGGCGGGAACGCTCGAGCGCTTGAGCGCCTCGCTGATCGACGCCTTGGCGAGCTCGAACACGTCGATGTCTGCGAGGGAGCCCTTGCGCGCCGTCCCGATGGCGGTCCGGGCGGCGGACACGATGACGGCATCAGGCATGAGCTTCTTTCCTCCGGTTCTGAGAATCCCCGGAGGAGCGTACCTGACACACGAGTCAGTAAGGTTCTCTCCGCCTTGGCGGAAGATCGGAAGGGGATCAATGGGTTCGCTCGACGGCAAAGTCGCGATCGTGACGGGCGCCGGCCGCGGGATCGGCCGGGGTGAGGCGCTGCTCCTCGCGAGCGAAGGCGCCAGGGTTGTCGTCAACGACCTCGGCGGGGCACGCGAAGGCGAGGGTGCGGACAAGACGCCCGCGCAGGAGGTGGCTGACGAGATCGTCGCCGGTGGTGGCGAGGCGGTCGCCAACTACGACGACGTCGCGTCATGGCCGGGCGCGGAGTCGCTCGTCGGTCAGGCGGTCGACGCCTTCGGCAAGCTCGACATCCTCGTGAACAACGCCGGGATCCTGCGAGACGGCATGAGCTTCAACTTGTCCGAGGCCGACTGGGACTCGGTCATCCGCGTTCACCTCAAGGGTCACTTCGCGCCCAGCCGGTTCGCGGCCGTGTACTGGCGTGAGCAGTCGAAGGCGGGCGAGCCGGTTTCGGGTCGGATCATCAATACCTCCAGCGAGTCGGGTCTGTTCGGCAACGCCGGGCAGTCGAACTACGCGGCGGCGAAAGCCGGGATCGCGTCGATGACGATCGTGCTCGCGCGGGAGCTGCAGAAGTACGGCGTGACCGTGAACGCGATCGCGCCTCGCGCCCGGACTCGGCTGACGGAGACCGTCGCCGGCGCCGACCAGCTCATGGCGGCGAAGGACGGCGAGTTCGACGCCTGGGATCCCGACAACATGGCGCCGCTGATCGGCTTCCTCGCCACTGACGCCGCCGCCGACGTGAGCGGTCAGGTGTTCGTCATGTGGGGCGACCGCGTCTATTTGATGCGCGGGTGGTCGCTCACCAACGAGCTCGCCGCCGGAGGCAAGCGCTGGACGGTCGACGACCTGATCGCCCACAAGGCAGAGCTCTTCGCACCCGCGGAGGGCGGCAGCTCCATCCCGGGCATGGCATTCTCGATGTGACCGGCCTCTTCGAGAAGGACAGGTCCCTTCGGGGAAGGTGAGCCATGCCCGACTGGGGGGAGCTGCTCGTCGACCAGCTGCGCTTCATGGCGCGGCGCGACGGCGGCGAGGTCGCGTACCGCGACCTGGGCTCCGGGGCCGCGCTCACCTTCGGGGAATGGGACAGCCGCTCGAACGCCCTCGCACGGGGTCTTGTCGCACGCGGCGTCGAGCCCGGCGATCGCGTGTCGATCTACCTCCCGAGCGAGGAATGCCTGCGCTGGATCGTCACGTACGCGGCCGCGCACAAGGCGGGCGCGGTGGCCGTGCCCACCAACACTCGCCTGTCAGTCCGGGAGCTCATCGCGATCCTCGGACACGCTGAGGTGCGGGCGCTCCTGACCTGTTCGTCACTGCTGCCGGCCGCGCGTGAGGTGCGTGACGCAGTCCCCTCGCTCGAGCTGCTCGTCAGTGACGGCGCCGGTCCCGGAGAAATCGCCTGGGACGCAGCGCTCGACCCCGACGACCGCGACATCCAGATCGATGTCGACCTCGACGACCTCGCCGACATCATGTACACGTCCGGTACGACCGGTCTGCCCAAGGGCGTCGCCGTCCGCCACCGGAACGTGGCGATGATCCCGAACCACGAGCCGCCATGGACGGGGGCCGGATGGTTGCACGGCGCGCCGCTCTTCACGTTCGCGGGGATCTCGTTCATCTACAACCCGATGAAGATGGGCATGGTCGGGTTGTACTTCCCGAAGTTCGACGCCGGGGAGTGGCTGCGGGTCGTCGCGCGCGAGCGGCCGACGATGGCGTTCCTCGTGCCCGCCATGGCCGAGCTGCTCGTCGCCCATCCCGATTTCGCGACCGCCGACCTTCACAGCCTGCAAGCCGTCTCGATCGGGAGTGCTCCCCTCGCGCCGAACACGCTGATGACGCTGGTGGAGCGATTGCCGCAGGCCAGTGTGTCGAACTCGTACGGGATGACCGAGGCCGGGCCGGCGTTCATCGTGATGCCACAGGAAGAGGTGACGAAACGGATCGGATCGGTGGGCAAGCCGATCCCGCCCATGGAGATCAAGATCGTCGACGACGACGACAAAGAGCGCGGACCGCACGAGGTGGGTGAGTTGCTGACGCGACTGCCCGGACGCCAGCGCGAGTACTACAAGGATGCCGACGCCACCGCGAGCACCTGGACGGGTGACGGTTGGCTGCGCAGCGGAGACCTCGGCTACCTCGACGACGACGGGTTCCTGTACCTCGTCGGGCGAAAGAAGGACCTCATCGTCCGCGGCGGACACAACGTGTACCCGACCGACATCGAGAGCGTGATCCTCGAGCATCCGGCGGTGCGCGAGGCGGCGGTCGTCGGCATACCGCACGGCGTGCTCGGCGAGGACATCGCCGCCTTCGTCGTGCGCAAGCCCGATGCGGCCGTCGGCGGTGACGAGCTCCGGGCGTTTTGCGCCGATCACCTCGCCGACTACAAACGCCCGCGCCAGGTGACCTTCGTCGACGAGCTCCCGCGCAACGCAACCGGGAAAGTTATGAAGCACTTGCTGGGCAACAACGCCCGCAGCGCGACGGGCAGGACGAATTCGCCCTAGTCTGAGAGCGTGCTCGAAGTCGAGCAGTTCGTGGCGGAGTGTCGGGCGTGCTTGACCGAGCACGAGCCGCGGCTGGCCGTCGCCGATCTGCTGGAACGCACCGTCGACGAGCCGTCACCCGTGGAGCAGGCGCTCCCGGCAACCCGGGCCGAGCTCACGACGTTGCACCACTCCCCCGAGCTGACGGTGCTGAAAGTGGTATGGGCGCCCGGGATGTCGATCTGGCCCCACGACCACCAGATGTGGGCCGCCATCGGGATCTACGCCGGACAGGAGGACAACACTTTCTTCCGTAGCGTCGACGGCTGTCTCGAGGCGCGGCGAACCAGGGAGCTCTCGACGAACGACGTCGTGCTGCTCGGCGACGACACCATCCATGCCGTGCACAACCCGCTCGGCACCTGCACCGGCGCAATCCACGTGTACGGCGGCGACTTCTTCAACCGCGACATGTCGCAGTGGAACCCCGACACACTGGAGCCGGAACGCGACACGCGGTCACCGGCGAGCTTCTTCGAGGAGGCCAACGAGCGCCTGGGGCTATAGGGTCCCGGTCGTGGCGCTGACCGAGCTCAAGGGACAGGAGACGGGCACCCAGAAGGTCGTCATCGAGCGAGGCCCGGTGCGGGTTTTCGCAGAGGCGCTCGGCGACGGCGACGACGTCTACAACGGCGAGGACGCCCTCGTCCCGCCCACGTTCCCGTTCGTGATGTCGTACTGGGGATCGCTGGGCACCGGCGGTGCCGCCGGGCTCCCGATCGACCGCCTGCGCGGACCCGGTCGCGCCATCCTCCACGGGGAGCAGGCCTTCGAGTACCAACGCTGGCCCAAGGTCGGAGACGTCCTCGAAGGCACGAGCGTCATCACCGACGTCTACGAGAAAGAACGATCCAACGGCGGCAAGCTCGAGTTCTACGTCACCGAGACCGACTGGAACGACGCCGGCTCCGGCGAACCGGTCGTGAAGTCGATCTTCACTTTGGTGATCAACGTCCGCCCGTCGAGTTAGGCCTCGCCGCGGATTATCCGTCCCCACGGCACCCGGACAATGTTGCTCAGGAAGGGATTCTGCGCCGTCGAGCGCACATCGGCAGTTCGGCGTGGATCGCTGAGTCGCCACTCGTTTGGCGGGGTCCCCGGTTGAGGCAAGTTACGTGTGCGGCACCTCCGACGCGGGGGCCTTGCCCGGCGACGGGGTTTTCGTTCCGGTTTCTCCCGTCTGCCCGCTGACCCGACCGAACCGGATGACGGTCAGTCCTGGCCCCCGCGCCGGAGCGACCACCATTCACAAGAAGGTGTCAGGCATTTTGTGGCCGTGCGCATCATGCTTCTCGACCGGCGCGCAGGACCGCCTGGGTCTGGAGGATTTTCGCGACCGGGCGTCCGTCGGCATCGGTCACGTCGGTCTCGATGACCACCACGGTGCGGCCGGCGTGCAGCGGACGAGAGACGGCCTCCGCATAGCCGTCGCGCACGGCGCGCAAGAAGTTGGTCTTGCTCTCGATCGTCGTCGTCCCGGCGGCGCCCTCGGGGAGGTTCTGGAAGGCGCACGTCGCCCCGGTCGTGTCGGCCAGGCTCATGATGACACCGCCGTGCAGCACGCCCGCGGTGGTGCATCGCTCGGGCCGCCACTCGACGCGCGCCCGCACTTCGTCCGGACTGCTCGTGACGACCTCGACGCCGAGCGCGGCAGCGAACGGCACCAGCTGCCGAATCGCCTCGGTTTGCTGCTGGTCCACGGCCGTCATCGCGCCTCCATCTCTTGTCCCGATCAGTCTGCCGCCACGAGCGCGAAGAGATGACGTCCATGGTTCATGGGGTCCTCGACGAGCTCATGTCGAATGATGTCGAACCGGGAAGCCCGCAGCATCTCCAGGTTGGTCTCGGCGTCGAAGTGGCTCCAGAACATATGCGTGCCGAGCCAGCTCTCCGTGTCATCGTCCGCGGGTAGATCGCGGGCACCGAGGCACAGAAGTGCGACGCCATCAGGGCGTAATACGCGTCGGAACTCGTCGAAGACCACTTGGTGCTCGGAACGCGGCACGTGGATCACGGCGTAGTAGGACACGAGTCCATCGAAGCTGCGGTCACCGAATGGCAGCGCCACGAGGTCGGCTTGCGTGACGCGTGCGCCACGACTGTGTGATCGAGCGAGACGGACCTGGGCGCTCGAGAGATCGATACCAACCACCTCGAGATCGGCGTCGACGAGCTTCGTCATCACCGGCACACCCGCTCCGCAGCCGGCGTCGAGCACCGCATCACCGGCACTCAGGCGGGAGACCAGCTCGGGGAGGAGCGCGAGATCGCGTCCGGTTGTGCGCGCCGCGAGATACCGGTCTGCGATCTCGTCGTAGCCGCGGCGAACGACCCCGCGATGGGCGTCATGCACGCACCAAGTATCACCGGCATGCGCACGGAGGCCCGCAGCATTCCAACTCGTGACGAGCCCTGAGGGGCTCCGCCTACGGAATGACCTCGTCGCCGGGCGCCTCAACCAGATCAACAGGCTCGAACGGACCGAGCGCGTCAAGCCCGTCGACCACGTCGACCCTGGGCGACGTCATACGGTCATCGGCGTGCCACTCGCGCAGCTCCTCGCCGTGCTCGGCAGCGCGCGCTTGGGCCTGTTGGAGCGACTCCCGATACTCGGCTTCGAGCTGGTCGCACAGCTGCTGCGTCTCCTGGAGCTCCCGGCCGTAGCACCCCTGGACCGCCTCTTGATATTCGGTCTCCCAGCGTTGCCGGCGTTCCTGCGCCTCGTGCTCCGCTCCTCGCACGGCCTCCTCCACGGTGCGGTGATCCTCGGCTTCCCACCGCTGGCGCCGATCGTTCGCCTCACTCGCCACCCTGTCGGCGATCTCCCGAAGGGACCGCTCGGCCTGGGCGGTGCGCTCGGCTCGCTGCTCCTCTTCGCGTGCGCGCTGCTCGTCGGCCTCGGCCGTGGCGCGCTCCATTGCTTCGTTGGCAAGGCGCTGGTCTTCGGCCTCCCACCACGAGCGCAGGGCATCCGCTTCCCGGCTGGCACGCGCCAGAGCTTCGCGCGTGGCGCGCTCGTCTTCGCTCTCCCACCATTCGCGGAGCTCTTGCGCTTCCCGGGCGGCGCGCTCCTCGGCCTCTCGATACACCCGCTCTTCCTCGGAGATCCAGCGCTCGCGTAGCTCTCGGAGCTCACGCGCCGCGCCTTGCTGGAATTCGCGCAGATACTGCTCGTCGTCCGCGGCCCAGCGCTCGCGCCGCTCGTGGATCTCTCGCGCCTGCTGCCGCCGAGACTCCTGGTCCTGCAGTACGGCTTCGGCCTCCAACCGGCGCCGGAGCTCCTCCGCCTCTTGGGCCACGCGTTCCTGCGCCTCCTGCTGCGCGCGCTCGTACTCGGCCGCCCAGCGACGACGGAGCTCGGCGCGCTCCTGGGCCGCCCGATTCCTGGCCTGGACCTCGGCGCGCTCGTACTCGGACTCCCAGCGACGGCGCAACGCTTCGGCCGCTTCGGCCCTCCCCGCGCGCGCCTCGTTCAGCGCCTGTTCCTCCTCTTCGTCCCAGCGCTGCCGCCGAGCCTCGAGCTCGGGTTCACGTCGCTTCCTCCGCTCCCGCTGCGCCTTCTCGTCGTCCTTCGCCCAGCGCTCGCGAAGCTTGGCGAGCTCCCGTTGGCCGGCCTTCTCGTCGGCGCGGAACCGGGCGGGGACCCATTCGGCCTCCCGGGCGCGCACGTCCTCCAGACCCTTGCGGCGGACCGCCTCGGCTTCGGCCTCGACGCGCTCGTACTCCGCCTCCCACTGTTGGCGGCGCTCCCTTACCGCGCGTTCCCGGCGCTCCTGCGCTTCGCTCTCGGCCCGCGCGAACTCCATCTCGAAGCGCTGCCGCCGAGCGTCTGCAGCTCGCTGCGCCCGCTCGTCCGCCTCCCGCTGAGAGCGCCCGAAGTCGACCTCCCAGCGCTCCCGCGTGACGCGGGCTTCGTGCTCCACGCGGCTCTGCGCCTCGCGCAATGCCCGCTCGCAGTCGGCGTCGAGTCGTGCCCGCCGCTGGACGGCATCCTGCTCGGCGCGCTTCAACCCTTGCTGCTCGGCGCGCTCGAACTCGGCCTCCCAGCGCTCGAGACGCCGTTGGGTCTCACGCTCCAGTCGCGCTCGGGCCTCACCCAGAGCGTGGTCGTACGCGCGCCGCCACCGTGCCCGCCGTTCCTGGGCCTCGTGCAGGGCCCGCTCGTGCTCGGCTTGCCAACGCGCTCGGCGCTGATCGGCTTCGGCGGCGGCCCGCTCCTGCACCTCAGCCTCGGCGCGGGCGTACTCGGCTTCCCAGTGCGCTCGGCGCTGCTCCGCCTCCCGCGTCGCCCGTGTTCGTGCGTCGAGCTCAGCGCGTTCGTAAGCCTGCCGCCACCGCGTCCGCCGGTCTTCGGCTTCCCGCGCCAGGCGCTCGTCCTCGGCCTGCCACCGTTCCCGGCGTTCTCTCGCCTCGCTAGCGGCACGTTCCGTAGCGGCCCGCTCGGCGCGCTCGTATTCGGCGTCCCAGCGCGCCCGGCGCGCCTCCGCCTGGCGCGCGCGAGTCTCCTCATTGCTCTTCGATTCGGTCCGTTCGAGCGTCTCCAGCTCGGCCAGCCAGCGATCTCTGTCTTCCTCGGGCGACGCGCCGTTCGCTTCCGGCGTCGCGCCGTTTCCACCGGAAGGCACACTGCTCGTGATCGGCTCGACGTCTTCGGTGATCGCCACCGGCGATTCGTGCTCGCTCACCGAGTCCTGCGCCTTTTCCACAGGTGTCGCGTACTACTCAATCCCGACGCCCGTCAATGTCGGCCCACCAGACCGGCCCGAAATGACGGGTTCGGACGCCCGGCGGGACCGCCGCCCCCTCAGGACCCCGTCTCGGCGAGGAAGTCGCGCACGAGGTCGACCGTCGTCTCGGGATTGTCGCCGGCGGCATGATGACCGGCGCTCCCGACGGTTGCGAGGCGCGCGTCCGGGATGAGCGAGGCGATCTCCTCCGCGCCCTCGTTCGAGAGCACGTCGCTCGCCGCGCCCCGCAGCACGAGCACCGGGCAGCGCAGCGCGGCCGCCTCCCGGTCCATCCCGGCGACGAGCTGCCGCCAACCGCCGACCGGCGGCCCCACGCCGCGGAGTCGGCGGGCGAACGTGTGCTTCCACACCCAGCGCCCGTCCGGACGCTCCCGGAGGTTGCGGCGCAGGTTGTCCGGGTTCACGGCCCGCCGGTGCGGGAGGTATTCGGCGACCTCGACGGCGGCTTCCTCGGGTGAGGCGAACGACTCGTGCCGCGTCATGAAGTCGATGATCCGGTTGACACCCTCGTCCTCGAGCCGGTGCCCGATGTCGATGAGCGCGATAGATGCGACCCGCCCCGGCTCGACCGCGGCGAGCGTGAGGCTGACGATCCCGCCGAGCGACGCGCCGACGAACGCGGCGCGTTCGATCCCGAACTCGTCCAGGAGCGGCGGGATCGTGGCCGCGAGCGAGCGGCGGTCCATCTCGTCGACGGGGTCGGTGTCACCGTGGCCGGGAAGGTCGGGCGCGAACACATGGTGCGTCGGGGCGAGCGCGGCGCCGAGCTCCTCCCACATGTACGCGGTCTGCCCGCCGCCGTGGAGACACACGACGGGAGGGGCGGCGCTGCGCCCCCACTCGAGGTAGTGGACCTGGCTCTCGCTGACGACGGTGAACCCACTCCGGCCGCCGACGGGGACGTCGTGGCGCGGGGCGAGGAACTCGAACTCGGCGTCGGCTGCGGTCACGCGCCGTTTGCGCGGCCCAGGAGCCACGCCGCGTTCTCGTGGTACAGGCCGGGCGCGCTGGTGGGGTCGGCCGTGGTGTCGTCGAGCGCGCGGTAGTCGTCGAGCGGATGGGCGGTGCCCTCCGAGTGCGGGTAGTCGCTGCAGCACATGAACAGATCCCCAACCTTCCGGATGAGCCGCTCCGGGCGCTCATAGGAGAACGCCGCCACCCGCACCTGCCGGCGCACGTACTCGCTCGGCGCCATCGGCAGGTCGGTGATGGACTTCCCGTGCAGTCGGGTCACGAAGTTCACCCCGCCGTCGAGGTACATGAGGAACATCGGCAACCAGACCGCCGACAGCTCGATGACGCCGACACGCAGGTCAGGACGCCGCTCGAACACGCCGTTCACGACGAGGTCGGAGAGGGCGAGCGCGGCAGGCACCCACAGGAACACCGACGACAGCACCGGGTTCGTGGGTTCCGGATCGCTCGCGTACCAAGCCTCGTCGAACGGACGCTGCTGGTTCGCGACGTGGAACACCGGCGCGATGTCGTGCGCGGTGAACGCGGCCCACGCGCGGTCGAGGTCCGGGTGCGAGAGCGGGCGGCCGTCGACGAGCGCCGGCGCGATCATCGCCAGCCGGATCCCACCTGCCGCCAGTGCGGCGAGCTGCTGGTCGAGCCAGTCGAGATCGCGCAGGGTCAAGTGCGCGACGGGGTGCAGCCGGCCGTTCCCGTCGGTCGCCACATCGAGCGCGCGCCGGTTCCACGCGCCCATGTTGATCTTCGTGGCCTCGAGGTCACCCACGAGGTTGTGCTCCCACACGAGGCCGTAGTTGGGGAACAGGAAGGCCTCGTCGAGCCCGAGTCGGTCGAGCTCACGGAGGCGCGCGCCCGGGTCCCAGTAGGCGGCCGGCAGCCTCTCGTCGTACGGCTGCTCGGGCGGCTCCCCCGCCAGGGCCCGCTGCAAGCGGGCCCCGACCTGGTCGGTCTCCCCCGGCACGGTGACATCGGCGAGCACGATGCGTCGGCCTTGCCACTGCAGCCAGGCGTTGCCGGCGTCGTCGTCGACGACCTGGATCGTACGGTCGTGACCGCCCGGATCGGCGTAGTCGGCCCACAGGGTTCGCGACTCGTAGAGGTGCTGGTCGCAGTCGATCACGCTCGTCGCGCTCACGCGGCGGCAGGATACTCGCCACCGCCCGCAGCTGACACCGGCGTCAGGATCGTGCGCGAGACTGCCGCCGTGGAAGTCCTGCCCGGGCTCACGTTCGCCGACGTGCTGCGCGAGCAGCGACGGAGCCGGCCGGAGCAGCTCGCGGTGGTGGACGGCGACTTCGGTCGCGACGTCCGCCTCACCTATCCCGAGCTCGACGACCGGACCAACCGGCTCGCCAACGCGCTCGCCGCCGCCGGCGTCGGTCACGGCGATCGGATCCTGTGGCTCGGCCAGAACTCGTTCCGGGTCGTCGAGGGGCTGGCGGCCGCGGCGAAGCTCGGGGCGATGTTCTGCCCCGCGAACTGGCGGCAGAGCGCCGATGAGCTTGCATTCGTCCTCGGCGACGTCGACGCCAGGGTCGTCATCTGGCAGGACGAGGAGATCGGTGTCACGGTCCGCGCGGCACGCGAGCTCGCGGGCTCGTCGGCGGTGTGGCTCCAGCACGACGCCGACGGCGACGGAAGCTACGAGGCGTTCCTGACCGGGGCGTCGAACACCGACCCCGCCGTCGGCGTCGACCCGTCGGCTGCGCTCCTGCTGATCTACACGGCCGCATTCTCGGGACGGCCGAACGGCGCCATGCTCAGTCACACGGCACTGATCACGCAGGGCATCGTGATGGGACGCCTCTCCGACATTGACGCCGATTACGTGTACCTGAACAGCGGACCGTTGTTCCACATCGCGACGTTCATGACCACGCTGGCGACGTTCGTCGCCGCGGGCACGAATGTCTTCACTCGCCGCGTCGACCCCGAAGAGCTCTGCCGGCTCATCGAATCTGAGCGTTGTACAGGCGCGTTCGTCGTCGGCCCGACGATCGAGCAGATCCTCGAAGCCAACAAGGACCACCGCTACGACCTGAAGAGCCTCCGGGCGTTCCGTGGGAAGCCGGAGTGGAACGAGATGATCACCCTCGACACGAGCCCGTGGGCCCGGCATCCCGGTGGGTACGGACAGACGGAGGTCATGGGCATGCTGACCTTCAACACGCTCGCGCACGCCCCCATCGGCACGCACGGACGCCCGTCCCCCGTCGTCCAAGTCAGGATCGTCGACCCCGACGACCGCGAGCTCCCCGTCGGCGAGACGGGCGAGATCGTCGCCCGCGGGCCGACCGTGATGAACGGCTACTGGAACCGGCCCGAGGAGAATGCTCGCCGCCAGCGCGGCGGCTGGCACCACACGAGCGATCTCGGCCGTCGCGAAGCCGACGGGACCATCACGTTCATCGGGCCGGCGACGCGCATGATCAAGTCGGCCGCCGAGAACATCTACCCCGCCGAGGTCGAGGGGTGCGTCGCCAAGCATCCGGCCGTCGCCGAGTGCGCCATCATCGGTGCTCCCGACGCGCAATGGACGCAGAGCGTGAAGGCGATCGTGGTGCTGAACCAGGGCGCGAAAGCGACCGCCGAAGAGATCATCGACCACTGCCGCGCCCACATTGCCTCGTACAAGAAGCCTCGCACGGTCCAGTTCGTCGAGAAGCTGCCGCGTGACGGCTTCGCAGTCGACTACCGGGCCCTCGACGAGCAGTTCGGCGGAGGCGGCTACCCGGGCGGGAGGAATCGGAGCGCGTGAGCGACGCTGGCGCGCCGGTCGTCCGCATCGGCGATCCCGGCGGCCCGTACCGGCGGCGAATCCGCACGGTCGCGGTCGACGACGGCACAGTCGAGGGCGGGCTCGAGGACGACTTCCATCACTTCGAGATCACGTTGCGTCACGACCGCGAGCGCGTGACGAGCATCGAGTCCCGGTCCCGCCGGTGGCCGTGGAGCACGTGCCCCGACGCGGCCGCCAACCTGGGCCCGATCGAGGGCATGCCCTTGTCGACTCACTGCACGGCGATCGCCGAGGTCGCCGATCCACGCATGAACTGCACCCATCAGTTCGACCTCACCGGTCTCTGCGTCAGCCACGCCGCACGCCATGACCAACGGCGCCAGTACGACGCCGAGCTGCCACCCGCCGTGGACGGCATCACCCACCCGCGCCTGTGGCGCGACGGCGAGCTCGTGCTCGCGTGGACGCTGTCGACGCGCGAGCGCGGGCTGGTCGACAGCCCGCCGTACGACGAGGCGCCGTGGCGGGGCGGGTTCTTCCGCTGGGCCGACGCGACGCTCGATCCCGATGCGGCCGAGGCTGCGATCGTGCTGCGGCGGGCATGCGAGATCGGGATGGGCCGCGGCATGGACCTCGAGGCCGTCGACTCGGCCGCCGAGCTCGGCCCGATGATGGGAGCGGTGTGCTACACGATGCAGCCGTCGGTCATGCCGGTCGCGTTCCGTAACCGCGGCAGCATCCGCGACTTCGCCCGTCATCCCGGCGCGCTCCTCGAGGATCAGTAGCCGGGGGTGCCCCCGCTCGACCCGCTCGTGGTCGAAGGCGCTGACGGCTCGTGGTCGGTGGTGACGACGTGCCACGTGAACTGCTGGCCGTCGAACGCGTCGTCGAGCCCGTCGCCGCCGATCTGCCCGGACTGGTCCTCCGCGAATCGGTAGACCGGGTCACCGTTGAAGGTCACCTGGGTCTTGCCGTCGGGACGTGTGAGCACGCCGAGGGTGCCGCCGGTCACGTTGCCGGTCGGCTGGCCCTGGATCGTCAGCGGGTCCCAGAACTCCAGGCACGCGCCGGTGCACCGAACTGTGCCGTCCGCCTCCTGATCGGACGTGTACAGCGCCTTGCCGTCGGCATCGACCAGCACCGACTTGCCGTCGACTCGCTTCGTCGCCACCGTGGTCGCGCTGCCCTGCGACGACGCGCTCGATCCCTTGGACGAGTCGCCCCCTCCGCTACCGCCGCACGCGGCAAGAAGGATCGCGGCGGCAACGGCCGTCGCCGGTGCAAGCAGTCGCTTCATGTCCGGACCTCCCGTCGAGATGTTGATTCGATTGCGGGTCGCCGGCCCGGCGACCTCGTGGGAACGTGGCGGGCGACGAGGTACGTGCCGAGTAGCGCGACGGTCGCGATCTCGCTCACCTGCGAGAACCGGATCGCGCCGGGGTTGTAGCCCGGCTCCATGAACCCGAACAGCGGCCTGCGCTCGGCGATGAGCAGGAAGACGTACGACACCGCCGCCAGCGCGATGCCGCCCAGCGCCAGCGCCGCGACGACAAGTGGGCCCCACCGGCTCGACAGCCGCTCGAACGGCACCAGCAGCCCGATACTCAGGACGGTCGCACCGACGAAGTTCAGGACGAACAGTGTCCCGATCGTAGGGATCGCCGAGTAGAGGTCGTCGTACTGCTGGAGGTGCACGGCGCCGACGGCGAAGAGCGACAAGGCGCCGAGGCACCGCGCCGTCAGCCACAGCCACTGCCGAGGGCTCAGCGCACCGATGATCGACGTTGCGTGCATGTGTCCAATACCGGTGAGCACCGCCCCGGGATCACCGCGGTGACACATGTCTCCCGGGTGATCTCCACGGAGGGGTTCTTCGTATCCCTTACGTGTGGAGACTCACCGACGAGGCCCTCCTCGCCGGCTTCTCGATCGGCGATGCCGATGCCGCCGAGACCTTCATCGCGCGGTTCCAGAGCCGCGTGTACGGGGTCGCGCTCGCGATCACGCGTGATGCGCGCCTCGCCGAAGATCTGGCGCAAGAGGCGTTCCTGCGTGCCTGGCGGCACGCGGAGACCTTCGATCCCCGCCGAGGGAGCGTGGCGACCTGGTTGATCGTGATCACACGCAATCTGGCAGTCGACGCCATGCGGACACAGCCCCGCTCCGAGTTCCTGGATCCCGACGAGCTCGAATGGCTCTCGCCTCCGGCGCGCGAGACGGATCCCGCCGACGCGACCGTGCGGGCGAGCGACGTCGACTGGCTACGCCGCGCCCTCGACGACGTGCCCGACGAGCAGCGACGCGCCGTTGTGCTGGCCGGCATCCTCGGATTCACGGCGCAGGACGTCGCCGAGTACGAGCACATCCCACTGGGAACCGCCAAGTCGAGAATCCGACTCGCGATGGACAAGCTCCGCCACGCACGTGCAGACGCGGAGCCGGCGCGATGAGCACGTCGACCTGCGCCGGCATTCGCGAACGAGCGCCCGACCTCGCCCTCGGCGCCCTCACAGGTTCGGAACGCGCCGAGGTCGTCGCCCACCTCGACGGGTGTGCGTCGTGCCAGGCCCTCGTCGGTGAGTACGCGTCGGTCGCCGACGCGCTGCTCGACCTCGTACCGGAGGCCGAGCCCGCTGCCGGGTTGGCTCCGCCCGTCCTCGCGGCGATGCAACCGGCCCGCCACCGTGGCCGGCGCCATCGAGTCGCGGCGCTCGTCGCGGCGGCCACGCTCGCACTGACCGCCGCGTCAGGTCTCACCGTGGCTCTCGTGGCCCGCGACGGCAGCGGAAACGGCTCCACCGCGACGACGTCGGCCTTGCGCTCGGCCCCCATGGTCGGCGCCGGCGACGTCACCGTCGGCCGGGTCGTGTCCACCGGCGACCGGCGCCCGAAGCTGGCGGTCAGCGTCGACTACTGGGTCCCAGACGGCCGCTACCAGCTCTCGGCGGCGGACGGGAACGGCCGCTCGGAGCCGGTTGGCCTGCTCGAGGTCGCCGGCGGACGCGGGGCGTGGACCGGCCGTGCCACCGTGGTCGGCCGTCCCGTCGCGGTCGAACTGGTGGACCAGGCCGGCAACATCGTGTGTCGGGGCGAACTCGCGTGACCCCTGATGCGCGAACCCGCTCCCGGGTGAGGCAATCTGTGGGTCCGTGAGCAGTCCGACGGACGCCGTCACCACATCCGCTCCGACCGCGCCCACCCGTGCCCCGGCGGGCGACGAGAACGAGGCCGCCCGCCTCTTCAGCCTCTCGATCGTGATCTCCGGGACGCGGTGCCTGCTCACGTACATCGTT
>Ga0126312_10000874_pt1 | contig 19020 bp, 14 predicted proteins | sample Plot104A_FD_92537 | JGI IMG/M metagenome (GOLD analysis project Ga0126312, IMG submission 92537) | Serpentine soil microbial communities from UC McLaughlin Reserve, CA, USA - Plot104A | ecosystem: Environmental > Terrestrial > Soil > Grasslands | place: USA: UC McLaughlin Reserve, Lake County... | reverse complement strand
TGGGAGGGGCCGCGGGCCTGCTCGTGCTCGTTGCGCTGATCGGTCTCGGCCCGCAGCCGCCTCTGGCGCCCGCAGCGGCCGCCGGTGCCGCCGCGCTTCTCACGGCGCTGCTTCCCCGGGCTGGCTGGCTGGCCGCCGCTCTCGCCGTGTGTTGCTGGCTCGCATCGCCGGATGCGGGACGGGAGGGCATCGCGCTCGTCCTCGCGGCGGCGCTCGCGCCGGTGCCGCTCATGCTGCCCCGTGCCGGCCTCACCTGGTCGCTTCCGGCGCTGGCTCCGCTCCTGGGGGCAATCGCCCTGGCCCCGGCCTTCGTGGGCGTCGCCGCGCTGGTGGCCGGCACTTGGCGGCGAGCGGCCCTGGCGGCGGCCGGCTTCCTGTGGCTCGCGGTCGCCGAGGTCCTCACCGGCGACTCGCTCCTGTTCGGTATCCCGGACGGCACGCTCGCCCGGACGGACTGGCAGGGCTCGATCACGGATGCGGCGTCGCATGCCCTCTATCCACTGATCTCATCACCGGCGCTGGCCCCGGCGATCGCCTGGGCGGCGCTGGCTGCGCTGCTGCCGATGGTGGTGCGCGGCCGCTTCCTCGGGCTGGATCTGCTCGCGGCCGGCGTGTGGGCCGCCGCGCTGGTCGCCGCGCTCGCGGGCCTGGGCGACCTGCTCGCCTCGGTCACGGCACTCGACCAGGCGCGGGGCGCAGCCGCGGGGTCGATCCTGGCGGCGCTGGTGGTCCTGGGCACCGCCGTGGCGGCGCCGGGCTCTGTCGGGGGTGGCGCGGAGCCCGCGACCGCCGGTCGCGGGATACCCTGATTGGGTTCCCATGAGCATGCTCCGCAACCTCGAGGCGAAGCTCGGTGGCCTGGTGGAGGGCGCCTTCGGCCGCGCCTTCAAATCCAGCGTGCAACCGGTCGAGCTCGCGCACAAGCTGGCGAAGGAGATGGAGGAGAACCAGGTGGTCTCCGTCTCCCGCGTCTACGTGCCCAATCACTACCGCGTCTTCCTCTCGCCTCAGGACCGCGAGCAGTTCGCGTCCTACGAGCCGGCGCTGCGCAAGGAGCTGTCGGACTACCTGCTCGAGCACGCCCGGCAGGAGGGCCTCGCCCTTACCAGCCGGCCGCAGCTCGAGCTGATGACCGACGATCGCCTCGGCATCGGCGAGTTCGGCATTCAGGCGCAGCTGCTCTCGCCGCCCGAGGAGGAGGAACCCGCCGGTCCGGCGGCGGCGCCCTCGGCAGGAGACTTCGGCCACACGATGGTGTACTCGCCGGATCGCGCAGCACGCGTGCTGGACGGGGGCGAGGCGGCTCGCCACGCCGACCGGGCACTGCTCGTCGGCCAGGGCCGGCGCAGCGTCCTCTCCGGGGACCACATACTGATCGGCAGGAGCCGCGAGTGCGAGGTGGTGCTCGAGGACCCCAACGTCTCCAGGCGCCACGCCGAGATGCGTCGCGACAACGGGCGCTGGGTGATCGCCGACCTCGGATCTACCAACGGGATCAAGGTGAATGGCCGCAGGGTGGATCGCGCCGCGCTGGAGCCCGGCGACCGGATCACGCTCGGCGTGACCGACCTGACCTTCGAGCTGGATTAGCGTCTTCAGTGGACGAGCCGCTCGCCGTCGCGCTCAAGTTCGGCTTCCTGGCGGTCCTGTATCTATTCCTGCTCTGGATCGCCCGCAGCGCCCGGCGGGACCTCGGCCGCTATGAGGCCGGCTCGCTCCTGGAAGAGGCAGCCCCGAGCCCCGGTAGGCGGGAGGCCGGCGCCCAGGACGGACGCGGCGACGCCCGGCCGCGGCTGGAGGTGATCGCCGCAATGGGGTATCAGCCCGGCACGCTGTTCGATATCACACGCGGCGCGATGCTCGGAAGGGCCGATTCGGCGGACATTCCGGTGGACGACCCTTTCGCATCGTCCGCCCACGCGCGAATATTCCCCCGCGGCGACTTCATGTATATCGAGGACATGGGGTCCACCAACGGGACTTATCTGAACGGGAGGCAGTTGCGCTCGGCGGAGCGGCTCAAGGTCGCCGACATGATCCGGATAGGCGACAGCGAGTACCGCTACCAGGAGTGATGCCCTAGCAATGGCTCTGCGGATCGTCGAGCAGGTCGGTAAGACCGACGTGGGTCGCCAGCGGTCCTCCAACGAGGACGCGCTGCTCATCGAGCCGCCCTTCTTCGCCGTCGCGGACGGGATGGGCGGTGCCAAGGCGGGCGAAGTCGCGTCGCAGATCGCAACCGAGGCATTCGGGGAGAAGGCCGCCGACGAAACGCCGCCGGAGGGGCGCCTCGAGGCCATCGCGCGAGGCGCCAACCGGCGCATCTACGATCTGGCTGCCACGGACGAGACCCGCCGCGGGATGGGCACCACCTTCACCGCGGCGATGGTCGTCGGCGACGAGATCAGCCTCGGCCACGTCGGCGACAGCCGGGCCTACCGCCTGCGCGACGGCAAGCTCGAGCAGCTGACGAAGGACCACTCGCTCGTCGCCGAGCTCGAGCGGACCGGGCAGATCTCGCCGGAGGCGGCGGAGCACCACCCCCAGCGCTCGATCATCACCCGCGCCCTCGGTCCCGAGCCGGACGTAGAGGTGGACACCTACACGGTCGGCGGCAGGGAGGGTGACGTCTACCTCCTCTGCTCCGACGGGCTCACAGGCATGATCTCCGACGAGGAGGTCGCCTCGATCCTGCGAAGCGGCGACAGCCTCGAGGAGGCCGCCGAGGCGCTCATCCAGGCGGCGAATCAGAGCGGAGGCAAGGACAACATCACGGTCGTCCTGTTCCGGCTAGGCGAGAAGGTGCCCGAGGAGGGCGAGGAGGACGACGATCCGCCGCCCGGCGAGACGCTCGCCGGCCAGCTGAGCGCCACCAAGGTCCGCGAGGCCGTGGACGCGCCCGAAGCGGAGAAGGAGGAGACCCCACCCGCGCCCCAGCCGACGCGGGCCCGCACGGTGCCGCGCCCGCGCCCGGCGCCGCCCAAGCCTCCCCGTCGGCATCCCGTCAGGCGGATGGTCGGCGCGCTCGTGGGGCTCGCCCTGGTGGTCGCCGTGGTGGTCGGCCTCTATGTGGCGAGCCGGCAGGCGTACTTCGTGGGCACCGACGACGCCGGGCTCGTGACCCTCTACCGAGGCGTGCCCTACGAGCTTCCGTTCGGGATAAGGCTCTACAGCGAGGAGTACGCGAGCGGGGTGCCGGCGCATGCGATCCCGGCCCGCCGTCGGGGCCGGGTGCTGAACCACGAGCTGCGCGGCCATGGCGACGCCGCCGACCTCGTCCGCCAGCTCGAGCGCGGACAGCTCGACCCGGGAAGCACCTCGGGCTGATGTCCGCTCGCCTGCGCGAGCTGTTCGGGCTGATACCGGTGTCGCTGCTGGTGTCGGCGGGCTTCGCGGCCGTGCTCACCACCGAGACGACGAAGGGCGCCAGCGACGCCACGCTCACCTACGGCGCCTTTTTCCTGGGCCTCTGCGTACTCGGCCACTTCTTCATCCGGACCCGCCTGCCGGACGCCGATCCTTACCTGTACCCGCTCGCCGCCCTGCTCGCGGCGGTGGGGCTGGTCGAGATCTACCGGATCGATCCCGAGCTGGCCCGCGAGCAGGCGCAGTGGTTCGTCGTAGGGCTCATCTTCTTCTGCGGCACGATCGTCTTCCTGCGCGACCACCATGCGCTTGAGCGCTACCGCTACACGATCGCCGCGGCGAGCATCGCGCTGCTCACGCTGCCCCGCTTCCCCGGGATCGGCGCACAGGTCAACGGCGCCTTCCTGGCGATCAAGCTCGGGCCGATCCAGTTCCAGCCCGCCGAGTTCGCCAAGCTCGGGATCATCGTCTTCCTGGCCAGCTACCTGCGCGAGGTGGGCGACGTGCTCGTTCGCCCGCGCCTGCGGCGGCTGCCCTTCCAGCGTGGGCTGCTGATGTACGGGCTGCCGGCGGCGGGCACCCTGCTCCTGATCCTGGTACTCGACCTGCGTCCGGCGGCGGCCCTGCTGCTCGCTGTGTTCGTCGGCTCCCTTGTCGCCGTGATCCGCGAGCGGCCGTCGCTCAAGCACTTCGGCCCGCTGCTGCTGGTGTGGGGGCTGGCGATGCTGATGCTGATCGTCATCCGCGACCTGGGCAGTTCGCTGATGTTCTTCGGGGCCTTCCTGGCGCTGCTCTGGGTGGCCACCGCCAGGCTGTCCTTGATCGGGGTGGGGACGACGATGTTCTTCGCCGGGTCGGCCTTCTTCGCGAACCGTGAGCAGCACGTGAAGGAGCGCGTCGAGATCTGGCTACACCCGTTCAGGCCCGACCTCGTGGACGACAAGGGCTACCAGGTGGCGCAGGGGCTGTTCGCGCAAGCGGACGGAGGCCTCTTCGGGCAGGGCTTCGGGCAGGCGCTCCTCGACCTCCCCGGCGGCGGGACCATCCTCCCCGCCCCGCACACGGACCTGATCTACGCGGTGATCGCCAACGAGCTCGGGCTGTTCGGGGCCGCCGCGCTCGTGATCGTCTACCTGCTCTTCGCGGCCCGCGGCTTCAAGACGGCGATGCTCGCCAACGACGGATTCTCCAAGCTGCTGGCGGCGGGGCTGACTGCGGTGCTGGCGCTCCAGGTCTTCGTGATCGTGGGCGGGGTGACGCGGGTCATTCCGCTCACCGGCGTGACGCTCCCGTTCGTCTCCTACGGCGGCAGCTCGATCGTCGCCAACATGGTGCTGCTGGCCCTGCTCCTGATCGTCTCCGATCACGCCCGCGAGGAGCGGGCCCGGCGCGGAGGCCTGGTCTGAACCGCCAGATCGCCCAGCTGTTCGTGCTATTCGGACTGATGTTCGCAGTCCTCGTCGGCTTCACCTCGTACTGGACGGTGCTCGACGCCAAGGGCCTCGAGGACAACTCGGCCAACCGCCGGCCGCTCATCGAGGAGCAGAGGGTCCCGCGGGGGCTGATCCTGGCGCGCGACGGGACGGTCCTGGCGCGCAGCCGCGGCCACGGAAGGGGCGACAAGCGCGCCTTCTCGCGCTTCTATCCGAGCGGGCCGCTCTTCTCGCATGCGGTGGGCTACTCGTTCATCGAGCGGGGCCGCTCCGGCCTCGAGCAGAGCTACGACGACGACCTCGCCGGTCGCGAGGACGAGTTCCAGTCGGTGCTCTCCGGGCTGGAGAGCCGCAAGCGCGAGGGCAAGGACGTCGTGACCAACCTCGACGCCCGGGCCCAGCGCGAGGCGATCTCCGCGCTCGGCGGCCGGCCCGGCTCGATCGTCGCCATCGAGCCGCAGACCGGCAAGGTGCGCGTGATGGTCTCGATTCCCGACTACGACGCGAACCAGGTGCCGGACCGGTTCTCGGAGCTCAACCGGGCGCCGGGGTCGCCGCTGCTCAACCGCTCGACGCAGGCCCGCTACCAGCCGGGGTCTACCTTCAAGGTCGTGACCGCGGCGGCGGCCCTCGACACCGGCAAGTTCACGCCTGACTCGGTCATCGACGGCTCCTCGCCCAAGACCATCAGCGGGACCCCGCTGAACAACGCCGGAGGCGAGAGCTTCGGCCCGATCAGCCTCACCGACGCCTTGACCAACTCCGTCAACACGGTCTGGGCGCAGGTGGGGGAGCGGTTGGGCAAGAGCACGATGTACAAGTACATGCAGCGCTTCGGCTTCAACCGAAAGCCCCCGCTCGACTACCCACCGCAGCAGATGGACTCCAGCGGGGTGTTCGCCGGGGGCCGGCTCTTGAGCGAGGGCGACTCGGTGGACATCGGCCGCGTGGCGATCGGCCAGGAGCGGCTCCAGGTGACCCCGCTCCAGATGGCCATGGTGGCCTCCACGGTGGCGGCCGGCGGCAGGCTGTTCAAGCCGCGGCTCGTGGACCGGATCGTGCGTAAGGACGGACGCGTGTCGCGGCGGATCGAGCCCGACCTTCAGGCCCGGGTGATGTCCAAGAAGGCCGCCGACCAGCTCACGCAGATGATGGGACGTGTGGTGGAGGAGGGCACGGGCACAGCCGCCGCGCTGTCCGGCATCAAGGTGGCGGGCAAGACCGGCACCGCCGAGGTGGCCAACGGAACCGCCAACCAGGCGTGGTTCATCGCCTTCGCCCCGATCGACGATCCGCGCATGGCGATCGCGGTCACCGTCGAACGCACCTCCGGCGAGGGCGGCACGGTGGCCGCGCCGTTGGCGAAGCGGGTGCTCGAGGTCCTGCTCCACGAGCGATGACCGAGCTGGCCGACACCACGCTTGTCGACGGGCGCTACCGGATCCGCGGCAGGATCGGCTCCGGAGGCATGGCGGACGTCTACCTGGCGGACGACACCCACCTCGGGCGCGAGGTGGCGCTGAAGGTGCTCCACCGGCGCTTCGCTCAGGACCAGGAGTTCGTCGAGCGCTTCAGGCGCGAGGCGAGCGCAGCCGCCGGGTTGCAGCACCCCAACGTCGTGGGTGTCTTCGATCGCGGGGAGCACGAGGGCACCTACTACATCGCGATGGAGCACCTGCCCGGGCGGACGCTCAAGGAGATCGTCACGAACGAGGCGCCCTTGCCGCAGGCGGCCGCGATCGACCTGGGCATCCAGATCCTGCGGGCCGCCGGCTTCGCCCACCGCCGCGGGGTGATCCACCGCGACTTCAAGCCCCACAACGTGATCGTCGACGATGCGGGCCACGCCAAGGTCACGGACTTCGGCATCGCCAGGGCGGGCGCCTCCGAGATGACGGAGACGGGCTCGATCATGGGTACCGCACAGTACCTGTCGCCGGAGCAGGCGGAGGGGCACGCGGTCACCGCAGCCTCCGACCTGTACTCGATCGGGGTGATGTTCTACGAGATGCTCGCTGGCCGGCTGCCGTTCGAGGGCGACAGCGCAGTGTCGGTCGCGCTGAAGCACCTTTCCGAGCTGCCGCCCCCGCTCTCCCACTTCCGCCCCGACGTCAGCCCGTCCCTGGAGGCGGTGGTGATGGCCGCCCTCGCCAAGGACCCGGCCCAGCGCTGGCAGAGCGCCGACGAGTTCGCGGCGGCGCTGGAGGCGGCTCGGGGGCAGCTCGAGGCGGGGGACGGCCAGGACACCACCGCGTTCGCGCCGATCCCGGTCCCGATCCCCGCGGGGGACGGCCAGACCGCGGTCGCGGAGCCGCACGACGGCGCTCCGCCACCGCCGTTTCCGCCGCCGGAGCCGACGGAGCGCCGCCGCCGCTGGCCGATGTTCGCGATCGGCCTGATGACCCTCGCGCTCGCTGCGCTGCTCGCCTATCTCGCCCTGAGCGGCCTGCTCGCGGCGGACAAGGTCGAGGTCCCGCGTGTGGTGAACAAGCAGCTGATCCAGGCGCGGGCGACCCTGGAGCGGGCGGGCTTCAAGGTCAAGGAGACCCGGGTGCGCAGCACCGCCGCCTTCGACACGGTCGTGGAGCAGGATCCCAACGCCGGTGGCGAGGCGGACAAGGGCTCCACCGTGACGCTCGAGGTCTCCAACGGGCCGGGCGACGTACGCGTGCCCTCCGTTGAGAACCTCCCCCAGGCCCAGGCCGTCCACGACCTGAACAAGCTCGATCTGAAGGCGAACGTGGACTCCGAGCCCTCGGACAGCATCAAGAAGGGCTTCGCGATACGCACGGTGCCGCGCGAGGGCACGCAGGTCACACGCAACACGCGCGTCCGCCTGTTCGTCAGCTCGGGTCCGGAGAAAGTGGCCGTCCCGGGGGTGGTCGGCCTGGCCCGCGACTCCGCTGAGAGGCAGCTGGACGACGCGGGCCTCGAGGTTGCGGTACAGCAGCAGGAGTCCGACAAGCCCGTGGACGAGGTCCTGGCGCAGACCCCGACGGGCGGGAGCCGGGTCGACAAGGGCACGCGCGTGACCATCACAGTGTCGAAGGGCAAGCCGAAGGTCGACGTGCCGGACGTAGTGGGCCTCTCGGCAGGCGCCGCCGCCAGCCAGCTGCGGGCGGCCAGCCTCAACCCTGTCCGCCGCGAGCGCACGGTCACGACCGAGGACGACGACGGGAAGGTGCTCGACCAGCATCCGGGAGCCGGCGCCCAGGCGGACAAGGGCGACTCGGTGGTGATCGTGGTCGGCAAGTTCAAACAGACCACCACGCCGACCACGCCGACGGTCCCGCAGCCACCGACGCCGTGAGGGTCGCGGTCCTGGCCGGCGGTCGCTCAAGCGAGCACGAGATCTCGCTGGCGTCGGCCGAGGCGGTGCGCGACGGGCTGGCGGAAGCGGGCCACGAGCCGGTCGACGTCCGCATATCCCACGAGGGGCGCTGGACCAGTCACGGCGAGCCGGTCTCGCTCGAACCGGCGGCCGGGCTGCTCGGTGCGGAGGTCGCCTTCCCGGTGCTGCACGGGCCCTACGGGGAGGACGGCGTCGTGCAGGGCCTTCTCGAGGTACTCGACTTGCCCTACGTCGGGGCCGGGGTGATGGCGTCCGCCGTCTCGATGGACAAGGTCGTCTTCAAGGAGCTGATGGCCCGGGCCGGCGTGCCGCAGGTCGACTACGCGGCCGTTCGCGACGGAGACGACCCAGCGGGCCTCGAGCGCCTCGGCCTGCCGCTGTTCGTCAAGCCGGCCCGCCTCGGCTCCTCGGTGGGCATCTCGAAGGCGAGCTCGCGAGACGAGCTCGAGCGTTCCCTCGCCGCGGCGTTCGAGCACGACCCGCTGGCGATCGTGGAGGCGTTCGCCGACGGGATGGAGGTCGAGTGCTCGGTGCTCGGCAACTCCGAGGCGGTGGCCTCGCAGCCCGGCGAGATCCTGCTCAACGCCGACTGGTACGACTACGAGGCCAAGTACCAGCCGGGCGGAATGGAGCTGCAGGTGCCGGCGCGCCTCCCGGATCCGGTGCGCGAGCGCGTCCGCGGGCTGGCCGTCGAGGTCTTCGGGCGCGTGGACTGCGCCGGGATGGCCAGGGTCGACTTCTTCGTCGAGGACCCCGAGGGCGAACCGCGTGTGCTCGTGAACGAGCTGAACACCATCCCGGGCTTCACCACGACGAGCGTCTACGCGAAGCTGTTCGAGGCGAGCGGCATCGCCTACGTGGAGCTGCTGGACCGGCTGCTGGCACTGGCGCTGGAGCGCCACCGGCGCGAGCGGAGCTACCGTTTCTAGCTCCGCGGGGCCTCCTGCCCCGCGTCCCGATGGTGCGCTCCGGCCTGCGGCCCCGGCAACCGGGCCGGGCCCTCACCGCCGGAGGCTCAGCTCGCGGATGTCCGCCTTGTTGCCCGGCGGCAGCGAGGAGATCCAGACGAGGTAGTAGCGGAAGCGCCGCCCCGCCGTGTCGAGCGGGATCCTGGTCGTCTCCTTCACCTTGGTGCGCGTGCTGACCTTGGTCCAGCTGGTGATGTCGTCCGGCACGGTGTTGGCGGCGTAGACGGCTGCCTGGTAGCCGGGCGTGGTGGTCACCAGCACCAGGCGACGGGCGCTGATCGGCGAGCCGGCGTTGACGTACAGGCCGACGCCGCGCTTGTGCACGCCCGCGAGCCCGTCTCGATAGTTCTCCGTGTCCCAGTTGGTCGTGATGTTGCCGTCGATGGCGTTCTGGGTGGCCTCGGGCGACTCCTCGCCGTCGCCCTCGGGGTCGTAGTCCGAGGCCGCTCCGCTGCCGAGCTTGACCTCGCTGAAGCCGCCCACCCGCGGTATCGCCGCGCCCCCGGTGCCCTTCTCGGTACGCGTGGCCAAGAACGCTAAGCCGCCGGCCAGGAGCCCGATGGCGAGCGCCGAGACGAGCAGGACGCGGCGGGGGCGGCGGAGGCGCACGGGCGCGTAGTCGGCAGTGTCGCCGGGCAGCCCCCGGAGCACGGCGGTGGCCTCCCCCGAGGTCTCCCCCGCCCGTGCCGCCTCGATCGCGAGCACCTGCTCTAGGTCGTGGACCATCTGGTCGACGGTCCGGTAGCGGTTGCCCGTCTCCTTGGCGGTGGCGCGCTCGACCACGGATGCCAGCGCGGCCGAGACCTCCGGCCGGCGGCGCTGCACGTCCGGCAGCGGATCCCTGACGTGCTTCATCGCCACGGCCACCTGGGTGTCGGCGCTGAAGGGCGCCTCGCCCGTGAGCATCTCGTAGAGGACGATTCCGAGCGAGTAGATGTCGGACTGCTCGGTCACCTGGTGGCCGAGCGCCTGTTCGGGCGAGACGTAATCGGTGGTGCCGAGCACCCGGCCCGTCGCGGTCAGCCCCTGCGCCTCCATCGAGCGGGCGATGCCGAAGTCCGTGACCTTCGCCCGCCCGTCCGGGTCGATGAGCACGTTCTGCGGCTTCACGTCGCGGTGGACCAGGCGGTTCGAGTGGGCGCAGGAGAGCGCCCGGCCGATCTCGATCGCGTACGCCACCGCCTCGGGAACCGGCAGCCGCCCCTGGCTGCGAATCCGGTCCTTGAGCGTCTCGCCGGGGACGTACTCAAAGACGATGTAGGGAGCACCCTCGTCCTCGCCGGCGTCGATCACGGTGACGATGTGGGGGTGGCTGAGGCTGGCCACCGCCCGGGCCTCGCGCCGGAACCGCTCGAGCTGGTCCGGGTCGGTGGAGATGTCCCGGTGCATCAGCTTGATGGCGACCCACCGCTCCAGGGTGGGGTCATAGGCGCGATAGACGGTCGACATCCCCCCTGCTCCGATCTTCTCCTCGAGCCGGAAGCGGTCGCTGATCAGGGTGCCGATCACGTTCATCACGTTCATCTATTTTTGCGGGCTCCGATGCCCGTGCACGTCCGCTACTACACCGATCCGGCCTGCTCGGTCTCATTCGGCAACGAGCCGGCGCTGCGCAAGCTCATGGTGGAGTTCGGCGCGGATGTCAGTTTCACCTACGTGATGGGCGGACTCGCCCGCACCTACGAGGGCGATCTCGACTGGCTCGTGCGCGAATGGCTCGATGTCTCGGAGCGCTCCGCGATGCCGATCGATCCCCGGCTGTGGCTGGAGGGCCCCATCCGATCGACCTATCCCGGGTGCATGGCGGTCAAGGCGGCCGCCGAGCAGGCTACCGACGGCGGCTACGCCTACCTGCGCGCGCTGCGGGAGGGGCTCCTCTGTTTCAGGCGCAAGCTCGACACGACCGAGGCACTGGTGGACGCCGCACGCGGCACGGGCCTCGACGTGGAGCGCTTCCGCATCGACCTGGAGTCCCACGCCGCGGTGGAGGCGTTCGGGGCCGATCTCGACGCAACCCGCAGCGTTCCGGAAGAGGCGCGCGAGCGGCACGGCGCCAAGCGGATAGGGGACCGCGAGCGGGTGGTCTTCCCCAGCGCCAGCTTCGAGGCGGATGAGGGGGCGACCACCTGGGTCTTCGGTTCAGCTCCCTACGAGGAGTGGCGCGAGGCCGCGACGGCCGCCGGGGCGGCGCCGGTCCAGGCGCGGCCGCCCGACGTGCCGGACGCCCTGCGGCGATTCGGGCGTATGGCCACGGCCGAGGTGGCGGCGGTATGCGACCTTCCGGGGCCCAAGGCCGCCGCGGAGCTGTGGCGGCTGGCGGCGGACTGGAGGGCCAAGCCCGTTGCCGTCCTGGCGGGCTGGTTGTTCGAGCCCGCTTAGCGCGACTACGAGACGGATTGCCGAGCGAGGCCGCCCGCCTCAAGCAGCCAGTGCGAAGCCTGTCGAACGGTGGCCGACGAGGCCCGCGCGGGGGAGCTCCACCACCCCGGCGGCGGAGGTCGCCCGACCGATCACCGCGGAGCCCGGATGGCGGGCGGCGAGGAGCTCGACGGCGGGCTCGGCGTCCTCCCACGGGACGACGCAGCAGAAGCCGCAGCCCATGTTGAACACTTCGTAGAGCTCCGCCGGTTCGACCCGGCCACGGCTCGCGATCAGCTCGAAGATCGGCGGGGCCGGCAGCGGCTGGTCGATCTTGAAGCCGACCTCGGCCTCGAGCCGAAGCAGGTTGAGGAATCCCTCGCCGGTGATGTGGGCGAGGCCCCGGACATCCACGTCGGAGGCCAGGAGCTCGCGTACGGCGCGGACGTAGATCACCGTGGGCTCTAGCAGGGTCTCGCCCACGCTGTGGCCGCCGAGCTCCGGGGGCGTCTCGGCGAGTTCGGGCAGCGCTCTGCGGGCGAGCGTCAGCCCGTTCGAGTGGACCCCGCTCGAGGGAACGCCGATTACGGCGTCCCCGGCCTCCACGCGCTCGCCGGTGACCATGGCGCCGATCTCCACGAGCCCGACGCAGAAGCCGGCCAGGTCGAAGCCGCGCGGCGAGGGATGCCCGCGAATCAGCTCCGGGAGCAGCGCGAGCTCGCCGCCGGGTATCTCGACGCCGGCGTCCTCGGCGCCGCGGCGAAGCCCGCGCGCGATCTGCCCGAGCACGTCGGGATCCGCGTCCTCGACGGCTATGTAGTCGAGCACGGCGATCGGCTCGGCGCCGATACAGATCACGTCGTTTACGTTCATCGCCACGCAGTCGATCCCCACGGTGTCGAAGCGACCGAGCTGTTCGGCGACGATCACCTTGCTGCCCACCCCGTCGCTCGACAGGGCAAGTCCCCGGTCGCCGTCCAGGCGCAACACGTTGGCGTAGTGGCCGGAGCCAAGCAGCGCACGCGACGGCCGCCCCGTGTCGATCGTGCGGAGGACGTCCACCAGCGCGGTCACCGCCCTGCCGGCGCGGCTCTGGTCGACGCCGGCGCTTGCGTAGACCCCATCGGGCATCGGGCCTATTCAAGCCGATTTTCGCCAGTCACTCCTTGCGTCGAAGCGCCAGCGCCACGGAGTCGTCCGCCAGGCCCCCGGCCCAGGCGGCTATCTCCTCGTGCACGGAGCGCACGAGCTCTTGCGGGGACAGCGAGCCGGCGCGCGCGGCCACGAGCGCACGCAGCCGCTCGAGGCCGTAGACCTCGCTGCCATGGCGGGCCTCGAACAGCCCGTCCGTATAGGCGAACACCAGGTCTCCCGGCGCCAGCGTCAGCTTCGAGCTCTCATAGCCGGGGTCGTCGTCGACCCCAAGCGGGAGGCCGTGGCCGGGAAGGGACTCGCACGCCCCGTCCCTGACGAGCAGGGGCGGCAGGTGGCCCGCGTTGCAGTAGATCAGCCCATCCGGCACGAGGAGGCCCAGGAACACGGTGACGAAGGTGTCGCTCGGCAGGCGGCTCATAAGCATCGAGTTGGCCTGCGACAGCACCAGGCGGGGATCGGGCGAGTCCCAGCTGCGCGCCTCCACGAAGAAGCGCGCCATGGCGCTGAGCGCCGCCGTCTCCACGCCCTTCCCGGCCACGTCTCCCACCAGCACCGCCACCTCGCCGCCGGGCAGATCCCAGGCGCCGTAGACGTCGCCCCCGGCTGCCTCGTTCGCGGCGGGCGCGTAGAGCAGGCCGCTGTCGTAGCCGGGGACCTCGGGCAGCGACTCGGGCACGAAGCCGAGCGTGAGCGCACGAGCGATGCGCCGCTCGCGCTGGAAGTCGATCGCGTTCGCGATCGCCGCCGCGCTGGAGCGCGCCAGCTTGATCAGCAGGCCGAGGTCATCGGCGCCGAAGCGGTCCGGCTCCTCGTGTGCCACCGTCAGCACGCCGAACATGCGCGGGCCGAGCTCGATGGGCGCGTGCATGTGCGAGCGGATCCCCTCCTGGCCGAGGACGCCCGGGTCGCCGCCCCGGTACGGGGTGCGCGTGCGGGCCACCTTTCCCATGACGCCGCGGTCGAGGGGCAGTCTTCGCCGGACCACTCCATCCGAGAAGTCGACGCTGGCGGCGGTCCGGAGGATCCCGGCGCGGGCCTCGACCCTTGTGATGAGCGCCTTGGTGGCGCCGGTGACCTCGGCCGCGTGCTCGACCACGCGCCGGTAGACCTCGTCGACCTCGAGCGACGCCGAGACGTCCTCGGACGCCCGCTTCAGTCGCCGCTCCTCGAGCGAGCGGCGGCCCTCCGCCTCGAGCAGCTCGGAGCGCTCGAGTGCCAGCGCGGCGAGGTCCGCCAGCACCTCCACGATCCGCAGCTCGCCCGCCCGAAGCGGGCGCGCGGGATCGAGCGATGCCACCACCAGCACCCCGAGCGCCTGGCCGACCGCGCTCTTCACCGGGCACGAGATCACCGAGGCGTCGCGGTACTTCTCCCAGACCCTCCGCGCGCGCGCCTCGCCCAGCGCCTGGACCACCCCGGCGAGCAGGTCCGGCGCGGCCTCCCAGGCGTCCACACGCGGCAGCAGGAGCGAGCGATCCCGTTCCACGGCGAACTCCACGAGCCCCGGCCGAAGGCGGTCATAGGGCCGGCAGGTCTCCGGCTCGATGGCGTCGCGCAGGTCGGGTGAGGCGAACCAATCCGACAGGGGCTCGATCCAGCGACGGTCACGATCGACGACGAGGAACGCGGCGCCGTCGACGTGCATCAGTCCGCGGACATGTTCGAGGAGCCGCTCGAGCGCGCGGTCCCGCGGGAGTCGATCGCCGGAGGCCCTGTGCGGTTCCGAGGCAGAGCGAATTGGCGGTCGGACGAGCATGAGAGGACAGGAGGTCGCGAGGCGGGACGACGCCGAGGCGTCCCCGGCCTGGGGACCACCATAGGACCGATCGGGGCGTAGCGCCAGCGAGCCCGGGAGGGCCCTCAGGCCCGCTCGGTGAGCGCCGAGTCGGAGGCCCGGCGGCGGCGAATCCACAGCCAGGCGACCCCTACGACGATGGCCGCCACGACCGCGTAGTCGACGTAGTGGAGGTTGTCCTTCCAGTCCTCCCAGCGGTCGCCCGCCTCCTTGCCGATGAATGCCAGCATCAGCACCCAGGGAACGCAGCCGGCGAGGGTGAGGAGCGTGAAGCGCCAGAACGGCATCCTTGCCACACCTGCCGGCAGCGAGATGAAGGTGCGGATGATCGGGAGCATTCGGCTGAAGAAGACCGTCGCCGCCCCGTGGCGCTCGAACCAGCGGTCGGCCCAGTCGAGGTGGCTCTTCTTGACGTGCAGCTTCTTGCCGTGCTTCTCGAGGAGGTCGACTCGGCCGATGTAGCCGAGGCCGTAGGCGAGCCAGGAGCCGACCGCGTTCCCGGCGACGCCCACAGCGGTCAGCGCGCCCAGGCTGTACTCGCCGTGAGAGACGTTGAAGCCGGCGAACAGCATCGTTGCCTCGCTCGGGATCGGGATGCAGGCGCTCTCCAGGAGCATCAACAGGAACACTCCCGGGAGCCCCATCGCGTCGATGACGTTCACCGCGAAGTTGACCAGCGGATCGGTGATCGAGGCCAGTTCGAGCAAGCGAAGTAGGGTAGCGGCCGCCATGAGCCGGGTCCCTCTGTTCGTCACCTCCCTAGCAGCCCACCACGAGGGCCTGGTCGAGGCGCTCGCGCGGGTGGTGGCGACCGAGCGCTTCATCCTCGGACCCGAGGTCCAGGCGTTCGAGGAGGAGTTCGCGGCCTACCTGGGCGTGCGCCATTGCGTCGGCGTCGCCAACGGCACCGACGCTCTGGCGATCGCCCTGCGCGCGCTCGGCGTGGAGCGCGGCGACGAGGTCGTCGTGCCGTCATTCACGTTCTACGCGACGGCCGAGGCCGTGGCCGCGATCGGCGCCCGGCCCGTGTTCTGCGACGTCGACCCCGAGACCTTCTGCGTGACTCGCGAAACCGTCGAGACCGCAATGACCGCGGGCACGAAGGCCGTAGTGCCGGTCCACCTGTTTGGCAACGTGGCGCCGGTGCCGGATCTGCGCGACCTCGGCGTGCCGGTGCTGGAGGACGCTGCACAGGCGGCCGGCGCCGCCCTCGACGGGAACATGGCCGGCGGGCTCGGCGACGCGGCGACCTTCTCCTTCTTCCCCTCCAAGAACCTGCCCTGTCTCGGCGACGGCGGCGCCGTGGTCACCGACGACGACGAGGCCGCCGAGCGCGTCCGCCGGCTCCGCTTTCATGGCTCGGAGGACAAGGAGACCTTCGTGGACATCGGCTACAACTCCCGGCTCGACGCGCTCCAGGCCGCCGCCCTCCGCGTGCTGCTGCCGGAGCTCGACGGCTGGAACGCCGCCCGCAGGGATGTCGCCGCCGAGTACGAGCGGGGTGGGCTCGGCGAGCACGTCGCCCTGCCCCGAGTGGTCGACGGCGCGCAGCATGCCTACCACCTCTACGTGGTCAGGCACGAGCGGCCGGACGAGCTTGCCGCCGCGCTGGCGGAGCGGGGCGTGCAAGCGCGCGGCTACTACCGCCGGCCCACCCACCGCCAGCCCGCGATGGCCGCGTTCGGCGGCGGAGCCGACCTGCCTGGCACCGACGAGGCGGCCCGCACGCACCTGGCCCTGCCGATGGGTCCTCTGCTCACGCAGGACCAGGCGCAGGACGTAATTGCCGCCTGCGCGCCTGTACCATGAGCGCTCGGCCCGCCGCTCAACCTCGCAGGCCCAACCGCGCGGGCGGCGGCCCACCGGCAGCCAGATGAGATCGATCACGTCTTCGGTCAACTTCCGCCGCGCCGCCCAGGCGCTGATCGACGCCTGCCTGCTTACGGCGGCCTACTACCTGGCCTACGTCCTCCGCTTCGACTCCGGGATCCCCCACCGTTACCAGGAGCTGCTCGGGGAGACGATCGCCTTCGTCGTCGTCATGAAGCTCGTGGTGTTCGCGCTGTTCGGGCTCTACTCGAAGCTCTGGCGGTTTGTCGACCAGAAGGACTTCGAGGCGATCGTCAAGGCCGTGATCGTGTCGAGCGTGCTGGTGATCGCGGGCCTATTCCTGCTGGCGCCCACGCACACCGATCCGCCGCGTGGCGTGATCGCACTCGACTTCCTGATCTCACTGGCGCTCGTGTCCGGCTCGCGCTTCCTCGTGCGGGCGGCGGTGGAGCGCCCGCTGAGGGCGCCGCTGCTCGAGCGGGCGACCCGCGAGGTGCTGATCGTGGGCGCGGGCAACGGCGGGCAGCAGGTGGCCTTCGAGCTGCGCCGCAACCCCGAGCTGTCGAGCGCGCCGGTGGGCTTCATCGACGACGATCCGCGCAAGCAGGGGATGCGCATCGCCGGGCTCAAGGTGCTCGGGTCGACCGACAACCTGCCGCGGATCCTCGACGAGGCCAGGCCGGCGGAGGTCATCATCGCGATCCCCTCGGCGCCCGGGGTCGTCCGGCTCAAGGTCGTGACGGCCTGTCGGGAGCGCGGGATCGTCGTGCGCACCCTGCCCACCACCTTCGAGCTGCTCTCCGGTGGCGTGAACCTGATGCGCCAGGTGCGCGAGGTGCGCGTGGAGGACGTGCTCGGGCGCGAGCCTGTCCGGGTCGAGGCCGACCGGGTGGGCTCCTACATGCGCGGCCGCGCCGTGCTGGTGACTGGAGCCGGGGGATCGATCGGTGCGGAGCTGTGCCGCCAGATCGCCCGGGTCGGGCCGAAGCGCCTGGTGCTCGTCGAGAACGCCGAGAACAGCCTCTTCGAAGTGCGCCGGCACCTGGAGGACGAGCGGCACTTCGCCCGGACCGGCGCCGTGCTGGCCGACTGCAAGGACGCCACGCGCATGCGCGAGCTGTTCCTCGAGCACCGGCCCTCCGTCGTCTTCCATGCCGCCGCCTACAAGCACGTGCCGCTGATGGAGGAGAACCCGGTGGAGGCGGTGCGCAACAACGCCGTGGCCACGCGGATCGTGGCCGCTGCCGCGGGAAAAGCCGGCGTCGAGCGCTTCGTGCTCGTGTCCACCGACAAGGCCGTCAGCCCCGCCACGGTGATGGGCGCCTCCAAGGCGCTGGCGGAGTGGGCGGTCGAAGCGGCCCAGGCGCGTTACCCGGGCACGCGTTACGCGGCGGTGCGGTTCGGGAATGTGCTCGGCTCGTCGGGCTCGGTGGTGCCGATCTTCCGCCGCCAGATCGCAGCGGGCGGCCCGGTCACGGTCACCGACGAGCAGATGACCCGTTACTTCATGACCATCCCGGAGGCCGTGCAGCTCATCATCCGCTCGGGCGACCTCGCCATCGGCGGCGACGTGTTCGTCCTCGAGATGGGCGATCCCGTGAAGATCATCGACCTCGCCCGGAACATGATCCGGCTCTCCGGCAACGAGCCCGACATCGACATCGCGGTCGAGATCGTGGGACGGCGGCCTGGGGAGAAGCTGCACGAGGAGCTGTTCAACCCCGGCGAGCGTCCCCAGCCCACGCCGGCCGAGAAGATCGTGAGCGCTGTTCGCCCGCCCATAGATCCGGCCTGGGTGGAGAGCGCCTTCGCGCGCATCGAGGAGCTGGTTTACAACGGCGACGCCGCCGCGCTCGCGGCCGCCGTCTCGGAGCTCTCCGCGGAGCGGGCGCTCCGTTTCACGTCCCCGGAGACTCCCGCCTAGTCGGCGTAGGGACGGAGCGGAGGGATCGGCGATCGGTATAAGCCGCCTCGCGGTCTAGAGTTCGAGAACCTTCGTGCCGGAGATCGTCCAGGAAATCGGCGCCGCCGCCGGCTTGGCCGCAGTGGTGGGGCTCGCGGTGCTGTCCGCGCTCTACTTCTCGCAGGCGCGCGACCTGAAGCGCCTGCGCGAGTGGGCGGGCCGCGCCCCGGAGCGCGCCGCCGAGCAGGCGGCACAGTCGGCGTCCCAGGGCGTGGTCGCGCAGCCGCAGACCCGCCGGGGGGCCGTCCAGCCCATCCCCGGGCGGACCGCCCCGGTGCCGGGATCGCCTCTCGCCGCGGCGGGGGGTGCACGGCCGGCGACGGCGGCGGCCCAGAGCAAGCAGGCACCCGCGCCCGCGGCGGCCGCAGCCAGCGCGGCTGGGGCGTCCCCTGCTCAGGCCGGCGAGGCGAAGGGGCCGGCGACGCCGGGCGCTCCGGCGTCGCCCGTGAAGCCCGGCGAGCCCGCTAAGGCGGCGGAGCCCGGCACGGCCGGCGAGCCGGGAGAGCGGGCCAAGCCCGGCGAGCCCGCAAAGGCCGAGCCCGCGAAGCCCGGCGAGCCCGCGAAGCCCGGGGAGCCGGCCGAACCCGGCGAACCTGCCAAGGCGGGGCAGGCCGCCCAGCCCGGAACGGCGGCCAAGCCCGGGGAGCCCGCGACGCCCGGGGAGCCGGCCAAGGCCGAGCCGGGCAAGCCAGCGGCGCCTCCCGAGGCCGCTCCGGCGCCCAAGCCGGGGGCGCCGGCACCCGCGACCGCGGGGGCCGCGAGCGGCAAGAGCACCGCCCCTGCGGGGGCCGCGGTGTCCG
>Ga0126312_10000873_pt1 | contig 19023 bp, 25 predicted proteins | sample Plot104A_FD_92537 | JGI IMG/M metagenome (GOLD analysis project Ga0126312, IMG submission 92537) | Serpentine soil microbial communities from UC McLaughlin Reserve, CA, USA - Plot104A | ecosystem: Environmental > Terrestrial > Soil > Grasslands | place: USA: UC McLaughlin Reserve, Lake County... | reverse complement strand
GTGGCCGTCGAGACGCCGAAGTCCCCGCCGAGGTCCGGGAGGATGGCGGTCAGCACCAGGAGGCTGGCCTGGGAGGCGAACATCGTGGCGAAGAGCACCGGGGCGGGACGGAGGAGAGTCATCGCAGCAACCGTACGTCCGGCCATGCCGTCCGCCATCGGCGCCACCACCCAACTTCAGGCGCGCCCGGTGGCGGGATTCACGTACGGGCTCTGCCCAGCTGCGAGAAGCGCGCCGCCGCGGCGGCGCGGGCTGACTTCCCCGAGATCCGCAACTTCGTCGCATACACGTTCGAGAGGTGGCGCTCGACCGTGCGCACGCTCAGGTAGAGCCGCCCGGCGATCTCCTCGTTGGAGAGCCCGCCCGCCACGAGCTCGAGCACCTCGCGCTCACGGGCGCTCAGGTCGGCGAGCGCCTCCGCTGGCGCCCGCTCGGGCTCCGGTACGCCGAGGAAGTCGTTCAGCTCGTCGATGAATTGGCGCCAGGCGGGCTCCTGCTCGAGCAGGATGTGGTTGTGGCCCTCGAGCGGCACGAAGCGGGCGCCGGGGATGAGTGTCGCCAGCAGCCGTCCCTCCGCGAACGGCACCGCCTGATCGTCGCGGGCGTGCAGGACCAGCGTTGGGACCCGCAGCTGCTCGGCCATGCCCGTCACGTCCAGCTCCTCGCGGGCCCGTCGCAGCCTGGCCGCGATCTCGCCGCTGGTCGACGCCCGTTGCAGCTCGTCGAACCATGCGAGCTGCTGCGGCGTGCCTTCGGGCAGGAACATGTCGGTGAACACCTGGCGGAACAGGGGGGTTGGGTCGTCCCAGGCGAGCCTGATGATCTGGAGGACGAGCTCCGCACGCTCGACCGCATCGGGGTCGGCGCGCCGGCGCCTACCGCGCCCGCTGGCTCCGTACAGCACCAGGTGGCTGACGCGCTGCGGGTGTCGCACGGCGTACGCCACTGAGCTGAACCCGCCACCCGATACCCCGAGCAGGGCGAAGCGGTCGACCCCGGCGGCATCCACCACCGACTCGAGATCGCCTACCCATTGGTCGAGCGACAGCTCGCCCAGCTCGCGGTCGGACAGCCCGCAGCCCCGCTCGTCGTAGCGAATCACGGTGTGACGTTGGCCCAGCCCCTCGAGCCAGTGGCGCCACACCGGAGTCTGCCAGTCGTACTCCAAGTGCGTCAGCCAAGTGGCCGCGCGCACCAACGGCGGCCCCCGCCCATGGGTCGCGTAGGCCAGCGTCGCGCCGTCCCCGGCGCGGCAGAAGCGGATCTCCTGGTCCACCTAGCCGGCCAGCGTACCCAGCCGAACGGCGCCCCCCGCTGCCACGATGCAAGCAGGCGCCCCCCGACGGAGGGCTCCTGAACACGGGGTCTGGCAGGCCCGTGGACTTCGGGCAGCCGCGCCCGGGCAGCATCAACCTGGATGGCCACTGACGTCCTGCGCGGAACCACCCTGCCGTCCTTCAGCGTCAGTTATTCCTCAGCGCCTAGGCCTAGCTGCGGACGGGATATCCAAGCCGCCCTCCCCGGGTGGCAACCGGCACCCCGGCCCTCACTCAGCCGTCGAGTGCCTGCAAGATGACCGAGGTGTCGGTGAGCAGCTGACCGCGTTGAATTGCACCATCAGCCATGCGCCAGACGTGGACGAAGGGGACCTTCACCTCATTTCCCGACGTGCTTCGGGCCTCTGTGTGGCCCAGGACCACGACGGTGTCGCCCTGCTCGATGAACTCATCGGGATGGGACTGCACCGAGTCGAAAGTCTCGGTGCTTTGCCCGAGAGCCGCCAGCACATCGTCGCGGCCGTCGAAGGTCCCCGCGCCCGGAACGCGCTCATCGTTTGTGCCCTCCCACCGCACGTCCTCGGCGAATACGCCGGCCAGGGTCTCGCCGTCGCCGCTATTAAAGGCGTCGTAGCCGCGTTGCAGTGTGTCGACGTTCTCTGACATCGCTCCCCCTGTGGTTGGTGATGGTTGGCCCTACCCAATCGAGCCAGCGGGCCGAACATGAGCTCCATTCCCGCAGTGGGCCGCGACGACCAACGAAGTGGGCCTAGGGGTCTCCCGACACCATTCGTCTAGATGTGGCGTCCTCGGCCCACGCCGGCGACGGCGCGGTGGACACGAATCGGGGCTGCAGCTCGAACGAGCGACGGCCCTGGCGGTAGCCCAAGGCGAAGCCGGCGATGCCCCCGGCCAGCAGGATTGCGATGATCGTGAGCACCTACTGAGCACTTCGCCGAACAGGAGGGTTGTCCTCCGCCCGGCATCTCGCGCCGCGGAGCTAGCCGGCGCTCGCAGGCAGGGTCAGATCGCTTCAGCTTCCGGCAGCGTCAGCGCCCAGATGACGAAGACGTCGATGGCGATCACCACGATCGACCACGCTGGGTAACCGTTACGTGGACGAGGGTGCTGTGACGTATATGAGAGGGTTCGCGCCCCACGATCAAGGAGGATCCCCCTACCCGGAGCCTCAGGCCTAGTACGTGCCAGGTGGTTTGGTCCCGCTTGGCCGGGACTGGCCGGCTAGCAGCACGACGGACGGACGACGGACCTACTTCCGACAGGCCCCCGCCCCGCCCCAGTAAGAAAGCCCGCCGTAACAGGGCCCTTGTCAGCGCGCCCGTCAGGATTCGAACCTGAGACCTTCGGTTCCGTAGGCCGCACCGACGAAGACGACGCCCGACGACGGAACACAACGGATCCTGCTCTAGGACACGGTTTGCGGGTCCTCCGAGGGTGCTGAACCGCATCGCCATGCCGAACGCCTGAGAGGACGTTTGGGCCACAACTGGGCCACAGCTATTCCAAGCTCAGGGGACGAACTCGAGGTTCTTCAGGTCGTTCGTTCCCTTGTCGTCAAGCAGCTGGGTGACCGCTCTGGTTATGCCTGGAGTCGCCGCGTCGGGGGCGGGGACGGTGTGGTCGTTCTGAGCAATAACGATCTGAAGGGCACTCGCTGGACGCGCGCCGGCACCAAGGACGCCCACTGCAATGCATCCTGCCCGCTGCCGTGATACGGATCTTCCGCTTCAGGGGCATCGTGCCCCTCGTTTTCGTCTGGGATACACCGCAAGACTGATCGGCCCGATTCGAGGCAGACCCCACGGTCGCGCCTACCACCGTATGCCGTGAGGCCCCCAAGCACGACCCGTCTCCCAAGTCGTTCGTTAGTTAGACCATCATCGAACTATGGGAACTGATGGTCACACGCGGGAGCTGCTGAACATCGCGGAGGTGGGGGCGGTGCTCGGGCTCTCCCGCCCCACGGTGCGCCGGCTCATCGCCCAGGGCATCGTCCCCACGATCCAACTCGGCGGCCGGGGCCACGCTGTGCGCGTCAGGCGTGAGGACCTGGAGCGGTTGCTCGAGGCCAGGGCGAGGGACGCCGCAGCGTGAAGCCCCTATTCGGTCAGTCCCACGGCTTCGAGGGCTTCCGCTTTGTCGGCGAACATCCGCCAGAGCACGAGCCTCCCGTCGCGGAGCGTCCACACCTGGAAGTTGGTTCTCTCGAACGGCACTCCGCTGCCCTTACCCTTGCCGCGCTCACGGACCTTGACGACTACGTGGTCACCCGCGTCGATGAATCCCTCCGGCTTCGCCGAGTAGTCGGCCCAGGTGCCCCAGTACTCGCGGCAGAACCGCTCGACCACCTCTCGTCCTCGGCCGGCGACAACAGTTCCGGGCAGTTCCGCGTATCCCCGCGCGTCCAGCTCGATCTGCTCGTCGAACAGACTGAACAACCGCGTCCCGTCCGAGGTGAAGGTCCAGCGCACCAGTTCAACGTTCTCCTGCGACATCGCCTACTCCGACAGGCCCGCGGCTTCGAGGGCTTCGGCGGAGTCGGTAAAGCCCTGGACGTAATCGATCTTCCCGTCGCGGAAGCGGTACAGGACAGCCAACGGGGCGTCGACAGGGATTCCGCTGAAGCCCATCGTGCCGTGAAAGCGCACGGTGATTACAACGTGGGACTGGCCCGAGGCGAGAACCTCGTCAAGCTCGACCCAGGCGTCATCTATCTCCGCGAAGCTCTCAGACACCCACTGACGCATTCCCGCGTGGCCTCTGTAGGGCTTGGTGAGCGGTCCCTCCGAGAAGTTCACGATCTCCAAGTCAGGCTGGAAGTAGGGCGCGAGATCAGTGCCCCCTGCGGCGACGTTTTGAAGGCTCGCCGGATCCGCGAACTCCGAGAGCCAACGACGAACCAAGTCCACGTTCTCCTGCGACATCGCCTACTCCGACAACCCCACGGCTTCGAGGGCCTCGGCTTCGGTGCGAAAGAAGGCCCACCATGTCGCCTTGCCCTCGCGGAACTTGACCGCCTGCCACATCGTCTGCTGAACCGGGGCACCGCCGAGCGTGCCGCTCACTCGGAAATGGGCGACGCCGCGATCGCCGGACCCTTGGACATCGAGCAAGTCCCATCGTATGTCCTGGAAAGCGCCGCGGACTGTCTCCCACCAAGCCCGCGCCCCCTCATGGCCCCGGTAGACAGTTCCTTCGGCCTCCGCGACCATCGAGGTGAACTCGACGTCCTCGCTGACGACTGCCAAGCAAGCGTCCAGGTCCCCAGCGTTGAGCGCCGAGAACGTGGCGTCTGCCATCGCACGCAGCTCCTCGTTCTCCTGCGACATCGCCCGCCCAGTATCCCGGCCAGGGGTAGGGGCAGCCACTCGACGTCGCCACGACCGCCTGAGTCACCACCCGGGAGGGATTTTTCCTGAGCCGAACGCCTACTCAGACGTGGTGTTGCCGACCCGGGGACACCCCCCAGGGGTAGCCGGAAGGCCATTTTTCGGCAGCCCACCGCCGTCCCCTGCCCTGGCGCGCGCCTGCCGGGATCGGATTCCTGACCCAGAGATGCGTCAGGCGCTAACGACTACCTCGCGCACCTCGATGTCCTCGAGCGTGACCGCGTCAGGAAGCATCGAGGGGACCCTCTCGGCCATGCCGTTGGCGGTCTCCTCGGATTCGAAGACGACCATCGCCATGCCGGAGTCGTCCTTGCGAGCCCAGTGGCCGGTGACAAAGCCGGGAGCCTGCTTCACCCCCGGGACGACCTGCTCGCGCAAGTGCTTCTCGGCAGCCTCCTGGTCGTGGATCGTGACCGTAGAAACAACGGCGTGCATTGAGCTCTCCTTTGACGCGTTGCGGTGCCAAGGCGAACCTAACCGAGCAGCAGGGTCAACGCGAGCCCACGGCCGGAACAGCAGCTTCGTGCGAGCGGGGGAGGGGCACCGCAACCGCCGACGCCCACGCGCCACCGCCGTCCCAGGATTTCGCGCGCGCCTAACTTTTTTTCCGCGATCCACGGGCCGGATGCGACTCAGGAGGCGAGGGTAAGGCCCGCCAAGGGTAGTTCCTCGGCGCGCGGGCGCGATCGCCCGACGAAGTCGGTGTGTGCAGGAAGCCTCATCGCTTCAGCGGAGGGGGAGGGATTCGAACCCTCGAAGCGCCTTACGACGCTTAACGGTTTTCGAGGGATGCCTACTTGCCATACGCGCCCCCTCTAACACCGGCATCTCGCCGTAAGCGAGAAGCCATGGGAACGGCTTATGGGAACGTCACGCTACTCCGATGGGAACGTCACGCTACTCCGACAGGCCGGCGGCTTCGAGGGCCTGCTTCCGGTTGCGGTAGTCACCCTTCATCCGCAGCACCCTCCCGTCGCGCAGCGTCCAGACTTGGAAGAACCGCATCCCAGTGGCGACCCCGCTGCGGCCTCCTGTGCCGGACAGCCGGACAGCCGCAACGACGGTTTCGCCCGCCTCGATGACCTCCTCTGTTTCGACCTTGAACGTATCCCACATCTCATGGACTGCCCTGACGAGGCGCATGAGGCCCTCGTAGCCGCGATAGACGCCTGGGTTGAAAACGTTCTGCGAAAAATCGATGACGACCTCGGGATCGAAAAGCTCCGACGCCTGCACGAAATCCAGCTCGCCCCAGAAGCGGTTGCAGCGGCGCACTACCTCTACGTTCTCCTGCGACATCGCCTACTCCGACAGCCCCACGGCTTTGGGATTGGTCCGCGCCCACTCGATGATCGCTTTCGAGCCATCGACCAATGTCCCATCCTCCAGTTCAAGCGTGGGCACCTTGTAGTTGCCGGTCATGCGCTTGACCTTCCGGCGGCCAGCGAACAGCGGGTCTGTGCTGAAGCAGCCGTAAGTCCTGCTGACTTCTGGATCGTGTCCGGCTTCGACCAGGGCCTCGTAGGCGTTCCCGCACGGGTGCCGCCCATCACGCGAGAAGGTCCCCCAGCAGACGTAGAGCCTCATCGGTTCCACGTTCTCCCGCGACCTCGCCTACTCCGACAGCCCTACGGCTTCGAGGGCGTCGGAGGGTTCGTAGTAGGCGCGGAGGTAGGCAATTCGTCCCTCTTTCACCCCGACCACGTACGCCCAGACGTGCTCATGCGGGACTCCACTCGACGATCCTCGGCTACGGAATCGGATCAGCGGTACTTGGCGCTCCCCAGCGTCGAGGACGCGCTCGACGCTGATTGTGAAGTTCTCCTCGCTCCCAAGGGTCTCTGTGTATCCCCGCCAGCAGCCAAGCACCGCGTCGCGACCCTTGTAGCTCGAAGCACCAGGCCAGCGAGGGTCCTCCACGTACTCGATTTCCGGATGCCAGAACCTCTCTGCGCTCTCCTCCAGACCTCGTGTCGCAGTGGCATCGAACGCGCTCCGAACTATCTCGGCGGCCTCCCGCGACATCGCCTACTCCGACAGCCCCACGGCCTCGAGGGCCTGGGCGCGATCAAGGTAGTAGTCGGCCTGGACGATCAGGCCATCTCGCAGGCGCTGCACCACGGCGAATGACTGGGTGTAGGGAGCTTCGCTCGCCGCACTCTCCCCGACCATGCGCGTGCAGGCGACGAAGCGGCCGTCACCGACCTCGATCAGCTCGTCCAGGTCCACCTTGATCGGTCCCGCCAGCTCGACCAGAGCCTCCATGCGAGCCAGAGCAGCTGCACGGCCCCTGAAGACCCCGCCACCGCCAGGCCAGCCCGGCCCCTCCCGGTAGACGGCATCCTCCGCCCAGAAGAGCTCGGTGACCGCCGTGGGGCCTGACTCGTTCCAGACCTCGTAGGCGCGACGGATCGTGTCGGCATCTGCCTGCGACATCGCCTACTCCGACAGCCCCACGGCTTCGAGAGCTTCGTGTGGCTCATTGAACCATTGGAATCGCACTGCCTTCCCGTCGCGGATGGTCCAGACGGAGCCATGGCGGCGCTCGATCTCAACGCCGCTTGCGCTCCCCCGGCCCCGCATCGTCGCTATCACGACGACGCGGTCGTCCGCATCGATGAACCGCTCGGTGTCCATGCGGAGATCGCGGATAGTGGCGTCGAGCCCCTCGGTGATGGACGCAAAGGCGTCGATGCCCGCTCGAGTTCCCGTTTCGAGGGCATCGTGCGGATTGACCCACTCGATATCGGGGTGCAGCAGGTTCGACTCCGCTGGAGAGGAGCCGGGCACCCAACTCCGGTAGATGCGGCGCACGACCTCCACGTTCTCCTGCGACATCGCCTGTCGAGTGTCCCCCGCGGGGGTTGGGCGGTCAATCCGGAAAACCCGACTCGCCGACGGGGTCGCTAAGTGGACAGGCGTTATGAAGCTTGCGGAGCTGATCTGTCAGCAGTGCGGGACGGTGACTCGCACCGGCGTGCCCACGTACCGCATGGGCACCATGCCAGGGTGCGACTGCGGCGGCAGGAAGCAGGTCGTGCGAATCATCGAGAGCAAGCCAGAAACAGCGGAGCCGAGAGGCCACTTCGAGGGCGAACGTGCCGTCTCAATGCGCTGAAGCGCCGTAACGAGCGCGGCGCGCAGCGGGCGACATCACCTACTCCGACAGCCCTGCGGCTTCGACGGCTTGCTGGCGGTCATCGAAGATCTGGAGCCGGACGACCTTGCTGCCGTCGACCGTCCAGACCGCGAAGTGCGTCGTTTCGACCGGCGCACCGCTGACGCGTCCGACATCGCGCTCGCGGATCACCGCCATGACTTGGTCGCCTCCGTCTATCAGCTCCTCGACTTCCAGATCGACCACGCCGAACGCGGAGAGTCCATCGCGCCAGAACTGCCGGACCCCTTTGTGTCCTCGATAGACCGGCTTCGAGCCCAACCATCCCCGTCGTGCGTTCGAAACGTCCCAGACCACGTCCTCGGAGTAGACCTCGAAGGGCGTCACCGCGTCACCCCGGGCGAACGCGTCGTAGAGGCCACCCACCAGTTGCACGTTCTCCCGCGACATCGCCTACTCCGACGGCCCCACGGCTTCGAGGGCCTGGGCTGGATCTCGATAGGACCGGAAACGAATGACCTTCCCGTCTCGGAAATTCCAAACGATGGCGAGGGGCTCCTCGAACTCGATGCCGGTGTGTTGCGCCGTCGCTCGGAATCGGTGGATGGACACGAGGCGCGCACCGGAGCCGACGATTCGCTCCAAATCGACCTGAATCTCGTCGTAGGTCTCGACCCACCGTTCCGTTGCCCGGATCACTCCCTCGTGACCGTGATAGGTCTCGCCGATGTGGTCGGGCAGAGACATGTCCTCGTAGGTGACCTCAGGATCGAGGTGAGAGAGAACGGGCTCGCCGTGGTGCGATCGACCAATGCCCCTTGACCGGCTTTCATTTCCCAAGCCGCCGCTCATGCTCGGAGGTGCTGCACGTTCTCCTGCGACATCGCTCACCCAGTATCCGGTGGCCTGGGCAGGGGGGCAACCCGAAGGCCGCTTCATCTGACGGGGTCGCTGTGGTGGCCGACGGCGCGCGCCCTGATCTCCGATCAGGGGGGCGGGTTGGAGTGGTAGTCGTCCTTGTCCGCGAGCCGAGCCATCTCAGCCTCTCCGGCCTCCGTCAGCGTGTACACGCGCCGGGCGCCCTCGCGCACACGGCCGCCCTCGTCCACGTCTGCAGCCGAAAAGTCGTTAGTCACCAGACGGGGATCGGCCCGTTGCCACGCAGCCAACAGCGGATGGATGCCCGTTTCGTCAAGCTTGTGGACGGGATACATGCCTGTCCCCACAGCCTTCGCCAGAACGCGGCCAAGCAGAGCATCCGGCGTTGCTGGCTCCGCCCGGTCAACGGCTCGCAGCAACTGGAGTTGGAGCCATTCGTCTTGGGTCAGAGCCATAGTCTCGAACGTAACACTCGGACGCTTCTTGCAGTACGCGGCAACAGGGTGATGGAGCTTGAGCGCGTCCAAGTTCACCCCAGAGACCCAAGGGGCGCTGACCGAGCGCACGGCGGCGGGGGTGTCTCTGTCCGATGCCTGCCGTGCGGTCGGGGTCCGTGAGGCGACGGTCAAGGGCTGGATCAGCCGGGGTCGCCGTGAGCCGGGCGGCGAGTACGGGAAGTTCGTGGAGGCGTTGGAGGAAGCGCGGGCGGTGGCTCGTGCGCGTCCGGGGCCGATGGACGCCGACGAGCTGGCGCAGGTGGTCTCGAATATGGCTCGGGCGGGTTCGGTCCAGGCGGCGAGGCTGCGCTGGGAGATGCTGCGCACCGAAGGCGGCGACGAGGACTCGGGGCCGGCCGACGAGTTCGATGAGCTCAAGGCGCGGAGGGCTCGCGGTGGTGGCTGATTCCGGGCTAGAGGTGAGCGGGAGGCGACTTGTCGTCCACCTCATGGAAAGCAATCACTCGGTCCGCCGCCACCCAGTGCTTCACGCCTTTGAGGTCCTCGATCACGACGAAGTCCGAAGGTGCGCTCTCCGAGAACCGTTTCGCAAGATTCGCGGGGCTGTCGTCGTCGGTCTGAATCGTCCCGTTGGCGAGCACGATGACCGTCTTCATTGCCATGAGGCGACCCTACCTGCGGGGCATTCGCGTGCTTAGGCAACAGAAGGGTGAGCTCGCCCGCTTCGCCCACTTCTGCGAGGTCCACCTGCGCCTCGAGGACGGGCGCCCACTGGTGGTGGAGGACTTCCAGAAGCGGATGCTCGCCGACTTCTTCGCCGGGACCACTGAGACGGTGATCCTCGTCCCGAAGAAGAACTCAAAGTCCACCAGTCGCCGCGGCCGTGGCCCTCTTTCACCTGGTCACGACCCCCGACGCCGAGTGCGTCGTGGTCGCCGCGTCTCGTGAACAGGCGGGCATCCTCTTCGCCCAGGCCGGCGGGTTCGTGCGCCGCTCGGAGTGGTTGCAGGCGAGGGTGAAGCCGACCATGCGTGAGCTACGCAGCCGCGACTCCGGGCGCATCCGCGTCATGGCTGCCGACGCCGACACGGCGGACGGGACCATTTCCACGCTGGCAGTTGTCGATGAGGTGGCGCGCCACCGCTCGGCTGAGCTGTACGGGACGCTCAGAGACGGACTCGGGCCACGGCAGGGCAGGCTGATCGGGATCTCCACTGCGGGCGATGACGAGGACTCCCCGCTCGGGAGGATGCGCCGCTCGGCCTACAAGCTTCCCACCGTCGAGCGCCGCGACAGCGTGGCACGTAGCGCGCCGTGGGCCGCTCGCTGCTCGGCCCAGACGCTGACGGCCCGCTCCCGGTCGTCGCTGTTCAGTCGCGCATTGTCGGGAAGACCTCGCCGAGGGCCTCGTGGCGCACCTCGGGCCGATCGCGAGCAAGGCGAGGAATCGGCTCGGGTACCGTGCATGCCTTGGGGCTTGGGCTTCGCGTGATGCCGGGAGTGCGACTCAGCGTTTCGAGCCGCGGCGTTCGCGCTGGAGTCTGTCCGCGCGCTGCCCGAGCCCAGTCGGCTCTGGAGGTGTCGGCTTCTCAAGGGGCGCCGGACCGCTGACCTTGTTCACGGGCGCTGGCGGGCGCCGGCGCACCCGGGCGGGTACCCGGGCGGGTACCTCTGTCGCGCTGCCGAACGCCAAGCGTGGCAGGCGGCGAGGCTGCAGAAAGTGCAGCAGGTCTACGAGGCCGATCAGGCGCCGTCGAACTGACGAGAGTCCCACCTCTACGACTTCCCGCCGCTGGCCCGCTCGGTGCGCCGCCGATCGAGCCGGTTGACCGTGTGGCGATTGTTCGCCGTTTGGAGAGACGGGCTATCGCTGGCGTCGAAGCGGCTGCCAGTCCAGGTGGAAACCAAGGTCAGAGTAGGGGCTTATCCGGGCTAGGTCCCCCCGCAGGCGACTTCCGTTAGTCCGACTCGTCACCAGGCCCTCGGTCGGACAGTCCCCCTCACCCCCCCCATTGTCGCGGGTGAAAGTCAGTTGGCCTCCGCCTGGGGAAAATGATGGCGACGAATCGAGGCAACGTTGGTCCTTCGTCACGCTGCGCCGTCGCGCGCCATCGCGCGAGACGGTGGCTATGTGATTGCCGGGAGCTACGAAAGCGAGGCGGCGGCCGTCGGGGGACCAATTCGGCCGCGAGCCCACCCTCGAGCCCACTGCGAGCCGGCGCAGTCCCATCCCGTCGGGCCGCACCGAGTAGATAACGGGCAGGTCGTCTGCGCGGTGTGTGTAGCGGACGAAGGCGATCTCGTTGCGCACCGACCAAGCGGCGCCGTACCCGTCGCCGGTCAGTAGCCGACTGTGCCCGTGGCTGTAGACGCGAAGCGTGGCCGAGAAGAAGCTGCCATGAAAACGAGTGAACACGATGCTCTTGCCGTCGGGAGACCACGCCGGCTGCCTGTCCCATGTGCGGGTCGGCCCGGTGACGTGAAAATCGGTCCCCGGCGGCTTGGGAATCATGGGTCTGGCTCGTGCTCGGCGGCTCACCGACCGGATCCAGATATCGGGCGGGCCCAGTTCTTCGTCGGCCGCGCCGTCCTCTCTATAAGCGAAAGCGAGAACGCGGCCGCCGGGAGAGAATTGAAAGGTGTCGAGCCTCCCGCGAGATGGCGGTGGGATGAGTGGCCGAACGCGGTGGCCGGGGAAGAGCGCCCACACTCCCGAAGGATTAGGCGGGTCACGCTCCACCTCAACTGCGATCACGCCGTTACGGCCGGGGAACGCGGCGTGCGCGGAGGAAACCGTCGCCATCGGGACGGCCAGCAGTGCCACGGTCATCGCCAGCCGACGCATTGCTCCCACTCTCCTGCTGCGAGAGGCTGGGGTCAACCGGTCCCGCTGCCTGCCCCTTACGAGAGGGTCGTGGGCCGAAGAGCGTTTCGCGGCGAACGCTAGGCGGCTCGGCGCGAGAAAAGCCCGTGACAGACCAGGTTGAGGTGGGGTAGCTAGGCATCCCGCTCAACCTCGCGTCCAAGCCAAGACCGGCCTGTGAACCGCGGAAAAAAAAGCGCCACGCGCGCGAAATCTTGGGACGGCGGTGTCGCATGAGCACGGGAGGTTGCGATCCCCCCTCCCCGATTAGTCCTCGTATCGGCGGGACCGGGGGCAGGGGGCCACCGGCAACTCGCAACCTGGGACCGCCATCGACTTTTTCTCGCGGGAACCGACCAGGCTGACGCCCCGCTAGCGCGGCCGATCGCGGGCCGGCCGGTGCCGCTCCCCGGCCAGTCTTCCCGGCTCGGTCCCTACGGGGTGGCCCCTCTACCTGCCTCGTAGTGGGCTTTGATGGTCGCGGCGGGCAGGGCCACGTTGTAGACGGCGACCTCGTCGGCTTGACCCTGCGAGAACTGGGCGTATGCGCCGTTCCGCATGACATGCCACGGCATAGCCGCATTCGCGCTGCCCGCGCCGGTCGCGCTGTGTACGAGCTGCCCGTCAACGTAGAACGCGACGTTGCCGCCATCCTTGGTGGCCACGACGTGGTGCCAGCCGCCTCTCAGCGAAGCGGTCGTCTGCCCGGTGTTGAACGACGTGCCCCCGAGCCGGTACAGGAGCGACCCGCCACTGTCGAACGCCAGGATCCAACCGCCGTTGGCCGTCCCGTCGCGCATGACCGCCACACCCGCGCGCCAGTCGAACCACCCCTCCAGCGTGCCCGAGAACCACAGCGCGGGCCCGTTCGCGGTGATCTCACCACTCACACCGTCGAAGCGTGTCGCCGTGTTCGTGTCACCGCTGAGCGCGCCTGGCTGGCCAAGCTCGTAACCGCCGAGATACCCGCCGGGGCTGGTCCCCGTCTCGTCCTTGGCGGTGGCGCCGGCGGCTTCGCCAAGGCGCCAGTATCCGGCCAGGCCCGGGGTAGAGGCGACCGAGTCGCGATACCTGCCTGACCCGGAGGCCGAGCCTGCGGTGAAGGTGTTGTCGGCCCCGGCCGTCGAGCCTGTGCCGTTCGTGGCCACGAGGCGGTAGTGGTAGGTCGTGCCCGGACTCAGACCCGTGACGTCGGCCGACACCGGATGACTCGAGTCAGCGGTCGACGGCAACGATCGCTCCGGCGTGGTCGCGCCATAGCCCGTCGTCGTCCCGTATTCGAAGCGATAGGTCGTGGGCTGATTGCGGGGGTTGACCGTGCCGTTGAGCGTTGCGGAGGTGGAGGTGATGGCGCTGGCCGCTCCCGTCGAGGCGGTCGGCTTGGATCCGGGGTCCACCAGCACCTCTGTCACGTAGGTGTCCGTCGAGCCGCCGTTGTCGGTGACGGTCAGCTTCGGGAAGTACCGCCCGGGCTCGGAGTAGGTGTGCGACACACGAGCGCCCGAGCCCGTGCTGCCGTCGCCGAAGTCCCAGCGCCAGGAGGCCACCGAGCCGTCTGGGTCGCTGGAGGTCGTCGCGTCAAAGTCCACCGTGACGGGGGCGGGGCCCTTGGTTGGCGACCGCTCGGCGTCGGCAACGGGAGGGTGATTCCCGCCGGTCTCGAGCAGGGTGGTTATCGACGTCTTGTACGCGACGTAGCTGTCGTAGATGCCGCGCATCCAGACGACGCTCATATCGCCGGAGAACGGGATCAGACCGCGCGGAGAGATCGGCCGATAATTGTTGGCGCTGGAGGCCGCCGTGACTTCACTGCGCGACCAGGTCTGCCCGCGGTCGGCAGTCCTCCACGTCTCCACCTCGAACACGCCGCCCCGGTCCCGCGACAGGTACACCGTGGAGGGATCCTCGTGGTCGAGGGTGATGCCGCCCGAGTAGTAGGGCTCCTTGCCGTCACGGCTGATCGATCCTCCAGCCGGCGTGATCTCGCGTGTGACCCAGCGCTTCCCGTCCCAGCGCGAGTACTCGTAGCGGTGGTCGCTCGGGGAGGGGAAGGCGGCGAAGACGATCACTGGCCGCCCGCTGGAATCGACCGCCACATCGTGTACCCACGCCTTGTAAGAGGTGTCGTACACCCTGTCGGCCTGACTTGGGGATATCGGCGTCCCCATGCTCCCGATGCGCGTGCCGTTCGCTCGGTAGAGGCTCCCGCCGCGGTACTGGGCGTAGTAGATGTTGACGTCAGCCGCCGAGGCCGGGTGGGCGTTTGTGAAAGCGACGTTTATGGTGTCGCTGCCATTCGAGTGGTACTTCACGTACGGCCGCTGGCCGGCGACCGTGATCAGGTTGCGGGCGGGCGACCAACCCGGGGTTCCATCGGCCAGCGTGGAGTAGGTGGGGTTGTAGTTGCCCCCGCGCCAGAAGAGGTACGTCTTTCCCTCGGCCTTGAGGTGCAGCGGGTTGGGATAGGTGTAGCCGTAGCTCCCGGCGGTGTTGGTCGGCACCGTCTGCGGCGGTCCCCACGCCGAGACGTCCTCGGGGTTTGTGGTGACCCTGTAGTACATGACGTTGCCGTTGTGGCTCGAGTAGAAGACCGCAAGCCGGCCGTCGGGGCGCACCATGAGCGCCGGGTTGCTGTGGTCGTCGACCTGCAGCTTGCCCTCCAGCAGCACGGTCGTGCGGGTGGCCGAGTCGTGATCGTAGGAGGAGACCTTGATGTCGCCGTCCTGGGCTACCCAGCCCACGTAGGTCCGCTTGTGCACGCCGTCGTATCGGACCCCGCGCGGGTCGGCAAACCAGCACCAGCCGCCGTCGCCCAGCGAGCGCCGTTGCGGGGCCGCCGAGGCGGTGCCCGCCATGACGAGACAGAGCAGGAGGCCCGCGAGCAGCGCTAGTCGGCCGCTGACCGATCGGCTGAGGTCGGATCGGCACCTCGACTGGATGGGCCCAACGTACGGGCGCCCAACCGATCCCGCAAGAGGCGGAGTGTGAGGGCCTTTGCAGACGCCGGTGCGGCCTGCGGGCCGCGGCTCTTTCTCCGCCTCCCCAGCGCGACCAGCTATGCGCTGCTTTTGCTTGCTAGGGACGTGCGGTCGTAGCCCAGACGTCGCGCGGGAACGGTGGTGGTGCTGTCGGGCGCCCAGTACAAAGTGTTGGCGCAGGCGATAAGTCGGTCTATATTCGTGGCGACCAGGTGCGGTTTACGAGCAGGGGACCCTGAATGGACGCGACACACCGGTCTATCGGCCGTCGGCCCTCGACCGAAGCCTTGAACCTGGGCCCGGCCTTCCCGAGTGCCCACCCTCAAGGACTCGACCCGGGGTCCTACCGATTTCGCCGTCCGGTCTCGAGTGGTGCACCTGGTGGCGGGAGAGGTTCCTCTTGCTCGGGGTGGAGGCGCTCCCGTCGCTGGACCCGGCGACTACCCCTATTGCTCGCCGCGACGAGCATGATCATGCTCGGCATTTTGTCGACCCCGGCTCAGGCGAGGGTCGGGGGCATCACCGACATCCCCGATCGCCAGGAGGCGACCTCCTGCAGGTACGCCGGTGCCGAGGCTCCGAGCGCCAAGCGCCGCCAGTACTCCGAGGCATGCCAGCGCACGGCAGCGACCGAACGCGAGGCCGTGACCGCGATGGCGGCCCCAGCCGTCTCTTACAGCAATCCCGTCTTTGGCGCGTACTTTCCCGACCCCGGCGCGCTACGCGACAGCCCCACCGACTACTACGCCTATGCGACCGGCGGCGGCTTTGGGATCCTCAAGTCGGCCGACCTCGTGAACTGGCAGCAGATCGGCGAGGCATTCAGCAGGCGCCCGTCCTGGGTCGTCCAGTCCGGCGACTGGCACCCCTGGGCTCCCAGCGTGCTGCGTTCGCCGAAGTCATGTCCCGGGACCACGTCCCCGGGCTGTTACTTCATGTACTACGGGGGCCTCAGCGCACAGCACACGCCGGAGACCGACTGCGTCGGTGTCGCTTGGTCGCTGACTCCCTCCGGTCCGTTCACAGACCTGGGACCTCTTCAGGCCAAGGACGGCAAAAAGGATCTGGCCGGCCGTCCGCTGGGCTGCGGCGACGCGGCTGGCTACGGCAACATCGACGCGGCGCCGTTTGTCGACAGCGACGGCTCTGTCTATCTCTACCTGTCGACCATGCGCCGCTGCAGGCAGCCGACCACTGGCACGTGCCCCTACGAGCCCATCGTCTCGGTGATACCTCTCGCCTCGACGCCGACTCGGGCCAAGGCCGCGCGCAAACCGCTATTCGGCGCCTCCGCCAATAGCTGGGAGCAGCAGCCCGGCTACGCGCCCCAGGTCGAGGCGCCCTGGATGGAAAAGCGCGGCTCGACCTATTACCTCTTCTACTCCGGCGGTTATTACGGCGCGCGCTATGGCATGGGCTACGCCACTGCCTCGACCGCGACGGGCGGCAGCACCTACTCGGCCTTCGCCAAATCTGGGCTGAACCCGATCTTGAAAGAGACGAGCGCGGTCCTTAGCCCTGGTGGCGGCTCGGTCACCATCGGCCCCGACGGAGGCAGCTGGCTCGTCTACCACGGTCGCGTAGGGGACTACACCCAGCCGCGGACCTTGCGCATCGATCCTCTGTACTGGTCGGGGTCGTCGGTCTCCACGCCCGGACCGACCACCGGTCCGCAGACGGTCGGGGGCGAGCCGGCAGGGGCGCCGGCGCCAATCTCGCACTGGCGGTTGGGTGAAAAGACCGGCGCCGTGGCCCGGGACGAGCAGTTGGCCCATGACGGCACCTACGTGAATGGACCGGCCCTGGGCGCATCTGGGGCCATCGTCGGCGACACTGACACCGCAGCGGGCTTCGCCGCCAACGTCAACGACTACGTCGACCTGGGAAACATCTCGCTTGGGAAGCGCGAGGAGTTCTCGGCCGAGATTTGGGTTAAGACCACCAGCCCGAATACCAACCGCTGGCTGGTCGGCGAGGGCAGCACGGCGAGTTCCACCCCGATCTGGGGACTGGTACACGAGGGCGCCAGGGCGCGCGCCTACTACCGGGTAGATGGCGGCGCCGCGGCGAATCTTGTGGGCACCAAGACCATCAACGACGGCGCCTGGCACCACTTGGCATTGACCGTGAAGAAGGGCGGCTTGATCAGCCTTTATGTCGATGGCACCCTTGACGCCGAGGCCGTTACCCCCGCGGGGGCGATTACGCTCAACACCAGCACGCTCGCGCTCCTGCGCCGCGCCACGCTTGGCTCTGAGTACGCGGGTGAGCTCGACGAGTCGGCCGTCTATGGCTCAGTGCTCCCCGCGAGCACCGTGCAGGATCACTCCAGCAGGGCAACGACGCCGTAGCCGGGCGCCTTGCCTTCCGCGAGCGGCCCGGGTGCCCGGCAGCTGAGCGACCGCTTAGTCATCCACGTCTATCCCGGTGCGCCGACACCTCGCCAGGGCATCCGCATGACGCTCCACCTCCAGAGCCGAAGCCCCCGTGGACCGCAAAAAAAATCGCCAGTCGCGCGCCATATCCTGGAACGGCGGTGGCCCCTGGGCGTCGGCGGTTGCGGTCCCCCCTCCCCGGGTAGTTCTCCATTGGCGGGATTGGGGGCAGGGGCCACCAGCTACTCGCACCTGGGACCGCCTTCGATTTTCCCTCCCGGAAACCGACCAAGGCGGTGGTGGTGACGCTGATTGGCTGGCCCTACCCCTTGCCGGGTTACTGGACATGTCCGACCCTGACGTTGCGCGACCCCCCACACGGGCGTAGGTTGGACACCGAAAGGGTCCCGCTCGAAAGAACTCGACATGCTTGCTCGTTTCCGCTCCTACCGGCCGAGCCACGGCACGGCTGTTGCCTACCTGGCGCTGTTCGTCGCACTGGGGGGAACGTCCTACGGGGTTGCGACGGGTTCGATCGACGGGCGCGAGATCAAGAACAACACGGTCCGCAGCAAGGACATCCGCAACAACGACATTCGCGGCAGAGATGTGCGGACCGGGACGCTTCGCAGCAGCGACGTGGCGAATCACTCGCTCCTCGGCCGGGACTTCGCCCCGGGCCAGCTTCCCGCTGGTCCCCAGGGGCCGCCGGGGCCCGCTGGGAGGAACGGATTCGGCCAGCTCACCTACAGGGACTACCTCTGGCAGACGGTCGCGAGCGGGGCTTCGGATCAACTCTTCCTTGACTGTGAGCGCGGGAGCGCAGCGACCGGCGGGAGCGCGTTCGCCTTCACGGCAACGGACACCCCCGAGGACGTCACGAACCAGGTCGTGAACGGGCAGTTTTTCCATCAGTTCACGAAGCCGCCATTCACCTGGGGCTGGTTGGTGAACGTGACCAACAACACCAGCGGGGAGGTCCGGGTCGGCCTCAACGTCGCTTGCGCTAGAACTGACGATGTCCGGTGGCTCACGCGCGGAGGGAATAGGCAGCCCTGAACAGGTCGGCCGGCGGGGGCCAAGACCGGGCATCCCGCCCGCCCTCGGCGGGATACTGGGCGGGCTATGTCGCAGGAGAACGTGGAGGTTGTGCGACGCCTGATAGACATCATGCGCGACCGCGCATTCGCGCGAATCGCAGACTTCTGGGAGCCCGACGGCGACTACTACCCCGTGCGCAAGTTCCCCGAGTCGCGGGCGTGTCACGGCCCCGACGAGATCCAGAGCTTCATGGCGGAGTGGTACGAGGCCGCCTGGAAGAACTACGAGTTCATCGTCAAGGAGGCACACGCGGTCGGCGATGACCGCGTGTTCCTCCACGGATACATCCGAGCCGAAGGGCGGGAGAGCGGGGCCGCGCTCGCAGGAGACCTCTACCAGTGCTTCTGGCTGAGGCACGGAAGATTGTTCAGGCAGGAGGATCACCTCACGGAGAAAGGTGCCCTTCGCGCCCTCGGCCTCGGCGACGATTCGGACGGAGCCCTCGAAGCCGTGGGGCTGTCGGAGTAGGCGATGTCGCAGGACAACGTGGAGGTGGTGCGGAGATGGATCGAGACCTACAACGGCCGTGACATCGACGGTCTGCTCGAGATCAGCGACGACGAC
>Ga0126312_10000872_pt1 | contig 19025 bp, 20 predicted proteins | sample Plot104A_FD_92537 | JGI IMG/M metagenome (GOLD analysis project Ga0126312, IMG submission 92537) | Serpentine soil microbial communities from UC McLaughlin Reserve, CA, USA - Plot104A | ecosystem: Environmental > Terrestrial > Soil > Grasslands | place: USA: UC McLaughlin Reserve, Lake County... | reverse complement strand
TCTCCCCGGAAGGCGAGCTGCTGGCGACCGCCGAGGAGGACTACGGGCTCTCGACGCCGCGGCCCGGCTGGGCCGAGCAGGATCCCGAGGACTGGTGGCGCGCCTCGCAGGCCGCGCTTGCCCGCCTCGGCCACGAGCCGGCGGCGATCGGGCTCTCCGGACAGATGCACGGCCTGGTCGCGCTGGACGGCGCGGACCGCGTCCTGCGCCCCGCGATCCTCTGGAACGATCAGCGGACGGCCCGGGAATGTGCCGAGATCGAGGAGCGAATCGGGCTCGAGCGGCTGATCCAGCTCACCGGCAATCGGGCGCTGACCGGGTTCACCGCGCCGAAGCTGCTCTGGGTGCGCCGCCACGAGCCCGAGGTCTACGCGCGGATCGAGCACGTGCTTCTCCCCAAGGACTATGTCCGCCTGCGCCTCACCGGCGCGCGGGCGACCGACGCTGCGGACGCGTCGGGCACGCTCCTCTTCGAGGTCCCCAAGCGGCGGTGGAGCGAGGAGGTGCTCGAGGCGCTCGAGATCCCCTCGGCCTGGCTGCCCGAGGCGTACGAGTCTCCGGATGTGCCGGGGGCGCCGGGTGCGGGCGACCAGGCGGCGGCCGCGCTCGGCGTCGGTGTCGACCGGCCCGGCCCGCTCTCGATCGTCCTCGGGACGTCCGGCGTCGTCTTCGCCGCCCTGCCCGGCTTCGCAGCCAACGAGCAGGCACGCGCCCACGCCTTCTGCCACGCCGTTCCCGGCGGCTGGCACGCGATGGGGGTGATGCTGTCCGCCGCCGGGTCGCTGCGCTGGCTGCGCGACCTGATGGGCGGCACGTACGACGAGCTCACGGCGGAGGCCGAACGCTGGCCGCCGGGCGCCGAGGGCCTGACGTTCCTCCCCTACCTCCAAGGTGAGCGGACGCCCCACGCCGATCCGAATGCCCGAGGCGCCTTCGTCGGTCTGACGCTGCGCCACGATCGCGGCGCGCACGTCCGCGCGGTGCTCGAGGGCGTCGCCTACGGCCTCCGGGACTCGCTCGAGCTTCTGCGTGGGCTCGGCGTCGACGCGCACGTCGGCCGGGCATCCGGAGGCGGGGCGCGCAGCGACCTTTGGCTCCGCATCGTGGCCTCGGTGCTGGATCTCCCGCTCGAACGTCCGGTTGTCGAGGAGGGGTCGGCGTTCGGCGCCGCTCTGCTCGCGGGCGTGGCTGTGGGCAGGTTCAGCGACGTGCACGAGGCCGTCGAGGCCTGCGTGCGTACCCGCGGACTAATCGAGCCCGAGCCATCGTGGCGTGAGGCGTACGAGGCGGGATACGCTCGCTTTCGCGCGCTCTATCCGGCCCTCCAACCTTTGGAGCAACCATGACTGCACTCGAAGGGAAAGTCGCCTTCGTCACCGGCGCAAGTCGCGGCATCGGCGCTGCGGTCGCCCTGGCACTGGCCGGCGAAGGCGTGAAGCTCGGCCTTGCCTCCCGTTCCGGCGACGATCTAGGCCTCTCCGAGGCGGTAGCGCGAGAATGCGACGTCCGCGATCCGAAGCAGGTCGATGCCGCCGTCGCGGCGACGGTCGAGGAGTTCGACCGGCTCGACATCCTCGTTGCCAACGCCGGCGTCGGCGCCTACGGGCCGTTCCTCGAGCTCGACCCTGATCAGCTCGAGGAGATGATCGACGTGAACATCAGGGGCACGATGTACGCCGTCCGGGCCGCCCTCCCGCATCTGATCGCGAGCGGCGAAGGCGACCTCGTCACGATCGCGTCCGAAGCGGGACGGCGCGGGTTGCCGAACGAGGCGGTCTACTGCGGCTCGAAGTTCGCGCAGGTCGGCTTTACCCGCGCCCTCGACCACGAGCTGCGCGAGCAAGGCGTCCGCTGCACCAACGTCTGTCCGGGCGGCGTCGCGACTGACTTCGCGATCGGTGAGGGACGCGGCCGGACGCCGGAGATGCCCGAGCTCGCCGGGATGATGCGGGCTGAGGACGTCGCCCAGGTGGTCATGTTTGTCCTGACTCGGCCACGGAACCACCGGATCCTCGAGACGGCGTTCCGGCCGATGACCGAGGCGTCGTGGGGATGAGCTACGAGCCGGTCCGCTGGGGGATCCTCTCGACGGCGCACATCAACCGGCTCGTGATCCCACCGGCCCAAGAATCGTCGAAGATCGACCTCGTCGCGGTTGCGAGCCGCAACAAGGAGACGGCCGATCAGTACGCCCGCAGGTGGCAGATCCCGCGCGCAGACGGCAGCTACGAGGCGCTCCTCGAGGATCCCGACGTCGAGGCGATCTACATCTCGCTGCCAAATTCGCTCCACGTCGAGTGGACGATCAAGGCGCTCGAGGCCGGCAAGCACGTGCTTTGCGAGAAGCCCTTTGACCAGCGGCCCGAGCGGGTCGAGGAGGCCTTCGACGTCGCTGAGCGCGAGGGCCGCCTCGTGATGGAGGCCTTCATGTACTGCCACAACCCGCAGACGGCGAAGCTGATGGAGCTCGTGGAAGGCGGCGCGATCGGCTCGCTCCAGACGATCCGGGCCGCGTTCAGCTACTCGCTCTACGACGCCGACAACGTTCGCCTGCGGGCTGACGTCGAGGGCGGCGCACTGATGGACGTCGGCTGCTACTGCGTCAACAGTTCGCGCCTCCTCGGCGGCGAGCCGGAGCGCGTTTACGGCGAGCAGGTCGTCGGCCCCACCGGGGTCGACGTCCGCTTCCACGGGACGATGCGATTCCCGTCCGGCGTCGTCAGCCAGTGGGACTGCGGGATGGTCATGCCGGAACGGGACGAGCTGGAGGCGATCGGGGACGAGGGCTCGCTCTTCCTCGACGACCCCTTCCACTGCCTGGTACCGGGGATCGATCTTCGCCGCGACGGCGAATCGGAGCGAATCGAGATCGAGCTCGCCGACTCGTACGGCCTCGAGCTCGAGAACCTCAGCGACGCGATCCGAGGCGAGGGTGAGCCGCTCCTCGGCCGCGAGGACGCCGTCGCCCAGGCGAGGACGATCGAGGCGTTGTACCGCTCGGCCGAGTCCGCGACCACGATCGAGCTTTAGCGCCCGACTTAGGCGGGGGCGCGCGCGGTAACGAGCGTGCGCGCCGCCGCGGCGATCGCGTCGGCGTCGATGCCGGCGGCCGCCAGGAGCTCGGCGGGCTTGCCGGAGTGCGGCATCTCTCGCACGGCGAGCACCGAGACCTGCGGCCGCTCGTCGGAGTCGGCGAGTGCGGCGAGCACCACCTCCCCGAGCCCGCCCTCGGCCCAGTGGTCCTCGGCGGTGACGATCGGGGTGCCGGCGGCGCGCAGCGTCTCGGCATCGATCGGCTTGACCGAGTAGCAATCGATCACCCGGGCCGAGATGCCCTCGCCGGCCAATGAGCCGGCCGCCTTCACGGCCTCGTGCACCGTGATCCCGGCCGCGACGATCGTGACGTCGTCGTCGTCCGACGAGCGGACGGTCTTGCTCCCTCCGACCGGGAACTCTTCATCGGGCCCATAGATCACCGGCGTGTCGGCGCGGGTCGTGCGGAGGTACGAGATCCCGTCGACGTCGGACATCGCCCGGACGAGCTTGGCCGTCTGGTTGCCGTCGCAGGGGTAGAGGACGGTCGACCCGTGGACGGCGCGTAGCGCTGCGAGGTCCTCGAGCCCCATCTGCGACGGCCCGTCCTCGCCGATCGACACACCCGCGTGCGAGCCACAGAGCTTCAGCGTCGCCCGGCTGATCGCACCCATGCGGATGAAGTCGTAGGCGCGGGTCATGAACGCCGCGAACGTCGAGGCGAACGGCTTCCAGCCGAGCACCTGCAGGCCGACCGCAGCCGCGATCATCTGCTGCTCGGCGATGAACATCTCGAAGTAGCGGTCGGGATAGGCGTCGCGGAAGATCTCGGCATAGGTCGAGTTCGAGACCTCGCCGTCGAGTGCGACCACGTCGCCGCGCTCGCCGCCGAGCGCCGCGAGCGCCTCCCCATAGGCCTTCCGTGTAGCAACCGCGGAGCCGACGTCGTATGTGGGCCATTGCCTGGGAGTCGGTTCGAACCTGTGCGACTCGCGCGGCTCGGGCTTCGGGACGTCGACGGTGAGGTTCCGCACGCCGCCGAGCTCTTCGATCGCATCGTCGGCGTCCGTGATCGCCTTGCCGTGCCACCCGCCCTGATCCTCGACCTTCGAGTAACCCTTGCCCTTGATCGTCCGCGCCACGACCGCGGACGGACGCCCGGAGGTCGCTTTCGCCTCACGGTAGGCCGCGTCGATCGCCTCGACGTCGTGGCCGTCGATCTCGATCGCGTGCCAGCCGTTCGCGCGCAGTCGGTCCGAGTACGAGGAGAGATCCCAGCCGTGCATGGTCTCGCCGCGCTGGCCGAGCCGGTTGACGTCGATGATCGCGGTCAGGTTGTCGAGCTCGTAGAACGCAGCGTGCTCGATCGCCTCCCACATCGAGCCTTCCGCCATCTCGCTGTCGCCGCAGATCACCCAAACCCGGAACGGGAGCTGGTTGAGGCGCTTGCCGGCGAGCGCGACGCCGACGCCGATCGGGAGCCCCTGGCCCAGCGAGCCCGTTGCGACGTCGACCCACGGAAGTGCCGGCGTCGGATGTCCCTCGAGCCGGCTTCCGAACTGCCGGTAGGTCATGAGCTCCTCTTCCGAGAGGGCACCAGCGGCCCGGAAGAGGCCGTAGACGAGCGGCGAGGCGTGGCCCTTCGAGAAGATCAGCCGGTCGTTGGCCGGGCTCTTCGGCTCGTCGAAGTCGTAACGGAAGTGCTCGGCGAGCAGGACCGCGGCCAGGTCGGCGGCGGACATGGAGGAGGTCGGGTGCCCGGAACCCGCCTTCGCGCTGGCCCGGACAGCATCGACCCGCAGCTGCTGCCCAAGCTCCCGCCAGAGGTCTGGGCTACCCATGTAGGGGTAACGTAGTCGAGGTATGAGGGTTGCTGTGGCGTTCGACCACCGTGGAGTGAAGTTGCGCGAGCGCATCCTCGACGAGGTGCAGCTCCTTGGCCACGAGCCCGTGGACCTGGGGACCGACAAGTCCGAGCCCCGCATCGACTACCCGGACAAGGCGCGAGAGATCGGCGAGGCGATTCGTGGCGACGAAGCGGAGCGCGCCATCTTCGTCTGCGGCTCCGGCGTCGGCGCGGCGGTCGCCGCCTGCAAGCTGCCCGGGATCCGGGCGGCGGTCTGCCACGACACGTACTCGGCCAGGCAAGGTGTGGAGCACGACAACATGAACGTGCTGTGCATCGGCTCGGGGATCGTCGGCGGCGACCTGGCCGCCGAGCTTGTCACGGCGTTCCTCGCGGCGGAATTCGATGGCGTCGAGCGCCACCGCCGAAGGCTTGAGAAGATCGAAGCGATGGAAAGAGAGGCCTCACGTGTCTAAATCCCGGCTCCACCAGCTGAGCGAGCTGGGCCAGAGCGTCTGGATCGACTCGCTCTCGCGCGAGTGGCTCCGCACCGGAGAGCTCGCGCGGATGATGGACGAGGACGCCGTCGTCGGCGTCACGTCCAATCCGACCATCTTCCAGAAGGCCATGTCAGAAGGCGGCTGGTACGACGAGCAGCTGAAGGACGTGCTCGCGGAAGAGGACGACCTCAAGGAGATCTTCCTCCGCCTCGCCTTCGACGACATCGGCGAGGCATGCGACCTGCTTCGCCCGGTCTGGGACGGGACGCAAGGGCTCGACGGTTACGTCTCGCTCGAGGTCGATCCGCACCTCGCCTACGAGACGGAGGCGACGATCGAGGAGGCGCAGCGCTTCCACGACACGCTCGCCCGGCCGAACCTGTACGTCAAGATCCCTGCGACGAAAGCGGGCCTGTCGGCGATCGAGGAGATGATCGCGCGCGGCAAGAACATCAACGTCACCTTGACCTTCGGGCTCGATCGCTACGTCGAGGTGACCGAGGCCTACATTCGCGGCGTCGAGCGGCTCGTTGAAGCCGGCGGCGACCCGGCGCAGGTGAACTCCGTCGCGAGCTTCTTCGTCTCGCGGGTCGACACGGAGACCGACAAGCGGCTGGACGCGATCGGTGGCCACGACCATCTGAAGGGCCGACTCGCGATCGCGAACGCGAAGGTCGCGTACCAGCGTTACAAGGAGATCTTCAGCGGGCCGCGCTGGGAGCCGCTCGCCGCCAAGGGTGCGAACCGGCAGCGCTGCCTCTGGGCGTCGACCTCGACCAAGAACCCCGAGTATCGCGACGTCATGTACGTCGAGGAGCTGATCGGGCCCGAGACGGTGGACACGATGCCGAAGGAGACGATCGAGGCCTTCCAGGATCACGGCGAGGTCCGCTTGACGCTCGAGGAGGGGCTCGACGAAGCGAAGCAGCTGTTCGAGGAGCTCGCCCGGGCGGGCGTCGACTACGACGACGTGACGCGCGTGCTCGAGGAGGAGGGTGTGCAGAAGTTCGCCGATTCCTTCGACGAGCTGTTCGAGGGTGTTCGCGCGAAGCGCGGCGAGCTCGTCTCGGCGTAGGCCGTTGATCGAAACCGCCCAGCTCGTCGAACGCATCTGGCAGCGCGACCCCTCGGTCTGGACGGGAAAGGACGAGGCGCAGTGGCTCGGCTGGCTCGACGAGCCGCCGCGCATGCGCGAGCGGGTCCACGAGTTGATGGGGTTCGCCGCCGGCGTGGACGTGGACGACGTCGTGCTCCTCGGCATGGGCGGCTCGAGCCTTGCGCCCGAGGTGATGCGGCGGCTGTTCGGCGCCGAGCGGTTCCACGTTCTCGACACAACGCACCCGACCGCGATCCGCCGGCTCGAAGCGTCGATCGACATCGGGCGAACGCTGTTCTTCGCCGCTTCCAAGTCCGGAACGACGCTCGAGACGCGGAGCCACACCGATTACTTCCGCGAGTTGGGCGGGCGGTTCGCCGTCATCACCGATCCAGGCTCTCCGCTCGCCGAGCTTTCCAAGGACGTCTTCTACGGCGAGCCGACGATCGGCGGGCGCTACTCCGCACTGTCCGTCTTCGGGATCCTGCCCGCGATCTTCATGGGCATCGACGCCGACCTCTTGCTCGATCGGGCCGAGGAGATGCGCGAGGCTTGTCGCTTGGAAGAGGGCAACCCCGGCCTCGAGCTAGGTCTGCAGCTCGCTCGGACGACCTTCCTCCAGGTCGAGGGTGACTTCGGCCTCTGGGTTGAGCAGCTTCTCGCCGAGTCGACCGGCAAGGAGGGCAAGGGCATAGTCCCGGTTCGCAGCGGCGGCGAAACGATCGAGTTCCGGCTCCCCGACCCCTACGAGCTCGGCCAGGAGTTCTTCCGCTGGGAGTTCGGCACGGCGGTCGCAGGCTCGCTGCTCGGCATCAACCCGTTCGACCAGCCGAACGTCCAAGCGGCCAAAGACCAGACCAACGAGGTCCTTTTGAGCCGTGGCCAGGGGTCTGGCCCCGGGACACGGCCCGAAGGGTCACTCGACGAGCTGCTGAGCGAGGCGACACCCGATCACTACGTCGCCGTCCTGGGGTTCATCGACCCCGCCCGCGAGGCAGAGCTCGAGCCGCTGGCGCGGCGCGCGGAGGAGACGGGAGCCGCCGTCGCTGTGGGCCTCGGCCCCCGCTACCTCCACTCGACCGGGCAACTGCACAAGGGCGGGCCCGACAATGGTCTCTTCGTCCAGGTCGTCGACGATCTCGGCGAGGAGCTGGCGATCCCGGGCCGGCCGTATGGGTTCCGGACGCTGATCGCCGCCCAGGCCGCCGGCGACTTCCAGGCGCTGCAAGAGCGCGGCCGCCGCATCGTCAGAATCCACCTATGAAGCTCGGCATGGTCGGCCTCGGCCGGATGGGCGGGAACATGACCGAACGGCTCCGCGAGCACGGGCACGAGGTCGCGACCTACGCCCGGCAAACGGAAAGCACCGCAGGCTCGCTCGAAGAGCTCGTCTCGCAGCTTGAGCCGACACGGGTCGTGTGGCTGATGATCCCCGCCGGCGCGCCCACGGAGGATTCCGTCGCAGAGCTGCTCAATCTGCTCGTGCAGGGCGACGTGATCGTCGACGGCGGCAACTCGAACTTCCGCGACTCTCAGCGGCGCGCCGGGCTGGCGGCGGAACGAGGTATTCGCTACCTCGACGCCGGCGTTTCGGGTGGGATCTGGGGGCGCGAGCTCGGCTATTGCCTGATGGTCGGCGGCGACCCCGACGCCGTGGCCGTCGTCGAGCCGGCGTTCCGCACGCTTGCACCGGAAGACGGCTACGCCCATGTCGGCCCATCCGGCGCCGGCCACTTCGTGAAGATGACTCACAACGGGGTCGAGTACGGGCTGATGCAGGCCTACGCGGAGGGCTTCGAGCTGATGCACGCCTCCGAGTTCGACCTCGATCTGGATGCGATCGCCGAGCTCTGGCGCCACAGCTCCGTCGTCCGCAGCTGGCTGCTCGACCTGCTCGCCCGCGCGCTCGAGGAGGACCCGGGCCTGGAGGGGATCCGCGGTTATGTCGAGGACTCGGGCGAAGGTCGCTGGACGGTGGAGGAAGCGATCAAGGCCGCCGTGCCGCTCCATGTGATCACGGCGGCGCTCTATGCCCGCTTCGCCTCCCGGCAGGACGAGTCGTTCGCGGCCAAGGTGAACGCGGCCCTGAGGAACCAGTTTGGTGGACACGCAGTCCGTCGCGACTGAGGAGAACCCGCTCCTGGAGGGCCTGCGGCTTCGCCGCACCCCCGAGCCCTGTGTGCTCGCGATCTTCGGCGCCTCTGGCGACCTCACACGCCGGAAGATCTTCCCGGCGCTCTACTCGCTCGCACTGCGCAAGTTCCTGCCCGAGCAGTTCGCCGTCGTTGGCATTGCCCGCACAGAGAATTCGACCGAGGAGTTCGTCGCCGCGATGGAGGCGGCGGTGCGGGAGTTCGGTCGGGACGAGTTCCGCTCCGACGTCTGGGACCGCATTGCTGCGGTCACGCGCTACATCGCGACGGACTTCGGGCACGAGCTCGGTCACGACCTGGTCGCGGAGACCCTCACCGAGCTCGACGAGCAGCTCGGCACGCGCGGGAACCGCGTCTACTACTTCGCCGTCCCACCCACCGCGATGCCCGACCTGGTCAAGGCGCTCGGCGAGCGCCGGACGGCGACCGGCTGGGTTCGACTGATCGTCGAGAAGCCGTTCGGGCGTGATCTCGCCTCGGCCCGCGAGCTGAACGAGCTCCTCGCCCGCCACTTCACCGAGGACGAGGTCTTCCGGATCGACCACTACCTCGGCAAGGACACGGTGCAGAACCTGCTGGCGCTGCGCTTCGCCAACGGGATCTTCGAGCCGATCTGGAACCGCCAGTTCATCGACCACGTCCAGATCACGGTCGCCGAGTCGATCGGGATCGAGGGGCGGGCCAGCTACTACGAGCAGGCCGGCGCGATCCGCGACATCTTCCAGAACCACCTGCTCCAACTCGTCGCTCTGACGGCGATGGAGCCACCGGTCGACTTCGACGCCGAGTTCGTGCGGAACGAGAAGGTGAAGGTGCTGAAGGCGATCAGCACCCCGAACCCCCGTTTCGTCGTCCGTGGGCAATACGGCCGCGGATTCATCGAGGGCGTTGAGGTTCCGGGCTATCGCGAGGAGCCGGGTGTCGCACCGGACTCGACCACCGAGACCTTCGTCGCAGCCCGCCTGTTCGTAGACAACTGGCGCTGGGCCGACACGCCCTTCTTCGTGCGCACGGGCAAGCGGCTCCCGCGGCGGGAAACGACGATCGCGATCCAGTTCAAGCGGGCGCCGCATCCACCCTTCGAGGACGTGAGCGCGTTACGCCCGAATGTGCTCTTCGTCCACGTCCAGCCGAACGAGGGCGTCTCGCTGGCAATCGGCGCCAAGGTTCCCGGCGAGGGCATGCAGGTGCGGACCGTGCACATGGACTTCCTCTACGGCGGCACCTTCCGGACCGGTCTGCCCGACGCCTATGAGCGGCTGATCCTCGACACGATGCTCGGCGACTCGACGCTCTTCACCCGGGCGGACGAAATCGAGGAGCAGTGGGCGCTGGTCGATGCGATCGCGGCCGCCTGGAAGCGTGAGCGGCCGAGCTTTCCCAACTACGTGGCCGGGACGTGGGGGCCGGACGCCGCGCAGGAGCTCGTGGAGTGGCATCGATAGCGATCGAAGCCTGGGCGGACGACTGCGCGACGATCGAGGAGATCGAGAACGCGCTGGCCGACCTGCGTCTCCGGGTCGGTCGCGGCGGAGCCCCGGACCTCCGCACCAGCGTCCTCACCCACATGGCCTGGGTCCCGCAGGAGTGGCAGGCCGCCGCGACCGAGACACTCGCGGGCCTGGGCGAGCAGCACCCGTCGCGCACGCTGCTCCTCTTCCCGCAGCCGGAGGAAGGCGACCGGCTGGCGGCAAAGGTCTTCCTCGAGTGCCATCCGCTCGAGGGTGAGGAGAGGAAGCTCTGCAACGAGGTTGTGGAGCTGGGGCTGGGCGGTCCGCGCTCGGAAGCTCCGGCCAGCGTCGCAATGCCTCTGCTGCTCCCGGATCTGCCGGTTTTTATTCGCTGGCGCGGCCGCCCTGCGTTCAGGACCGAGCAGTTCCGGCAGATGCTTGCGATCGTCAACAGGCTGATAGTCGATTCCGCCGAGTGGCCGGATGTTCCCGGCGCCTACGCGGAGCTCGAGCAGTTCTTCGCGATCGCCGCCGTCTCCGACATCGCCTGGCGGCGGACCTTGCCCTGGCGCGAGGCGCTGGCCCGCGAGTGGCCCGAGCTGCCGGACCGGATTGCCGGCCCTCCTGCCGAGACGGCGCTCCTCGCCGGGTGGCTACGCTCGCGCGCGGGCGTCGAAGTCGCGCGCGAGCCTGCTGACGACATCCCGTACGCGGAGGAGCTGGACCCCAGCGCTCTGCTCTCCGAGGAGCTGGACGTCTTCGGGCGCGACGAGGTCTACGAGGACGCCGCTAAGATCGCGGGTCTTCTCTGATCGCCATCCCGGCCGGGCCGCCGGGAAGCTTCTCGACGATGAAATAGTCCGCGTTGTCCGACACGATCCGCTCGTACTCCAGCTCCTCGTGGCCCCTCACTACGAAGAACCGCTTCGGGTCCGAGCGGATCTCCTCGTAGGTGGCCAGAGGCATGCGAACTTGCGCGGCGCACGAGCTCGACGCGCACTCGCACACGAACTCTGCCTCCTCGCTGACCAGACTGAAGCCCTCGCCGAGCTCGCGCAGCCGCTCGTTCACTTCGCGGAAGAGCGCCTCGTTCCGGCCGATCCGCTTGCCGCGTTCATCCACTGAGCTCGATTATCGCTACAAAAAGGGGGGAGGCATCGATGAGGAACGAGCACGACAATGATCTCAGCCCGCAGGAGCGGGCGCAGCGCGACTTCATCGCGAATGCCGCCCACGAGCTCCAGAGCCCGTTGGCCGGGATCATCAGCGCCGTCGAGGTCCTACAGGCGGGCGCGAAGTACACCGAGGAGCGCGATCGCTTTCTCGGCCACATCGAGCGCGAGGCTCGGCGCCTCGAGCGGGTCACGCGTGCGTTGCTCGTCCTTGCCCGCACGCAGGCGCTGCTCGAGCCGCCTCGATCGGAAGTCCTGCTGCTCCGGCCGCTCCTCACCGACCTCGTCGCCGGCGTGCGACCAGGCACCGGAGTCGAGATCGAGCTGTCCTGCCCGGATGACCTGGCGGCCGTCGTCAACGCGGACCTCACCGAGCAGGCACTACGCAGCGTGATCGGGAACGCGGTGAAGTACACACGGCACGGCCGCATCGAGATCGTCGCCGAGGCGGTCTCCGAGCGCGCCCTCGAGGTTCGCGTTCGCGACACAGGTCCCGGGATCGCGCCTGACGTGCAACCCCGCGTGTTCGACCGCTTCGTCCGAGCCGGTGGCCCCGACGACCGTGGATTCGGCCTCGGGCTCGCGATCGCCAAGGAATCGGCCGAGGTGTTAGGTGGTGGTCTCGAGCTTCTCTCCGAGCCGGGAGCAGGCACGCTCGTAACGCTTCACCTCCCGCTCGCCGCCAGGATCGTGAAGTCGTGAACCGTGTCCTCGTCATCGACGACGAGCCGGCGATCCGGGACTCCGTCGCCTACGCCCTTCGCAGCGAGGGCTACGAGGTCAAGGAGGCCGGCGACGGGGAAAGCGGGCTCGAGCACGCACTGAGCGGCAACCACGATGTCGTCGTCCTCGACCTGATGCTGCCGGGGATGTCCGGCACAGAGGTGTGCCGGAGGATCAGGGCGGAGACTGCGATGCCGATCATCATGCTGACCGCCAAGGGAGCCGAGGTCGACCGCGTGCTCGGTCTCGAGGTCGGCGCCGACGACTACGTGACCAAGCCGTTCTCGATGGCCGAGCTGATCGGACGCATCCGTGCCATCCTCCGCCGTCTCGAGCTCGACCGAACCGGACGGGCGGGAAAGCTTCGTGTCGGCTCGCTCGAGCTCGACCCGATGCGGCACGAGGCCCGCGTGGCCGGGGAGCCGAAGCGTCTGACACCCTCCGAGTTCAAGCTCGTGCTCCTCCTCGCCGAGCAGCCGGAACGCGTCTTCAGCCGCCGCGAGATCATGCAGCACCTGTGGGACAGCGAGTACGTGGGAGACCAGCTCGCCTGCGACATCCACATCTCGAACCTGCGCCAGAAGCTCGAGCGCGACCCCGCGCGGCCCGAGCGAATCGTCACTGTTCGAGGCGTCGGTTACAAGCTTGCCGCCGTGTAAGGCGGCAAGCTTCTGGGCACACGGGGACAGGATTAACTCTGTCCCCGTCAACCACTCAGTGTGAGCGAATCTCGACACAGCCCCGGGTAGACGCTCAAGAGACGGCGGCTACCGTCGCCGGGATGTCCGTGCTCGAGTTCAGCGTCAACACGGCGGCGCTCGGAGGGGATGCCTTCGTCGTCACCCTTACGGGCGAGGTCGATCTGCACACCGCGCCGGCGCTCGAACAGGCGCTCGAGGGCGCGGTCGGGCTCGGCGGGACCTCGGTCGCCGTCGATCTCGCCGAGGTGACCTTCATCGACTCGACCACGCTCGAGGTTCTGCTCCGCTACCACGAACGCTTTCGCGGTCTCGGGGGCAGGCTCGTGGTCGTCACCGACGACCGGCGTGTGCTCAGGACGTTCGAGATCACCGGTCTGGGCCGCGTCGTCACGATCGAGCGCCGGCTCGCGGATGCTGTCGCCGCGATCCTTCCCGGCGCGTGAGCGACCCACCGGGGGCGACGCATCTGTTCACAGTCACGACTGCCACGGCCGGCGGGGCGTGCGTGGGAGAAGCCCACGTCGTCACCGTCTCAGGTGTGCCGAGCGGCGAGACGTGGGCCGAGCTCGATCACGCGTTCCGCGCGGTCTACGAGCGTGGTGGACAGAAGGTTGCGCTCGACCTCTCCCGACTCGATGCAGTCGACCCGGCGTTCTTCGAAGTGCTGCATGGCCACGTCGTGCGGTTTCGAGCGCGAGGCGGAGACGTCGTCCTCGCTTGTCCGGACGGGCCCGTGCCGACCGCCGAGCTCCGAACCGAGCGCCGGATCGAGGACGCGGTTGCGTCGCTGCTCGCCTAGGCGAGCCTGAGACCTGTGGCAAGGACGAGCCCGTCGTCGCGTGCGCGTCCGACGAGCTGGATCGAGCTGGGCAAACCGTCCTCCGCAGGTCCCGCTGGAAGAACGAGCGCCGGCCAGCCGAGCGCGTTGAAGGGAAGCGTGAAACGGATCATCGCCTCGCGCACCGAACGCTCGTCCTCGGGCAGAGGCGGCGCGACGAACGCCAGTGTGGGAACGAGCAGCAGGTCGAAGCCTTCCATGACCGCCTCACAGCGCTCGCGGTACTCCTCGCGGCGCCGCGTCGCCGCCTCGTACTCCGAGTCGGTCACGGCGAGACAGCGCTCGATCTTGGCGCGGACGTTGTCGCCGTAGGAGTCGGCGTGTTCGGCAAAGAGGTCTCGGTGCACGTCCGCGACCTCGCGCATGAACATCGGACCAACGTCGTCTTCGACGAGCGGGAAGTCGATTGCCCGTGCGTTCAGCCGCTCCGCCGCCTCCTGCACGCGCTCCCGCACGAGCGGGTCGCAGTGCTCGAGCCAGGCGACGCCGACGGTCGGCTCGGCACCGTCTGGAAGCTCGAAACCCGGAACGAAGGCCTCCATCATTCGGGCGCAGCCGTCGACGGTGCGCGCCATCGGGCCGGCGTGGTCGAAGGTCGGCGCCAGTGGAAAGACGCCGTCGAGCGGCACAAGTCCGAAGGTCGGCTTGAAGCCGACGACGCCGCAGCAGGCGGCCGGGATCCGGATCGAGCCGCCGGAGTCGGTCCCGAGCGCCGCCTCGGCGAGCCCGGCGGCGAGCGCCGCGGCCGAACCGCCGCTGGAGCCGCCGGCAGTCCGTCCAGGCGCAATCGGGTTTGGCACGGTTCCGAAGTGCGGATTCTGGGACGTGACGCCGTACGCGAACTCGTGGAGGTTCGTCTTGCCGACGTTCACGTAGCCCCCGGCCTCGAGCCGGGTGACGGCGGCAGCCGAACGTTCCGGCACGTGGTCGGCGAACACGACCGACCCGTAGGTCGTGGTCAGCCCGGCAGTGTCGTAGAGATCCTTGACGGCGAGCTTGATCCCCTCGCGCGGGACCGGGTCCGGCCGCGCGAGAAAAATGCCCGTGAAGATCAATCCAGCGCGAGGTAGACGAACGCGATCAGGAAGGTGCCGCCGAAGATCAGGAGGAACAGACCGAAGAGCGCCAGTCCCATCACGTTGTTCCGGTGCGCGAGCTCCACGTTGGGCTCGACGGGCTCGACCGTGAAGTCGGGTGGGCGGGTTTCCGGGAGCGGCTCGGTCACAGGACGATCGGGTCGACGGCCATCGCGACAAAAAGCAGCGCGAGATAGGCAAGGGAGTAGTGGAACAGGAGGCTCGCGCGCCGCGGCGTCAGCTCCCGCCAGAGCGACCAGGCGAGCCGGAGGAACTGTGCTCCGAGGAGCACGGCGGCGACGAGGTAGAGCGGCCCGAACGTTCCGGTGAGGACGGGCGCTAGCGTCAGTGCGACGAGCGCCACCGTATAGAGGAGGATTTGGCGCGCCGTCTCGCGATCACCGCGAACGACGGGCAGCATCGGAATCCTCGCCGCTGCGTAGTCACGCTTGATCAACAGCGCCAGCGCCCAGAAGTGCGGCGGCGTCCAGAAGAAGACGATCAGGAAGAGGTAGAGCGCCGGCAGCGTGAGGTTGCCCGTCGCCGCCGCCCAGCCCACGAGCGGCGGGACGGCCCCCGCCGCACCCCCGATGACGATGTTCTGCGGCGTCGAGCGCTTCAGCCAGCGCGTGTAGACGAGCACGTAGAAGAGGTTTCCGACCAGCGCGAGCACCGCCGCGAGCACGTTCACGACCGACCCGAGCAGGACGAACGACAGCGCCGAGAGCGCGAGCCCGAACTCGAGGGCGAGCTCCGGGCTCACCCGTCCGGCCGCGACGGGACGCTTCGAGGTTCGCCCCATCGACGAGTCGATGTCGCGGTCGAGCACGTGGTTGAGGGCGCTCGCACCTCCACAGGCGAGTGCGAGACCGACGATCGTCGCCGTCAGGAGCCCGAGGTCGGGAACGCCTTGCGCGCCGACGAACATGCCGGCGGCGCCGGTCAAGAGCAACAGCGTCATGATCCGCGGCTTCGTCAGCGCGACGTAGTCGCGCCATGCGACCCGCTGGGGCTGGTCGCCGCGATAGAGCCGAGCAGTGGCGAGCACCGTCGTGGCCAGGGCCGCCGCGGCCAGCGTCAGATGCAGCGCCGGCGACCACCAGGTCGCGACGGCCGCCAGGAAGAGGATGAACGCGGCGCTCGCGAGCGCGAACGCGTCGCGATGGCCGAACCAGGTGCCGAGCACGAGCGCAACGAGCAGCGGCACCGCGACGACGACCAGCACCCGGTGCGCGATCCCGAGCTCCCCGCTCGCCACCGCCAGCACACCGGCGGCCGACGCCCCGATCCCACACAGTCGCAACCAGGGCCCGGCCCTCGTCATCTCTTCTCCTGGAGCCGCCGACGCAGGTCGCGCAACGGTCGAGCGCTCGTCACGTAGGGGAGCTTGTCGAAATTGTGCGGCGGCGGGGGCGAGGTCGTGTACCACTCGAGCGTGTCCGCCAGCCAGGGGTCGTTCACCGCCCGCGGGCTCCGGCGCCGCGACCACCAGACGTTCACGAGGAACAACAGGATCCCGAGGCCCATGACGTAGGAGCCGATCGTCGAGAGCAGGTTGTAGGTCGTCCAGAGATCATCGTCTCGATAGGTGTACACCCGCCGCGGCATCCCCAGCAAGCCGAGGAAGTGCTGGGGGAAGAAGGTCAGATTGAAGCCGATGAACGTGAGCCAGAAGTGCCACTTGCCGAGCGTCTCGTTCAGGTAGCGCCCGAACAGCTTCGGCCACCAGTAGTAGAGGGCGGCGAAGATCCCGAACACCGAGCCGCCGAAGAGGACGTAGTGGAGATGGGCGACGACGAAGTACGTGTCGTGAACCTGCCAGTCGAACGGGAAGACGGCGACGAAGATCCCAGAGAGCCCGCCGATCGTGAACACCGCGACGAAGCCGAGCGCCCAGAGCATCGCCGTGTCGAAGATCAGGTTCCCGCGCCAGGTGGTCGCAAGCCAGTTGAAGATTTTCACGCCGGTCGGGACGGCGATCGTCAGCGAGGCGATCATGAACCAGATCTGGAGCCCGATCGGCAGCCCGACCGTGAACATGTGATGGGCCCAGACGAGCAACGAGTAGAAGCCGATCGCGACGGTCGAGAAGGCGATCGCCTTGTAGCCGAAGATCGGCTTGCGCGCGAAGACAGGGATCACCTCGGAGACGATCCCCATGGCGGGCAGGATCATGACGTAGACCTCGGGGTGCCCGAAGAACCAGAAGACGTGCTGATAGAGCACGGCGTCTCCACCCTCGTCCGGAATGAAGAAGTGCGTCCACCCCTGCCGGTCGAGCAGGAGCATGGTCAAGCCCGCTGAGAGGGCCGGCAGAACGACGACGAGCAGCGCCGCGTAGATCTCGATCGTCCAGACGAAAAGCGGCAGCCGCATCCAGGTCATCCCGGCAGTGCGCATGTTGTGGATCGTGACGAGGAAGTTGATCGCGCCCAAGAGCGACGACAGCGACAGGATGTGGAGGCCGACGATCCAGAGGTCCTGGCCGTTTCCTGAGGACTGTGCCGAGAGCGGCGGGTAGCCGGTCCACCCGGTGCGGGCGGCGCCCTCGGCGGCGAAGAAGCTGCCGAGCAGCACGATCCCGCCGAAGAGGAAGAGCCAGTACGAGAGCGCGTTGAGCCGCGGGAAGGCGACGTCACGCGAGCCAATCATCAGCGGCACCAGGAAGTTCGCGAAGCCGGCGAAGATGGGGACGACGACCAGGAAGACCATCGTCGTGCCGTGCATCGTGAACAGCTCGCTGTATGAATCCTTGGTAACGACATCCATGTCCGGCTGGGCCAGTTGCGTCCGGATGAAAAGCGCCATCACGCCGCCGGCGAGGAAGAAGATCAGGCTCGTGACGATGTAGAGGATCCCGATCCGCTTGTGGTCGACGGTCGCCAGCCAGCTGGCGAAACGGCCCTGGGTCCAAGGAACGGGATACCTCGGAGTCTCCGCCCTAACTGCCACTGAACCTCTCCCTGAGGTAGTCGGTGAGGGCCTTCATCTGGCGGTCGTCCCACTCTTCGCCGACCATCGGCATCTTGCCGCGGCCGTTACGCACGATGTCTTCGACGACGGACGCGTTCGAGACCGCCGACGCGCTCAGGGCCGGCCCGATCAGGCCTTGGCCCTCGTCGCCGTGACACTTCGCGCAGGCACCGACGAAGATCTGCTCGCCCAGGGCGGAGTCGCCGGTCTCCTGGCGCCGGGCTTCTTCCGACAGCCACGTGTCGAACTCGTCAGCAGCGACCACCTCGATGGTGGCGAACATCTCGGCATGCTGGATCCCGCAGAACTCCGCGCACTGCCCGTGGTAGGTGCCGGGCTCGCCGCGGAAGGCCGTCTCCGTCGTCCGACCGGGGATCGCGTCGAACTTGGCGAAGAGATCCGGCACCCAGTAGCTGTGGATGACGTCGCTCTCCGGGGCCGTGATCTCGAGCTCGACGAGCCGGTCCGCTGGCGCCCGCAGCGTGTCGATCGCGATCACGCCGTTCGGGTACCGGTACTGCCAGTAGAACTGGCGTCCCTCGACCCGAATCCTCGTCACGTCTTCGCCGGCCTCGGCGTCGAGCGTGATTCCGGGCAGCTTGTAGAACGTGAACACAGTGACGATCAGCAGGATCACCACCGGAACCACCGTCCAGGCGATCTCGAGACGAGTGCTGCCGTGGACCTGGGGCCCCTCGACCGCGCGAGACCGTCCGCGGCTGCGGTAGCGCGCGATGAAGATCGCGAGCGGGACGGCGACGGAGAGGAGGACGAGGGCGGCCCAGAACCCGACGAACCAGTAGAGGTCCTCGATCCGTTGCGTGTTCGGCGAGTCGGGGTCGACAGGCGTCAGGCCCCCGGCGGCGAGGAGGGTGAAGAGCACAGTCAACGCTGGGGCATTCTATGAAGGTGCCGGAGAGCAGGGTTGAGCTTCCCCCCGACGTGCCGGAGGAGTTCGAGGTCTTCATCAACGGCGTCGGGCAGGAGCCCGGCCGCGACTACCGCGTGCAGGGCCGGACGCTCGTCTTCAATCGCCGGCTTCACCACGAGGGCAAGCTCGGGAAGGCGCGCTGGACGAGCATCTTCCTCGGTGTCGCAGGCACCTATCGTAAGCACGACTCGATCGACGTGGTCTACGAGCGCGGCGGCCGGAAGGCGGTCGCGACCGGCCTAACGCCCGAGTCGTAGAACCTGGTTCGAGCCTGAGACTGTGAGCCCCGGCTGAGGGCCGCCGGCGAGGGCGAAGGTGCGGCCGCGGTACCCGACCAGCCCGAGACCGTGCCTGGGCCGTGGCAGGTTGGGGAGCCGGCTCCAGCGGCGAGTCTCGGGGTAGTAGGCGAAGACCGTGCGGATCGTGCCGGCCGGCTCTTCTCCTCCCGCGGAAACGATTCGGCCCGCGACCGCCGCGGCCGCCGTTCCGCCGCGGGTGCCGGGCACGCGCGGGATCGCGCGCCAGCGGTTCG